>Ga0247611_10001967_pt1 | contig 34936 bp, 33 predicted proteins | sample 177DNAGHGhighgp2_FD_192422 | JGI IMG/M metagenome (GOLD analysis project Ga0247611, IMG submission 192422) | Sheep rumen microbial communities from Palmerston North, Manawatu-Wanganui, New Zealand - 1770 DNA GHGhigh gp2 | ecosystem: Host-associated > Mammals > Digestive system > Stomach > Rumen... | reverse complement strand
TCCCAATTCAATCACTTCATCCTCAAATCTCACACCACAGTTCTCACTGCGGAGCAGGGGCTTGATTGCAGCGAGGATAGATTCCAAACTGCGGTACTTGTACTTCCCAAAACTGTTGAATTGGTCTTTGGGAACGGTTAAATTCTGCTGAATGTAGATCAGCGACTTCAAAAGGTCTTCCATTTTGTTGAAATTTAAATTGTTAGTAAAAGGGGTTGTTATCAAATGAAAAAGAGGAGGCCATCACGTTAATGTGATACCCCCCTCTTCGGGAGCATTGAGGTTTTCGTGCCTCGTTGCTTCGTAGTTGTTGTCGTTTCTCAGTTCAGGAACCAGGAATAGTCGGTATTGATGCCTTCTATCGTCTGTTGCAGTCCTAAACAAAAGTCGGTACAGTTTTGGTTGCGTTCCAGCCATTTATCTAAATACGTAATCTTTGCGGCCTCGTTCAATAGCTGGAGCATCTGCCATAAGGAAATCATGTCGGTGTCAGGCTCCTTCCTGAAATTGGGATTGTCGACATAGCCTCTCACGGCAGCGTTAACAAGTGAATCGCCCAGTATGATGTCGGGCAATTCAAGTTCTGATTTGATGCTGGTTGGCAGGGCCTGGTAAAGGCGTAGCCGTCCAATCACCTTGCAGAATTGCTCTTCGGAGATCATGGTGTTGCCCAGGTTCTCCAGCAGTTGCAGATTCTCTTCCATTTTGGGCACGAATCCGCTGAAAAGTTGTGTGGCCTTGTCCTTGATGTCGGATGAGGTCATACAGTCGGTGTTCCCTGTAAATCCATCGCAGGACAAACAGAGATTGGTGCAAACTTTGACGGTCCATCCCACGAAAAACTTGAATTTCATTGGGGATTGCCGTCCAAACAGTTTGTCTTCGTTGTAAGCTCTCACGCCGCCGATACATAGGTGCACCGGCTGGCCATTGATGTTGCGAGTAAGACCTTCCACGTGGGCAATAAATCCCATGCGCTGGAAATATATAGTCTTCTCGTTTTCTCTCAATTCGCTTGTTTTCTTGTGCAGAGCCGAGGGGACTCGCCCATTAATTTGATGCGAGACTCGGATGTCTGCGGGTGTTAGTTGTCCAAAAACATTTTCTCCCGCCTCCAACACGCTGTTAATAAAGCTCTGATGGCTTATGGTTAAAGTGTTGTCGGCAAATGTTGGTACGATTGACTTCTCCGAGAGCTCCGCCAATGTGATAGGCAGAGTGTTGCTCTCGATAAAGTGTGATTCAGGCAGGTCGGTTTCCGTTCCTGCCGGTCGGTTTGGCATCATCACAGTTGGTTGATTGACGATGCTCCGTTGTTCGGTTGTTTCCATTTTTTCTTGTTTCTTAAATGGTTAGTAGTTTAAGGCGGTGGTCTGGACTTAAATTTGTTCCAAGCCTTCGCCAGTTTGCTGTAGTTCTTCAATAAAGCGGCAACACAGTCGGCTACCGCAATAATTAGCTCGATGATATTCTCTCCTCCCTTGCTAGACTTTGGTGTCGTTTCTGGTGGAGTCATCGGTTTGTTTTTCTTGCTTCTTGTTCTGGCAGTATGCTTTTATTCTATCATGGAGTTCGAATCCCATGTTAATAATCAATAGCACTGCACCAGTAATGTTGATTGTTCTAATTGTTTTTGTCATTCTCTCTCTTGTTGTTATCGTTAATAATAATGTTATATCTCTCAATTATAAGGGTATGACAGGTTCCACTATTCATGCTAAAGAGATAAAAAAAGAAGAGCGGGCACTATACTTCTTCAGCATAATGTCCGCTAATCTCTGAGCTCTCTTAATCAAGTACCAGAGTCATTAGTCCGGCAGCATGATAAAGATACAAGCGCTCGTGTGATGGTGGTGCTCAACAACTCTTCGCCGCTAAGTCCTGCCATCAAAATAAATATGTTGTTATATATATTTTTGTTACCGACCCTCCGCTAGCTCAAAATGCCAGCAGTCCATAGGCCGGTCGTTTATTGTCTATGTATAAGGGTTTTACGGGGGTTCAGAACCTCTAACCAATTGAGTGATTTTTTGCTCTTTATTCTCACGTTTTTTAATCGAGTAAAAGGTCACTCAATTTTTGCCTATATTTTCCATTCTACTATAATATAAAGGATTATAACTACTCAATATTTGCCAGTTTTTTCCACTCTACTATAATATATATAGAGTTGAAATCACTCAATTTTTGCCTATTATTTTCCATTCTACTATAATAGTAGTAGTCTTCGAGCTACTACTATATATAAAAATAATTACAAGTCTTGAGCTGGTGGGATATTTTTAATGATATCCCCCCAGCAATCTCCAAGTCGTTGATTATCGTCTATAGGAGGCGAATCGTACATTGGAATTCCATAAACCTCAGACAAAAACCGATCGTTGGTATATTTTGGCTTTTCTTGACCGGGATATTTGTGACTGTAGTTTGGCAATTGAGGCATACAGACCTTTGGGAGTTGAAGGTTGAATGAGATGTTTGGTTCTGACTCATTTTGAAGTGGTTGAATTGCTAAATTTAGATATTTTTTCTTCCAATTATGTAAAGACCCAACAGATAAGTCTAATCCATGTTGACTCATGATCTCAAGATTGTATGTCTCTGACTTATCGGGGTTGTATAGTGATTTGAACAATTCTATCCTTTTTTGTTTCTCAATTCTTTTCGTCCTTCGTTCTTCTTCTTTCGTGAGACCTTTTTGTGGCCTAGTATTAATTTTCCTGTCATTACAATATCTGTAAAGGGTTGTTTGTGGAACATCCAATTCAGCAAGATTCTCCATTGTTGATTTGCTTCTGTCATAGATTTTGTCTATCTCGCGGTAGCGAATCTCTTTGTTAATGACATTAATACTGGCTTGATCGCTGAAGTCTGGATGAGTGATGAACTTGAATCTGTGTTCTTTCCAGTACTGAATCTCATAGGCACAATACTCTCTTAGCTCTTCAATGGTTCTGCTAAAAGCCCCTATAACTTTGTTCTTCAAGGTGTCCAGTTGTATAACACTGTCGCTGTTATCGATGAACTTAACAAGATCAACATAGGCATTGAACAGCAAAGTGTCTGGGCCAACGTCAGGATACATTATGCGTCTTAGACAAACTCTTTTGTAGAGTGTATTTCTTCTGTTCTGTCCATCTACAAGTTTTTCTGAATGCCACCATAATTGTAGGTAGTTCTCGTCTGTCAACTGGTATTTCCCATCAATCCAATCAGGTCTTTCGATACGATAGAAATATTTGTACTTCCAAGAGTAACGATGCATAAATTCTTCGTAGCTCATGCTTCCCATGTCTCGCAGCAAGTTATTGTCAAATTCGATATTGACGGCATTATTATTTGTTTGCTGTGTAACTGGGATGTTATTGTTCATTACAATCTGACTAGTGGGAAAGTCGCTAACTGAGTAAATGAAGTTGCTTTGATAGCATTCCATATTACCATAAACCCCATTCATGTATTGGCTTATCCTTGTTCCACAATCGTCTTCCATCAGTTCGCCTGTGTCTTGCTCTATAGTCTTGTGGATGTATTTTGAGATTCCAATCGTTGCTTCCCTGTCGAGTATAGAGTCAAACACATACACCATCCTGAATCGCCGTGAAACAACACCATGTTTTTCAATATTGTCGGAGTAGGACATGTAAACGCAACTTGGTGGGATTGTGAGCACGCTGAGATATTCAAGTATATTTGTGAACCTCGTATAGTCGATATCCACAAAAATCGTCTGTGTGCCATAAAAGAACCTGTCGCTCTTCATTAATAATTTCATGCATCCACCTCTGCGCCCTGTTGTGTAAACCGGAGATGTTTTAAACTTGAATCCGTAGGCATTTTCAAACCAGTATTCCTTGTCGGTCTCATAGTCGAATAGGTTGCAGAAGGTATGTCCATTAACTGCCAACCACAAGAAATCTTTTATATTGACTTGGGCGCAGTAGAATGACATTGTCTCCATGCCAACATTCTTTGCTCCCTTCCTTGTTAAGCAAGCGGAAGCATCACTTTTCTTTTTGTATCCGTCCAGGCTTATATTAGTCCAGAAACGGTAATTTTGATCAGTTATCATAGTCTGCAAATGATAAAATAGTTTAGTTAATCACCTTGGTTGGGTTATAGATTGCCATGAATGACAGGCGACCCTCCTTCAGTGCTTTGTTGAATTTTGAATGTCCAATTTCTTTTTTCGCTTCTTTCCTGTTACTGAAAATTTTTCCAGTGGGCAGGTATTTAATTTCAGAATTCATATATTTTTTGTTTAAAAGATTAATTCTGTATATAAGAAATTTAGACCATTATTACAATGACTTTTTGTTACTTTGTGACATGTGAGAGGTGGATATGCATTATTGCCATTATTTGACTGAAAAGCATATATGTCATTATTGTGTGTCACATGTCACATTGTTTTCTTAATCGCGTTGTTAATTAGTAACTTAATGTGGCTGCATTGTGTGACATTGCTATCGTGATGTCACACTGAGGTGGTGTGACATTTATCTCTCAAAATTTGAAATGTCACATGTTATGTCACACATAATGAAGTGACATGAAAGAGAAAAAATGACCAACCAAATGCATGGCTGGCCTCAATCGGCATGTAGTGATCATATCCATACCGATGAATTTTTATTGAGGAGCAAAAACGAATGACTACTCTTTTGGCAACGTCAATTTAGTTGTTCTTCATTTCTTTCTTTCGACTTGAAATATTGAGCGTGATATTCTTTGCTTGTAAGAAATTTTGGAGTCGCTTATATTGTTGCTTACGTTGTGTTTTCCTTGGGCAGATTATGAAAAGTTGGTTTAATTTGATGTCAAGTTGGTATTCATTCCCATTCTCGTAGGCATTCTTAAAGCCGCTGTCGTGCTTTTTTAAGGCAACGATGTCGAGCGAGAAAAACCTTTCTTCAACAGCAAGACTGTGTTTGAATTTTTTGGTCATAACCTTAATATCCTAAAGTCATTGTCAACCCTTTGACCAAGGAGTATTTCACATCGATAGTTTTGAAACGCGAAGCCTTGTTTACTCGAGAACTTCTCTTGTATTCTGTAATAAACTCTTCAATACCCAAACGATATCTATAGATGTTGCCGAATGGTGTATGGAAGGGGAAGAGACTATGTTTTTGATTTCCTTCAAGCACAATTATTACTTCAAGAGGTATCGCATCACTGTCGGGATTAAGGTAAACGTTGGGATCATTTAAATCATCAACTGTCAATCCAAGTTCCATAGTTAACGTTTTTCCGTTCCATGTTGCAGTTAATGGATCCTTGATATTTGGTTGTGCTATCAGTTGATTTAATTCTTCGTTTACTGATTTCTCGAAATTCTGGGCATTACAGAGATCAACCTCAAACAATTTACCCATCAACAAAACTTTCTTTTTCTTGGCTTTCCTTGTTTTCTGTGCCTTTTGAGCTTTCTTTGTTTCCTCTTCTTTCTTAAACTCTAATTGTTTCATTTCTAAATTATTTTTTTGTTATAATATTTAATTCCACACCCATTTTATTAAGGGCATGAATTAATGATTTATAAGCGTCTTTGCGTCTGCGCTTTCTGGGGCATACAGCAAGCAAATCATGTAAAGTGGTTTCTATAACAAAACCGCCTTGAAGTTCATGCCCGGAAAAGAATGCTTCACTAAGACGCTTTATGTCGCCGTTGATGTCATGCTTTGTCCTTGAGCATGTATTGGTTTTGCTCTGGATTTCGCTTGTCTCCTCAGGCGATGCACTCTCTGTCTCATGTTTTACAACAGCCACAGCAGGACGAGCGCTTTTATCCTGCCGCTTTGGTTGTAACTCTGTTCCCCAAAGGGTGGAGAACATAGCTTGCATTAATTGAATCATATTATCTTTTTATACATCATACAGTAGGTTTGTTTTTAACTTCATCTTGAAGGTCCGACATGCCCTCTCGTTCCATTTCAACCATTATCTTCAAGTGGTCGGCAAGGCATTCCATGCTATCGACAACAACATCGGATTTAATGAGAAATCCGATGTTGTCAATTTCACCTATAGGTGTCTTAAAACTGAGATAAGCCCAGTTCTTATCACCCTCATTTAGAGTGATGTCATATTCAATAGAGTTATTCATTACTCTAATTTTCTCTTTTTCTTTCAACATAAGCATTAAAATTTAAATTAATTAAAATTTTCCATTAATAAGGATTGATCGCCATCTTGAACCACCTTTTTCATCATTCTATCAGTAATAAGGTTTTAGTTTGTTTGGCAACGCATTTTTATCACTTTTGGGTGATGAAAGGTGTCATTTGTGCAATTAACAGTTTTACCTAAATTTTTGAAAATATGTAAAACTATAGCATTTATGGGCAATTTTACATAATCGGAATAGATGGAAAATTAAGGAATATTAACTATAGCGTGGGATATTATTGGGCGGTTTTTCGTAATTTTGCATCGATTATGGAGCAATTCCATTTTTGTTATATGTTATTTTTTGTGAAATGATTGATTTTCACAAAGATAGCACAAGTGAAATGTTCGACATCAATTTATGGTGACATTTTTACTGAAGCGTTATTTAAAAGGATATTATTTTTTCCTATTTAAATTCGCAAAACACATCTTAAATGCTGATATTCAGGCGATTTAATGTCGTTTGATGTCCTAAAGGAATATACGACTTTTAAAATTTCCCACAATTTCTGGTGGGGAAATACTCCAAGCAAATGAAAATAGCAGTAGCAGGAACAGGATATGTTGGCTTAAGCATCGCTACATTGCTGGCGCAGCACAACGAAGTTGTGGCTGTTGATGTCATTCCCGAGAAGGTCGACAAGATCAACAGCCGCCAGTCGCCCATCCAGGACGAGTACATTGAGCGGTACCTCGCAGAGAAAGACTTGAACCTCACCGCCACATTAGACGGTGAGAAGGCTTACGCCGATGCCGAGTTTGTGGTCATCGCCACGCCCACCAACTATGACCCCGTGACCAACTATTTCGACACCACCCTCGTCGAAGACGTGATAAACTTGGTCATCAAGGTCAATCCCGAGGCGATAATGGTCATAAAGTCAACGATTCCTGTGGGTTACACAGAGTCAATTCGTCAGAAGACCGGCTCGCAAAATATCTTGTTCGCACCTGAGTTCCTTCGTGAGACCAAGGCTTTGTATGACAACCTCTATCCCAGCCGTATCATTGTCGGCCGCCCCGAGGGCGACGAACGCCTTGATGCTGCCGCACATAAGTTCGCCGAGCTACTGCAGGAAGGTGCTCTCAAGCCCGATGTAGACACCTTGTTCATGGGTTTAACCGAGGCTGAGGCTGTAAAATTGTTCGCCAATACCTACCTCGCCCTGCGAGTAAGCTATTTCAACGAACTCGACACCTATGCCGAGATGAAAGGCCTTGATACTAAGTCGATTATCAACGGTGTATGTCTCGATCCACGCATCGGTTCGCACTATAACAACCCATCCTTCGGTTACGGCGGCTACTGCCTTCCCAAAGACACCAAGCAGCTGCTTGCGAACTATGCCGACGTGCCCGAGAACCTCATCGAGGCAATCGTTGAGAGCAACCGCACCCGTAAAGACTTCATAGCTGACCGAGTGCTGCGCATGGCTGGCTACTACGACTACTACCACCGTGGCGACTACTCGAAAAACGAGGAACGCGAATGCGTCATAGGCGTTTACCGCCTGACCATGAAGAGCGGCAGCGACAACTTCCGCCAGAGCAGCATCCAGGGCGTGATGAAGCGCATCAAAGCCAAGGGTGCCAAAGTCATAATCTACGAACCCACCCTCGACGACGGCTCCACCTTCTTCGGCAGCAAAGTCATCAACAACCTCGACGAGTTCAAGCGCCAGAGCCAGGTCATCCTCGCCAACCGCTACGACCCAAACCTCAACGACGTAAAACAAAAGGTCTATACCCGCGACCTCTTCCAAAAAGACTGATGGCAGAGTCGAATTTTATAGGGTCAAAAAGCAATCCTTTTCCTGATGCAATATCTGCAATTGCTGGTATTGATAATTGGGAACATAAGGTCGTTGAAAATAGAAAAGAAAGCGGTCTTTTTTATATATCTCCGACTTCGTCTCAATTTGTTCCATTTGGTATGCCGGCAAGCATAGATAATATTCCTCCTGGTTCATTTGTTGTAACAGCTACCACACCTAATAGTGGCAACATTCATGTGCCAGAAAGTGCAAGACGACATTATTACAAATTTAAGCCTAATCTTTGGCATAGAGCATTTCTATACAGAGGACAAAATGGTGATTATGCTCCATGCAAACCATCTATGTTCAGATATAAGAAATCTAAAAAAGAGCATTACTATCTTAAAGAATGCATCATCAATGATGAATTTGAAATTTTAATTTTTTCATTGCCTTTAGTATGGCTACTAACAACAAAAGGGGTTAAAATCGGAGGAAGGCATCCAATCCATTTTGGAACAGATTTTTATGGTCTTTCTCAGCATTATGGCAACAAAACTAGCCTATTAGATTTGACAAGTGACATTTCTGCGGCACTTTTCTTTTCTTGTACGACTTATGATTCAGCAGAGCATAAATATAAACCTCTAAGTGAAAACCATCTAAGAGTACATCCACTAGGTGTTATTTACGCCTATGATATTTTGAATCCTGATTTTGCCATTAGTGCATTTAAAGATGGTACTCAATTGTCAGCTATAGGTAAACAATTATTTAAAAACCCAGGCTGCCAGAATGGTTTTTTAATTGATTTACCAATTAATACAGATTTTGAAAAACCACTTTATCTATTCCCAGTTCCTGACGGTAAGGGAAATATTACAAGAGAACCTGTTAAAAGAGTTCATAAATTCTATTTCCGTCATGATAAGGCTCTTATAGACTTATTGTATGAGAAATCAGATGAAGGTAAAATTTTTGCTCCAGGTGATATTTTACAACGTCATTGGGATAACGTACTTGACGAAATGAAATCAGTCATGCGAGTTTCTTATAAAGCTATTGAATCAAATCTTCGCAGGAATCCTAAAGAAACTGTTGAGACATTAACTAAAAAACTCAAATCATTAGGCTTTGAAATCACAGAAAAATCTCAATCTTTTTCTGATAATGAATTAAGAGAATTTTATTACGAATTAAATAACGGAGGTTGGGACAATTTCTGCTCTGATATTGTTTTTCCAGGCTCTGACGGCCATAAATATTGGAATGCTTTCCATGACCTACCATCAACTCCAGAGTACAGGGATTATTTTAAGTTTAATTAATGTCAGAAAAGCTGAAACAGAATAATAGCCAAACCAACTTGCAAGAACAATCCGAAACACCTACAAGCAACAAGCGCATAGCTAAGAACGCCTTGATGCTTTACATCAGGATGTTCATATCCATGGTCGTTGGGCTCTACACCTCGCGTGTTGTGCTTGCCACACTCGGTGTTGAAGATTATGGCGTTTATGGTGTTGTTGGCGGTGTTGTGGCTATGATGGGCTTCTTGAATGCCTCAATGAGCGGTGCCACCAGCCGCTTCTTGACCTTCGAGTTAGGCCGAGGCAATCAAAAAAGACTAGCAGAGACTTTTTCAAGTGCATTAATCGTACATATAGGAATAGCAATTATTGTTTTAGTAGTTGCCGAGACCGTTGGTCTTTGGTTTTTATGCAACAAGCTGGTTATCCCTGCGGGACGTATGGAGGCGGCACACTGGGTCTTTCAACTATCAATAGCCAGCGCGATGTTGAATATAACACAGGCTCCGTATAATGCAAGCATCATTGCTCACGAAAAAATGGGTGTATATGCTTATGTTGAAATCCTAAATGTCACTTTGAAGCTTTTAATTGTTTATTTGCTTGTTATAGGCAATTTTGACAAATTGATACTATATGCAATTTTACATTTTGCCGTAGTAGTTGTGATATTACTGATTTATCGCATCTACTGCATTCATAACTTTAAGGAAACAAAATTCCATTTTATTTGGAAAAAAGACATACTAAAGCCGCTGCTATCATTTTCAGGTTGGAATCTTTATGGAAATTTAGGCGGAATGGCTCAACAGCAAGGAACAAATTTTGTTATAAATTTCTTCTTTGGAGTTGTGATGAACGCTGCTATGAGTGTTGGTCTAACAGTGGCAAATACTGTAAATAATTTTGGCGCAAATGTAATGGTTGCTTTCAGACCTCAAATCATAAAAAACTATTCTCAAGGCAATAAAGAAGGTATGAAAGATTTGACAATTCTTGCCATCAAAGTTATAATGTTCATTTATTGCCTTGTTGCTGTGCCTGTCTACATTGAGGCTGAGAATCTTTTAAAATTGTGGTTGGTTAAAGTTCCAAATCATGCCGTTGTGTTCTGTCGCCTATTTTTGATTAGCATTTTTTTTGAAACTATTCGTTATGTGCTTATCATAGATATACATGCCACTGGCAATGTAAAGTGGGTTAGTTTCTTCTCAGGCACAGTTTTCATAGTTGCTCCTTTCGTTACTTATTTGTTGTTCAGGCTGGGACTTAGCGCCAATAGTGCAATTACAACTATTATTGTTTGCAATATGCTGTTGTGTTTGATTAATACTTATTTAATCAAACATTATGCTAGAATTCCAGTTTCATCATATGCCGCAACAATTTTGAAGGTTATTATAACAAGTGCCTCAGCATTATTTTTAGCAGGATATATCAAGAAGTTTATACCCTCAATCACAATAAATATTATTACTAATTCTCTTATCGGAGTTTCATTAGTCACTTTTGCATATTTTGCTTTGTGTTTTGATAAAGACCAAAGAAAATACGCTATCAATCTAATCAAGAGCAAGTTACGCATAAGATGAAAAATATACTTTTACTTGACACTTCCGTTGGTTCTCAAAATAAAGGTGATGACATCATTATGGAATGTGTTCGTAATGAACTCGAACCATTACTTTTAAAGGGGTTTGAATACACTCTGCCAACTCACGTGTCACCATTTCATTGGTATCAAGTGTGGAGAAATTCATTACGTGTAAGATCTTACGCAAATTGTGATTTGAAATTTGTTGGAGGGTCCAACATCCTTGCAAAAAATATGTTTACTCACTACCCACAATGGAACATTAATTTGTTTAATTGTGCGCCGTTGGCAGGTAGCATTTTGGTAGGTGTTGGAGCTGGCGCAAGTGAAAAGAGAAATTGGTACACTCGCAAGTTATACAGAAAAGTTTTGAGTCATGATTACTATCATAGTTGTCGAGACAAGAGAACTAAGCTTTACATTGAGCAAGAACTCGGTCTAAAAGCAATTCACACTGGATGCGTAACCATGTGGATGCTAACCCCAGATTTTTGCAAACAAATTCCAGAGACAAAATCAGAGAGAGTTGTTTTCACTCTTACATCTCGTGTTTTTGATGAGAGAGACCAAATACTTATAGACACGCTTAAATCCTGTTTTAAAGAAGTTTATTTTTGGCCTCAGGGCATGAATGATTATGATTATTTGCAAAAATATAAGAACATCGAAGATATAAGGATTTTGCCAGCCACAAAAAAGGCGTATGACGATTTTCTCTCACAGAATGACACAGATTATGTAGGAACAAGGTTACACGGTGGTGTTTATGCAATGCGACACAAGCGACGCTCTATCATTATTGCAATCGATGAAAGAGCAAGAGAAATAAATAAGGCCAACAATCTTATATGTATTGAAAAAGATGAGATTAAATCGCAATTGGCAGTGCTAATTAATAGCAGCTTCCCCACAAGGATAGAGATGGATTATGATGCCATAAACCGCTGGAAAGCACAATTTATGTAATATGGAGAAGATTGTTTTAAATAAAATTATAATAGAAAAGAACGTTGTTAAGTATGTTTTCTATGTAAGTGAAAATTTGAAAAAATATTTCACGAGTTATATTTTTTTCATTGAATATGAGGAAGATATTTCAGAAGTTCCGATTTCAATACTTTCAATTCCTTTTGTCAATTGCATGGCAGGACTGTCATGGTTAAGCGGAGCTATGCTATTTGTTGATGAGATTGATGCCACATACTATGAATCGTACAAGCAACTCAAGAGTGCTTATTCAGAATTGCATAACACTCAACTAAAAGGAGTATTTGTGCCTTCAGTTATTGTGAGAAATGAAATAAAAAAGACTAATGAATATCTTCTGCTTTTTGGAGGAGGAGTTGATTGTCATAGTTCTTTATTACGTAACAAGCAAAACATAAATGGCTTAGTTAATATTTATGGGTGGCTCAAATCAGAGGATGAAACAAATAATGTTGATGAATCTGATAAGCAACAAACAAAGGAAGTGGCCGATAGGTTCGGGATAGAATCATATCATGCAAGATCAAATTTCGCATCTCAATTTAATTCAAAAGAAGTCGATATTCTCTGTCAAAAAATACAGACTTCTTATTGGTATGGATTTCTTCACCCTATGGCTTTTCTGTCAATATCAGTTCCTATTGCATGGGTAAAAGGCATCTCAAATTTGATGATAGCTAGTTCGTTTACAAAAGATAGAGCTGATGTTCATTGTGGATCTTTTATCACAACTGATAGTGAATTCAGATTTGCAGTGAATGGCAGTACACTGCATGATGGTTTTGAACTAAACAGACAAGATAAAGTAAAGATTTTAGCAGATTATCAAAAACAAATAGGACGTCCCTATCTCATTCAAGCCTGTTCATTTAATGATCACAATTGTTGTGAGTGTGAAAAGTGTTTTAGAACCATCATTGAACTCATTGCTGAAAATGCAAATCCAATTGATTTTGGGTTTAACATTAATGATTCAGTTAAACAACATTGGGAAAAAATTATTAATCGTGATGTAGGGTTATGGGGCGTAAGTAAGGAAAACTACTACTACTACTACTATGCGCGGATACGTATGAAAGAGAACTACGCTAACATCAAAGACAAAGAATTTGTTGATTGGTTTTTAAATTTTGACTTTGAGAAGGCAAAAAAAGAAGGCTTGAAACGTTACTATCGCCAAAACTTCTTTTCAATTCTTAAGCGGAAATTACACTTATGAAAAAGCCACGCATTTTCATAAATATGCATTATATGGCATTAGGCGGAGCAGAACGAGCATTGCTTGGGCTGCTTAATGCTATAGATACAGAGAAAGTTGATGTGGATCTTTTTCTTAATCAGCATACAGGAGAATTTATGCCTCTAATCCCTAAAAAGATAAATTTGTTGCCAGAGAACAAGCGCTATAAAGCTTTAGAAACACATATAAAAGAGGCTTTTAAAGATGGTTGCTGGGGTGTTGCTAGCTCAAGGGTATTATCAAAAGTTGTAAAGTATCTTTATTTCAAAAAACATACTGATAAGAAAAACGATGATGGTTACATTTCAGCAAAACTTACATCTAAGTTTCTACCCAAAATAAATTCTAATGTAGAATATGATCTTGCGATTAGTTTTTTAACTCCACATGTTAATTGTTTAAGAAACGTAAGAGCAAAGAGAAAAGTCGCATGGATACATACCGATTATTCGAATCTTAAGGTAACAAAAAATATTGTTTTACCATTTTGGAAACAATATGACAATATAATTTCAATTTCAACTGATGTTACTAGATCATTTGTTGAAACATTCCCTTCTCTTAAAGACAAGATTATTGAAATAGAGAACATACTTTCTCCAACTTTTGTGCGTCAACAAGCAAATTTATTCGATGTAGAAGAAGAAATGCCTGTGAATAATAGCGATGAGAAATTGATTAAATTACTCACTATTGGACGTTTTTGCCATCAAAAGAATTTTGATAATCTACCATTAATTGCCAAACTTCTTGAAGAATTAGGATGTAATAATTTTAAATGGTATATTATTGGCTTTGGTGCAGATGAGTCACTTATTCGTAAAATTATCGCTGATGTTGGCATTCAAGAACATGTAATTATTCTTGGCAAAAAGACAAACCCATATCCTTATATTAAAGCTTGTGATATTTATGTTCAGCCAAGTCGATATGAAGGCAAAAGTGTAACGGTTCGTGAAGCACAAATGCTCTTTAAGCCAGTTGTTGTGACAAACTACCCGACTGCATTAAGTCAAGTTAAAAATGGGAAAGATGGTGTCATTGTGCCAATGGATAATGAAGGCTGCGCCAAAGGTATAGCAGAGTTTATTCAAAATAAAAAATTACAAGAAAGTATTAACAAATATCTTCAAGCTCATGATTATGGCAATGAATCAGAAATTGAAAAAGTTTATAAATTATTAGATGCTAATTATGAGACAGTTTCTTAATAATTATTTGTTTAAGTATATCCATCGACATTGGAATATAGCAATAGCAGACATCGACGATGAACTAAATCTCCATAATATTAAGTGGATGAAGCACAATTATAAAGACAGGTGGTTTGCTGACCCGTTCATTATTGAAGAGACTGACGACACTTTTGTTATTCTTGCTGAGGAATATATGCGTGATGACCGCAAAGCTCGATTGGCAAAATTGACAGTGACAAAAGAAGATTGCAAGTTACTTAATAATGCGACCATATTGAACTTGGACACTCATTTGTCATTCCCAAACTTCATTGAAATTGAAGGGAAGACCTATGTTTATCCTGAGAATGGCCTATCGGGAAAAACTAACTATTATGAATTTGAAAAACAATTAAAGTATGCAGGTGAACTTTCTCATTTGCCACTTGCTGACCCTGTCATACAAGAGATTGGAGGCAATTATTATCTTTTCTTTACTCTTGGTAATGAGTGTAATGGTAATCGACTACTAGTTCATGTAGCAAGTAATCCCTTGGGGCTATACAAACCAAAACAAGAGGTAGTCTTTAAGGACAATATTGCCCGACGTGCTGGGCGCATGTTTAACTTTGGGAACAGGCTTATCAGTCCCGCACAGGTGTGCAATAACGACTATGGTGAAGGGCTATCGCTTCAGGAAGTGACACTCATTCATGAAGGCAAAATCAAGATAGAAGAGTTCAAACGTCTGTATCCCACGAGCAAGGAATATCCCAACGGCCTGCATACCTTCAATGTGTTTGGCTGTCAAGTTGTCATTGACGGATACAAATACGAATATCCAGTAATGAGCAAATTATATTTTATGCTCAGAGGTACGAAGATATAATGCAGGCATGAATACAATTGTTTGGGGCGAATGCCATTTTAACACTTTGGGCTTAGTTCAAAGCCTTGGTAAAGCTGGCCATAGGGTAACTTTACTTACCGATGACATAAAAGGCAACTTCGTGTGTAAGTCCAAATATGTGAAGGAAATCCACTTAATTCAAAATTATAATATAATCGATCAGATTGTTTCGATAATACGTTTACAAACCTTTAAACCTTTCCTTTTCACTTGTGGTGATACTCAAGCATCATTTATTGATAGCAATTACGAAACTTTGTCGGAAATTTGCTATCTTGAGGGCGGTTTGAGAAACAACGACATTAATTACTACCGCAACAAAAGCAACATTTTAAGATTAGCATCAGAAGTAGGTTTTAATCTGCCCCAAAACTGGTTGATAACCATTAATCGTGTTTTGCCTGGCGACATCACATTTCCAGTTATAGTCAAAGCCGACAATAGCGTAAGAGGCAACAAGACTCCACAGTTAACATGTAACAACGCCAAAATACTCGACAGGCATTTAAAGCAGTTAGGTAATGAGTATTTCCCAGTTCAGGTTCAAGAGTTTATAAAAAAGGACTATGAGATAATGATTCAGGGATGTTCTATCGGAAATGGACGACAAATAATCATGCCAATAGCCAACCGCAAGATTCGTCATTTCCCTACCATCAACGATGCTGGCAGCTATGGCCACACCGTACTAGTTGATGGCGACCAAGGCTTGAAGTTGCAATGCGATTTGGTTTTAAAATTAATCAAAACAATCGGGTATTCCGGTTTGTTCAGTGTAGAATTCGTTGTTTCTAGAGGTAAATACTATTTTTTAGAGGTTAATTTCCGAAATGACGGCACCTCATTTCTGTCAACCGCTAGTGGTTGCAACCTTCCACACATACTTTGCCAATCAACTATCTCTCCTATATCTAATAAGGATTGTAAATACAAACCAGTCTATTATATGAATGTTATTCCTGACTTTCAAAATATCAGAAATGGAAGAGTTAACTTTTTTAAATGGTTTGCTCAGTTCTTGAAATGTAATGTATATTATTACTTTAGTTGGCATGATATATATCCTTTCTTGGGTTATATTAAGAATAAAATCATAAAATGATAGTATGGTCCCCAAAGTAATTCACTATTGTTGGTTTGGACGTAATCCTTTGCCTGTAAGTGCTATAAAATGCATTGATAGTTGGAAAAAGTTCTTTCCAGATTACGATATCAAGGAATGGAACGAAGACAACTTTGATGTGAATATTATTCCCTATACCGCCGAGGCATATAAGGCTAAAAAATATGCCTTTGTCAGCGACTATGCAAGGTTTTGGATTCTCTATCGCTATGGTGGACTGTATTTTGACACCGATGTTGAAGCTATCAAGCCGATGGACGACATTGTTGAACGAGGACCGTTTATGGGCATAGAGGTCGAGGCTAATGAAATAAACACACCAAAGGTTGCTCCTGGTCTCGGTCTTGGCGTACAACCTGGGCATGGTTTATATAAAGAAATCTTAGACTACTATTCTCCCTTGCATTTTTTGAAAGATGATGGCACTTTCAATCAAGTTACTGTCGTTAACCATGTGACAAAAGTGCTTGAAAAGAATGGCCTGCGTCCCACCAACGACATTCAAGAGGTGGCAGGAGTTTGGATTTACCCACGCGACTATTTCAATCCACTTGATGACCTTACAGGACGCCTTGTGACAACCAACAACACCCGCACCATCCACTGGTACACTCGCACTTGGAGTGACAGTCCTTCCTGGCGCATCAAGTTGTCAAGATGGAGTCACCGTGCGTTTGGCATGACATTGCATCGCATAAAAAAACGACTGTTTAAATAAAAATATGGAAAGCCTCTTCAATTCTGTTCCTGCAGCATTATATAATAGTATATACACATTGGTGTTATTTGGCTTGAGCCTAATCATAGCTATTAACTATTCATTCTCCTCAACAAATGAAAGATTGACGGCAAATTTGCCAATTACGAAAATTGGAACTTTTGCATTTACAATTCTGGTGATAATCTTTATCGGTTTCCGACCTATTAGTGGTGTATTTGTTGATATGCCTATGTATGCCCATGTGTATAATAACATATATGATGGAACCATGGAGAGTGTGAATGACCAGCGAGGCGAGTGGCTGTTTTATGCCTATGGCAACTTGTGCAAGCGCATGGGGATGAGCGACGTAATGTATATTTTCAGCATCTCCGTGATCTATTTTGGCCTAATGCTGGTGGCATGCTGGCGGCTGATGCGCAACAATTTGTTTGTTGCAATGTTGTTCTGCCTAGCATCTTTTTCTTGTTTTGCCTATGGAGTGAATGGCATGCGCAACGGAATGGCATGCAGCCTAGTATTGGTGGGAGTTTCCTTGCTCAGTGGAGAAAGATGGGAGAAAATACTTGCTTTGGTTCTCATGTTCTGCGCAATTAATATACATCGTTCAACTGCTTTGCCAAGTTTTTGTGCTATAGCTGCTTTTTTATTTGTAAAAGACACAAAACAAGCAATCTATTTTTGGGTGGCATCAATTTTCATTTCGTTAGTTGCTGGAAATTACATTACTGATTTCTTTGTTGGATTAGGTTTTGATGACAGAATGGAACAATATGCTAACCTAGATGAAAGTGAAACAATTGCAACCACAGACCAGTTTTCTGGTTTCCGTATTGACTTTATTATATACAGCATCATGCCCATTATTATGGCATGGTATGTAACAATAAAACGTAACTTCAAGGATCTCACCTATAACATCATTGCCATTACCTATATCCTTGCCAATTCCTTTTGGATTATGGTGATTCGTTCGGAGCAAAGTAACCGTTTCGCTTACCTCTCTTGGTTCTTATATCCAATAGTTATTGCTTATCCATTGCTGCGAATGAATATTTGGGAAGACCAAGACCGAAAAACCGGTTTAATATTGTTGGCATACGCTGGATTTACTTTCTTCATGCACTTTGTTTATTATGGATAAACGATATAGGATATCAGTTATTATGGGCATTTATAACTGTGCTTCAACACTTATTGAGGCATTAGACTCGCTTTATGCCCAAACTTACCAGGATTTTAAAATCATTCTATGCGAGGATGGGTCAAATGATAACACCTACGAGATAGCTGCCAATTACGCAAGTGAGCATGATAATATCATTCTTGTCAAGAATGAGAAAAATATGGGGCTTAATTTCACTCTAAATCATTGCCTTGAGTATGCCGACACTGAGTATGTAGCTCGCATGGATGGTGATGATATATCTATGCCCACTCGCTTTGAGAAAGAGGTCAAGTTCCTTGATGAACATCCTGAATATGCTATTGTTAGCACACCAATGATATATTTTGACGAAAAAGGAGAATTTGGTCGTGGCAAGGGAGGATATGAGTCAAATAAAGAGAGATTAATATATGGAACTGCTTTTTGTCACGCTCCATGTATGATTCGCAATGAAGCATATAAAGCCGTCGGTGGTTATACAACAGACAAACGCTTGCTTCGTTTAGAGGATTATAACCTTTGGATGAAAATGTTTGAAAAAGGTTATAGGGGGTATATGCTAGAAGAGTGTCTTTACATGATGAGAGACGACCGGAACGCTACTTCAAGGCGTAATCTCAAGGGAAGAATAAATGGAATTTATGCACATTTTCTTGCCCATAAGACTCTACATCTTCCATGGGGAAAATTCTTAATATATTCTGCAATGAATATAGCTAAAGGCATTATGCCAACGAGACTATATGACTATTTTCACAAGAAAAATCTTAGAGGATGAGACGGAAAACCTCGTTTTATTACGATATATATCGGTGTGAAGGTGAAAGGGCGAACAAATTAAGTGTTAGATTAAAAAGCATTTTGTTCACACCGGGCCGCAAATATGTCTACTATTTTCGACATGCAAGTGAGGCAAAATGTATGTTGACGAGACTGTTTTGGTCATTATTATTGTATCGCACAAGGACGAAAACAGGAATTCAAATACCAGTAGGCACTAAAATTGGATTGGGAATGCGAATTCTTCACTTTGGCACTATTGTAGTAAATCCATATGCTGTAATCGGCAAGAACTTCAATATTGCCCAAGGAGTGCTAATTGGCAATAGTGAAGGTAAAAATGCCGGTGTCCCAACTATTGGCGACAATGTATATTGTGGAGCTAACTCATTGATACTTGGGGGGGGGTACATATTGGCAACGATGTACTAATAGCCCCAGGTGCATTTGTAAATTTTGATGTGCCAGATAATTCTATTGTTATTGGAAACCCAGGAAGAATTATTCAACGTGATTGCTCTCCAACTAAAAAATATATTGTTTATCCTATAGTATGAAAAAAATTCTCGAAATAATAAATCTCCCTGGTTCGGCACAGAATTTCATAGGTGACCAGTTCTTTTATTTCAGAGAGAATGGAGGCTATGATATGCATCTAATATGCTCTCCTGGGAGCGGCATTGAGGATTTCGCAAAAGCTCATCAGGTCAAATATTTCCCAGTAAAAATAGAACGTCGCCCCAGTCCATGGAGAGACCTGAAGGCTCTATGGAAAATATATCGTTATATAAAGAAGAATAAAATTGATATAGTCATTAGTCATCAGGAAAAATCTCGCTTACTTGGCACAGTTGCAGCTTGGCTTAATAGAGTTCCTGTAAGGATTATTTATGCCCATGGTGTCTTGCTCGACACAATGCAAGGCCTGAAACGCAAGTTTTTCCTGATGGAAGGCAAGATTGTGTCAAGATTGGCGCATAAGATTGTGTGCGTGAGCCCATCGGTGATGACCCGTCGCGTGGACATTGGCATGGATAAGCCTGAGAAACAAGTTTTAATAGGGCATGGAACTTGTAATGGTATTGACACCATCAGCAAATTCAATTCTGATTTGGTGAGTGATGATGAGCGTCATGCAATAAGACAGTCCTTGGAGTTCAACGAAGACGATTTTGTCGTTGGATTCTGCGGACGAATAGTTCGTGACAAAGGAATAATTGAGCTGGCAAAAGTAATTGAAATCCTTTCACAGCGTCACCCCAACAAGTCGATAAAACTGCTTGTGATTGGTGCGTTTGAGAAACGAGATGCCGTACCACAAGCGACTGCCGTTTTTCTGCAAGAATCTCCGCTAGTCAAATTTACAGGTCGTGTCCCTTATGATGATATTCAAAAGTATTATACACCCATGAATGTGCTTGTGCTTCCAAGCTACCGTGAGGGATTTGGTTTGGTCACAACCGAAGCTGGGGCCATGGGTGTCCCTGCTATAGTCTCTCGTTCAACAGGTTGCATAGACTCCATCATTGAAAATGAGACTGGCGTTTATTGTGATATTGAACCGAATGATATTGCTAATAAGATAGAGTTATTCTTTGATAAAGAATATGCCAAGAAAATGGGTAAGAATGCCAGACAATTTGTAAGAGATAACTTTGAACACAAGAATGTCATGCAAAACACATTAGACTTTATAAACCAAATAGTTAACAAAAACATCAAATAGACTACTCAATATGGCAGAAAAGAAGTTAAGCTTGACTTATCGCTTTTTAAGAGGAATAGGGCTCAACTATTCCGAAGAAGAATATGGCCAGGTATCATTATGGGGTGTAATAAAAAGAGCCACAAAAACTTACCGGGATGAATTTCTCCTAAAGTATGTGATGCATTCTTGGCTTTTGTCGCCAATTCTGCCCCGCAAGGTGCGTCCATGGGTTTTGAAGAAGATAGGATGCCACGTAGGCAAAGACATATTTGTTGGAGATTCCGTGAAAATCGATTCAGGTCATGCCGATTTGATTTATATTGGTGACCATGCCCATCTAACTGGTGGGTGTCGGCTCCTATGCCATCAGCGTGACTTGTCACATTATTATGCTGGAGATGATGCGGCAAAACTTCCTTATAGACTAGGAGAAATTCACATAGGGAAAGGGGTAATGGTTGGTATGGAAACTTTAATAATGCCTGGTGTTACTATAGGAGACGGTTCTATTATTGGCGCCTATTCATTGGTCACTAAAGATATTCCTGCATGGTCATTAGCAATTGGGCGTCCTGCGAAAGTTGTGAAACAAATCCCCAAAAGAGAAGAAGCCTAATGAACATCCTCACTTTCGACATAGAAGAGTGGTATATCGAAAAAGAGTTCGGTGGAAACCGGGACGAGAAATACGCCGAGTATGACTCTTATTTAGATAATATCCTCTCTTTGCTAAACGAAACGGGCAAGAAAGCCACCTTCTTCTGTGTTGGTAAAATGGCAATTGAATTCCCCGAAGTCATAAAAAAGATTGCCGCCGATGGTCATGAGATTGGATGTCACAGCAATGTACACACTTGGCTTAACAAGATGAGCAAAATTCAGGCATTGGAAGACACCCATGCCGCAGTCGATTCTCTAGACCAATTGATTGGCAAGAAAGTACATAGCTATCGTGCCCCAGCTTTTTCAATTGGCGAGAACAACAAATGGGCATTCGAGGTGCTTGCCAAATGTGGAATTGAACGTGACGCATCCATCTTTCCTGCTTCTCGCGATTTTGGAGGTTTTTCATCTTTTGGATACAAAGAACCAGTCTTACTATCGCATAATGGTGTTAACATCAAGGAGTTCCCAATTTGCACCACATCATTGTTAGGCAAAGAATTAGCCTACTCTGGTGGCGGTTATTTTCGATTCTTCCCCCTGTGGTTTGTCAAAAAAGAAATAAGGAAAACACCTTATACAATGTGCTATTTCCATATAGGCGACTTGTTGCCCGAAACAAGTGGACTTATGACAAGAGATGCTTATGAAGAATATTTTAAAGAGTCAGGTACGCTTATTAATCGCTATAAGAGATACTTTAAAAGTAACTTTGGCAAGAAAAACGCTTGGAATAAACTTGAACAGTTGATAAAGACTTGCGATTTTGACAACCTTGAAGAAGTTGACAAATCAATTGATTGGAACAACTGCCCTGTAAAAGAAATATAAACGATGTACAAGCACTTCTTTAAGCGTTTCTTTGACTTCTGGATTGCACTGATAGGTCTGATTTGCATCTCGCCCCTATTGCTGGTTGTCACCATTTGGCTGCACTTCGCCAACAAGGGTGCTGGCGCATTCTTCCTCCAAGAGCGTCCTGGTAAGAATGGCAAGATCTTCAAGATAATCAAGTTCAAGACAATGAACGAGAAAAAAGATGAGAATGGTAAATTACTTCCTGACTTACAAAGAATAACGCCAGTTGGACGATTCATACGTAAGACAAGCCTTGACGAACTCCCTCAATTGTTCAACGTTCTTAAAGGCGACATGGCTTTGATTGGTCCTCGTCCCCTATTGGTAAAATATTTACCTCTTTATTCACCAGAACAAGCTCGTAGACACGAGGTGCGTCCAGGCATAAGCGGCTGGGCACAGTGCCATGGTCGAAATTCATTAACGTGGGGAGAAAGATTCAAGTTAGATGTGTGGTATGTTGATCACTGTTCTTTAAAGACTGATTTACAAGTAATTTTCGCAACTATAAAAAAAGTTATCAAAAGAGAAGATATCACTTCAGATGATGTGGGAGAGCAACGTATTACAATGCAAGAATTTAACGGAAACAATTAAGATAATATGGAGAATAAATTAATCGTTGTATTTGGCGCGACAGGAAATATTGGCGCATATTCAGCAGTTCACCTCAAGGAACAAGGTTATGATATTATTGCTGTAGGTCATCGCAAATCAGACAATGGTTTCTTTGCATCTAAGGGCATGACATATTATTCAGTTGATATCAAACAGCGGTCTTCTTTTGATGTATTACCAACAGACAAAGAAGTCTTTGCCGTAGTCCATTTTGCAAGCACTTTACCATCACGCTATGCCTTTGACCCTCAAGACATGTTTGAGTCAATAACCATTGGTACGCTTCATGTACTGGAGTGGATGCAAAAAGTGAACTGCAAGAAAATAATATTTCCGCAAACACCTTCAGATTTAGCTAAGTATCACAACAAGCCAGGCTTAATTCCTAATGATGCAGTTCGCCATTTCCCATTGACAGGCGACCATGCTGTGTATACTATTGCCAAGAACGCTGCTGTTGATTTGATGGAGCATTATAGGGCAGAGTTTGGCATAAAATTCTTCGCATTACGATTCTTCACCATTTATCAATATCATCCTAACGCTTATCATTATGCCGATTTCAAGCGCCGTATGATGCCATACCGCATGCTTATGGACCGAGCAAGCAAAGCACTGCCAATTGAGATTTGGGGCGATTGCAAAAAAGCAAAAGAAATGGTTTATATAAAAGACTTTGTGCGACTAGTTCAATGTTGCGTGGAGAGCGATTGTGAAGGAGGATGCTACAATGTTGGAAATGGATGGCAAGTCACTCTTGAGGAGCAAATACTTGGCATTATTGAGGTGTTCTCTCCTGCAGGCAAAAAATCGGAAGTAATCTATTGCCCCGAGAAACCAGATCCACTGCAGAATGCGTTTGATGTGACCAAAACATTTAATGAGCTGCATTATAAGCCACAATATTCTTATCTCGACCAATTGCGTGACTTCAAGCATGAGATGGAGACAGAACCATTTGCACAGCTTTGGGGCACCAAGGAAGATTACACCGAATGAAAACTCCTTGTTACATCATTGACAAGCAAGAACTTGAAGCCTCTTTATATGGCTTCAAGAAAGCTTTGGCAAATAATTTCAAGCACCACGTTCCCTCTTATTCTGTTAAGACAAACTCTTTGCCATATCTGCTTAAGAAGGCAAAAGATGCCGGTTACTTTGCCGAGGTCGTTTCGGATGATGAACTTGAACTGGCTTTGGCTTGTGGCTTCTCTAAAGATCATATAATTTTCAATGGCCCTCTCAAGACTAAAGAGAAATTCCTTGACTCAATCAATAATCGGGCTTTGATAAACATTGAGACTTGGCGAGAGATAGAATGGCTCCAGGAACTTAATAAAGACCAACAGTTTAAGGTAGGGGTGCGAATGAATATAAACATTTCACAGATTTCGCCAGCCGATGAGAATCACCCCGATGACAACAGTCGATTTGGATTCTCTTGCGAGTCAGGTGACTTTGATAAAGCAGTTAAACTAATCAACTCATTGCCCAACGTATCACTCAATCGCATCCACATTCATCGCACCTCAAGAACCAGGAGCATTGACTTCTATTGCAACCTCGTTGACTATGCAATGACCGAGTTGGAAAAACGCAATATTGAAGTAGACTATGTTGATGTGGGCGGTGGCTATTTTGGCATAATGGATGGCAAGCCCACCTATCAAGAGTATGCATCTGCAATAGCCAGTGTTTTAAAGTCTTATAGAAACCTTGACAGCACAACGGTAATTATTGAGCCAGGCAATGCTATTGTCGCATCATGCTTCAACTTTTTAGCTACCGTGATCGATGTTAAGAGACACGACAACGCTTACTTTGTGACAATTGATGGCTCACGCATCGACATAGACCCATTTTTCCATAAAGAAAAGTACTTCAATGAATTTAAGCATCAATCAGGCACAATGACAGTACCACTACAGATAGTAGGCGGGTGCACATGTCTTGAGTACGACCGGCTAATAGAGCTTAAGAACTATCCCCTGTTGCAAGTAGGAGACCAAATTCTCTTCAAGCGCGTCGGTGCCTACACAATGACTTTGACACCGTTGTTCATACGCTATTGGCCCAATGTATATGTTGATGATGGCAACCAACTCGAATTGGTTAGAGAAAAATGGAACGCTAAGAAACTATTATAACATACTATATGTCAACAAACATTTTATTCTGCAGTGCTGGCCGACGCGCTAAACTGCTTCAAGATTTCAGGGAAACACTAGATAGCACATCGATAATTGTTGCAACTGACCATCAGGCAACTGCGCCAGCCTTGTATTTTGCCGACAAGCAGTATCTAGCACCACTAATCAGTGACCCTGGATATATCGACTTCCTTCTTGATATTTGCCGTAAAGAGAACATCAGAGCGATAACTACACTTATCGACCCAGAGATTGAGATTCTTGCCAAGAACCGTCAGCGGTTTATTGATAATGGCATTTTACCATTGTGCCCTTCTAAAGAGACAGCACATCTATGTTTTGATAAATTTGCCCTGTTTGAGCACCTTAACAAGAATGGCATTCCCACTGTGCTCACTTATGATTCTTACGACAATTTTCTTCAGGGACTCACGAAAGGCCACATCAGTTTCCCGGTTTTCATCAAGCCGCGCACTGGTAGTGGAAGTGTAGGAATTCACAAGATTCACAATTCAGAGGAATTGAAAGCTTACATTGACGAAGGAGAACATGAATACATCATCCAGGAGTTCATGGATTGCGAGGATTGCGATGCCGATGTCTACATCGACACTGTCTCCCATAAACCAGTAGCGGCATTCTCAAAGCATAAGATAGAAACCCGCATTGGAGGCGCCAATAAAACAATTTCATTCAAAGACCAGCGACTGTTTGATTTCATAAAGGACATTTGCAAGGTGCTTGAATTCTATGGCCCTGTTGACATGGACTTCTGGTATCGTGATGGTATCTATTATTTGAGCGAGGTTAACCCTCGATTTGGAGGTGCCTATCTTCACGCCTATGGTGCAGGTGTCAACTTTGTGCCTCTTATTGTCAACAATGTCAATGGAATTGAGAACAAAGAGTGCTTTGGAAACTATCATGATGATGTCATCATGATGATGTATGACGATGTGGTGATAATCAATAAAGAAGAATTGGCAAAATAATATGCTGAGAAGAATCATTGCATACATAAAGAAATGCCACGAATACTTGAGTGCTATTCATAGAGAAGACGGTTTATCTATGCCTTTTTTGTGGCTTGATTCTATCTGGGCATTCTTCGTATATGGATGCACAATCAGGCACTATCGATATGGCCATTTCTACCGTTTGCGTCATTATGAACGAAAGAAAGTTTTTACAACACGTAAATTTTTCATATTTATTGCTGCGACTAATTCCAAATCTTCTGTTCCAATGCTTGAAGATAAAGAAAAGTTTAATGCTTATTTTAAGCAGTTCGTCCATCGCAAGTGGATGGATAGCAACAGTATGACATTGGATGGTTTTATAAAATTGTGGAAAGAATGTGATAGGTTGATTGTCAAACCATTGGCTGGGACTGAAGGTAATGGCATTTTTATAATTGATTGCAATCAACTGAGTGATTTGAATTTGCAATCACAGTTTGAAGAACTAAAAGACCAGAATGTCATAATTGAAGAAGTTGTTAAGCAACATCCTGATATGTGCTTTAATAGTAAAGCTGTAAACACAATCCGAGCAATGTCCCTGATGGATAAGAATACAGGTGAGGTCACTGTACTTAAAACAGTAATTCGCGTTGGTGCAGCAAATGCAATAGTAGATAACTTTCATCAAGGTGGGTGTGTTTATGATGTTGACCTAAAGACTGGTAGGATTTGCTCTAATGGAATATCTACAAATGGTGAGGCTAAGATATTTCACCCTGGTACTGACATCTGTATGCTTGGCTACCAGATTCCCAACTGGGATAAATTAATTAATGGATGCGTTCAAGCTCACAAGTTACTGCCAGAATGCAGATATATAGCTTGGGATATAGCTATAACAGAGAATGATATAGAATTAATTGAAGGCAATCACAATGGTGACTACGATATGTTTGAATTTGTAGGCAAAGGGTTGTGGTGGCCAATTCTGAAAAAATATATATAATTATTTTATGAGAATTACTTTTACTGGTGATTTATTGGCTTATCATAATCTAATTAAGAAATCAAGGACAAAAAATGGTTTTGATTTCAGTAATGTTTTCAAAAGGGTTAAATATTTGTTTAATTCTTCTGATTATGTCGTAGGAAATCTTGAAATGCCATTATGTGACAATAAAAGAGGTCCTTTTACAAAAATGGACATGCTATTTAATACTCCTCATGAATTTGCTCGTGATGCAAAAGACTGCGGATTTGACATGTTTACTACTGCAAACAACCATTGTATGGATTTTGGCATGGATGGTTTAATCAATACTATTGATATTCTTGATAGATATGGAGTAGATCATACTGGTACATTCAAAACTTCAGAAGAACCTAGATTCCTAATTAAGTCTATAAATGGGATTAGGATTGCATTTATCTCTTTTACTTATAGCACGAACCCTAATGTCAATGGATATGAAATAAACAACAATAATGATTTTCATATTAATTTGACCAGAAAACAGGCACCACCAATAAAGAGATCTTTTATTAAAAATAATGCTTTGAAGTTTCTTTATCAACTGCCTCTAAAAATACAAAATAAGATACATCCATTATATCCAGATTATTCATATTTAGATTGTGTGTCTAATGACGAGATTAATCACACAAAAAAACACAAGTATCTAGAGAAAATAAAAGACATTATTGGTACGGCAAAACTAGATAGCGACATAATTGTTTTTTGTCTTCACTCAGGTGGGCAGTACAATTCATCTATTGGAGATTATACTAAATTCCTTATTAATGAGATTTCCAATTGTGGTGTAGACATCATTATTACAAATCATCCTCATTGTGTTTTGCATTCTAAATTTATCAACAACCAGTTTGTTAGTTATTCATTAGGCAACTTTTGTTTTACTCCTAATGAGGGATACTATATTGATGGCGTATTCAGTGATTATGGTATAATCTTACATATTGATTTTGAGGACCAATCTTCTATTGAAGATATCAAGTTTAATGTTATTAAAAATATTAAGACAAAAAATGGTAAAGAGTTTGTCATTTCCACCTATGATCTATATGAAAAATTGATTTCAGATGAACACAAAAATCAATTGTATTTAGATAACTGTGCAGTTATAAGTAGATTTATTGGAAAAAAGATTGAAACTAATATAAGTCTTGAATACGATTATTTCAAATTAATGAAGAGCTGATGAAAACAAAAAATCCGTTATTTAGTTGGATAGTTCCAGCATACAATGTTGAGAACTATATAGATTTCTGTCTTAAATCACTTTTGAATGTTGGACTACCTAATGATTCATTTGAAATAATAATTGTGAATGACGGTAGTACAGATAGTACTCAAGTAATTATTGATGATTTTGCTTTAAACCGTTCAAATGTTATGATTATCAAGCAGAACAATAGAGGTTTATCTGTTGCTCGTAATGTGGGAATTGAGCATGCAAATGGCACATACATTCATTTTATAGACAGCGACGACGTAATTATAAACTCTTCATTATTCCTGAAATGTATAGAGATTATAAAAGATACAGAACTTGACATTTTAACATTTAAAAATAAAATTATATATGACTCTTATGAAATGCAGGATGTGAGAGAATGTGAATCTAATTTTGTCTTTTCTAAAGTAATGAGTGGACAAGATATGTGGAAGAGATATTCTTTCATAGATACAGCTACAACATATCTTATTAACCGGCAATTTCTTATCGATAACGACATCTGGTTTAAACCAGGACAAATAATGGAAGATTTTGGTTTCAACCTTAAAGCTTTTATGATAGCCAAGAAATGCATTCATACAAATGCATGCATATATGGGTATAGATACAATAATGGAAGTTTGATGCACAATACTTCAATCGAGGCGCAACGTAAATTATTCAAGCATTATATTGCTAATGCCGATTATGCTCGCGAATTTGTGCAGAATAATGCTAGCGAACTTTCTAAGGATTCAAAACAAGTAATCGCAGACAGGAGTAATTATCAATTAATTTTATGCTTGATGAGAGCATTCAAAATTGATAATATAGGTTCTGTTATTAAAGAATTACGCCAAAAGGGCTTATATCCATTTGAATGGTGTAAAAGAAAAGAATATCAAAACCGTAAAATAGAGCACTTTTATAAAATTAGTCAGCACAAGTTTTTTATAGTCTTTTTAAGTAAGTTATATAAATCCTATATAAAACTTAACCCAAAAGCTCTCCATTTTAAAAACTGGTAGTGAGAGAGCTATTTTCTCTACCGCTTATAGGCTCAAAACTACTTTCATGGTATTAACCATAGAATTTCAAATATATGAAAGATGTATATATAAATTTATTGATAAAGCATCAATCTTCTGTATTGATATTGATTCGTTTTATTTAACTTATTACAAAAGTTTATAGTAAATAAATATTTAATCAGATTATTTGTTGTAGATCATTATTATGGAAGAGTCAAAGAAGATAGTAATTAGCTGGATTGTTCCTGCCTATAATGTTGAGGCTTTTATTGTACAATGCCTTCAAACTTTAGTTTCGGCTGGATTGCATGTTGGTGATTATGAGATTATTGTTGTTAATGATGGCAGCACCGACAATACTCTTAAAATAGTAAACGATTATGCTAGCAGTATTCCTGAGATTAAAGTTGTTACACAAGAAAATCAAGGTGTGTCTGCTACTCGAAACAATGCCATTGAGCTGGCGCAAGGTGAATATATTCATTTTGTTGATAGCGATGACTATGTTACAAACGTGAAACATCTAGCTCAATGTATCAGATATGCGTCAAAGAACAATCTTGACGTATTAGTATTTGGATCTCAAAATGTAAGTTACTACAGTTTACCGAGCAATGAAAAAAATAATAAAGAAAATGAAATTTTATTTTCAGATGTTATGGATGGCCAGACTCTATGGGAAAAGTTTTCTTTTGTGAATATGGTCTGGACATACTTAATTAAGCGACAATTTATCATTGATAATAATCTTTTATTTGTTCCTGGAATTTTAATGGAGGATTTCAAATATAATATTGATGTATTTTGTTTAGCTAAACGTTGTGTAAAAGCAGATGTCATAATTTATTCTTATAGGCACAATCCCAATAGTATTTTGCATGACTCATCTATAAAAAAACAACAAAAATTGATTGATGGATTTATTTTCAATGCTAATTACTATCATGAAATTGTAAATGACAAAGAAAAAAAACTTAAAGATGGCGCCAAACAAGTATTAAAAGAACAAGTTAATCAAATATTACTTTTTGGCATGATGAGAGCTTTTAAAATTGATAAAATTCATTATTATATAACAGAGTTGCGAAAAGTTCACTTGTACCCCTTTGAATGGGTAACACATCCTGATTATCAAATGAAAAAAATAAAGTTATTTCATATGATTAGCCAGCACGAGTTGTTAGTTGTTTTTTTAAGTAAGCTTTTCAAACTATATGGTAAAATAAACCCCAAAATTTTTCAGTTTGAAACATGGTGATTTTTCTCTTAGCTTTTTATAATTATTACAAATGAAAACTATTTGTGAGCAACAGTCTTGTACTGGTTGTGGATTTTGCGTTTTTTCTTGCCCTAAAACATGTATTTCTATGAAATCAGGTAAAATGGGGCATTTATTTCCTGTTATTGATAATAAAAAATGTATTGATTGTGGCCTATGCAAGAAGAATTGCCCTTCAATAAATCCTATATATTTATCTGCGCCTCAAAACGCTTTTGCTGCATGGTCAAAAGATGAATCTGATTATAGGAGCAGCACATCGGGAGGGACGTCTTCGGTTCTTTCTCAATATATTATTAATCTGGGTGGTGTTGTTTATGGATGTTCGGTCTTGCCAAGAGCAAGAATTGAACATATTAGGATTGAACGGAAAGAGGAGTTGTATAAGATAAAAGGTTCAAAATATGTACAGAGTTCTATTATTGGAGTACTGTCTCTAATAAAACAAGATGTTAAAGACGGCAGAAAGGTTCTTTTTCTCGGAACTCCTTGTCAAGTATCAGCCGTTAGAAATCTCTTTAATGAGACACCTGAAAATCTTTTTCTTGTCGATTTGGTTTGTCATGGCACTCCTTCACAGAAGTCACTCAAGGATTATTTAAAACGACATGTTCCTTTACAGAAAATTGATGATTTGAGGTTTAGGAGTGAAGAAGGGTATGTCATAAAAGTCATTTCTGGCAAAAAAATCATTTATGAATCTCCTGAGTTAAGAAAACATCGCTGTAAAGATGACTATTATAATTCATTTATGGAAGGTTTTACAATCAGAGATAGTTGCCATAACTGCAGATATGCATCTTCAAACAGATGTTCTGATATAACAATTGGTGATTTCTGGGGACTTGGCAAAGAGGTTTCATGCCAAGATATACCAAAACATAAATTTGGTATTTCACTTGTTTTACCTATCACAAATAAAGGCCAAAATCTTTTCAACGAAGTCTCAAATTCAATGTATGTTTTTGAAAGACCCCTATCTGAAGCCATTAATGGAAACGATCAATTACAACATCCCAAAGAGATATCAAAGAAGGCAAAAATTTATCGTTTCTTTCAACCTCTTTTGGGAGACAAGAGAGCATTTGATGTTGTAATGATATTTATTAAACTCAATTCATTAACTAGAAAAATTATTAAAATATGAAAATCGGAATATTGACTTTTCATGCTTCACATAATTTTGGCTCTAATCTCCAAAATTATGCCTTACAACAATTCTTGATTTCTGAAGGACATGATGTGGAGACTATTAACTTGAGAAACGATAAACAGAAATACATGTATCATCACCCCCTTCATAAAGGAAGAAGAACACCAGTTCTCTGGAAAGTGATGGCTCGTTTTCTAGATCCTAAATGGTTGGTCATTGAATGTAAAAGATGGAATCTCTTTGAAAAATTTTTAAAAAATAAACTGATTCTTACAAAAGAGTATAAAGATTGGAGTACGATTGACAAAGATATTCACACGTTCAATTATGATGCAATAATTGCCGGAGGAGACCAAATTTGGAATCCCTTTTGTTATGACTTTGATTGGTCGTATTATTTACCAAGTAATATTAAACCCATAAAGAAAATAGCCTATTGTCCTTCTTTTGGCAACTCAATACCAAGAATCATCGATGATACAAGTCTATCATTAAAAATCAAGGATTTATTAAAAGACTTCGATTATTTAAGTGTTAGAGAAAGTAATGCCAGCGAATATCTAAATGGAATATTAAATAGGGAAATCCCAGTAGTAGCCGATCCTGTTCTTTTGGTAGATCCATCGGTATTTCTTAATCTTATTAAGGAACCAATTATCAAAGAACCATATATTTATTATTATACGCCATCTCATACTCCTGATTATGAAGCAGAGGAAATTGCGGTTGAATTAGCAAATACGCTAGGTCTTAAAATTGTAACTTCATATCCACGCTTCTTCAAGAAGAATCTTATGGCAAGTGTATCATCTGGCCCAATTGAGTTTCTTAATCTTGTAAACAACGCACAGCTTGTCGTTGGCAAATCATACCATCTTGTGCTTTTCTCGATCTTATTTCATAAAGATTTTATTACTTTAAAAAGCAAAAAGGAAGAAAGATTAGAATCCTTTTTTAAGATATTAGACATATCAAAAAGAAATATTGAATATATAAATGACTACTATCATTTGACAGAAATCAATTATAAGAAAGTTGATCAAATTCTCCTTCAGTTAAAGGACGAAAGTAAACAGTTTTTAAGAGAATCGCTAAAGTGATAAACCAGTAAACAATTATATAAAAAAAGTAAATCATTTGTTTTGTTAATCAATAATAACAACTTAGACTAAACTACAAAATAATAATGACAAGAAACAAAATCTGGCTCTGCCTGGCGCACATGAGCGAGACTGGCGAGGAAATGAAATTGATCAAGGAGGCGTTTGACACTAATTGGGTGGTGCCTCTAGGACCTAATGTGAATGGCTTTGAGAAGGACCTCGAGGAGTTCATAAATCATCCTGACGGAAGAGGCACGCCTGGAAAGCGTGTAATCGCGCTTAGTGCTGGCACTGCAGCGATTCACCTTGCGCTTGTGAACCTTGGCGTTAAGGCTGGTGATGAGGTCATTTGCCAGTCATTCACCTTTGCGGCGAGTGCCAATCCTGTGGTCTATCAGGGTGCCACTCCGGTATTTGTCGACAGCGAGCCTGGCACATGGAACATGGATCCCAATCTGCTTGAGGATGCTATCAAGGACCGCATTGCCAAGGGTAAGAAACCAAAAGCGATCATACCAGTCTATCTATATGGTATGCCAGCATACATTGATGAGATCATGGAGATTGCTCGCCGCTATGAGATTCCAGTTGTAGAGGATGCTGCCGAAGGTTTCGGCTCTCGCTATCGCGGACAGGCTGTTGGCACTTTTGGCGACTATGGCATCATGTCGTTCAACGGCAACAAGATGATCACCACCAGTGGTGGCGGCGCACTCATCTGCCCTGATGAGGAGACAGCCAAGCGCATTCTCTTCTATGCTACACAAGCTCGCGAACCACTGCCCTACTACCAACATGAGCACATCGGTTTCAACTACCGCATGAGCAACATCTGCGCCGGCATCGGCCGTGGACAGATGACCATAGTCAACGACCACCTCGCTCATCACGTCCATACCAAGGACCGTTATGTTGATGGATTTGCCGATGTTGATGGCATCACCGTTCACGTTGCCCCTGAGGACTACATGGAACCAAACTACTGGCTGAACACCATCATAGTCGAACCCGAGAAGTTCGGCATGGACTACGAGCAACTGCGACAAGTCCTTGATGCCGCCAACATCGAGTCCCGCCCACTATGGAAGCCCATGCACCTGCAGCCAGTTTACAAAGATGCTCCTGCCTACGTCAATGGAGTAAGCGAGAAATTGTTTAGGGTTGGATTATGCCTACCTAGTGGTCCCATGGTTACCGATGAAGATCTTGAGTATATTGTAGAAACAATTAAATACGCAAAGAAATAACCAAATTCATTCGGTTTATTCGAAAACTAGCTCGCAATCGGAACAAAACGGTTGCGAGTTTTCGTTTAATCTTTGACTCTGTCAAGCAAATCACCTGTTTCAGTTCAGCATTCTTGCTAATAACCGTCCACTCTGTTATGAATGAACGAATCTTGTCCAACAGTGGGGACAGGTTATTTCCAAGCCAAGATGTGGTGTCTCTCGTAGTATAACAACACGATTACAAGAAGGACATTGAACACCTATTTGTCCACAATTGCTACAATGGCCATATTGATGGGACATAAGCTGTTGACCTGAGTAACCTCTGTAGACATTCTTGGCTTCCTGAAAGAAATCATTAAAGATGCCCTTACGCTTCTTTTTGTCAATTACATCGGGGAGTCTTTTGGCCCATTCTAGACCACCTTTTCCCATGTCTTTCATAAACCTCATTTTAAAACCAGAAAGCATGTTGCAGTTAGGGCAATGGCCAACGAATGGAACTGCCATCATAGTGTTGCAGTGAGGACATCTTAAATACTTGTTGTTTTTATAGTTTTGACTCTCGTCTAGATAGAACACGTTATTGCAGTGCGCACATTTTGTGAGGTAGTTTCCCATTATTATGTGATTTAAGTTACATCTATTGAAAAAAAGGTGGAGACTGTTACAGCAAATCGGTGGAAGCTGTTACAGTTTTGATTGTGCAAAATTAAGTATTTTTTCTGAGACTTTCGCTACGAAGATCAAATCTTGTTGCCGAGTGGATGATTCTGTCGAGTATCGCGTCAGTTGCTGTGGTGTTGCTCTCAAAGATCTCGTGCCACCTGAGACGGGCACCTCCTGTTTTCGTCAATGGGACACCCAAGTCATTTGAGGCAGTGTTTTTTGACCAAGTCATAGATGGTTTGTTGGTCTTCATCCATCTTCATGATGGCCGTCCGCTCCCTCCGGGACTCTGGAAGCGTATATGTTAATTGGTACATGTTCTTGGTCAGTTCTCTTG
>Ga0247611_10001965_pt1 | contig 34953 bp, 33 predicted proteins | sample 177DNAGHGhighgp2_FD_192422 | JGI IMG/M metagenome (GOLD analysis project Ga0247611, IMG submission 192422) | Sheep rumen microbial communities from Palmerston North, Manawatu-Wanganui, New Zealand - 1770 DNA GHGhigh gp2 | ecosystem: Host-associated > Mammals > Digestive system > Stomach > Rumen... | reverse complement strand
GAGTTCACGGAACGTAAAACACGTAACTACAAAAACTAAGCATTATGGATCAATACATTGATATTAAGGTTCGCGTTTGGAGACAGGCGGGACCTAAAGCACAAGGTCATTTTGAGACGTATGACCTGAAGCACGTCTTCCAAGGTGCTTCGTTCTTGGAGATGATCGATATTCTCAATGAGCAACTCGTTGCAGAGCACAAAGACCCTGTTACCTACGATCACGACTGCCGTGAGGGTATCTGCGGTATGTGCTCTATGTACGTCAACGGTCACCCGCACGGACCTGACAGCGCTATCACGACCTGCCAGCTCCACATGCGTAAGTTCAAAGACGGTGAGACGATCACTGTTGAACCATGGCGTAGCCGTGCGTTCCCTGTAATCAAGGACTTGATGGTGGATCGCGGTGCGTACGACAAGATCATGCAGGCAGGTGGTTTCGTAAGTGTCAACACCGGTGGTGTACCTGACGCGAACGCTATACCTATTCCGAAGCCCGTTGCTGACGAGGCAATGGACGCTGCAAGCTGTATCGGTTGCGGCGCATGTGCTGCGGCTTGTAAGAACGGTTCGGCGATGTTGTTCGTAGCTGCGAAGGTTAGCCAGTTGGCTTTGCTCCCGCAAGGTAAGATCGAGGCTGCTGCACGTGCGAAAGCGATGGTGGCTAAGATGGACGAACTCGGATTCGGTAACTGTACCAACACCGGTGCTTGTGCTGCTGAGTGCCCGAAATCGATAAGCCTCGCTAATATCGCTCGCCTCAACCGCGAGTTCTTGTGCGCAAAGTTCAAAGACTAATCGCATGTCTATAGCACGAGGGCGGCTGATACCCCGCCCTCGTTGCACTAAAAACACTTAAAATTTTTGCTTATGAAAAAGTTTTTCCTATTCTTACTCTTAGTGCCGGCAATGCTGGTACAAGCTGCAACGCAAATCACATGCGCAGAAGCGCGTTCCTATGCTCTGAGCGTGTCCGCCAATAATGAATTGTATAACGGCGGTGAGATGTATATGGTGCAAGGTTATGTGACCTATATTCAAACGCCATGGAACTCCGGTTATAAGAATGTTTCTTTCTGGGTGGCTGATACAGAGAATGGCGGGAAAGTTATTCAAGCCTACCGTTGTGTAGCAAACACAGAAGCCGATGCACCTAACGTGGGTGCCTTAGTGCGTGTGACCGGTAAACTGACCAAGTATAATACAACACCTGAGTTTGCTCAAGGTTGTACCTGTGAGATGCTTACGATTGCGGAAGATCCGGTCAATCTCGGTCCAAAGACGATCGCTGAGTTTATCAACCTTGCCAATACCAAGGATACGTGTGTTTTAACCGGCGTAGTGACCAGTATTACAGATTCAGACCGGGGCCGCTTCTATATTGCGGATAATACGGGCAGTATTTATGTGTTTGGTATGGCTAATTTCTCGAGTTATGGCATTGAGGCAGGTGACACATTGACGCTTCAGGGCGTTTATTCATTGTATGGAAGTACTCCAGAGGTTGTAGGTGCACAATATATCAGCCATGTTCAACCAGCAGCAGAGGTGCCGGTGACCGGTTCACTGCGTGTCTGTGCACAGAACTTGCAGAACTACTACTTCAACCCGAACACCGGTCGAGGTGATTACACGCAGGCAGAGATTGCAGCCAAGACTCGTAAGATCGTCAATGCGATGCTGGATATCGACGCGGATATCTATGCGTTCTGCGAGGTAGAGGCGAAACCGATCGTGCTGCAGCAGTTGGCAGACTCGATGAACGCACACGCAGGTGCGAGAGGACGTTACGTGCCCGTAAGCGATAATATCGATCAGGATTGGGCCGCGGATAAGGATTATAACATCAAGTCCGGTTTTATCTATCGTACGGACAAAGTGGCTACTGTAGGAAACAACACAGGTGCTGTTTCCGGCAATGGTTACTATGCGCACACGATGCGTCTTCAGGCTTTCCGTCAACTCTCTGATGGCGAGAAACTGGTGGTAAGTATGAATCACTTCAAAGCCAAAGATTCGTCGGAGGACGCAGGAGAGGCTCAGCGTCAAACCAATGCAACGAACCTCCTTTCTGCGCTTAATAAAGTGAATGCCGATCCGGATATCCTGATACTTGGTGACCTCAACTGTCAGGTGGGAGAAACACCGATTACGATGATTATCAACGCCGGATATGAAGAGCAGTTGCTCAAGTATAATGCGAATGCTTGGTCGCATTGCTGGGGTAATGGCGAATTGATTGACCATGTGTTTGCGAATGCTTCTATGGCCGGGCAGATTGTGAATGCCTATGTGAAGCATGTGAGCGCATACAAGTGCAACTCTGCGGTGAGCTCTTCGCAGTCCTGGTCGGATCATGATCCGTATGTAGTGGAGATTAATTTGAGTGCACCTGCTATACCTGAAACTCCGTGCGAGGATATTGACGCAACCTATCTGACAAGTGGTATGGAGCCGATGACGTCAACTAACAATATTTGGCATTGGGATTCAAATGGTTATGTAAAGGCGCAGAGGAGCGGTGGTGTTACCGATTATATGTTTACTCCGGTGTTGAATATGAACGGAATGAGTTCTGCTTCGATTAGCTTCCAGCATACGCATAAGTTTGCCGGTACGCCCTCAGAAGAGTTGACGCTGTGGGTAACACCGGATTTCCAAGGTGACGTAGAATCCTCCACTTGGCACCAATTGACCATCAGTCCTTATGCAGCCAATACCAATTGGACGTTTGTGAATGTATCCATAGATGTACCAGTTGCTTATCTTGGACCAAATACGGTATTTGCATTTAAGTATATGAGTACCGCTTCCAACTTTGCTGCTTGGGAAATCAAAAACCTGCATATCACGGCAGAATGTGCTGAAGGTCCGGGAGCCAAAATGGAGAATATCAACGAGCAGAAATCTGCACAAAAAATACTCCGCCAAGGACAAATCATTATCATCCGTAGCGGAGTAGCATATACGATTACGGGTCAGAGACTTTGACCTAAGAGATTGTAGGTCTTTCCTTCGCGGAGGATCAGCACTTGACCATGGCGCAGTACTTTATGTGCTGCGCTTGGTTTTTGTATGGCGTGGAGCGCTTCCGTTTCCGAGGGTGTGGAACCGGAAAGTTGGAAGCAGACCTGAGAAATACGTGTGCCGGTACCGGCAGAGCGTTGAATAGTAAATGATTTTGCGCCTTCGGGAGCTTGCAGACTTACGGCCTCTGTTGTAGAACCGGCGATATTATATTTGGTGTTGGCTGAACTATTCCAATGATAGGCAATGGTGTTCTTTGTTTCTTGCCAAAGAGGAATGGTCACGTCGAACTCTACCGCTTCGATAACCGTATTATATGCGGAGAAATCGAATGTGATATAATCGGCATTGGTGTTCAGGTTAAGATAGCCGGGTGCCCAAACGCTCGTGGATAACGAAGGAGTGACGGATAGCAATGCAAAATCAGACGGAATGCCGGTGTTAGCGACCGTAGGTTCTTCTCCTAAGCCGAGATTAACACAACAATCTCCTTCAACTATAACCGGTTCTTCAGGATCCACGGGCGTAACACCATCGCAGGAAGAGGAGACCTCGGCAGATGTAGTGACGGTTAATGTGGCACCTGCACCACATGCGTTCGTGACGTAACTCTTGGCAGCTGCAGCACTCAACTGATCATATGCATAGGTGGGAGCAGATACGGTTCCTACGTTTGCCGGTAAGTTACCGGAACAGTTAACGAACTTACAGTAATTGGTGCTGCCGTTAAAACCTTTGTAGATGTTCTTCGCGCTGTTGGCCTTGCCGGCAAACGTACATCCTTCGAAATAACTGGAGGCATTCTCCGGGCCTACGTAGTAATCGGCTACCGAGCTGTTCCAATAGCAGTTCAGATAGTGAATGAGACAGTTACGGCAACGCGTCATACGTTGCTTGCAGCCTTCATCCCACCAGCAGTAACCGTAGGTGATATTATAGATATTATCGGCAGGCTTGTCCTCACTACCAGAACCTACGAGGTTAGAGAAACGGTGGTCATCCGCACCACCCGAACCACCGGCCTTGGGCGCTTTCAAGTAACGAAATCGACACCATGTAACAGAGATGTTATCGGAGGTGCCCTTGATGTCAAAATTGCCATCTACACCATCCTGGAAGTCGCAGTGATCCACCCAGACGTTTGTGGCTTTGTCTAAGCATAAGTTATCCCATCCGTCGCAGTCATAAGCACCCGGACCTTCAAAAATAATATTACGAAGAATGATGTTGCTTCCTTTGAGATACAGGATACCTGAATTACTCGCGTTCTGCTTGTTGGAAATCAGTTTTTTACCCGGCAACGCCATGATGGTCAGGTTCGATTTGTCTGAACTGATATGATTCGTGACCGTGATATTCTGCGTTATGATGATAACGCTGTTTTTCTTGTTGAGTGCGGCACTCAACTCACTTTCGTTCGTTACTAATGTAGGCGTGGCATTGCCTCCACCGGTGACATTGCCGGCGTAGCCCCACGATGAGGGTGCGCAGTAGTTAACCGCCTTGAGAGGAACAAGGAACAAACAGCATAAAGCAAGGACTAATACTTTTTTCATAATGGGTATAATTTTATTAGCCGAGTTTGGCTAGTGAGAGTTCTTCTTTTTCGGTCATTTGGACCTTTGTTTCGGGCGTCTTGTCCCCTTGACCGGTGAGGTGTAATACACCGTGGATGATGATCCGCAGCAGTTCCTGTTCAAACGTGGCACCTACCGTCTCTGCATTCGAACGGACCGTGTCCAACGATATGAATATATCCCCGTTTAAGGTCTGACCTGACGTGTAGTCAAACGTAATCACATCCGTGTAGTAATCATGCCCCAAAAACTGCCGGTTCACCTCTAACTCACGCTCGTCCGAACAAAAGATATAATGGATCTGCCCCACACTGAACCCATAATCCGCTGCCACCGCACGGATCCATTTTCCCACCTTCCGCTCATCCAATACCGGCATTTCTGTATCTTCACAGTGAAATGATATCATATTACATCAAAAATAATAGGCTCCAGCTTACCGGACCATAAGATACCCATACGATTTCCATAGGATACCCATAGGATAAAACCGGTTTTTTGTACATTTTTGTTATAATACTATATATATACTATGTATATATATACTTTTTGTTGCTTTTTCCTTAACCAAAGAATATGGGTGCGATGGCGAAAGCTGCAACAGCCCCCGCTAAATCTGCCAGCAGGCAGCACGCTACTGCGTGTCCTGTATCTTTGATATTCACGCTACCGAAATAGACGGCGAGGACGTAGAATGTGGTGTCTGTGGTGCCCTGCAAGATGCAACAGAGTCGTCCGACGAGACTGTCTGCACCGTGAGCGGTCATGGCTTCGAGCATCAGGCCGCGTGCACCACTCCCGCTAAGCGGTTTCATAAGGGCGGTGGGAACGGCTCCTGCGAGGTCAGGGTTGATGCCGCAGGCGGCAAAACACCAGGCGATGCCATGCTCGAGCATTCCCATCGCGCCGCTGGCGCGGAACATGCCAACTGCAACGAGGATGGCGATGAGGTAGGGGATGATGCTGACGGCCGTCTGGAATCCGCCTTTTGCGCCGTCAATGAAGGCATCATAGACGTTGATCTGCTTGACCATAGCCTGGATAACAAACCAGCAAATGACGCCGAGCAAGAGGATGGCTGCAATCGCTGCTGAAACGACGGAAAGGGTACTCGGATTCAGTTTGGTAGCTCCCCAAACGAGCAAGCCGACGAGTGCGGTCAAGCCTATGAGTGTGCCTAAAACCACCGGATCTTTCATCTTGATCTTCTGCGTGATGCACACGCAGATCAAACCAACCAGTGTGGCTACGTAAGTTGCAATCAGGATCGGCAGGAATACATCGGCAGGGTTGGCAGCGCCGAGTTGGGCGCGGTACGCCATGATGGTTGTCGGGATAAGCGTCAAGCCGGAAGCACCGAGCACCACGAACATGATCATCGCGTTGGAGGCCTTGGCCTTGTTCGGGTTTAGTTCCTGTAGTTCACCCATCGCCTTGAGGCCCATCGGGGTGGCAGCATTATCCAGACCGAGCATGTTGGCGGCAAAATTCATCAGCATCGAACCGTACACCGGATGACCCTTGGGGATATCGGGGAAGATACGGCTGAAGAAAGGATTGATGGCTTTACCAAGTGTGTTAACTGCACCCGCTTTCTCGCCGATCTTCATGATACCCATCCACAGCGATAGGACACCTGTCAGACCTAACGAGAGCTCAAAGCCCGTTTTGGCACTGTCAAAAGTAGAATTGAGAATGGCGGAAAAGATATCCGTATTCCCATAACAGATTGCTTGCACCAAACCCATCAAAACGGCGAGCAAAATGAGCGAAATCCAAATATAATTCAAAATCATGGCGCAAAAGTACAAAAATATTTGCATATATGCAAGAAATTTAGTAATTTTGCACGATAAATGGCAAAAAATAGTAATTTCCATAGGACGTGGGCGTTCGTGAAGCATTTCTTTACTTCATGGAACACGACCGGTGAAGGTATCCATTCGCCCTACCTGTTTGAGTTTGTGCGCTTTGTGTTGCGGGATCATAACACCTATTATTGTTTTGCGGATATCGAGCGCAGAAGGGAGATGCTGTGGAGTTGTGCGGACACCTTAGATGTTGTGGATTTCGGCTCACAGGGCTCGCGGGAAGGAACGCATGTGCCGCGACGCGTCTGCGATATTGCGAGGAACCACTTGGAGAGTCCGCAGGTGGGGCAAGCGCTGTTTCGGTTGGTGAACTGGCTGGGCACTCATGAGAAACGACCTTTGGAGATACTGGAGTTAGGTACTTCGCTCGGTATAACGACCGCCTATCTGGCTGCTGCCAACAGTCGGAACCGTGTGATGACCATGGAAGGAAGCGGAGCGGTTTTGAAAGTGGCGCAGGGAGTGTGGAAAGCCTTGAAGTTGGTGAATATCGAGTGGGTAGAAGGCAATGTGGATGACAACTTATTGATACACGCGCGCGAGCGTTTGGATATGGCTTATGTGGATGCGAACCATACTTATGAAGCGACCCTGCGCTATGTGAACGCTCTCTTGCCGCGGATGAATGAAAAAGGAGTTATTGTGTTGGACGATATCCATTATTCGGAACAGATGGAGCAGGCCTGGAAGGAGTTGAAGGACGATAAGCGGGTAACGACCAGTATGGACCTGTATCATGTGGGATTGTTGTTTGTAGACCCGCATTATTTGAAACAACATTATATTATTCGATTATGATTTATACGAAAACAGGAGACAAGGGTCAAACGTCCTTGGCGAACGGTCAACGCGTAGCCAAAACCGACGCGCGGATAGAGGCTTACGGCACGGTAGATGAATTGAACAGTTGGATTGGAGCCTTGCGGGTGGTGGCTGAAGAGGCACAGTTGGAATGGATACAGAACAAACTGTTTAACTTAGGTGCGCTGTTGAGTGAGGCTCCGGGAGAGTGGATCACAGAACCGGATGTCAATCAGTTGGAGACTTGGATTGACGAGATGCAAGCGGTCGTTCCGCCGCAACGATCGTTCATCTTGCCCTGCGGCGGAGAAGCTGTTTCCAGATGTCATATTTGTCGTACGGTTTGTCGCCGCGCAGAGCGCAAAATGATAGAAGCAAACGCCGATACGATAGCAATGTGTTTTATAAACCGCTTAAGTGACTATCTTTTTGTAAAGTCCCGATGGATCGCTTATAATAACCAAGAGGAGGAAACTGCCTGGAAGAAAGTATAATTTGTAGAAAAATTGACGTATTTGTTCTGAAAAGTGCAAAAAATGACGAAAAATGTAAAATATTATACTAATTATTTGTGTGAATCAAAGATTTTTACTAATTTTGCGCACTTTTTTGTTTAAACGCGTATGTATTGGACACTAGAATTAGCATCAAAATTGGATGACGCACCTTGGCCGGCGACCAAAGATGAACTGTTGGATTATGCGAACCGGGAGGGTTTGCCTTCGGAGGTAATTGAGAATTTGCAAGAATTGGAGGGAGACGATGAGGATCAGTACGAAAGTATATTGGACATATGGCCGGATTTCCCTACCAACGACGATGATTTCCTCTATAATGAAGAGGAGTATTAGTCTGCTGCTGGCCCTTGTTGCCGTCATTACTGCGAGCGCGCAGTTTGATCCGCAGATGGGACAATATATGTATTTGCCGACAGCGTACAATCCGGCGGCGGTTGGAGAAGGCGATTTGATGAAAGTGGCGGGAATGCACCGCATGCAGTATGTGGATATCGCCAATGCCCCGATGAGTACCTGGTTCAGTTTTGGATCTCCGTTTGTGATTAAGAAAACGAGACATGGAGCCGGGGTTCGATTTCTGAACGACCGTTATGGATTGTTTACGACGCAGTCGCTGTATGCACAGTACGCTTATCGACAGAAGTTAGGTAACGGGTATTTGAGCGCAGGAGTGGATTTGGGTTTTGTGAATGTGGGGTTCAAAGGTGATTCTGTGAATTTGAGTAAGATGGGGGATGACTACCACGATGCTAACGATCCGGCGGTGCCGACGGGCAGTAAGTCGGGAATGAAATTTGACATGGGAGTAGGATTGTATTATTGCACTCCGGTTTGGTGGGTTGGAGCGAGTTACAGTCATTTGACACGTCCGGCGGTGGATTGGAGCGATGGGACAAGCGGCGTGGAACAAGTGGTGACCTTGGTAGGGACGATGTATGTGACGGGAGGTTATCATTTTCGGCTGAAGAACTACAAAGAGTGGGTGCTAACGCCGAGTGCGATGGTGATGAGTGATTTTGCGAGTTGGGATGTGAACTTGACGCTGATGTGCGATTACAAAGATCGATACCGATGGGGATTAGGGTATCGCATTATGGGAAGTGTGAATATTTTGTTAGGCATAGACATAATCTCCGGTTTACAGTTGGGTTACAGTTGCGAATTGCCAACCAACAAACTGCTGCTGGAGAGTTATGGAAGTCACGAGATATATTTGGCCTACGGATTTGATATCCTGAAGCCGAAACGAACGAATAAATATAAATCAATTAGATACTTGTAAGTATGAAAATGAGTAAGATGTTGCCATTGATCGCGTTAGCGTTTGTAATGGCCAGTTGCAACAAGCCGGCAGGAGAGCTCGTGGGAGCTTATAAGTCGACGAACTTTAAGGAGGCTAATCCTTATGGTATGTTGTTTATCAAGAAAGGTAGTTTTATGATGGGTGCCAACACGCAGTCGGCTGTATTCGAGCAGCCCGATAACATCGTGATGGTAACTGTTGATGCGTTCTGGATGGACGAGACCGAGATTACGAATAATGAGTATCATCAATTCGTTAATTGGGTACGTGACTCGATCGCATTGACCAACCTGATAGCTGCCGGTATGACGGATTATGCCATTCAGCCGAAAGATGAAGATTTTGACGAGGATAATTTCCGTATCGACTGGAGTAAGCGTGTGCCTTGGAAGAGCAAAGAGGAGGATGTGGTTGACGCTTTGTCGCCCATGTACTACTCGGATGGTCGTTTGAACACGAACAACCTGCACTACCGTTACACATGGGTCAACATGGATGAGGCGCTTCCGCAACGTAATAAGTTCGATGTGGCAACAAGTACCTATCCTCCCGGAGCAACGGCACGTGTAGATACGTTCTGGGTAAATGAGAGAGGCGAGATTCAGGATTCGACTATTGTTCGTCCTTTGCGTGAGCCGAAGGACTTGTTGACCGGTCGTATTATCAGTATCTATCCGGATACGCTCGTGTGGGCACGTGACTTCCAGTTCTCGTACAATGACCCGCTGTTGCATATGTACTTCAAGCATCCGGGATATGCAGAGTATCCGGTTGTTGGTGTAACCTGGGAGCAGGCGCATGCGTTCTGTAACTGGCGTACGAAGTTGTTCAATATGAACTCGTCAATCGAGGTGAACGAGTACCGTTTGCCGACGGAGGCTCAATGGGAGTATGCTGCTCGTGGCGGTCGTAAGATGGCTATGTATCCTTGGGGTAGTAACTACGCTCGTGACGGCAAGGGTTGCTTCTTTGCTAACTTTAAGCCGTACCGTGGTGCTTACAACGATGATACGGGAACAACGACAATGAAGGTGGCTCAATTCCGTCCGAATGATTTCGGTCTGTTCGATATGGCCGGAAACGTATCGGAGTGGACGAACTCTGCATACCAGAGTGCTGCCAATACGCATATTCATGACCTCAATCCTGATTATAGTTACATGGCTCGTAAGGCCGATCCGGACATCTTGAAACGTAAGGTTGTCAAGGGTGGTAGCTGGAAGGATATCAGCTATTTCATGCAGTGCGGCGTTCGTACGTACGAGTATCAGTATGAGAGCCGTCCGTACATCGGCTTCCGCTGCGTTCGCGCGTATATAGGCGAGTAATCATTATAGAATATAAATTATAAAAACAAGCAATACAATTATGGCTACAGAAAAAGCGAACCAAAGTTTTGGTGCAAGATTCTTTCATTGGTATGAGTCTTACGACGGAAAGAACGTTGTAAACATTGTTTATTCGGTAGGTGCATCGGTCGTTATTATCGGTGCGTTGTTTAAGATTCTGCACTGGCCGGGTGCAAGTCAGGTGCTTATGATCGGTATGTTTACCGAGGCATTCTTGTTCTTGATCGGTACGTTGGAGCATCCGCATCCGGAGTTCCACTGGGAGAATGTATTCCCGCAGTTGTTGGAGTATGGTACGAAACCGGAATTGTTGGAAGAGAAGTCCAAACAACCGCGTCCTACTTTGTTAGGTGCAGGTGTTGCAGGTTCTCCGGTTGGAGCAGCCAGCGGTGTGGCTGTAGCAGGTGCAGCAGCAGAACCGTCCGCTAAGGCTCCGGGCTTGAAGGATGAAGATTTCAAAGCACTGAAAGAAGGTATTGGTGAGTTGGCTAAGACGGCTACGCAGTTTGCAGAGTTGGGTAAGGTGGCTCAGAGTGGAGTTAAACTGAACGAGAAATTGGTTGCAGCAGAGGCAGCAACGAGCGAGTATGCTGCCAAGTTGGCTAACGTAGGTATTGCTACGGATAATCTGTCGCAGGCTGCAAGCGGTCTGTCGGGTGCTTATACGCAGATAGGCGCAGACATGAAGAGTGTGGCTGAGGAGACGAAGGCATATAAGGCAGGTGTAGAGCAAGTAGGTAAGAGCATTGCTGCATTGAACTCGGTATATGAGTTGCAACTCCAGGCTGTCAATGCACAGACGGCTGCACAGAAAGAGGCTGTTGCTGCTGCGAAGGAAGCTGCAGAGGCTCAGGTAGCATTTGCTCAGAGCACCAAGCAGTTGCAGAAGCAGGTAGCTGACCTGAACGGCATCTATGGTAATATGCTGAATGCACTTGCATAATCAATTGAACTACAATTAATTAGAATAACAATAAAACACTTCAGCAATGGGTGGAGCAAAAAACTGTCCGGAAACCCCGAGACAAAAGATGATTGGTATGATGTACTTGGTGCTCACCGCCATGTTGGCGTTGAACGTAAGTACGGATATCCTCAATGGTTTTACATTGGTGGATAACAGTTTGCACTCCTCTATCGCTGCATCGGATACACGAAATGCGAAACTCTATAACGATTTTAGGGCTGCTAATGCAGATAACCCGGAGAAGACGCAAGAGTGGTTCGATAAGGCCATAGAAGTTCAGAAGCGTGCAGATTCACTTTTCAATTATATTCAGGATTTCAAGGAGCACATCGCTATCTTGGCTGACGGCCAAAAGACGGTAGATGAGTGGAAGGCGCAAGGTATCGATCCGACGATGCATATCGAAGGAAACTCGAACTTGGATGTAACCGGTCAATATGCGATTGTACAAGGTAACGGTTTGAAACTGAAAGAGATCGTTGCATACTATCGTGATTTTGCTGCTGATTTGGCAGCACAAGATGCGGAGCTGCGTCAATCGATTCTGCAGAATCTGGCTACCGAGCGTGGGTATAATGCACATGAGAAAGACTCGTGCGACTGGGAAGTAGCTATTTTCGATGGTATGCCTGTTGGTGCGTCGATCACTATCCTGACTAAGATGCAGAATGACGTCCGTTCGACAGAGAGTCAGTTGATACAATACTTAATGGATCGTACGGACGCGGGTGACCTGCGCGTGAATAAACTGAACGCATACGTGATTCCGAATTCGAACTATGTGATTCGTGGTGGTAAATATTCGGCGCAGATTATCTTGGCAGCTGTAGACTCGACGCAACGTCCGGAGTATTATATCGAGGGACAACGTATCAACGATCAAGGTCTCTATGAGGTAGCAGCTTCGGGAACCGGTTTGAAGAAATACTCCGGTTGGATCGCATACCAGAACCCGGCTACGGGTGAGATGGAGAACCTGCATTTCTCGAGTGAGTACAGTGTCGGTGAGCCTGCTGTGACGATTTCGAACACAGACTTGAACATTATGTATCGTGGATATGACAATAAGTTCTCTATCTCGGTACCGGGTGTATCGAACGACAAGGTTAAAGTAAGCGTAAGCGGTGCTTCCGCACGTCAGCAAGGTGGTCTGTGGATCATCAAGCCGGGTGACGGTCCGAAGAACGTTACGATCTCGGTATCTGCTGAGTTGGACGGTCGCATGCAATCGATGGGTAGCAGAGAGTACCGTGTGAAAGCGTTGCCGAAACCGGGTGCTTACTTTAAGTCCGGTGAGACGGAGTATTCAGAAGGAAACATCTCTCGTGGTGCTTTGCTTAATTCGGGTGCTACCGTTATTGCATCTTATGGTCCGGACGGTCTGCTTGACTTGCCGTTCCAGATTACGAGTTTCAAGGTAAATATCAACGGAATGTTGACGGAGGCCAGAGGCAACCGTTTCACTCGTGATCAGTTAGATCGTATGGGTAAACTGAAAATGGGTGCGATGGTCGTAATCAATGATATCCGTGCTAAAGGCCCGGATGGAAAGGAAGTTCGTCTGTCTCCGATTGCACTATCGTTGAATTAATTACATAAGCATATGATGAAGAAGATTTGTGTTATTGCGTGTTTGATGTTGGGCGTAGTAACGTCTCAGGCACAACATCAAGTGACCTCGTTCTTTGACGAGATGGGTAGCGCACGTATTCAGACGGAGGAGTTCTCCAAAGCTCATGATACGATTGTGATGGTGGATCACCGCATTGATGATGTGATCTGGTCGCGTTATGTATATCGTATCATCGATATGCGTTTCAAGCAGAACTATCAGCTCTATTTCCCGACGAAGTCGGACGATGCGGACTACCGAAATCTCTTTAAAGTGATTACGGATGCCGTTGTTGACGGTCTGCCTATTTACGAGAAGAACATGGAGACGATCAAGCCTGATTTCAAGCAGGATCCGATCGCTCGTAAGAGTATTCCGACTATGTTTATGGCAGATGATCCGATGGCCGATTATTCGGATGATCCTACCCACTTTGATATCATGGAGTCGGATGCTATGTTGATCCACTACGATAGTATCGCTGATGAGTTGTCGTTCCACTTCTATCCGTTTGAGAAGATGGTTCGCAATCAGTTGAAATATCTGATTCAGGAAGTGGTATTCTTCGACAAGCATACGTCCCGTCTGCATACCAAGATCATGGGTATTGCGCCCTTACAGTCGGATCTGATCATGACGCGCGACAGCTCGGATATCATGGCCTCGTTGCGTGAGTCGATCATGTTCTGGATTCCGTTTGATAAGCTGCGTCCGTACTTGGCCATGCAGTATGCGATTCCGAATCGTAACGAAGTGAAGCGTGTAACGTACGATGAGTTCTTCCAGAAACGTTTGTTCACCTCCTACATCGTTGGTGAGGGTAATATGTACAACCGTTGGATCCCGGATTACTCACGTTCGGAAGAGGAGGTTAAAAAAGAGCAGGCCCGTATTGCTACGGAGTTGCTTAACTTTGAGCAAGATCTCTGGGAATATTAATGCGGAAACATCGATTTCGTAATTCGTATTTGATTTCCGCCGTCAGTGTATTGCTTGTGCTGTGCCTGATAGGCTTGGAATGTGTGCTCCTGCTTTCTGCAGGGGCACTTGTTACACGCATGCGCGAGAACATCACGCTCACGGCCGTGCTGTCTATGGATGTAGATAGTGCGCAGTGTGCACGTTTGGAGGCCGTATTGAATGCCGGACAACAGTGCAGTTCGTATAAGTATGTATCCGCAGAGCAGGCCTTGGAGGAGCATATTCGCTCTCTTGGCGAGGACCCGAGTAAGTTCTTGGGGTATAATCCGCTCTGTGCCAGCTACGAGATTCATCCGACGGATGCCTACAGTGCACCGGATAGTTTGGCGATGATGGCTGCCAAGCTGGAATCGCTTCCCTATGTGACGGAGGTGCTTTATCCCCGTGATTTGGCGGATCTGATGAGCAGGAACGTGCAGGATTTCTCGTGGATACTGCTGGCTGTCGCATTGGCCTTGCTGCTGGTGTCGATGGTGCTGATTGTGAACACGATCCGCTTGCAGATATACGCCAAACGGTTCCTTATCAATACGATGACGCTGGTAGGTGCTACGTCTTGGGTGACACGCCGGCCGTTTGTGCTGCGGAACATGTTCATGGGCTTTATGTCCGGCATCGTGGCGTTGGCAGTGCTGGGCGGCATGGTGTATTACATCGAGTTCCGTTTGGGCTTGATGCTCTTCCCGCTTACGTGGCAGAATATTACGTTTGTCTCTGCGATTGTGCTCTGCTGTGGGATTCTGATCACCCTTTTCGCATCGCTGATTGCTACCGGTAAGTATATCCGTATGGACAATAACTCGTTGTACGAGATTTGATTAATGTTTAGATTTTTATGAAACATACATTACCCAAACTCAACCTCATTCTGATTGCCGTTTCGGTGGTTATCATTGTGTTGGGCTTTGCCCTGATGGCAGGTGAGCCTTCGGGGGAAGTGTATAATCCGGATATTTTCTCCTTCCGCCGTATCACGGTTGGACCGATGATTTCCTTGTTCGGTTTTGTGTTCCTTTTGTTTGCCATTTTATTCCGCGCTAAGAAGAAATGAGTTGGTTGGAAGCATTGCTGCTGGGCATCGTACAGGGTTTGACGGAGTTCCTCCCTGTTTCTTCGTCCGGTCATTTGGAGATCGGTCAGGCACTTTTGGGCACGTCTGGTGACGACAACCTGTCGTTCGCCATCTTGGTGCATGTGGCTACCGTGCTCTCTACACTGGTCGTTCTGTGGCGTGAGGTGGTCCAACTCTTCAAGGGCACGTTTACTACTTTGCAATGGAATGCAGAGAAAGACTATGTGGCCAAGATATTGGTGTCGATGATACCGGTGTTCGTGGTCGGCATGTTTTTCAAAGATCAGGTAGAGGCTTTCTTCGGTAACGGACTGTTGCTGGTGGGCATCTGTCTGCTGATCACGGCTTTCCTCTTGGCGTTGAGCGAGTGGTTACAGAAGAAACGTCAGAACACCGGACATGAGGTGACCTATAAAGATGCGTTCATCATCGGTATCGCGCAGGCTTGTGCCGTATTGCCGGGTCTGAGTCGTTCGGGTACGACCATCGCAACGGGACTCTTGTGCGGCGTGAAGAAAGAGAGTGTGGCGCAGTTCTCGTTCCTGATGGTGCTGATTCCTATTTTGGGCGAAGCATTCTTGGATATACTGGATCTGCTGAAAGGTGAGATGACGAGTGACCTGGGCGTTGTACCGGCTATCGTCGGCTTTTTGGCGGCTTTTGTGACGGGCTGTTTCGCCTGCCGTTTTATGATCGAGATTGTACGTCGTCAACGCCTCATATGGTTTGCTATCTACTGTGCGATCGTCGGAACGACGGCTATTATCGCAACTGTTTGCTGATATGTGGGATTTTGAGCAGGGGGAAGTATTGGCGTTTGACAAACCGCTGCACTGGACGTCCTTCGATCTGGTGGCGAAGATCCGGTGGAACCTCTGCCGCAAGTTAGGCACCAAGAAACTGAAGGTCGGTCATACGGGAACGTTAGATCCCTTAGCAACCGGAGTGGTCATCATCTGCACTGGTAAGAAAACGAAGCTCATAGACCAACTCCAGTACGATGTGAAGGAGTATATCGCCACCCTGCAGTTAGGAGCTACGACGCCGAGTTATGATCTGGAGAAGGAGATTGATGCTACTTATCCGACGGCGCATATCACCCGCGACTTGATCGACCGAACGATACCGCTCTTTTTAGGAGAACAATGGCAAGTGCCGCCGATCTTCTCCGCGGTGCAGATCAACGGCAAACGCGCCTATGAGTTTGCCCGCAAAGGGCAGGAGGTCGAACTCAAACCCAAGTTGCTGGTGATTGATGAGATAGAGGTGCTGGCGTTTGATGAAGCGAAGATGCAACTGACCATCCGCGTGGTTTGCTCCAAAGGAACCTATATCCGGGCTTTGGCGCGAGATATAGGGCAGAAACTGAACTCCGGGGCGCATCTGATAGCCTTGCGTCGAACGAGAGTGGGGAACACGAAAGTGGAAGACTGCTATACGATAGAAAAATTTTTAGACGAACTCAATAACTACGATTATGTACAAATCCAATGATATGAGGCTCTGTCAGTTTAAGTTTAGACTGCCGGAGGAATTGATTGCCCAGTACCCTGCGCCTTATCGCGATGATGCGCGTTTGATGGTGCTTCACCGCAAGTCCGGTGAGATCGAGCATAAGAACCTGACCGATTTGGTGAACTATTTCGATGAGGGTGACTTGTTCGTGTTCAACGATACGAAAGTGTTCCCGGCGCGTTTATGGGGACATAAGGAGAAGACGAATGCCTTGATTGAGGTGTTCCTGCTGCGCGAGTTGAACCATCGTACCCGTTATTGGGACGTGTTGGTGGAGCCGGCGCGTAAGATTCGTATCGGAAACAAGATCACGTTCGAGGATGACCCTGCTATCGTAGCAGAGGTGATTGATAACACGACGAGTCGCGGTCGTACGTTCCGTTTCCTGACGGACTATGACAACGAGGAGTTCGTGCCGCGTCTGTACGCCTTGGGTAGCGCCCCGCTGCCGAAATATATCAAACGTCCGATGGATCCGGAGACTTTTGAGAAATACACGGAGATCTTCCATGACCTGCCGGTCCGCGATATGGATACGGAGCGTTATCAGACGATTTTTGCGGATAAGATCGGTGCGGTAGCCGTACCGGCTTCCGGTCTGCATTTCTCCAAACAGCTGCTCAAACGCATGGAGATACACGGTATCGAGACTACCTGTATGACCAGCCATGTGTCGCTGGGAATCTTCAAGGAGATCGATGTGGAGGACCTGACGAAGAACAAGATGGAGTCTGAGCAGATTAAGCTTCCGGAGCCGATGGTCAATGCGGTGAACAAAGCGCACGAGGAACAGAAACGGATCTGCGCGGTGGGTACGGAGATCATGCGCGCTATGGAGCACGTAGCCGGCACGAACGGTTTGCTCAAAGTGTATGACGGTTGGACGAACAAGTTCATCTTCCCGCCCTATAAGTTCTCTGTGGCGAATAGTTTCTTTGTTAATTTCTACATGCCGCAGTCGAGCCAGATGCTGATGGTAGCTGCTTTTGCCGGGTACGAGAATACGATGCATGCGTATGAGGTGGCGGTCGAAGAAGGATACCGGTTCGGCGATTACGGCGATGCCATGTTGATTATAGACTAACAACTGAAAACTGAATGAACGTACGTATTGAGGAGTCATGGAAGCAAGTGTTGCAACCGGAGTTTGACAAGCCTTATTTCGAACTCCTCACTCAATATGTGCGCCAGCAATACCAGACCCGTCGGTGCTTCCCGCCGGCAGGTCTGATTTTTAATGCCTTTGACTCCTGTCCTTTCGATAAGGTCAGGGTGGTGATTATCGGTCAGGATCCTTACCATGAGGACGGGCAGGCGATGGGATTGAGTTTCTCGGTGCCCGACGGCATACAGATTCCGCCTTCCTTGGTCAATATCTACAAGGAGATTCACCGCGATTTAGGTACCCCGATTCCCCAGAGCGGCGATCTGCACCGTTGGGCGGAGCAAGGCGTGCTGCTGCTCAACGCTACGCTGACGGTGGAGGCGCATAAGGCCGGTAGCCATCAAGGCAAAGGATGGGAAGAACTGACGGATGCGGCGATCGCGGCGCTCAATCAAAAACGCGAGCATCTGGTTTTTATGCTCTGGGGCTCGTATGCGCAGCGTAAGGGACAATTTATTGATCGAAGGAGACATCTGGTCTTGCAGACCTCGCATCCTTCGCCCCTGTCCGTTTACCGCGGCTTTGAGGGCTGCGGACATTTTAGTGCGGCGAATAATTATCTGATTAAACACGGCTTGGAACCGATTCAATGGTAATATGAAAAAGTTATTGCTCATAGACGCGTACGCGATGATTTTTCGTGCGTACTATGCTTTTATCCGTGCTCCGCGTATGAACAGTAAGGGAGAGAACACCTCCGCCATCTTTGGTTTTTGTGTCACGCTGGAGGATCTGATTCGTAAGATCAACCCCACGCATCTGGGCGTGGCGTTTGACCCTGCCGGAGGTACGTTCCGTCACGAGGCCTATGAGCAGTACAAGGCCCAACGTCCGGAGACGCCCGAAGATATACGCAAGGCGGTGCCGGTGATCAAGCACATTCTTGAGGCGATGAATATTCCGGTGCTGGAAGTGCCCGGTTTTGAGGCGGACGATGTGATTGGGACCTTGGCCAAACAAGGCGAGCAAGCCGGTTTTGAGGTCTATATGGCGACCCCGGACAAGGACTATGGACAACTGGTGTCCGATCATGTGTTTATGTATCGCCCGCGGCATACAGGCGGCTTTGAACTGATGGGCCCGAAAGAGGTCTGCGAGAAATACGGCTTGCATAGTAAGGATCAGGTGATCGACCTGCTGGGACTGATGGGCGATGCCAGCGATAATATCCCGGGTTGCAAGGGAGTGGGGGAGAAGACCGCGGTAGCCTTGCTCCAACAGTTCGGCTCCATCGAATACATGCTCGCCCATACGGATGAGATCAAAGGCGCGTTGCGCACCAAGGTGGAAGAGCAGACGGAGCAGATTAAATTCTCCCGTTTCTTGGCCACTATCCGCACGGATGTGCCGATTGCGCTCGATGAGAACCAGCTGGCGAAGAAAGAACCGAACGGCGAGGCGCTTGCGGCCATCTATAGAGACCTGGAGTTCAATACGCTGCTTAAGAAACTATCTCCGAGTAGTCCGAGTGTTCCGAGTACCCCGGCCGCTCCGAAGAAAGCCAAACCCGCCGATCCTGCGCAGTTGGATCTCTTCGGTTTCGGGGAAGAGCCGAATAATCAGAGTACTCCGGATATGCCCGCTTTCGACACCATTGAAAACCGCCTGTGCCAATATCTGCTGAATCCCGAGGTGGCTTTCAATCCTTACAAAGAACCGGATATAGCGGCGCTTAAAGCAGATGCCGACCTATGGAACCTGTACAACGAAGTGGAGTTGCCGCTCGTGCCGGTATTGCGCGAGATGGAAGCGGCCGGTGTGCGGATCGATGTGGCGAAACTCAAACAGGCGGAGACGGTCTTGACCGAGGAGTTGAATGCTTTGGAGCAACGTATCTACGCCCTGTCCGGCGAACCCTTTAATATCAACAGCCCGCGGCAGGTGGGCGAGTTGCTCTTCGATAAACTGAAGTTGGATGCGAAAGCCAAAAAGTCCAAGAACGGACAGTATTCCACTTCGGAAGAGGTGCTGGTGGCGCTCAAGGAGAAACATGCGATCGTGGGCTTGATCTTGGACTATAGGGAACTGAAGAAACTGATCTCGACCTATATTGTGACTTTGCCGAGTTATATCGCATCGGACGGGAAGATCCATACGACCTACAACCAGACCGTCACGGCGACCGGACGACTCTCCAGCAGTAATCCCAACCTGCAGAATCTGCCGATCCGTTCCGAGCGCGGGCGCTTGATCCGAGAGGCGGTGATACCCGATGCGGGCTGCGTCTTCCTCAGTGCCGACTACAGCCAGATCGAGTTGCGCCTCATGGCCCATTTCAGTCAGGACGAACATATGCTCGCAGCTTTCCGTTCCGGGCAGGATATCCATGCAGCCACCGCGGCGCGTATCTATGCCAAACCGATTGACCAGATCACCAAAGACGAACGGCGTAAGGCCAAAACGGCCAATTTCGGTATTATATACGGTATCTCTGCCTTCGGTCTGGCGCAGCAACTCGATTGCAGCCGCACGGAGGCCAAGCAGCTGATCGATGATTATTTTGCAGCTTTCCCGCGTGTGATCAGTTATATCGATTCCCAAAAAGAATTGGCGCGTCAGAAAGGCTATGCCGAGACCCTTTTCGGTCGCAAACGCTACCTGCCCGATATCCATTCGCAGAATGCTACCGTTCGCTCTTTTGCCGAGCGGAATGCGGTTAATGCACCGATCCAGGGTACGGCAGCCGATATCATCAAAATAGCGATGGTCTCTATCCATCGGCGGCTCAAAGAAGAAGGGCTGAAAGCGCAGATGATCATGCAGGTGCATGACGAACTGAACTTCAATGTCCCGACGGCCGAAGTGGAGCAAGTACGGGAGATTGTGGTCAATGAGATGCAGAATGCCGTGCATCTGACCGTTCCTTTGATTGCCGAATGCGGTGTAGGAGAAAACTGGCTTGAAGCTCATTAGTATCATATTAGCGATAAGAGTCCTCTGTATCGGCAACTCGTTTTCATGGGATGCCGTGGAACAGGAACTCGTGCCCTTATGCCATCAGGCGGGTGTCGAGGTGGAGGTGCATAATCTCTACTACGGCGGTTGCTCTTTGCAACAACATGCGGAGTTCTTGCTCAAGGATACGGCGGCGTACAGCCACAGAGTTTGTACCAATGCGTGCCCGCGGATCATCAAGGACACGATCTCGTTGCGCGAGGCACTCCAAAACGGCGAATATGATTATATCTCGCTCCAGCAGGCAAGTCATGATAGCGGTATCCGTGCATCCTATGAACCCTGGCTCTCCTTATTAATAGATAGCGTACGCGCGTACCAGCCACGCGCGCGCCTATGTTGGATGCAGACCTGGGCGTACAGTCAAGACGCCAAGCACCCTGCCTATCCGCGCTATCATAACAATCAGACGGAGATGTGGGACAGTATTCAGGCATGTACAAAATCGCTAATCGCTAATCGTTCATCGTTCATCGTTATTCCCTGCGGAGCAGCCATACAGAATGCCCGGCAAACGAAATTAGGGGATACCTTGTGCCGGGACGGTTATCATCTCAATTATGTATATGGACGCTATACGGCGGCTTGTGTATGGTATGAGATTTTGACCGGAAAGGATGTGCGAAAGAATAAATACAGAAATGCCCAAATGACGTGCCAACAACGTCGTTTGACCCAAAAATCTGCCCATAAAGCGGTAAAAATGGCAGAAAAATGACCTTAAATGCACTTTTTTTGAAAAAAAATGCAAAAATATTTGGTCATGTCAAAAAAAAGCAGTACCTTTGCACCCGCTTTTGAAAAGAAGACTACTGGTGCGGTAGTTCAGTTGGTTAGAATACCGGCCTGTCACGCCGTAGGTCGCGAGTTCGAGTCTCGTCCGCACCGCTCCTTCTTTTCGGTCCATTAGCTCAACTGAATAGAGTACCACACTACGGATGTGGGGGTTGCAGGTTTGAATCCTGCATGGATCACATAGACAAATATAAAAACGCATCTGAGAGCCCGCTTTCAAGTGCGTTTTTTATTTTTGGTTTGTAAGACGCCACACCGAAGGGTGACGGATTACGTAGAAATCCTGCATGGATTACGCAGCAATCCTGCATGAACCCCTTTTTTGTGTTTTTTAGCATATTTTGTGAAAATTTGTATTTTTTTGTAAAAAAATTTGTGTATATAAAAAAAAAGCAGTACCTTTGCGCGATTTTTCGTGTAATTGTGCGAAGAATCCCCGAATTTGAGAAAAATATAAAATATATACTACAATGTCAAAAATTTGTCAAATTACAGGCAAGAAAGCCATGGGCGGCTGCAACGTTTCGCACTCGAAGCGTCACACCAAGCGCACGTTTGATGTGAACCTTTTCCGCCGCAAGTTCTACTGGGTAGAACAAGATGTATGGATCGAGCTGAACGTGAGTGCAGCAGGTCTGAGAACAATTAACAAGATCGGCCTCGACAACGCTTTGAAACAGGCGGCTGAGAAGGGCTATCTCTATTAAACGAAAGGAGTACAACAATGGCAAAGAAAGTAAAAGAAGCCCGCGTTCAAGTCATCCTTGAGTGCACAGAGCAAAAAGCCAGCGGAGTTCCGGGAATGTCTCGTTACATCACCACGAAGAACCGTAAGAACACTCCGGATCGTTTGGAGCTCATGAAGTACAATCCCTATTTGAAGAAATACACGCTTCACAAAGAGATTAAGTAATTAACCCTAACTAGAAAGGCTTAGAACTATGGCAAAGAAAGCGGTCGCAACACTGCAAACCGGTAACTCGGGACGCGCGCACTCTAAGTGCATCAAGATGGTTAAGTCGCCTAAGACGGGTGCTTACATCTTCCAAGAAGAGATTGTTCTGAACGAGAAAGTGAACGAGTTCTTCAAGTAAAAAACCTAAAAATTAGCGCACTGTGTTTTTCATGGTGCGCTAATTGTTTTTTAATACCATGTTAGGAATCATTATCAATCCCAAATCCGGTAAGAATTACTTCCGTGCACAACGCATCTATCTGTGGAAGTTGCTGCGCAAGCGGCATCAACCTTTTGCGTATCGTGTGACGAAATTTGCAGGTCATGCGATTGAGTTAGCGCGTGAGTTGGTAGAGAAAGGATACGACGAGATACTTATCCTCGGCGGGGACGGAACGCTCTCCGAAGCCATCAACGGCATCATGCGTTCCAACCTTACAGCGGAGCAGAAAGCGAAGATCCAAGTGGGACTTATGCCGCGTGGTACGGGTAACGATTGGGGACGTTATTGGAACCTGACCAAGAACCATAAAGAGTCTCTGCGACGTTTCTTTGAGGGCGAGGGACATCCGATTGATATCGGTTGTGTCACCTACTGGCGTAATAACATCGAGCATCATCGCTATTTCATCAACTCCGTTGGTTTTGGTGTCGATCCGTTGTGCTGTCAGAAGGCAGAAAGACTGAAGTATTATATCGGTAGCCATCACGTGAACTATCTCTTCGGTCTGATTGGAGCTATCGTGCAGCATAAGTCGCAGCATATGATCCTGACCGTCGATGGCAAAGAGGCGGTGAATGACCTGCTCTTCACGATGAATGTCGGAAACGGTCCTTTCTCCGGAGGTGGTATCAAGCAGAACCCCGAGGCCGATCCGCAAGACGGTGTCTTCCATACGATGTTCATCAAGAAACCTACCTTTAAGCAGATCCTTGCGGCGCTGCCTAAACTCTATAACGGACGTTTGACAGAATTACCTTTCGTCTATCCGATTTGCGGTGCAGAGATCGAGATCAACTACCGCAAGCATATTCTCATTGAGGCGGACGGTATCTTGGAAAATTTCATGGGCCCATGTAAAGTGACCTGTATCCATAATGCGCTGCAATTTAAGTGCTGAAAACTGAATACTGAAAACAGATGGCTATCCAACAACAAGGCTCTAATAGAATCTACACCCGCGAGACGGATGAGAATGGCAGAAGTATCATTCGTGTGCAAGGGACGAATCGCGATGAGAACCGTGCGTTCATTTACATGTCGCGGCATTTTCATACACTCGGCTTACCTGTGCCTGAGTTGTATTGGGTGAGTGACGATGAGATGAGTTATACGCAGGAAGACCTCGGTGATGCGTTGCTCTTCGATAACCTCGATCCGGTGCTTGTGGAGCGTGCTATCCGGGCGTTGGCACATGTGCAGGTGGAGGGCGCGAAGGACTTCGACTGGAGTGTTTGTTTTCCTGTGCCGGCCATGGACGAACGAGCCATCCGTTGGGACCTCAATTACTTCAAATACTGCTTTTTGAAAGGCACGAAGATCGAGTTCTCGGAGCCGAAGTTAGAGGATGAGTTCGATCGATTGGTGGCAGTCATCTTGGCACAACCGGCGGACACCTTCCTCTATCGTGATTGCCAGAGCCGGAACGTGATGATACGCGACGGACAACCCTATTTCATTGATTTCCAAGGTGGTCGTCGAGGACCGACGCAGTATGACGTCGCGTCGTTCCTGTGGCAGGCGAAAGCCAAGTTCACTCCCGCCTTCCGCGAGCAGATGATTGAGGCCTATCTGGATGAATTGAAACGCCTTCAGCCAAACTTGGCTGAACCAGCCTGGCGTGCGGCGCTCCCTCATTTCGTGCTACTCCGCACGCTGCAAGTGTTAGGCGCCTATGGGTATAGAGGATATTTTGAGCGCAAGCAACATTTTCTCGAGTCCATTCCGCTCGCCCTGCAAAACCTGCGTGATATATTGGAACCATTACAAAACGAATACTTGTATCTCTATGCTCTCAGTAACGATCTACTCCTTCTCGTTTAAACGCGGTATCCCGGCCGACGCGTCCGGTAATGGCGGCGGTTATGTGTTCGACTGCCGCTCTACTCACAACCCCGGTAAGTACGAGCAGTATAAAACCATGACCGGCTTGGATCAACCGGTTATTGATTTTCTGGAACAAGACGGCGAGATACTGACTTTCCTGGAGTCCGTGTATGCGCTCGTCGATCACCATGTGGCGCGGTTCATTGAGCGTGATTTTACCAATTTACAGGTATCTTTCGGTTGTACCGGCGGACAACACCGTTCGGTCTATTGTGCCGAGCATTTGGCGCGGCATCTCAAAGAGAAATATCCCGTTCAGATTCATCTTATTCACCGCGAAAGAGGAATAGAAAGAGAGTTATGAAAGCGATGATTTTTGCTGCGGGGCTGGGAACACGTCTCAAACCCCTCACCGATACGATGCCGAAGGCGCTGGTGCCATTAGCCGGCAAGCCCCTGTTGGAATGGCAAGTAGAAAAACTGTGTGACGCAGGCATCACCGATATCATCGTCAACGTCCATCATTTTCCCGACATGATCATCGACACCATACGAGCAAATAAGGGGTGGGGATGTAACATTGAGATTTCTGATGAACGGGATCTGTTATTAGATACCGGTGGAGGACTTAAGAAAGCGGTTACGGGTTACGGGTTACAGGTTACGGGTGAGCCGATATTAGCCTGCAATGTGGATATTTTGAGCAATATCGATTTTCGTGCGCTTGTGCGTGCGTACGAAGCGACAGGCGTGAGTCAACTGGTGGTGAGCGAGCGGGATACGCAGCGGTATTTGTGCTTTGATGAGCAGGGTAGACTCTGCGGTTGGACGAATGTCAAGACCGACGAGTTAAAGGGTAAAGACGGAAGGCGTCTGGCGTTCAGCGGCTGTCAAATATTGGGCGCAGATGTGTTGGAACAATTGAATGAGATGCCGCAAGATAAGTTCTCCCTCATCGATTTCTACCTAAAGGTCATGGGTAAGGTACCCTTACAGGCTTATGTGCCGACTGACTATCGGATGATGGATGTCGGTAAAATCGACCAAATAGAGCAGGCTGAGGCCTTTGCCGAGAGCCTATAACTCAAAAAATGACCCTCTATTTGCATTTTTTTGCATTTTTATTTGGTCAATTCAAAAAAAAGCAGTACCTTTGCACCCGCTTTTACGTCAGAGGTGACTTACGACGACTTCATTGCTCCGCAATTCGTATGGTCGACGTACCTCTTCCTCTCCGATTAAAACGGCGGTTTTAATCGGTAACTCGGGAGGACTTCGTGAGTCCGACCGAAGAGCGTAGCACAGAACGTAGGCGTAATCGAGCGACGAAGTCGCGAGTCACGCGAAGTTCTAATGCAAGCGAGTCTCCCTAGCTCAGTTGGTAGAGCAACTGACTCTTAATCAGTGGGTCGAGGGTTCGAGTCCCTCGGGGGACACAAAAGACACTTTCGGGTGTCTTTTTTTTGTTTTTATTTGCGTATGTCAAATATTTTGTGTAAATTTGCAGCGCAAATTGTAACACATCTATACCATGAAACATTTATTGTTAGGCGATGAGGCGATTGCTCAGGGTGCAATAGATGCCGGTTTAAGCGGTGTTTATGCGTATCCGGGAACGCCATCGACCGAAGTCACCGAGTACATTCAGCATTCAGTAATCAGTCATCAGTGTTCAGCTATTCAATGCCGTTGGGCAACGAACGAGAAGACGGCCATGGAGGCTGCCTTGGGTATGTCATACATGGGCAAGCGTGCGCTTGTGTGCATGAAACACGTAGGAATGAACGTGTGCGCGGACGCGTTTATGAACGCGGCTATCACGGGCGTTAACGGCGGACTGATCGTGTTGGCGGCAGATGACCCATCGATGCACTCGAGTCAGAATGAGCAGGACAGTCGTTTCTATGCGAAGTTCGCGATGATCCCGTGTCTGGAACCGAGTAATCAACAAGAGGCGTACGACATGATGGCGTACGGTTTTGAGTTAAGTGAGCAACTGAAGACGCCTATCTTGTTACGCGTCACGACGCGTATGGCGCACAGCCGTGCGGTGGTGAACACGGTGGAGAAGCCGCGTCCGCAGAACGAGATGTCGATGCCCAAGGACGTCAATCATTTTATCTTGTTGCCGGCCTTCGCCAAACGGAATTATGCCGAGTTGGTAGCGGCGCAACCATCTTTTGTGGCACATAGCGAAGCGGACGGATATAACGTGTATACGCGTGGTGCTCATCCTGAGAAAGCGATTGTAACGACCGGTATTGCGTATAACTATCTGATGGAGAATTATGACGCCTCGATGGGTTGTTCGATCCTCCGCCTGACGCAGTATCCGTTGCCGGCCGCGCTGATTGCGCAGTTAGTGAAGGACGGTGCGAAGGAGATTCTCGTGATTGAAGAAGGTCAACCGGTGGTGGAAGAGTTGATCCGCGGGATGGTGCCCTCGGAGGTGGCTATCAAAGGTCGCTTGACGGGTGACTTGCCGCGGATGGGTGAGCTGACACCGGATTCGGTGCGCAAGGCGATAGGTCTGGATCCGTTGCCCGAACATGCTCCCGAAGCGATCGTAGTAGGGCGTCCACCTGCACTCTGCCAGGGTTGCGGTCACCGCGATATGTACGCTGCCCTGAATGAGGTGGCACGCGAATACGCTGCACCCCGTATCTTCGGCGATATCGGTTGTTATACGCTGGGTGCTCTCTCACCTTTCCATGCCATCCATGCTTGTGTAGAGATGGGTGCATCGGTGACGATGGCGAAGGGTGCGGCTGATGCCGGTCAACACCCCGCGATCGCTGTGATTGGTGACAGTACGTTTACTCATTCGGGTATGACCGGTCTGCTGGACTGCGTGAATGCAAATGCGAATGTAGTGGTATTGATTAGTGATAACCTTACTACGGGTATGACCGGTGGTCAGGACTCTGCCGGAACGGGTCGGTTAGAGCAGATCTGTTACGGTCTGGGTGTTCCGCAAGAACATGTGCGTGTGGTGGTACCGCTGCCCAAGAACATGGAGGAGATCAAGAACGTCCTGCGCGAGGAGATCGATTACAACGGCACGTCTGTGGTCATCGCTCGCCGCGAGTGCATCCAGACGCTTAAGCGGCACCTGAAGGCCGCTAAGCGTGGTTGAAAGTTGAATGTTGAAAGTTTAAAGAAATGAAAAAAGATATCATTTTGGCCGGAGTAGGAGGTCAAGGCATCCTCTCTATCGCTACCGTTATTGGTGAAGCTGCCCTGCAAGAAGGGTTGTATTTGAAACAAGCCGAAGTACACGGTATGTCTCAGCGCGGCGGTGACGTACAGTCCAATCTGCGCCTATCGTCGGAGCCGATCATGAGTGATCTCATTCCGAAGGGTGGGGCAGATCTGATCATCTCGTTGGAGCCCATGGAGGCACTGCGTTACGTGGAGTACCTCAAGCCGGACGGCTGGATCGTGACGTCCTGCGTGCCGTTCCTTAATATACCGAACTATCCGGACTTGGAGCAGGTGTTGACGCGTATCAAAGCCTATAAGAACCATGTACTCTTGGACGTGGAGGCACTTGCCAAAGAGGCCGGTGCACCCGCACAGGCGGCGAACATGGTGTTGCTGGGGGCAGCCATTCCTATGCTCGGCATCGACCATGACAAGATGATTGCCGGCGTGGCACGCGTCTTCGCCCGCAAAGGCGAAACGATCGTAAATACGAATATAAATGCCGTAGAAAAAGGTTATGCATTTTCCGTTAGATAAACATATCGTGGACTCGATTTGCAGGCAATTTGGTCTGCGCAATTTCCACGAGTTAGGTAATGCCAGTATCCGTCAGTTGGCGGGTGTGGTAAAGAACATCGAACAGGCGACGGGTGTCGAGTACGTCAACATGGCGTTGGGCGAACCGGGTTTGCCGGCATCGGAGATAGGTATTGAGGCCGAGCACAAGGCATTGTTGAACGGTTGTGCGGCGCATTATCCGAATATCATCGGTATCCCTGAGGTGAAGAAATGGGGTTCGGAGTTCGTTCGCGCGTTCATCAATCTGCAGCGTCCGCCGGAGTGTATCTTGCCCACCGTAGGCTCGATGCAGGCGGCGTTTGCACTCAATATGATGCTCATTCAGTTGCAACCGGAGAAGGACACGATTCTCTTCTTGGATCCCTGTTTCCCGGTGCAGAAGATGCAGTGTCACGTGATCGGCAGTCGTATCGAGGCCTTCGATATAGCGGATTTCCGCGGGGCTAAGTTGCGTGAGGAGTTAGAGCGTCATCTGAAGAGCGGTCGCATCGCCGGTATCCTCTATAGCAATCCGAACAACCCCACCTGGGCATGTCTGACGGACGAGGAGTTGCAGATCATCGGTGAGTTGGCCACGCAGTACGATGCTATCGTGCTGGAAGACCTCGCGTACCTCAATATGGACTTCCGCGACCCGAACAGAGGTAATCCTTATTCGGAGCCGTACCAACCGTCCGTAGGCCATTACACACATCATTGTATCCAGCTGATCTCGTGCTCGAAGATCTTCAGTTATGCCGGTCAGCGTGCGGCCTTTATCGCCATCGATCCGGTGCTCGCCAAGCGAGTCTATCCGGCTTTGGGTAAGCGTCTGCATAACAACGGCGAGTTGCTCCAGAGCTTCGCTTATACCTTCTTGTATGTGCTCTCGAGCGGCGTGACGCATTCCGTGCAACACGGTATGGCAGCGATGCTGCAGGCGGCGTGCGAGGGCAAGTTGCGTTACGTGGAGAACACGCGTGAGTACGCGCGCCGGGCGCATAAGATTAAGGAGATCATGCTCCGCAACGGTTTTCATATCGTCTATGACAAAGATGCCGACGGACGGGAGGTCGGCGACGGGTTCTTCTTTACCTTCGGTTACAAGGACTGGTCGGGAACGAAACTCGTCAATAAACTGATTTACTACGGTGTCTCGGCTATCTCGCTGGAGAGCACCGGTGCGCAGCGGGACGGCATGCGCGGGTGTGCGTCGGCGATCCGTGAAGACCAGTACGAGCAGCTCGAAGAGCGACTCCGTAAGTTCAATGAAGACTTCTCTCAATTCGATCCTTATGACCCCTCTGAATACCCCGAAATACGTTAGTCCGCTGGAGGCGGTGAGCCATGTGCGCAGCGGTGACACCATTGTGGTGCAAGGTAGCACGAGTATCCCGACTGTGCTGCTTAATGCGCTCGTAGAGCGCGCGAGTGAACTGCGGGACGTCAAGTTGATCTCGGGTTTCGGCGTGCATCCTGACGATGCCCCGTACGCCAAGAGAGAGCTGATGGACTCGTTCCGGGCGCTGTCTATCTTCGTGCCCAATACCTTGCGGAAGGCGATGCGCGAAGGCGTGGCGGACACTATTCCGGCTTTCCTCGGCGAAGTGCCGTTCTTGTTCAGGAGCCGGCAGATTCCCGTTGATGTGACCTTTCTGCAGGTGAGCGAACCCGATGAAGAGGGGTACTGCTCTTTCGGTATATCCGCCGATATCGCTTTCTCCGGCGCCGAGTGCTCGCGTACCATCATCGCGCAGGTGAACAAGTACATGCCACGAACCTTCGGTGACCCCGTCATTCATTTCAGTAAGATCACGGCCATGTGTCGCGGCGATATACCTCTGGTGGAGGTACCGACACCCGTGCCGAATGAGATAGAGACGAAGATCGGTAATTTTGTGGCATCTGAGATCCCCGACGGCGCAACGCTGCAGATAGGCGTGGGCGGCATCCCGAATGCCGTCATCAATGCCCTGCGTCACCATCAGCATCTGGGGCTGCATACCGAGGCCATCACCGATGGGGTATTGCCGCTCATCGAGAGCGGCGTGATTGATAACAGCCTCAAAAAGGTGCTACCCGGTAAGTCCGTGGGAAGCCTGATCCTGGGCTCCAAGCACCTGTATGAGTATGTCGATGGGAATAGGGATTTCGTCATCCGCGATGTGGCATGGACAAACGACCCGCAGATCATTCGCCAGAACCCCAAAGCAATGGCCATCAACTCCGCCGTAGAGGTGGACTTGACCGGTCAGATATGCGCCGACTCCATCGGCGAGACCATCATCTCCGGCGTCGGCGGACAGCATGACTTTATGTACGGCGCAGCCCTTTCCGAAGGGGGTAAGTGCTTCATCGCGTTGCCGAGTATGACCCATAAAGGACAGTCGAAGATCGTGGCCAGACTCGCGCCCGGCGCAGGGGTGGTGACCACCCGTTTCCAGGCGCAGTATATCGCCACCGAACATGGTATCGTCTATCTGCGCAACCTGCCGCTGGCCGACCGCGCCAAGGCGCTTATCTCGATCGCCGATCCGTCGGTTCGCGAAGACCTCGAGCGCGCCGCCGTCCAACGCTTCGGAATAGGATTCCTGAGACTTAGATAATTGAGGTGAGATAAGATTCAGAGTAGGGAATGAATACGTTAAACATACGGTAAACATAGGTTAAACATACGTTCAAAGTACGAGTGAGAATATGGCAAAGAGTTTTTATTTTTCGATACAAAGTTGGATGTTGGAGGAGTTGGATTTGTCTCTGACGGACGTCGCCGTGTTTGCATATATCAACGGCTTGACTAATTCGGAGGAGTTGGGTAAGCAAGGTTGGCACGGATCGAAGCGTCGGCTGGCGAAAATACTGCATGTGAGTCCTTCGACGATGAATGATATATTAAATCGCTTGGAAGAGAAAGCATATATCCGTTTTCATAACGGCTTTATTCTCAGTAACTTCCATCGTGATTTGCCCGGCAAGAAAGAGTCCAAAGAGGCTGATGTCCAGAATCCGGACATTTTTGAAGGTAAAGAGGGTAGTGACGTGCCGTTTTAGATAGATAAATTGTGCGGAAATCGGATATGCGTGTACGGAAAATGCATGCGTATGTTCGGAAACCGTACAAGTATGTGCGAAACACGGACACATATATTAAATAAATAAAAAAAATAAAATTGCTGCTATGATATGGGACAGCAGCAACGGGACTAAACAATAGAAAAGAAAAGAAAAAATTGTACCTTTGCAGCGCAAAGGTGATTTGCCGATGAAGAACACCGGTTTTCTGATAGGATGCATGCTCATGCTCACATCACTTATGATGGCGGAAGAGACGCCGTCCATTCGTTTGTGTGCGAACGGGGACACCACGTATTACAGCACTTTCGCGGACGCCTTGAAGATCGCCAACAAAGCACCGGAGGCGCATATGTTCCTCTTGGGTGACGTGACTTTCGAGGGCGCCGCGAGGGCGCAGTACATCAAGACTAACTTGACCATCGATCTGAACGGCTACGCTTTCGGCGATACCTTATGTGAGACCCCGAACACCACCACGCTCCTCTCCTTGGGTGTCGATACGCTGACGCTCCATCTGACCTCTTCCCGTCCCGGCGGTAAGTTATGGGTGATGCGGGCGGCTAACAGTCGTATCTATGCGGTGTCGGCAAGCAGGGGTCATCTGATCGTGGATTCGTTGGCAATCGAAGCGGTTAACACCGCGGACTCGACGATGCGCAATGCGGCCGCCACCGGTGTGAGTGTCGGTTCGCGCGGTACGCTGGATATAAAGGACTGTTCGGTGATGGTGACGAGTAATGGTGCGGGAACAGGTATCGGTGCGAGCGGCGATAAGAACTCGGCGTCGCAGACGATAGTGGAGCGCTGTAGTGTGACGGTGGTGGCGCATAAGAATAGTTATGGTATTACGGCTTATAGCCGAGTTTCGATCTCGGACTGCGAGGTGAACGTGCGTATCGACAGCACGACGGCGTACGGCATCAGTATTAACCATTCGGACACGTCTTTGCACCTAACGGACGAGGCGCAGGTGGTTCGTACACATATCGATGTGACCGCCAAGCAGAGTGTGAGGGGACTGACGAACCGCTGCCCGCTCACGATGACGGACGATACCATTCGGGTAGCTGCCACTTTCAAGGATGCTTATGCCTACCATTCGTATCATGCTGATGCGCCCTGCGTGGCACAACGCTGTGTCTGCGAAGCGGATGCACGACACATCACAGCTTACGGTGCCTATGTGCAGATAGGCTCGATGACGGCGGAGGATTGTTGGTTCAGCGGCGTGTGTCATATGGATGAAGCCGATACGTTGATCAATGCGAATGCACGCGGAGTGACGGTGGGTAATAACATGTGGGTGAGTTTGCGGCGTTGTACTATTCGTGCAGTCGGTCAATCGGATTATTCGCAGTCGGTCATCGCCCTCACAGGCAGTTCGTCCTCCCGTTTGACGGTGCGCGACTGCGACATAGAGGCGCAAGGCAGTGTGCGTGTGTACGGCGTCAACTGCTATGACAACGCGGATATCGACAGTTGTCACATCCGCGTGAATGCACAGAAATCCGCTTATGCGTTCTATACCAACGGCTCGATCCATCTGATCTCCGATACCTTAACCGCCGTAGCGACCGAAGAGTCCGCCTATGCGCTCTACGTGGGCAAAGAAGTGGATAGCGTGCGGTTGGACGATTGTATGCTCAAGGCGCAAGCACCGGAAAAGGCCTATGTGGTCAATAAGAATGCGAAGATGGAGGGCAAGATGTATTTCTACAATGGTTACTACTCGTTCAGCGAGAACCTCAAGTTGTACATGCCGCCCGCGTACGGGCTGTATCACCTTTCTTCCGGTGCAGAGGCGGCAGCCGGGTACGAGTATACTATCCGACCGATCAATAACCCCGGTGTAGAGGTGGTAAGGGTTTATCACACGCCCACCGGTGTTCTCGAACAGGCGTTTACCAGTGTGGCTAAGGCGCTGCGTTTCGTGCAGTTCGAGATGACGCCCATGACCATTGTTGTGGTGGCTGACTGCCAGTTGAACGCTGACGTCGACGGTAGTACGTTCTATGTGGGCGAAGACATGAGTCTGGTGGTGGGTTGCGAAGAAAGCCAGAAGAAAGCGATCGGTACGCCGGCCAGACGCCTTACCGAATCCGGTAACAAGCGGATGGAGTTCGCGCGATTGGAGGTGATGGACAATGTGCGGATTATAGTCGATCCTGGGGGCATGATCGAAGTGAGCGGTGCTCAATACAAAGAGGAGAGCGTTACGGGAACGGTCGGTGGATCCTACGGACGGATTCATCTGGCACCGACAGCCTCCATTCGATTGGATGCCGGCAGTGAACTATTTGCGTGGGGGTACATAACGGGACAAGGTACAATCACCGCGAAACGAGGTTCTATCGTGCATGAGTTCGTGCAGTTCGGCGATTGGAAAGGAGGACAGGTTACGCTGCCGATGCACAACAACCCGCAGCGCGTCTTCCCTATAACGCATTTCTTTTATCAGAATATCGAGTGTCCGGTCGTTTATCATCCGGGCAGTCTGGCGTTGGGTTCTGCTGTGATTGCCGCGGGAGGTTATACGGGCACGCATGATGAAGTGCGGATGGTGGATAGCAAGAATGCCCTGTTTGTAATCCCTTCCACGGCGGACGATGAGGTGTTCCTGCGCAAGGAGTATGATGCAGCGCATGACCGTGTGCTTTGGACGACCAGTGGCGATATAAGCCTCAAAGAGTTCAGTGTGCCGGTGGACAACCCGCTCCTGAATAACTACAGTCTGCTCTCGACCAACTATGTGTTACCTATCGGTTCCAATAACACGATTCGCGTAGCGTCCGGTCGTTTGACTTTCCCGCACGATATCGTATTCCTGCCGGGTTCGATTCTGGAGGTGGCTCCCGAGTCACAACTGCATATTCCGCTCAACACCCGTCTTTACCTGTATGACGAGGCGGAGTGGGGTTCGTATAAAGATCGCCGCTATGCGACGGTGACGTATTCGCCCAGCTGGAAGACCTGTCCGCGGGATACGGTTTTGGTATCTGCGCAACTGCATGTAGGCGGTACGGTGCAGGTCGAAGGTGCACTCTATACGACCGCGAGCGGAGCGAATATAACCGGCGAGGACAGCACGGCTCAAGTGCTATTTGTCAATGGCGCAGCCACAAACGATGTGATCTATCAGTTGACAGGAGATTTTGAGAACCGTCATTATACGGCGCAGCCGGTTACTTCCGCAGCTTTGCGAAATAATGACGGTTCGTTGCGTCAGACCGTTGAGGCCGAAGCAGGCGAGTCGTTTATACACAAGTATGGTTTCTGGCGGTCGATCAACGATCCCGATACGATATTAACCGACGTGAACACTGCGAGCATTTCTACGCTTGATTCGCGAGGACGGGTAATCATCCGTCACAACACCCCGTATATCCTTCTGCCGGACGGACGGATGTACACAATTTTAGGGATTCCCGCGAAAAAAGAAGACTAATTTCCGTCAAATATTTGCATATGTCATTTTTTTTTCGTACCTTTGCAGCCGTTTTTAACGGCTAGCAAATAGAAGGGTATGAAAAAAGGACTTATAATAGGTTTATGCGGAGCGCTGCTGAGTCTGAGTGCGTTGCGCGCGGAGCGGGTGATGGGGATA
>Ga0247611_10001964_pt1 | contig 34996 bp, 25 predicted proteins | sample 177DNAGHGhighgp2_FD_192422 | JGI IMG/M metagenome (GOLD analysis project Ga0247611, IMG submission 192422) | Sheep rumen microbial communities from Palmerston North, Manawatu-Wanganui, New Zealand - 1770 DNA GHGhigh gp2 | ecosystem: Host-associated > Mammals > Digestive system > Stomach > Rumen... | reverse complement strand
TTGCGATCAGCGCTGCCACGAACCCTGTAGCTGAGCTCGCAATGCAGCAGATCGGAAATCTCGCTAACAGCGATGCTCATTCCACGACTATGATGAGTTCAGTAGACCTCAACATGTTCCACAAGCTCGGTATCAACCTTACTTGTGAGCCTATCTACGAGACAAAGAAGCTGTATCACAGATAAGTTAATTTAATAATTTCCGCTTTTATGCCGCCCCAAATGCCGGGGCGGCTTTAATTTGTCCGGGTGGCCGGAATACAGAAGGTCAGGATCCTGCCGCAAAATCAAAGACAAAAGTTGACGCAGGAGTTTTTGACTTTTCCTGATTTTCCTGTTGACAAACGCCGGAAACAGTACGATAATCTCATTAGTCAAAGAAAGTCAAAGTCAAAGTCAGAAAAGAGCAAAACTTAAAACGGCGTTTGATTAAGCGGAAGGAGGATGAGCTTGTGGCTAGACTGGTTGATGTAATTGAACAGATGATCAAAGAGATGGTCGACGAGAATGACGGTACTGCGACGATCTGCAGAAGCCAATTGGCAGAGCAGGCAAATTGTGTTCCGTCACAGATCACCTATGTGCTTTCCACAAGATTTTCGGGCGGAAGCGGATATATAGTCGAGAGCAGAAGAGGAGGCGGCGGACAGATCACCATCACGAGAGTCAATCATGTCGGTCCTGCCGAATATCTTAAGTCTGTGATCGACAGCGTGGGCGACGACCTTTCGCAGCAGCAGGCAAAGAATCTTCTGACAAATGCGGTGACCGTTGGCGCCATGACTTCAAAGGAAGGCACGGCTATCATGGCTGCAGTATCAGACAGGGCTCTGACAAGGGTTGATTCGGATATCAGATCGGTCTTAAGAGCTGACATCTTCAAGCATGCCCTGCTTGGACTTATGGTGACGTGAATAAAGGGATTACAAAAGGAGAAAACTAATATGAGATGTGAAAGATGTGGTAAGGAACTTACCAACAGGATAATAAAGATAAATGGTGTCACGTACTGTGAGAACTGTGCGAGGCTAATGGGTTATGACAGGTTCCTAAAAGATCCGTCCGACCTTCTGGGCAATCCGTTCTCACCGTTAGACCAGATCGCTTCTTCGCTCATGCAGATGAGTGAACTGGACTTCGGCAACAGCACGCTTACCTGCCCAAAATGCGGAATGACTTTAAGGGAATTCGAGAATGAGGGACGCGTTGGATGCATCGAGTGCTACAACACCTTTAACGACAATATCGTAAGGGAGATGTTCAAGCAGCAGGGCAACAGCGAATATGCCGGAAGGCTTCCCGCGCAGTCGGCTGACACCGATGCGGACACAATTGAGATCCCGCAAAATACCAAGCAGGTGGCTCCCAAAGCAAAGGAGATCGAATTAACAGAGAAAGAGCAGGCTGCTCCTGTCAAAGAGACTCAGGAAGCAAAGCCCGCCGTTAAGAGCGGCAAGGGCCTTACTCTTGATCAGCTCATGAAGGCGGATCTGGGAATGCTCTCTGACGAAGATCTCGAAAATGGCATAAAGGTCGCAGCTGATGCTGAGGAATACAGACTCGCTTCAAGGCTCAGAGATGAGCTTAAGGGCAGAAAGGAAGGTGAAGGCAATGTCTGAATGGTATACGAATGACGGCAAGGATAATGACGTTGTACTCTCCACCAAAGCATGCATCGTACGTAACATCAAAGGCTATAACTTTATGCCGAGACTGGACGATAAGGAGTGTCAGAGCCTTTTAGAGACGATCGATAAGGCTATCGACAAAGATGTTTATACAGGAGGCAATGCTGCTGATCTTGATAAGAATACTATCTTAAAGCTTACAAGACTTCAGATCCTCGGAAGGGAAGCAAGCCAGATGGCAAATCCCGAGAGAAAAGCCTTCTACTACAACGATGACGTAAGCCTTTCTGTCGCAGTCGGCGCAGGTGAGCATCTTACCGTAAAGGCAATGGCAGCAGGCCACGACATCAGCGTTTACAAGAAAGCCGAGGAGGCAGTGCTCGATCTCGAGAGCAAGCTCGACATAGCATTTACCGAGAACTACGGATTCCTTACATCCAACGTAAGGCTCGCAGGAACAGGACTTAAAGTGCTCTATACGGTCTCGCTGCCGGCAATATCCAAGACCGAAGGCGGAATCGCGGCACTTTCCCAGCGTGTAAGCCAGTATGAATGGGCCATCTATCCGTTCGCCGAAAGAGGCGAGATCGCGGATTCGGATGTCTACATCATCGCAAGCGTAAACACATTGGGTGTTACGGAAGATGAACTGCTGAAGCGCGGCGAGATGCTCATAGCAGATGTCATCAAGGCTGAGAGGGCATTAAGGGATGAGATCGCAGCCAACAAGAAAGACCAGTCTGCCGATATCTACGGCAGATCTTACGGCACATTGAGATATGCCAACATAATCTCCAGGAGCGAGGCTCTGCAGGCATTAGGGTGGCTCAGGCTCTATCACGATTACGACGATTCCGGAGATATCAGGATATCCTGGAATACCATAGATAAGCTTACGATGGATATCCTCTGGGAGCCGGAAGCTCCTTCGAGGAAGAGCAGCCAGAGCCTGGCTTCACAGAAGTTCAGAGCAGATGGGATTAGAAAGATTTTGAAAGGGGTTGATTGACATGAGGATTACTGAAGATACAGCAAAGGTGCTCGCAGTAGCGAGCATCATGGCAGATGAAAGACATACATCACTTATAAGGGATACCATACTTTTCGCGGCATTATGCGTAACGGATACACCTGCCAGGGATATCCTGGAAGAGAACGTTCCGGATCTCTCCGTAGTAATCGAGCGTCTGGGTGTCGAAGGCAGCTACGACCTTGATGAAGCGGCAGTTAAGATGCTTGCGGACAGGGCTTTCCAGAACCTCCGTATTGACGTAAAGAGGATATTTGCTAATGCGGCAGAGCTGTCCAGAAGAACAGGCTTTAAGGGTGCCGTTAATCCCGAACACATCCTGTTCGTTATCATGTCCCGTAAGATCTCCAACCATCCGGAGATCTTCTCGAGCCTTGAAGCAGCAGGCTGTGATCTCGAAGGCATCAGATCTTCGATCATTAATGTATTTAACGAACAGGCTGAGCAGGCAAGGGAAGAAGGCGGTGTTTTCGGTGAGGGTGCCGGTGACGGCCAGGATCCTTCGGATGCCATGGCTTCCGCAAGAAGACCTGCAGGTAAGGCAGGCGGCAAATCCGGTCATAAGACTCTCGACAAATTCGGCAAGAACCTGACCGAGCTCGCAAAGCAGGGCAAGATCGATCCGGTAATCGGCCGTGAGGAAGAGATCTCCAGAGTAATGCAGATCCTGATCCGCCGTACTAAGAACAATCCCTGCCTCGTAGGTGACCCCGGTGTCGGTAAGACTGCGATCGCAGAAGGTCTTGCATTGAGGATCGCTGAGAATAATGTTCCTGACGTCATCAAGGGCAAGATCGTTTACAGCATGGAGATGGGTTCCATGGTTGCCGGCTCCAAGTACAGAGGCGAATTCGAAGAGCGTATCAAGAACATGCTTGATGAGGCAGTTGCCGATCCTAACGTTATCTTATTCATCGACGAGATCCACACACTTGTCGGTGCGGGCGATACATCCGGCGGCTCAATGGACGCTGCAAACATCATGAAGCCTCTCCTTACGAAGAATGAGCTCCAGATCATCGGCGCTACGACACTTGATGAATACTCCAAGTTCATCGAGAAGGATCATGCTCTTGAGAGAAGGTTCCAGAAGGTCCTTATCGAGGAGCCTTCGATCGAGGATGCCATCGCCATCATGAAGGGATTGAGGTCCAAGTATGAAGACCATCACAAGATCCATATTCCTGACGATGTCCTCGAGCAGTCCGTAAGACTTTCCGCAAGATATGTATCTGACAGATTCCTTCCCGACAAGGCAATCGACTTAGTCGATGAGGCGGCTGCCGCAAAGCGTATCAATTACGCGGATTCAAAGGTAAAGAACGATCTCGAGAAGAAGATCGAAGAGATAAAGGCAAAGAAGAAGACCGCCGTAGACGCGCAGGATTTCGAAGCTGCCCAGACCCTCAAGGAGGAAGAGGAGAAGCTGACGGAAAAGCTCTCGCTCCTTCAGGATAAGGTCAAGCCGGATGAGAACGGCTTCACAGGCACACTTACGGTAGACGATGTTGCCGTAGTCCTTGCAAAGTGGACCGGCATCCCGACTACGAAGATCACAGAATCTGATGCCGATAAGCTTAAGAATCTCGAAGCAGAACTCGAGAAGAGAGTCGTCGGCCAGGATGAGGCCGTTCATGCTATCGCCAAGGCCATCCGCCGTGGAAGACTCGGTCTCAAGGACGAGAAGAGACCTTCCGGTACGTTCATCTTCCTGGGCACTACCGGTGTCGGTAAGACAGAGCTCGCGAAGGCTCTTGCTGAAGTAATGTTCGGCAACGAGAGCGCACTTGTAAGAATAGATATGTCCGAATATATGGAGAAGCACGACGTCTCGAGACTTATCGGTGCGCCTCCGGGATATGTCGGATACGATGAGGGCGGCCAGCTCACGGAAGCAGTAAGAAGACATCCTTATTCAGTCGTTCTTTTCGATGAGATCGAAAAGGCACATCCTGAGATATTCAACACGATGCTCCAGGTATTGGATGACGGACGTCTTACGGACGGCCACGGCAGGACGGTCGACTTCAGAAATACGATCATCATCATGACTTCAAATATCGGTGCGAGGATGCTCGTCGGAAGCGAAGGCAGAAGGATCGGTTTCTCGATGGCTGACGACAACGACAAGGACGAGCTCTCCAGAGAGGGCCTCTACGGCGGCAAGTCTTACGACGAAGCAAAGAAGGTCGTAATCGACGAGCTTAAGAAGACATTTACTCCTGAATTCGTTAACCGTGTTGACGATATAATCTTCTTCCGTATGCTCGGCAAGGATTCTCTGGTCAAGATTGTAGACATCCTTATGAAGCAGGTAGGCAAGAGGATCAGGGATCTCGGCATGGAGATCGAGCTTACCGAGAGCGCAAAGGAACTCCTCGCAAAGAAGGGTTACGATCCGCAGTACGGCGCAAGACCTCTTAGAAGAGTCATTACATCCATGGTCGAAGACCGCTTCTCCGAAGCTATGCTCGACGGCATCGTTAAGCCCGGACACCTGGCGATCATAGATGCTGTGGAGACTTCTGACCCTGACGCTCTCCTTGCACAGGGCAGCGCTGCAGAGGACGGAAAGGTGATAGTCATAAAGGATGGCGGAGCGCTTGATGTCAGCATCGAGCAAAAAGCAGCTGAAGTAAAAGCCTGAACTTAAGTGAATTTATGGGTGGCGGATTCTATAAGAGTCCGCCACTTTATTATGTGTATTTTTACAGTGCTGTTGTGCAATCGATCAATACGCTTATATTTTTTTTGTTGTTTTTTCACTTAGATAAGAGTTGATTGTCAAAAATATCTTTAACTAAAATAAAATTGTTTTAAGCTTAGTTGCTTTACTCTTACGGGGATTTATTTATGTGAGGCAACGCATTTATTTTGAAAGGGGATTAATATGAAAAAACTAGTTGCTGCGATTATCTCAATTGTTTTGTTGCTGTCTCTGGCTACGCCGTGCTTTGCAACATACTATCGTACAGGATGGTTTAAGAGCGGTTCTACGTATGCTAAATATTCTTGTGATGGTATATGGGACATGGCAACAGATATAAAGCTTGCAGCTGAAGGGTGTCAAGGTTCAAAAAGTTTGGGAGCAAAGGTTAAGTATTATGATTATTGCGATGATACTCATCCGAGACAAGTCAAATATTTCCATTTGTTCTCAACTTATGGATATGTTATTTCTGCTGGCAAAGGTGGCGACGAGCCTTATAAGGCATTAAGAAAATACGTTTACGGTTGATGATTCTGCCATACTTTAAATACATAAAAGACAACTTTTTAAAGACGGTTTTTCTCTTTTTCCTTTCGAGTATTTTGTGTTCGTTAGGGCTATTTTGTGTTAATCACTATATAGGTTTAAACCACAGGCTCGATGTCTACCGTTACTATGGACTTGATAAGGGATTATTATATACTCCCGGTTATGGAATGGGTATTTTTGATGTAACCGACGAAAGAGCTGAAGAAGTTCTTAAGCGTATTAATTCGCTTGATGAAGTTGAACAGGCTGAATATTTGTTTTGGACTTCTTCCGTTGTTATTGATGACATTTCTCTAGGGAATGCACGTTCTAATTTAGATGTAATACCATTATCAAATAGCGAACAGGAATTGCCGTGGAGAATAATACAAGGTGATGTCCCCAAAGACGCAAACGAACTATTAATCACTTCTAATTTTCGGGGGTTGTATAATGTTGGTGATGTGCTGAAGTGTAGGGTTTATGGTCGTGATTCGGAAGGAGAGCGGATTAAATCAGAAGGAACCTTTATAATTGTTGGGTTCTTTGATGAAGACTCATATATGCCCCCTACAGATGAATATACCTTCAGAGATATGATTACATGCACGGAAGGTTTACCTTATGCATGTGCTTTTGCAAAATCGGTTATGTTAGATGATGGAACATTTATATATTTTAGGAAAAATTACGATTACATAAATATATCTCTCAAAAGTTCTTCTGATATAGAGAAGTTAAAAAAAGAGATTCCTGAAATAATTGGAAGGGGTACCGCATACGATTTCAACCATTATGTAGATCTTTGTTACAACGATAACAAAGATGTGAATGATATGGTCAATGTCTTTTTTGTTGCCATGGCTGTATTGACGATTTCCGTATTAGTGTCTTATACAATAATTCAGCTTTCTATATTCAAAAGAGATATGGTGGTCTACTTTTTAGAAGGCTGTACTTGGAAAAGAGCGGTTGGTATTTCCTGTTTTGCAACCTTGCCGGCAATGCTTTTAGGAATGGTTTCAGGTATCCTAATATATCGGTTTGCTTCGATTTATAAAGACATGACGAATGGCTCATATATTTTCACAGGAAGAGCAATCGCGATAGTCTGTACAGCCATTATTCTAGTTTATTTTCTCCTTGTAGGATTGTTCTATATTTACGCCTCAAGGCAGTCTCCCATTGAGACAATAAGGAGTGAATGACATGATAAAACTCACTCTTAAATCGATATGGGAACAAAAGGGAATCAATTCTTCATCAGTTGTTTTGCTGTCACTTGTTTTTTCTGTGCAGCTTTTGCTCTGTGCGTGGTTAGAAGGAATTCTTAATCTCTATAATGAAGATATTGAAAAAGCCAATTCGTTAAGACTGATATTCACGCTGCTTATTCTGGTATCGGTAACGAGCATAATCACGCTGATTAATTATGTGATGAATAAGAGAAGAAACGAATTCCGGACATTGAGGCTCTGCGGCGCGACTCCAACATATATTTTGGCGTGCAAGTTGTTGCATCTTTTGGTGATAGTGATTGTATCACTATTAGGAGGATCAATCCTTTTTCTTCTGCTTTCAAAGATTCTGAATCAGCATTATAAGTTTAACGGGCTATTCCCGGTGTATATACTTTTCGTGGTTATCACGGCGGCAGAACTGACGGTTTATCACTTAATGCACAGAAAGGACGAGAAATGGGCGGGATAATAGAACTCAAAGACGTTACGAAGATATACAGCACTAAGGATACGCCTGAAATCATAGCGCTTAACAAGGCAAATCTGACGGTGGAAGAAGGGGAATTCCTTTCTGTATGCGGTGTCTCCGGTTCCGGAAAATCAACGCTTCTGCACCTTATCGGATGTCTTGATAAGCCAACTGAAGGCACGGTCAGTGTAAAAGGCAGTGTAACTACCCAAATGAATGAAAAGGAACTTGCCAGGATGCGAAATGGCACTGTAAGTATCGTTTTGCAGGACTTTGGCTTGATTCCAAGCCGTACTGTTTATGATAACCTCGTCGTGCCGTTCTATTTTTCGAGCAATCGGAAAGGCATGAACGACAAGATAAAGTCAGCTCTTGAATTCACGGGAATCGCTGACCTTAATCAAAGACCAGTTACCAAACTCAGCGGTGGCCAGAAGCAGAGAGTAGCAATTGCAAGAGCGATAGTAAATGACAATCCTATTCTTTTGGCAGATGAGCCGACAGGTCAGCTTGATACTCAGACAAAGAAGCAGATTATGGAGCTGTTCCATAAACTCAACGAAAAAGGGAAGACCATAATCATGGTAACCCATGATATAGATATGGCCAAAGAGACCTCAAGAATCGTAAAAATTGCTGACGGAAGCATTATGGAATCATAAAAACACGTTGGATTAGCATTATAGGTTTACAAATCAAAGAAACTTGCCTGCAAGCGCCTTAACAATGTTGTATAATACTCACGCTATCATTTCTAATTTGAGATACACGGAGTAGTTAAATGCAGGAAAACGTGAGCAATGCGGCTTCCCGCTCTAAGGCGCCGCGCGATTATGATATAGGATGTGAACCGAGTAAATTCTATTTCGGATTCCTGGGTTCACGGATCATAGTACCTCTGGTATGCGCCTATGCGCATATCAAGGTAAAGCCCGACATGGAATTCGTTAATCACGAAGGCCCTATCATCGTTATCTCCAATCATGAGTCTTATCTCGACCCCATGATAATCAACCGCCTTACCAAGGCGAGACCTGCAAACTTCGTTACCGGTGAGTTCGTATTCAGGGCACCTGCATGGGGCCACTGGTTCAAGCTTGGCGGCGCTATCCCCAAGAAGCAGTTCGTAGTAGATACGGCAGCCGTTAAGGCAATGATGCGTGTCATGAAGCGTAACGGCGTCATCATCGTATATCCTGAGGCTACAAGACACGTCGACGGCAAGTCCATTGGCTTTGACGACGGCGTTGCAAGACTTGCGAAGAAGGCTAATGCTTCCGTATATATTGCCCATATCCACGGCGCTTACCTCGCATGGCCGAGATGGTCCAAGTCCGGAATGCGCAAGGGCAGGATCAGCGCCGAGTTCGTTAAGAAGATCTATTCTGATGAGGTCAAGGAATTATCGATCGAAGAGCTTCAGCAGAAGATCCTCGATGCCGTTGACTATAACGAGAATGACTGGATCCGCGAGAATCCCAGAAAGTATAAGAGCAGGAAGCTCGCAGCGGGTCTTCAGAACATCGCTTATGCGTGCCCCAGATGCGGCTCCGAATATACGATGCAGTATATGAATTCCGGCAAGCACGACATGATCCAGTGCTCCAACTGCGGAAATGCGGCAAGATATCTTCCTACGGGCCTTATCGAGAAGGTTGATCCTCAGTGCGTTGTTTTCGACGACCTCCACAAGTGGACAGAGTGGGAGAGGGGCCTCATAAAGGACCAGCTCGACGCAGGCGGCTTCAAGATGGAGATGAATGCTGATCTGTTCAAGGTTTTCGACAGATTCACGTTCGCGAAAACAGGAAAGGGCAGGATCACGATCACGGACAAGGAGATCACATACGTAGGAACTGACTGTCCCGCTGAAGAAGGCATCCCCTACAAGAAGGGAAAGCCGATGAAGAAGTATAAGGACAGGACGCTCGATCCTACGGCGCCTTTCGAGACCAAGGTCTTTGAGATCGATACGATGAGAGGGCTTGTTGCTTCATACGGCAAGCATTTCGAGATCTACGACAAGGACGGAGAACTCTACAGATTCTATGTCGACGGACAGAAAGTATTCAAGATCCATGAGATCGTAACGCTCCTCGGAAAAAAGAAATAATTTTCACTAGAACGTTTTCAGGTAAAAATCAAGCGGGTTTGGCACATTATTCGCCAAACTCGCCTTTTTTATTGCTTTAATATATCGCGCGAAGATAGTATAATTTTCGCGTTAGTAAATTAAGAGGCGTCTTCACGGACGTTTCCCAAAAACACAAAATATGAATCAGGAGTGTGAAAATCCATGGCAATGTATGACAAGAAAAGCGTCGAAGATTTAGACGTAGCCGGCAAGAGAGTTATCGTCCGCGTTGACTTTAACGTACCGCTCGACAAGGAAACAGGCACAAAGATCACAGACGACAAGCGTATCAAGGGTGCTCTTCCTACGATCAAGTATCTCGTAGACAACAAGGCAAAGGTTATCCTCGTTTCACATCTCGGCCGTCCGAAGAACGGTCCTGAGGCTAAGTTCTCAATGAAGCCCGCTGCTGACCGTCTCGCTGAGCTTCTCGGACAGCCTGTTACTCTGGCTGCTGACGTTATCGGCGAAGATGCAAAGGCTAAGGCTGCTGCTCTCAAGGAAGGCGAAGTTCTCATGCTCGAGAACGTCCGTTTCCACAAGGAAGAGACAAAGAACGATCCTAAGTTCGCTGCAGAGCTCGCTTCTATGGCTGACCTCTATGTTAACGATGCATTCGGTACAGCTCACCGTGCTCATGCTTCAACAGCAGGTCTTGCTAACTTCCTTCCTTCCGCTTGCGGTTATCTCATTAAGAAAGAGATAGACTTCATCGGCGGTGCGCTCGACAATCCTGCAAGACCGTTCGTTGCTATTCTTGGCGGTGCTAAGGTTTCCGACAAGATCGGCGTTATCACAAACCTTTTGGACAAGGCTGACACCATCATCATCGGCGGTGGTATGGCTTATACATTCATCGGCGCTCAGGGCGGCAAGATCGGTGACTCCCTCTTCGAGGCTGACAAGGTTGACCTCGCTAAGGAGATCCTCGCTAAGGCAGAAGAGAAGGGCGTTAAGCTCCTTCTTCCTACAGATACAGTTGTTGCTGATGCTTTCGATGCAAACGCTAACAGCAAGGTAGTTCCTACAATGGAGATCCCTGACGGCTGGCAGGGCCTCGACATCGGACCTGAGACGATCGCTAAGTTCTCTGAAGCTATCAAGGGTGCTAAGACAGTTATCTGGAACGGCCCTGCAGGCGTTTTCGAGTTCGAGAAGTTCGCAGTTGGTACAAAGGCAATCGCTCAGGCTATCGCTGACGCAGACTGCACATCCATCATCGGCGGCGGTGACTCCGCAGCTGCTATCGAGAAGCTCGGCTATGCTGATAAGGTTTCTCACATCTCCACAGGCGGCGGCGCTTCTCTCGAGTACATCGAGGGTAAGGTTCTCCCCGGTATCGACTGCCTCAACGACAAGAAGACAGGCAGAATCTTTGCTGCAGGCAACTGGAAGATGAACTGCGGTATCCCTGCAGATGCAGTTAAGCTCATCGAAGAGCTCAAGCCCCTCGTTAAGAATGCTGAGCACAGAATCGCTCTCGGCGTTCCTGCTACAGCACTTGCTGCTGCAGTTGAGGCTGCAGCTTACACAAACATCAAGATCGCTGCTCAGAACTGCCACTTCGAAGAGAAGGGTGCTTTCACAGGCGAGATCTCACCTCTCTGGCTCGCTAAGATGGGCGTAAATTACTGCATCATCGGCCACTCCGAGAGAAGAGAGTACAACGCAGAGACAGACGAGACAGTTAACAAGAAGGCTCTTGCACTCCTCAAGTATGGTGTAAGACCTATCATCTGCTGCGGTGAGTCTCTTGCTCAGCGTGAAGCAGGCGAGACATTCGACTGGATCAAGGGTCAGATCGTTGGCGCTTTCAAGGATATCCCTGCTGACAAGCTCTGCCAGATCACGATCGCTTATGAGCCTATCTGGGCTATCGGCACAGGCAAGACAGCTACAGACGAGCAGGCTGAGGAAGTTTGCAAGTTCATCCGTGGCGTTATCGCTGAGCTCTATTGCCCCAAGTGCGCTGAGGCTATCACGATCCTGTACGGTGGTTCCTGCAATGCCAAGAACGCTGCAGGTCTCTTCGCTCAGGCTGACATCAACGGCGGTCTCGTTGGTGGTGCTTCCCTCAAGGCTGAGGATTTCTCCATCATCTGCAACGCTTGATAGAACATTAAGCAAACGATATTTCAGAGCCCGTGCTTTCAAAGAGCGCGGGCTCTTTTCGACAATAAGGGGGAGACATGGAAAGAAATATACGCACATCAGCCAAGGTCCTGGTGATCAAAGACGGCTGTCTTCTGGCGGTAAAGATAAACGACGAGGCGACACCAATCAGGATGGCAACGAGTGCGCCGGGGATCCGGAGATAACTGATAAATAACCGGCATCTCAACCTTTGAATGCGGATTGATAGTATAATATCAGCATAAGACAAGACTGCGCGAGGTACGGATATGTTCATCAATAAACTCAACCAGTTATATAAGCCCAAAAGGGTCATGTATTATGTTGACGCAGACGAGGATGCTGTCGCGGCTTTTTACGGCGGCAGGATTCCGGAGGAAGTCGGACGTTATGCCAACAGGTTCGGCACTTACGATTATCCCGGACTCTTTTATGTGAAGTCTCTCGGAAAGCCGGTTATCGGCATCGAATTCAGGACTGAAGATGAGAACGTTGATTATCCTGAAGATCTTAAGTCGGTCGTACTGGATGAAGCGTTTTTCTATTCGATAGAGATCGATAATGACATCGAGGTCAGCATCGGTTCGATAAACGACATGTTCAAAAAGATCAGGGAAGACGATGATGCCCACAGGAATTACTGCGACCTGTCGGTCAGGGAAGATCCTGAGGTCATAAGCATTTTCTTGAGCGGCAAGAAGATAAGGATCCTCTACGAGATGCAGGTCGACACGGATCATGCCGCGGAGATCATAAGAGACGAATACGACGCTTTCGGGAAGAAGGAACTCTATACCAAGGCATTCATCGATCCGATCACGGGACACTACAACTGGAATCATCTTGTGCCTTTCCTGGAGATGCCCATGGACTACGGCATCAGGGATTACGCGTTTGTGCATTTCGATATCAAGGAATTCAGGGTCATCAACGAAGTCTATGGCCACATAGCGGCCAACAAGGTACTGAGCAATGTCGTAAAGGCGATGAACGGATCTGACTTCGTCTATACCAGCGCCAGATGCCACAACGACAATTTCGCGATGATGATCAAGGACATGCCTGAAGATCAGATGATCGCAAGGCTCACGGAGTTTTTCGAAGCCTTATCACATCTGGAAGAGGATCCGAATTACAAGATCTACTACAGATGCGGCGTTGTCCCGATGCAAAGATCGATCCTCTCGGGCAACAGAGTCGCCGATGCCGGCAAGCTCGCCCAGAAGCTCGGCACGAATCACAACAAGACAGACATTGTCATCTTTACGGACAGGATGCACGAAGACATCCTTTGGGGCAACTATATCAAGGCTTATCTCGATACGGCCGTTGAGAACGATGAGTTCGTCGTTTACCTGCAGCCGAAATTCGACATCAAGACCGAGAAGATCAAGGGCGCCGAGGCTCTGATCAGGTGGAATTATAAGAAGAAGGAATTCCTCTATCCCGGCAAATTCATTCCGTTCTTCGAGCGCGACGGATCGATCGGCAAGATCGATGATATCGTGCTTAAGAAGGTCTGCATGACTTTCGAAAAGTGGAGAAAGGAAGGCAGGATACTCTACCCCGTATCAGTCAACCTCTCGCGCGAGCGTCTCTACGATGAGAACCTCGTCGATCACCTGACGGAGATCGTCGATTCATATAACGTCTACCACGACCTTATCGATTTCGAGCTTACCGAGAGCGCGTCTTACGATAACACCGAGCAGATGATCCATGTGCTGAACGAGCTTAGGGACAGGGGATTCCACATCTCGATGGATGACTTCGGAACAGGTTATTCCTCGTTCTCGCTCCTTACGCAAATGCCTCTTGATACACTGAAGATCGACAAGAGTTTTGTCGATAAAGTAGGCGTCGAAAACATGATCGCAAAAGACGTATCCGTAATAAGACACATCATATCCCTTGCAAAGGAACTGGGCTTCACCTGCCTGGCCGAAGGTGCCGAGAGCAAGCGCCAGATAGATGAATTAAGATCTTTGGGATGCGACGTAATCCAGGGCTACTATTACAGTAAGCCCGTCTCAATCGAGGAATACGAAAATAAGTATCTGAACTGAAAGATCTGCTTTTAACCTTTCGACAGATATTCGTCGATGCCCTTAGCTGCGGATTTGCCGGCGCCCATGGCGAGGATTACCGTTGCAGCCCCCGTTACCGCATCGCCGCCTGCAAAGACGCCTTCGCGGGTGGTCATTTCGGACTTATTGACGATGATGCCGCCGCGCTTGTTGGTCTCAAGGCCTTCGGTGGTCGTCTTGATCAGCGGGTTGGGAGAAGTTCCAAGGGACATGATCACAGCGTCGCACTCGATCGTGAATTCCGAGCCCTCAACAGGGACAGGGGATCTTCTGCCTGAAGCATCAGGTTCTCCGAGTTCCATGCGGATGCATTTGCAGCCGGTTACCCAGCCGTTCTCATCGGCCAGTATCTCAACAGGGTTGGTGAGAAGATCGAAGATTATGCCTTCTTCTTTTGCGTGATGGACTTCTTCCACACGTGCGGGAAGCTCGGCTTCGGAACGGCGGTATACAACGTGGACCTCAGCTCCGAGACGTCTTGCCGTGCGTGCCGCATCCATTGCGACGTTGCCGCCGCCCACTATGACGGCTTTCTTCGCTCTCATGATAGGCGTTCTGGAGTCTTCCGAGAAAGCGCCCATGAGGTTAGACCTTGTCAGATATTCGTTGGCGGAGAAAACACCGAGTGACTGCTCGCCGGGTATGTTCATGAAGCGGGGAAGACCTGCGCCCGAACCGATGAACACGGCAGAGAAGCCTTCTTTCTCGAAAAGATCGTCGATAGTCAGGGCGCGTCCGATGACGGCATCGGTGATGATCTCCACACCGAGGCTCTTAACATTCTCTATTTCTTTTGCAACGACCTTCTCCTTCGGGAGACGGAATTCAGGGATGCCGTATACGAGCACTCCGCCTGCTTTGTGCAGAGCTTCGAAGATGGTTACGTCATAACCCATCTTCGCAAGGTCGCCCGCACAGGTAAGTCCTGAAGGACCAGCTCCGATAACAGCGACTTTCTTGCCTTTTTTGACCAGACCGTCGGGGAGATGCGGCTTTATGCCCATTTCCTTTGCTGTGTCGGCAACGAATCTTTCGAGACGTCCGATGGATACAGCCTCACCCTTGACGCCTCTGATACACTGGGCTTCGCACTGTGTTTCCTGGGGGCAGACGCGTCCGCATACGGCGGGAAGGGAAGAAGAAAGCGAGATGACTTCGTAAGCGCCTTCGACATCTCCCTCCTTGAGCTTTGCGATAAAGCCGGGGATGTTTATGGAGACGGGGCATCCCTGCATGCAGCGGGCGTTCTTGCAGCCTAAGCAACGTGACGCCTCGAGCACTGCTTCCTCCTTAGTGTAGCCTAAGTTGACTTCATCGAAGTTTGTTGCGCGTATATTCGGATCCTGTTCTGATACCGGTACTTTCTTTAATACATCTGTTTCCATATCGTTTTCTCCTGTCATCTCGAAAACATCACGAGCAAACGCCGCAGTTTCCGCTGTGCGTATCGCCTTCGGCAAGCCTCAGCATGAGCTCGCCCTCCTGTGTCTTGTAAAGGCGCGAACGCTGCATTGCCTGATCGAAATCGACTTCCCATCCGTCGAACTCAGGGCCGTCGACACAGGCGAACTTCACCTGACCTCCGACAAGGAGCCTACACGCACCGCACATTCCGGTGCCGTCTACCATGATCGTATTCATGGAGACGACAGTCTTTATGCCCAGCTTCTTTGTGAGCTGGCATGCGAATTTCATCATGATCATGGGGCCGATCACGACGCAGTGGTCGTAGTGTTTGCCTTCGTCCCAGAGCTGCTGGAGTGCTACGCAGACATTTCCGTGGATCCCGTATGAACCGTCATCGGTCGCGAAATAAAGGTTTTCGCAGACGGCTTTCATCTCGTCTTCAAGTATCAGGAGATCCTTTGTCCTGGCGCCCTGGATGCAGTCGACGGCGACACCGTTATCGTGCAGCCACTTGAGCTGGTTATAGCAGGGAGCCGTGCCGACGCCTCCCGCGATGAAAAGTATCTTCTTTGCCTTAAGCTCATCCAAAGGAAGATCGCAGAGGTCCGAAGGATTGCCCAGAGGACCTACGACATCCGCAAAACTATCGCCCTCGTTAAGCCTGCTCATGCGCTCGGTCTCGGCGCCGACAGTTTGGAAAACGATGGTTATGAGTCCGTTTTCGCGGTCGTAATCACATACCGTGAGAGGGATCCTCTCGCCGTCTTTATCGACTCTTACGATAAGGAACTGGCCCGGCATCGCCTTTCCCGCAACGAGCGGGGCATAGATGTCCATGCGCCAGACCTTCGGACCCAGCAGTGTCTTTGTCTTTATCTCGAACATATATCCCATTCCTCCTGAGGACTAGTATATGGTTGTTTCCTGTTTCCGATCCACGGGTTAGACATATAGTAACATACTACAATACAAGCTGTAATCGGTTTAGAAAGTTTAATGTTTTTTCTATTTTATTCAAAAGAAAAAGATTATCAAATGCAGACCGGCTCAATGATGCGGCAATCCCGTTTTTCGGAAAGGTGATAAAATATTAAGAGTAAAGTCTTACGGAATAAGGCGGTAAGAGGAGGACATCGGATGTATTGGTATATGGGAGATTACAGCGGACTGTTCTATATACTGGCGATAGGCATCATGATATGGAGCCTGATCGTCAGGGGCAGGCTCAACAGGCTTGTCAAAAAGTACGGTGATGTTCCGGTATCGAGCAGGAAGGACGCAAACACATGCGTTAATGAGATGCTCCGCGCTAATGAAGTATACGGAGTTACGATAGGTCACATCCCCGGTGAGCTGACGGATAACTTCAATCCGAAAGAGGAAGTTATCAATCTGTCCGACACATGCTACGGCAGGAACTCTATCACGGCGGTTGCCGTTGCCGCACACGAATGCGGACACGCCTGCCAGGCCGCATCGGGAATGATGCTCTATAAGATACGTCAGATAATCGCTCCGGCGGCAGGATTTACTTCAAAGGTAAGCGTATGGATAGCGATAATCGGCGTTCTTATCATGTATGCGGCGAGAACTTACGAGATGTCTGACATCGGTTACTGGATCAGCACGATAGGCATTGTTCTCTATTCGGTTGTATTTCTGTTCTATCTTGTAACGCTGCCAATAGAGCGCAATGCGAGCAGGAGAGGCCTTAAGGCGATGAAGGAACTCGGCTGGGTATCCGACAGCCAGCTTGGTGCGGCAAAGAAAGTGCTATGGGCTGCCGGCGACACATATGCGGTAGCACTCGCCAGCTCGGCACTTACACTGTTAAGGCTCCTGCTTATGAGAGGAAGACGCAGAAGATAAAAGGAGGACCACAATATGGCTCAGCTCAAGCCCGAGAAGATAGCCTTTATAAGCTCCATCGGAGGAGGCGTTCAGATTGCGGGAATTTTCTATCCGTCATCAGCGCCCGAGATAAAGGGGGTCGTGCAGATCTGCCACGGAATGGCTGAGTACATAGCGCGGTACGAGGAGATGATCGCCCGCTTCAACGAGGCTGGATACCACGTCTGCGGCATGGACATGCCCGGACACGGAACCACATATGAGATCAACAAGGATAAGGGCCTCCCGAAAGGGTATTTCGGAGGCGTCAAAAACTCGTGGCAGGTACTTCTCACGGACGTCATGGGTTTTCATGAATATGCCGAAAAGCGTTTCGGCAGGGACGGCCTCAAGTACATCCTTTACGGTCATTCGATGGGTTCATTCGTCGTAAGGTCCATCTTCTGCACACCGAGATACAACAAACAGTTCGACGGTTATGTTTTCGCATCAACGATGGGTCCCAACCCGGCAGTCGGGGCGGGCAAGTTCCTTGCAAGTACCGCCTGCGTTTTCGGAGGCAGTAAAAAGAAGAACAAGCTTTTGGAGGCGATCGCTTTCGGCAGTTACACAAAGCGCATAAAGAATGCCAAGACCAACTGCGACTGGATATCCTCGAGTGATGAGGAAGTCCGGAAATACATAGACGATCCCATGTGCGGATTCACGTTTACGAGCGAAGGTTTCAAGACACTGTTCAGCCTGATCTCATTCATGCAGAGCAAAGAAGCATACGCACAGGTTTCCGACCGTCCGTGTTTTCTCACATACGGAAGCGAAGACCCTGTGGGAAGTTACGGTACGGGCGTCGAGAAAGTCATTGCCAGGCTGAAGGAATCCGGCGCGAATGTGAAGTCAAAGAACTACGGCGCATACCGTCACGAGATCCAGAATGAACCCGTGAAGGAAGAATATTTCGCCGATCTTATAGAGTTCTTCGACAGTGTCGAAAAGGCTTAACCCAGACTGATGACCAGTTCGTTGCTCGAGAATTCGACTGACGTTCCGTAGCTGAGCTTGTCTGGTACGGATTCGGACAGACCTACAACATTGAAGATCCCTGAAAGGATAAGATGCTTTGTGCCGCCGAGATTTTTCGTGCGGACAGTTATCTTGTTCCCGGAAACCTCAGCTGTGATTATGCCCGAATTTTTGCCGCCGTCTGCGAAGACCTCGCAAGCGGCCGTTGCACCCTGGCTGAGCCCGAAGCATGTGAATGTCAGGTTGTCCAAAGCTCCGGAGATCGTGTTTGCATCCGGAGTCCTCGTGGGAACGATGGAGTTCGGACGGACGAAGACCGGTACCGAGTTGGATGAAACTTTACGCGAGATATAGCGCGGTCCCTGGATCTTCTCGTGTGTCATGAAGTCGGTCCATACGCCTGAAGGAATATAGACTCTTACGTTGTCATTCTGCGTCGTGACCGGAGAAATGAGGAGGGAAGAGCCGAGCATGTATTCGGTGTCGAATGAGACAGCGGCAGGGTCGCCTGCGAATTCCATTGCCATTGCGCGGACCACGGGTGTGCCGTAGTTGAAGTTCTCGCACAGGCATGAATAGATGTAAGGTGCGAGGACGGTCCTTATCGCGGAGAGAGACCTGATCGCATCTGATGTCTTTGCGTCTTCAAGTAATCTTAATGTTCCCCTGAACCTTGTGTGCGGAGCATAGGAGGCAAATCCCGTCCAGCGCTCAAAGAGCTTGGAATCCGTGAGTTCCCTGGCGGGAATGTCGATGTTAATGCCGCCGAATCCCGTAAGACCATAGGATATCGCGCTCTTCAGAGCTGCGGTGAGATCCGGATAGTCGGGTTCGAGCGTGCTGTAGATGTTCATGTAAGGAGCCTTCTGGTCACCTGAACTTACTGTATCGGATATTATGAAGGATCCGAGGCGGCCGTGTTCTCTGGCCGAGACTTCGCTCAGACCGGAATTCAGGATGCCCGGGAAGTTAAAAAGATATCCCTTTTTGCCGACGGCATTCTCAAATGCCTCAGTGAGCTGGTGGGTATAGTTCGATTCGTAGATGCTGTAGCCTGCAGCTGCAAGACCTGTGCATGTATTAAGAAGCCAGCTCCTTGCCGCGGGTATATTCAGATCGAGAGAGGCGACTCCGCCCTTGTCCGCATCGCAGAGTACTGCGCGTCCGTCGGGGTAGGAGATAAGACAGCCGGTATCAAGGAGTTCCTGGTATTCGGGAGCTCTTTCTGAAACATAAGGATTGATCGAAATGCCGAGCGTGATGCCCATATCAAAGATGGTCCTGGCGAAATTCTTCGGATCGGGGAATCTTACGGTGTCGAAAGTAAAACCGTAAGGTGCATAATCAGGGTGCCATAAGTTGCCGAGCCAGAGTTCCTTTACGTTGATGCCGGCATTGAGCGCTGCTCTGAGCTTATCGACGATCTCCTGGGCAGTCAGTGTGTAGTCATCTTCCAGTGCCAGTGAGATGCCTCCCGTGGTGTAGGAAAGCGGAGGCGTATGACCGTTGAGCTGGCTGAAGATCTCGAGGACCTCGGCCATGGTGTCGCCTGCGATGATGTTGTATTCGATATCCTCGCCTTCGGCTTCAATGCTCAGGCGTCCGCTGACCGAACCGATATCGAATGTCACGGGACGGTTTGTGTTTACGAAAAGACCGTACTTGGCGTCCGAAACGATGAACGGGATATGTTCGGTTCCGGGTATTCCTGTGAAGTCCTCACCCTTTACCAGCTGGCCGTTGCGGATGACTGAAGCGCCTGCTCCGCCCAGACCGTAGATCATTTCGCGAGGTCCGAGATCAATGGATGCACCTGTCTTCGAGTTCGAAGAGTTGACATAACTGTGTTCGGAGCCGGAATCAGTCTTGTAGTAGACCGGCATGTTGGCGGTCTGGCTTACCAGTTCGCTTCCGCAGTAGAAGAATCTGATCGAGAAGATCTTTTTGTTGATGTGTGCTTCAAGCGTACCGCTCTTGAATATGATCTCGTCGCCGATGTCCTCTATCAGTCCGGATACCGAAGGCGCAAGTTCTATGACTTCAGAAGACTTTGTCCTGGGTTCTGCGTGATGGTTGGTTACCTTTACGGCGATTATCTTGCCTGCTGGAGAAAAAACGGAGACCGTGATCCTTCCTCTGGCATCTGTGAAACAGCCATTTCCTCCCGTAAGGGATTCGGCGTATTCTTTGCACTCACACCCTATCTTGAGTGTGTTGTTCTCGAAATAAACAGAATCGATCTGATAAGGTTTCCTGGTGAAGATCATATTATCCCTCCCGTAAAGTGAACACTTTTGCATTAAACAGAATAATTATATCCAAAGTGTCCTTATATAAGTATTTCAAGAATATGACGATTCTAGTTATAATCTAAATATGGATAACGGCAGTTCTGTTTCATCTGAAAGGATTCCCGGTTATGTGCGCAGGATCCTGGAACTTCTCGGTTCTTCAGGATATAAGGCATATGTGGCCGGCGGTGCGGTGCGCGATATCGTGTTGGGCAAGCCCCCGCATGATTATGACGTCGCGACTTCAGCAAGACCTTCCGAAACTGCCGCGGTATTTAAAACGGCAGGCATAGATTTCTACGACAATGCCGCCAGGCACGGCACGGTGGCCGCCGTTACCGGAGAAGGGGATGTGGAAGTCACGACATTCCGCGAGGACGGTTCTTATTCCGACATGAGGCGCCCCGATGAAGTTGTTTTCAAGACCACGATCGAAGAGGATGTCCGGCGCAGGGACTTTACAATCAACGCGATGTATATGGATTCCGAAGGCAGGATATACGATCCGGTGGGCGGAGAAAAAGACTGTGAGGACAGGATAATAAGGGCGGTGGGCGATCCGAAGGAACGTTTCGGAGAGGATGCCCTGAGAATATTGAGAGCCTTAAGATTCTGTTCATCTCTGGGATTTGACATCGAGTCCGGGACACTCAGTGCGATGGAGACGTGTGCCGGCGAACTGAAGCGCATATCAGCCGAAAGGATCGCGGCCGAGCTTATCCGGATCGTGACGGGCAGATATGCATCAAAAGCCATCCGTACCGGATGGAGGATACTCAGCGTGATCATACCGGAGATCGAAAGCTGCAAGGACTTCGACCAGAGATCGGTATTCCATGATATGGACGTTCTGGAGCATACGCTCTATGTGCTCGATCTGATACCCTGTCCCGAGGGAGGAAGAGAACCTGAGATTGCCATGGCCGCGCTATTCCACGATCTCGGAAAGCCGGAACGTTTCAAACTCGGCGATAACGGTCAGGGACATATGAAGGGCCATCCGGAAGCAAGCGCAAGGATCACGGAAAGGGTCCTGAACGAACTGAAATATCCTAAGCAGTTTATCAATGACGTGTGTGTTCTTGTTCTGCTTCATGACACCTTTATCAAACCGGACAGGATAGAAGTCCATAAATTCATGTGCGCATATCCGGAAGAACTGCTGCGTAAGCTTGAAGTTCTTCAGCGGGCCGACATACAGGCCCACACAGAGCTGGGCCAAAGGAGGATGGCAAGACTTGAGGAACTGATCGGAATAGCTGAAGAGCTGAAAGCATCGGGTGCTGTTTTCGATATAAAAGAGCTTGAGATCGACGGAAATGACATCATTTCTCTCGGAGTGGGGGAAGGTCCTGAGATCGGCAGGATACTTGCTAAGGTCTTTAACAGTTATCTCGAGGAAAAATGCGTCAACACCAAGGATTCTTTGCTGAAAGAAGCCCGAAGGATCATTGGGTCAGACCAAGTTTAATTCTTTGTAACATATTGTTTAAAACGCCCTCACAAAATCAATATCTTGGTGATTGAATTTTAATGAAACAGTTCTTTATAATCTGAATATCAGCACACAAACAGGTTGATACAAGGGAGCGTGATCTATATGAAAAAAATGAGAAACAGCAAGAGGGGCTTTACCCTCACTGAGATCCTGATCGTTGTTGCGATCGTGGTTTTCCTTTCGGCAGCCGCATTTGTCGGCGTAGCAGTCACATTAAACAATGCCCGTGAGACCAATGCAAAACTTCAGCTGGAGAACGGCGACAATTTTGAAGTCGAGGCCAGACAGGCAGTAAAAGACATTACTGCCAATGCTGCAGAATTCTTTGATATTCCTTATTACACACCTGAAAACAACTCCGGTGAGGAGACAGAAGAAACTGAAGATCCTGAATCGACAGGTGAAACTGAAACACCCGGCGGCGGTGGCGGCGATACCCACGAGAACAGCCCCACTCCGACAACGAAGGCGACGGAGACACCTACTCCGACTCCGGAACCTACTGCCACTACAGCACCTTCCGGCGGCGGCTCAAAGCCTTCCAACATTTCCAATCTTCCCGGAACAGTATCTTCCGGCAAGACCAACACAGTCAGTTGCTCTGTAGGAGATGCAAGAGACTGGGGTCAGGATTCCAGACGTGTCAGCGTCAAAGGTGAATCTCCGATTTATAGCATAAAGCTAAAGTTTGAGGGCGGATCTCCTTCGTTGGATGATGCTAACTGGATGTACGATATAAAGAGCCTTGGTAACGGTGTATTTGAACTTACCTATAAGGCTAATGACGCAAGCAACAAACCTATTAAGAATTTCGAATTCAATTACAGAAGCGACAAGGGTACTTCAACCGGTAATGTTGTGATCCAGTCAATCCAGTATTATAACGAATAAGACTTTTGTTAACAAAAACATAAAGAAAAATACTCAGAAAGGCAAAGACACAGGGTGCTTTCGAAGGTAGAATTAATACATATATATAAGTGACTTCACTTTATATAGATCACCCTTGAGATGGGCTGCTCCTCGCGGGCAGCCCTTCTTAGTGTCCGGGGATAATTCCGGTGCGGGATCTGTCAGAGTCCGTGGAGACTGCGTTCTGCCTCAAGGAGCCTGGCCGTGCTTTCCGACTTCGGGTTGCCCAGCACTTCGCGGGTCGGACCTTCTTCGCATATCTCTCCGTTGTGGAGGACTATCAGGCGCGGGGCTATCTGTCTTACGATATGAATATTATGAGTAATGAGAAGGAATGCCGTATGGCGTTCCCTGTTGATGTCCGTCATGAGCTTCAGGAGTTCTGCCGAAGAACTTGCATCCAGAGACGAGAATGGTTCGTCGGCAATGATCAGGGCAGGTTCCTGAATAAGGCACATTGCAATGGCAACACGCTGACGCTGGCCGCCCGAGAGTTCATTGGGACGGCGCGAGAGGTATTCGGCACCGAGTCCGCATTCATCAAGCACTGCCGTAATGCGTGCGAGTTCAAGTGATCTGCGTTCGGCTCCTGATCCCGGAGCTGAAGACTGCTGTCTGCCGGATGCTTTCAAGGCTTCCGACATATGCCATCTGATGGTGTGTGCGGGATTAAGGCATGACACAGGATCCTGGAAGATCGCACCTATGCTCGAGCTCTTTATGTTAACTGTGCCCGAATGCGGGAGCAGGCCGAGAAGTGATCTGATGAGAGTCGTCTTGCCGCTGCCTGAGCCGCCGATGAGACCCAGGATCTCGTTGGGGAAGACCTCCAGAGAGACATTGTGAAGCACATTCGTGTCAGTCTGTTTCTTATTCTTAACGCGTTCGAACAGTGATCTGCCGTAGCCTGCAGTTATGTCTTTTGCCGTCAGGACAGGACTTCTTGAATAGTCGACTGTTGCGGGCTCAAGTCCCAGTATCCTTGTATCGAGCCTGGAGTTTGTAAGGAGCTCTGCCGTATAGCTGTTGCGCGGATTGGTGAGTATGTCGGATGCCGTATCTCTGTCGATTATCTTTCCGTCCTTCATGACCATAACGCGGTCGCAGAATCCCCTTACCGCCGAGAGGTCGTGCGAGATAAAAAGGATCGTCATATGCAGCTTGTGACACAGGTCCTTGAGAAGGGCAAGGATCGATACAGTCGTGACTGTATCGAGCGATGAGGTGGGCTCGTCGCATATGAGAAGGCGGGGTTTAAGGAGTGCGGCTCCCGCGATGAGGACTCTCTGGCGCTGTCCGCCTGAGAGCTGGTGAGGGTAACGTCCGCAAATCTCTTCGGCATTCGTGAATCCGACTGTCCCGAGCATTTCGACGATCGCTTTATGGCGTTCTTCGGGAGTACCGGCTTTATCCTTGTGAGCAGTCAGGACCTCGTCCAGCTGTTTGCCGCATGTCATGAGAGGATCCAGTGCCGTCGAAGGTTCCTGGAATATCATGCCGATATCTCTTCCGAGCATCGCCCGCCGTTCTTTGGGCGCCATTTCGAGAAGATCGTTGCCTGCGAACTTGATCGAGCCTGAAGTGATCCTGGCCGATTCCGGCAGTAGTCCGGCTATGGCAAGTGACGTCATGGTCTTGCCTGAACCGGAGTTTCCGATGAGCCCCAGGATCTCTCCGTCCCTTATCCCGAAATCCACGTCATCCAATACCGGCTTCGGGTTCGGATCCTTGCGGGTAGGGAAAGAGAGTGTAAGATGATGAACCTTTACGATGTGTATATGACGGGGCATCACTTGCCTCCTTTCGAGAGGCTGACGCGCAGTCCTTCAGAAATAAAGTAAAGTCCCAGAATATAAAAGACCAGCATCAGGGCCGGGAAAATGATGAGCCAGGGAGCTACACGGATGTAAGCCTGCGCGTCTGCGAGCATCTTGCCGAATGAGGCATCCGGCGGCTGGACACCCAGACCCAGATAGCTCATGCCCGATTCAAAGAGAGTCATGTTTGCAAGTCCGATCACCGTTGCCGGAAGAAGCTGCGGGATCAGGTTCGGGAATATGTGAAGCGTCATTATGCGCCCGGGTCTGACTCCCATGACACGCGCATGGGTTATATAGTCAAGTTCCTTTATCTCCATCGTGCCGACGCGGCAGACCCTTGCGAATGTCGGCGCGAAAACTAGACCCAGCGCCCAGATGACGTTTGTGACAGAAGCTCCGAACACCGCTACGGCGACCAGCGCCAGGAGTATTCCGGGGAAGCACATGATGCTGTTGTTGAGGAGCATTATCCCTCTGTCCGCAAGACCGCCGTAGTATCCTGCCGGGATGCCTGCGGCCGTGCCGAGTATGAGAGCGATCGCGACACCGGCGATCGAGATGAATATCGTGTATTTGGATGCCGACATCACGCGCGAAAGGACGTCTCTTCCGAAGTTGTCGGTCCCGAACGGATGGCGGAGGCATGGAGCCAGGAGCTTGGATGAGGCATCCGTGGCATCCGGAGCGAACGGTGTCCAAAACAGGGATATGATGAATGCGATCACGACTATCCCGAGCAGTATGAGCCCCGCCGTGTAAAAGGCGGATGCTTCGGGAGATCTGTAGGTTTTGTTTCTCTTTGCTGATGCCATTCCGTTCACGCTCCTTTATTTCAGCCTGATCCTGGGGTCGGCAAGGCTCGAGGCGATGTCGGAGATGAAGTACAGGAGAACGGTAACAAATGCCAGATAGAAAACGATCCCGGACAGGAGCGGAAAGTCTCTGCGTGATATGGCGGAAAGCAGAAGGCGGCCCAGGCCGGGCAGATTAAAGACCTGTTCGACAATGAGACTTCCGCCTAATATATCCGAAAGGATTATGGATATTATGGTGATCGAAGAGACATTCGAATTCGGCAGTACGTGGCGTATGAGGATCTTAAGGTCCGAAAGCCCGTGGCTCTTTGAGGTGCGGACATAATCTGCCCTCTTCTGCTCGATTATCGATGATCTGAGGAACTTGAAGCTCATGGCGATCTTTGGCAGCGCGACCGCAAAGGAAGGCAGGAGAAGGCATGCGATGTAACCCGCGAAGTCATCTGAAGGCCTTACGTAATTGCCGACCGTAAGGAGTGAGAAGATAGAGCCTGCCAAAAGAATGAGCAGGAGAGAAGCGACGTAGGGCGGGATTGCAAACAGGACGTGTCCGATGACAGAGCATATCTGGTCTCCGAGCCGTCCCGGTTTACGCGCACTTAAGACAGCCAGTGGATAGGAGATGATGATGACCATGATCATGGCGATCACGCTCATGCCTATCGTGACTGGAAGTCTCTGTGCGATAAGCTCGCCGACGCTTACGTTGTATGCATAGGATTTTCCGGGATCAAATGTGATGAGACCCGCGAGCCATGTGAGATAACGTGTCGCAAGGGGCTTGTCCAAACCCATTTCTGCCCTCAGGAGTTCCACCTGGGATTCTGAGGCGTCGGGCCCCAGCATAACGCGGGCCGTGTCTCCCGGGATGATGGAAAAAGCGGCGAAAACAAGCAGCGACACAACAAGAAGTGTCAGGATCAGCTCAACAGTCTTACCGATAAGATAGCCGGCCTTGCTCTGCAAATCCATTCCTCCTGACATTCCGTTTATTCAATGTAAAAACCTATTATATATGCTTTTATCCCAAAGCTAAAGAATCGGGCTGCCTCTGGAGTTCCAGCTCCCGAGACAGCCCGCTGTATATTTAAAACCCGAATACCGTCAATTTTGTGCCAGCTTGACCGTCGACATATCCTGAACATACATGGGGTATACGTGGTATCCCTCAAGCCTTGTGGATACGGCGGTTATTGTCGCGGGATCCTGGATGTATGCGGAACAGGCGTCTTCTGTAAGGATTCCGAGAACCTGATGATAGAGAGCCGTTCTCTCTTCCGAATCGGCAGTCATTGGGATCTTTTCCATCAGTTCATCGACTTTTGCATTGGAATAGTTAATGAAGTTGCCGTCGGATGTTGACCTGTAACGCTCCAGGACATCATAGGGTGCATATGTGCTGGTAAGCGCGATGACTGTTGTCTCATACTGACGTCCCGTGTAAACGGTGTCGAGCCATGTTGCCCAGTCGACCTGCTTGATCTCCATGTTGATGCCGATAGCTTTGAGCTCTGATGCGAGTTCAACGGCGGTATTTACATGGATCAGGTAGGATGAAGTAACCGTGCATGTGATGTCGAAGCCGTTTTCATAGCCTGCTTCTGCCATCAGTGCCTTTGCTTTTTCGAGATCCTGGTCGAAAGTGCCGTCAAGTGAAGTGTCGTAATAGCCTCCCAGCGCAGGACTCATGGCTGTGGTGAGCTTGACTCCGGCGCCGTCCATCGTAACGGAGATGATGTCATCCCTGTTTATCGCATAGTTGATCGCCTCACGTACCCTTACGTCGTTCAGCGGCTCGACTTTGTTGTTGAGAGCAAAGATCTGGACCATGTTGGATCCGTTTGAAAGGATATTGTATCTGGATGAATCGAGCTGGGCCGCACGGTCTGTCGTGAGGTAAGGGAAGATGTCTATGCTTCCGCTGGAGAGCTCGGTAAGACCTGCATCCATGTCTGCGCAGACCTTGAAAGTAACCTTGTCGAGGTAGGGAAGACCCTTCTGCCAGTAGTTTTCGTTCCTTACGAGGATAACGCTCTGCCCGGGATTGTATGAATCGAATTTGAACGGGCCGGTTCCCATAGGAGCAGCCTGGCAGTTATCGTAACCTTCGGGGATGATGCCTGTGGTGAAGTAGCTCAAAAGTTCGCTGTTGCCGGATTCGAGAGTGACCTGGACGCGTCCGTCGGAAAGATCCTTGACTTCGCTTACCGGATCGAGTTCACTTACGAGGGCAACGCCGCCCTGACCGTCCAAAAGTCCTGCCGCACGCTTGATCGAGTATACGACGTCAGCGGGATCGAGATCGGAACCGTCGTGGAACTTGACTCCTTTCCTGATCGTAAATGTATAAACGGATGCATCGTCCGAGATCTCGACATCCGTTGCGAGACAGGGATTGAGGTTTCCTTCGGAGTCAAACTTGTAGAGTCCCTCGTAGATATTGAAGATGATCTCTTCATCACCTGCAGCGACTACCGTATGCGGATCGAATATGCCGGGTTCCTGAGTGATGCCAACAACAGCATAGTTGTCGGCAGCGGCCGGCTTTTTGGCGCATCCTGCCAGTGACGTGAAAATAAGAGCTGCAGCCGAGATGATAACAACTGCTTTGGAAATAAAACGGTGCATCTTACCCCTCCCGAAAAATCAGTTATTACATTATAAGGATGGGCTTATTTGCCACAAATAGGGCAACGCACACAAAAAACAGGGGGGCCTTTTACGGCTCTATCCGAAATTTAACTAAAAATTTATAAAATCTGTTTGAAGAAAAGATAATATTTTTTGACAGCCTGGTATATAATAAGTCCATGCAATTTCTGCGCGTGTTTTTTTCGCGCGCATTTTTAGGAGAAATAAAATATGAAGAAGTGTCCGGTTTGCGGCGTAATGATGGGTGACAATGTTGCCCGTTGCTCAATGTGCAAGTACGATTTCCAGAAGGCTTCGCAGGGTAATAACGACGAGGCTGCGGCTGAAGCGAAGAAAGTCCTTGACCAGAAGCAGGCTGAGAACATCGCCCGTGCCGAGGCGAAGCGTTCCGAAGAAGAGAAGAGGATCCTTGAGGCTCTCGATAAGCTGAAGCGTGACTATGCCTCCATGGAGGAACAGTTTGAGGCCGAAAAGCAGAAGCTCGATAGGGAATTTACAGCATATCAGAAAAAGAAGCTTGCCGAGCAGTCAGCTTTGGAGACAACAGTAGAGACGGTCCGTAATGAAGTCATCGAAGCACGTGACAAGCGTGATGCTCTCCGCAAGGAAGCGGACGAGATGATTGAAGAGGCAAGAAAAAAGTCCAAGAAAGAGCACGACGACCTCATTGAAAACGCAAAGATCGAACAGCAGAAGATATATGATGAGACCCAGAAGCAGACTGAACAGATCGCTGCTGAGGTCGAGAAAGAATATGCCGCAGCCATAGCAAAGAGAGACGAGATCCTCGCCCAGGCAAAAGAAGTCCAGGCGATGATGGACAATGCCGACAAGATCAAGACCGAGAAGGAAAAGGAGATCAAAGCGGCAGAGGATAAGATCGTCAAGCTCAACGAAGATTTCGAGAAAGAGAAGATCAGGATCGCTGAAGAGCATAAGAAGCTTTCCGAGAAGCAGGCTGCAGAGGCCCTCAAGATGAAGGCTGACGCAGAGCGCGACAGGGATATCGCAAATGCCGAGAAGGAAAAGCTTATTGCTGAGGCACAGGCTGAGAGAGATCAGATCATCAAACATCTTGAAGAGCGCAATGCCAGCGCCCAGGCTGAATTTGACGCGATCAAGGAAAATGCCAATGCGGTTGTCGCAGATCTGCAGGCTGCACAGGCAAAGCGCGATGAGATCGTAGTTGAGATCCAGAATTTCGAGAAGGATGCCAAGAAGCAGCAGAAAGAACTCGATGAGGCCCTTAAGGAAGCAAATTCCCAGCTTAAGGAAGCTCAGGAGCAGAGAGCCCAGGCTGAGAAGGATTATAACGAGCTTGTTGAACAGTCCGCAAACATTCAGGATCAGATCAACGGTCTGCAGCCTGAACTCAAGGAAGCGAAGATGATCATCGCTGACTCGAAGAATGCCACGGTTCTTGCGGAAGCCGCAGCACAGGAGATCGTTCTCAATGCTGAGAAGCAGGCTGTATTCCTTAAGCAGGCCGCCTTAAGCGAGAGCGAAAAGGGCGCAATGCTCGACAAGATCGAGGCTAAGGACAAAGAAATCAAGGAATTAAACGATAAGATCAAGGAGATGGAGATGGAGAAGGCTGAGCTTGAGAAGAAGCTTGCAGCGCTTGACGCAGCAGTTGCAGATTTGGAGAAGAAGGTCAGGACAGGCGGCGGGGCTGCCGGCGGACCGATGGATTATTCCGTTGAGGTAGTCGAGCACAATAAGTCTTCAGAGGTCAATGTCGATGCGCTTTCCAAGCTCCTCAAGAAAAAGTCGTCAGAAGGCTGGACGCTCATCTCGGTAATCGATGATGACGGCGGTAAGCTTCTCGCTTCAATGGGCGGCGGACAGGAAGCCACACTTTCTTCCTCGCTCTCCGGCGGTAATTTCAACTCCAAGGAGGACAGACTGGTCCTCATCTTCGGAAAACCCCAGAAGTGATACGGGATCATAAAAGTGTTTATGCCGGGGGCTGTCTCAGACTGATGAGACAGCCCCTGATTTTTGTTCTGCTGCATCCTGACGGAAGCTGTGACAGTAAGGGCATTTTTGTGGCAGAGCATAAGGACGCAGTGCTTCCCGGACGGTCAAACTCCATTAAAATCGGGCTTTGGGCATGAAATTATAATGCACAAAAAAAGTTTTCGCCTGCGGGATTTTTTTGTGGAATTGGCATACCGAATCCTATATAATAGGAAAGTATTTAATTTTTGACTTCGAAGGAGGAAATGACTGATGGAAAATTATTCCGCAGACAAGATTCGCAACATTGCGTTGTTCGGACATGTAGGTTCCGGCAAGACGACATTAGCTGAGGCTATACTTTTTTACACCAAAGCTATTAATCGTCAGGGCCGCATAAGTGACGGTAACACGACGCTTGACTACGATCCTGAGGAGATCAAAAGACAGATGTCAGTAGGCCTTTCAGTTGCCTGCTGCGAGTATAAGGGAAGCAAGATCAATATCATCGACACTCCAGGTGATTTCGATTTCCTCGGAGAAGAGATGAGCGGAATAAGGATCGCCGATTCCGGCGTAATCATGATCTCGGCAAAGGGCGGAACGTCCGTAGGTTCCGAGAAGGCAATCAGACTTTTGAACGGTAAGAAGGTTCCCTTCCTGTTCTTCATGAACAGAATGGATGAGCCTAACGCTGACTTTGAAGCAGTAGCCGAGCGTATGATGGAGCGTTACGGACCTTCAGTCATCCCGCTTTCTTTCCCTATCATGGAAGACGGCAAGATGACGGGTATAGTAGACGTCATGAACCGCAAGGCTTTTTCTATAGATAAGGCTACAGGCAAGTTTGTTGAATTCCCGCTCCCCGAGCAGTACAACGCGCGTGTTGACGAGCTCCAGGAAAAGGTTAACGAAGTAGTTGCAGAAGCAGACGACGAGCTCATGGAGAAGTTCTTCGCAGGCGAGAAGTTCACCGAGGACGAATTCCGTCACGGCGTACACGCAGGCTTCCGTGAAGGCAAGCTCCACCCGATCTACTGTGGTTCCGCATTCATGAACTGGGGCGTTGACTTCCTGCTCAACTGCATCTCCAAGGACACACCTCCGGCAGGCAAGAAACCCGCTCTCGAGGCTACTCTCCCTGACGGCAGCACCCAGATGGTAGGGTGCTCGATAGACGATCCTCTTGCAGCATTCTGCTTCAAGACGATCTCCGACCCGTTCGTAGGAAAGATCAGTATCTTTAAGGTCAATGCCGGTACACTCCGTGCAAACTCCACTGTCTATAACGCAACAAAGGGTAAGGATGAGAGGATCGGCGGACTGTTCTTCCTTAAGGGTAAGGAGCAGATCGCTACAGACTGCATCACCGCAGGCGATATCGGCGCAGCTTCCAAGCTCGCCAACACGGACACCAACGATACTATCTGCGACCGTGCACGTATCCTTGAGATGCCTAAGATCAAGTTCCCTAAGCCTTGTCTTTCAAAGTCCATCGTTCCCGTTAAGAAGGGCGACGAGGACAAGATCATCTCCGGTCTTACAAAGCTCGCTGACGAAGACCATTGCTTCACAGTCGAGACAAACCCTGAGACAAAGCAGATGGTACTTTCCGGTATCGGCGACATGCAGCTCAAGGTTCTCGTAAGCCAGCTCAAGAACAAGTACAACGTTGACTGTGAACTTGGCGAACCCAAGGTTCCTTACCGTGAAGCCATCCGCAAGAAGGTTAAGGTACAGGGTAAGCATAAGAAGCAGTCCGGCGGTCACGGTCAGTACGGTGACGTATGGATCGAGTTCGAACCCAACCCCGAGTGCGAAGAGCTCGTATTCGAGGAGAAGGTATTCGGCGGCGCGGTTCCGAAGAACTTCTTCCCCGCAGTAGAAAAGGGACTGCAGGAATCCATCAAGAAGGGTGTACTCGCAGGCTATCCCGTCGTTAACCTCAAGGCTACTCTGGTCGACGGTTCGTACCACGACGTAGACTCTTCGGAAATGGCATTCAAGATTGCTGCAAACCTCGCTTTCAAGGCAGGCATGACACAGGGCAACCCCGTCCTTCTCGAACCCATCAGCAAGGTTGAGGTTCACATTCCCGAGGATAAGCAGGGCGACATCATGGGTGACCTCAACAAGAGACGCGGACGCATCATGGGTATCGATGCAGATGAGCTCGGATCCGTTGTAAATGCTGAAGTTCCTACGGCTGAAATGCTCGAATATGCTACCGACCTCAAGTCGATGACACAGGGCAGAGGATGGTTCGCAATGTCCCACGAGCGTTACGAGGCAGCTCCTCCGGAAGTCGCTGAGAAGGTTATCGCAGCAAGCAATGTAGAGGAAGAATAATCAAGCAATTCTGACAACAAGAATAGATATTCATTTGCGTTAAAACAATTTACACTTTTTGATACAAATACGTTGTTTTTGGGCGACAGTTAGTCTTTACTAACTGTCGTCTTGCAAAGTAAAATAGTCAAGTCTGGAATATTCCCAAAAGAGGCAGGAGGTTTTTTATGGCTAAATTACAAGAAGCTGCTGTCGCTCAGATCACGGAGATCTGTGATCGTCATAAGGACGATAAGACTCCTTTGATGATGATCCTGAGTGACATTCAGAATGAGTACGGATACATTCCGCTCGAGGTTCAGGAATTAGTTTCCAAGAAGACAGGTATTTCGGTAGCAGAGATTTATGGAGTTGTTACTTTCTACTCATTCTTTTCTCTTACTCCGAAGGGAAAGTACGTTGTAGGCTGCTGCCTTGGTACAGCTTGCTACGTAAAGGGCGCTCAGAACGTTATCGACAAGTTCCAGGAGCTCTTAGGCATTAAGCCCGGCGAGACAACTGAAGACGGTCTGTTCACATTGGACGCTCTCCGCTGCATCGGCGCATGCGGTATCGCACCCGCAGTCAGCATCAACGGCCACGTTTACCCCAAGGTAAAGGTAGACCAGGTTCCCGAGATCATTAAAGAATTGAAAGAGGAGGCAGCAAAGGCATGATAAGCACAGTTACTGACCTTAACGAGAGATTTGAAGCTCTCTCAAAGAGCCTCGATGATAAGATCAAGGGTGGAGACGGCAAGCGTCACATCGTTCTTTGCGGTGGTACAGGATGCCTTTCTGCTCATTCTACAGAGATCATGGAGAGATTTAAAGCTCTTATCAAAGAAAAGGGCATCGAAGACAAGGCTACTGTTAACCAGGTAGGTTGCTTCGGTTTCTGCTCCCAGGGACCTTTCGTTAAGATCTATCCTGAGGATACTCTTTATAAGATGGTAAAGATCGAAGACGTTGATGAGATCGTTGAAAAGGATCTTATCGGCGGCGAGATCGTTGAAAGACTTCTCTATGTTGATCCTAAGACAGGTGAGAAGGTTACAAAGCAGGAAGATATTCTCTTCTATAAGAAGCAGAGACGTGTAGCTCTCAACGGCTGCGGCGTTATCAATCCTGAGGACATCAACGAAGCTATCGGCATGGGCGCTTTCCAGGGTATCAAGAGAGCTCTCACAATGACACAGCAGGAAGTTGTTGACGAAGTACTTAAGTCCGGTCTCCGTGGCCGTGGCGGCGGCGGATTCCCCACCGGCAGAAAGTGGCAGTTCGCTCTTAACGTTGAAGCTGATCAGAAGTACGTTGTATGTAACGGCGACGAGGGCGACCCGGGTGCATTCATGGACCGTTCCATCCTCGAAGGTAACCCTCTTGCAGTTATCGAAGGTATGATGATCGCAGGTTACGCTTTCGGCGCTTCAGAAGGTTACTTCTATGTACGTGCTGAGTACCCGATCGCAGTTAAGAGACTTAAGATCGCTATTGAGCAGGCCAGAGCAGAAGGTCTCCTCGGAAAGAACATCCTTGGTTCAGACTTCAGCTTCGACTGCCAGATCAGACTTGGTGCAGGTGCATTCGTTTGCGGTGAGGAAACAGCTCTCCTCAACTCCATCGAAGGTAAGCGCGGTATGCCTCGTCCGAGGCCGCCGTTCCCGGCAATCAAGGGTCTCTGGGGCAAGCCGACATGCGTTAACAACGTAGAGACACTCGCTTGCGTTCCTTATATTTTAAGAGAAGGCGCTGAGAACTTTGCTTCCGTTGGTACTGAGAAGTCTAAGGGTACAAAGGTATTCGCATTAGGTGGAAAAGTTAATAACGTTGGTCTCGTAGAAGTACCTATGGGTACAACACTCAGAGAGCTCATCTATGACATCGGCGGCGGTATCCCGGATGGCAAGCAGTTCAAGGCTATCCAGACAGGTGGTCCTTCCGGCGGATGCTTAACAGCAGAGTACCTCGACGAGCCTATCGATTTCGATAACCTCGTTGCTAAGGGATCAATGATGGGTTCCGGCGGTGCTATCGTAATGGACGAAGACAACTGCATGGTTGACGTTGCAAAGTTCTATCTCGAATTCATCTGCGACGAGTCCTGCGGTAAGTGCACACCTTGCCGTATCGGTACAAAGAGAATGCTCGAGATCCTCACAAGGATCACAGAGGGCAAGGGCACAATGCACGATCTCGACGAGCTCGAGGAACTGAGCCAGACGATCAAGGCTAACTCCCTCTGCGCTCTCGGTCAGACAGCATCCAACCCTGTTAACTCAACGCTCGCTCACTTCCGTGATGAGTACATCGCTCACATCGTTGACAAGAAGTGCCCTGCTCACGTTTGTAAGAACCTTATGTCTTACAAGATCGACGCTGATAAGTGTATCGGCTGCGGTATGTGCGCTAAGGGATGCCCTGCAAGCTGCATCACACGTACAGATTACGTTGCAGAAGGACACAAGCTCGCATCTATGGCTAT
>Ga0247611_10001963_pt1 | contig 35021 bp, 40 predicted proteins | sample 177DNAGHGhighgp2_FD_192422 | JGI IMG/M metagenome (GOLD analysis project Ga0247611, IMG submission 192422) | Sheep rumen microbial communities from Palmerston North, Manawatu-Wanganui, New Zealand - 1770 DNA GHGhigh gp2 | ecosystem: Host-associated > Mammals > Digestive system > Stomach > Rumen... | reverse complement strand
CGATGATGAAGTGGAGATAGTGAAATTGTAAATCGTATGCCAGAATATGTTATAGACCAATTTAGGTGAGATACAGGTAATCCTAGAACAGAAAGAAAATGACCATGTCCAGAATGATTTCATGTACCAAGTTTTGGAGAAATACATAAACTATTTAAACTTTGGATAGATATTAAATATCCAGATGATATAGAAAAAAAAGAACATGTAAGATGGATGGCAATCTGAGGTCGTGGAATATCAACAGAATTTGGTAACGATTTGTTATTACCAAGAGCGTGATGAATTCGCTTTGATGGTAAGGCTACTCCACATAATCAGTGATCTATATGATATTATTGGATGTCTAGTCCCTGAAGGTTCTTAAGTTTTGATAATAATGGTATAGTAGAATATTCTGAATCATATCGTGCTGCAACATTTAGTGTACGTTGTTTTAAAGACTAAATATTTAAATGAAAAAAATCTGACTTTTAACTACTTTATTGATTGGTAGTTTATTACTTACAGGATGTAATAAGACTGTAGAACAAAATCCTGAAATTAAAAATGATACAAATGTAGAAAAAAATTATGAAAATATAATTTCATGATGATATCTTTATAAAAATTTAGATTTAACAAATGAAGAAGACAAAGCCGAATATGAAGCTCTACAAAATGATAGAAATATGATTTTAAAATATCAGACAGATACTTCAACAGCTGTAAATAAATTTATAGATGTGATTTATGACGATTTATTGAAATCATGCGAGCAATATTGAACTGGTTATGAAACTATGACATGAACAATGTATGAAAGAGATGTTTGTGTGGATAATTATATTTCGGATTTATATGAAAAACTTAAAGCTGAACTTAACAATCCAAGAACTGTGTATTTATGAGATGATCCAATTTTGTTATCATATTATATTGATTTAAATTGAGATCATCCATTTGTTCGTTATTTTGTAGATTTGTATGATATTCTTAAAAATCAGAGTTATAGCATTGCATGAATGATGCCTAAGCGACCAAATTGACCGATTTTATCAGAAGATTCTGAAGCTGAAAATGTTGCAGATTGGGAAGCTCTGGAAGAGATATTTCTTAAAAATGGAACATGATTTTATACTTACAGTGAATGAAATATATGAGAATCAGAATTTGATGGAGCATTTATTTCAGGATTTTGGTCATGAATTGTGATAAATTGAAACTTATTAGAACGAATACAAAATGAATATTGATATAATTTTTCACTAGGTGCTGATGATATTTTATATTGAACAGCCCCAGACCGTTGAGGAGTTGTTATACATTACAATGACTGATATAACGATTATATTTATCAAATTTATAGAGAATGAGGTGGATCATGAGAGTTCTATCTTTTAGTTTGGTTATTAAAAGATTGAATACGAGTTCCTATTTGAGATTGTTGATATTTACTCTATCCTCGTAATCCGATACTTTATTGAGAATGTAAACAATGGAGTAGCTTTGATCCATTAACAATATTTGCACGAGGGTATAATTTATATGAATATAATGATGTTCAGTCAATGGCTGATAATTTTAGATACTCTTTGAGATATCTGGAAAGTGTTAGAGTTTTAAATAAATAATAATTTGTTGTAGAATGAAAAAAATCTGACTTTTAACTACTTTATTAATTTGTGGTTTGTTACTTACAGGATGTAATAAAATTTGTACGGATGATTGTTGATCTGAGGATTTGGAGAATCATGACCAGATTCAGTGTGGTAATGTCTATGATCCAATTTGCTGAGAAGATTGAAAGGTCTATTCAAATTGATGTTATCTAAATGTTGCTGGAGCTCATTGGGATGAAACATTATGAGTTAAAAATGATGAATGTTTTAAAATAACTAAAGAATCACTTTATTGAAAATATATTCTTACAAGATATAATGATAACCATAATGTAAAAGATAATCATAATATCGAATTAAATATTTCTGCTGATTGAATATTTGCTAAATTTTGTAATCATCTAGGAACTTCTAATTATTCTTTAAGTTGAAATATACTTACTGTAGAAGAAATGTCTCAAACTGAAATGGCATGTGAATGAGAAAATTGAGAATGGTTAATGAATGCTGAAAGTGAATTTAATTTAAATGATGCAAGAGTAACACTATCTGAAGATAATCTAACAATTTCTACATCAAGATGAGCTCAATATCAGTTCCAAATAAGTGATGATTATAATCAATTCTTAGAAGCTATTAAAAGTAGTTGAGAACAACCTCAAGGAAAGAATAATTTAATTATTCCTGCTTTTGATGATATAAATAAAGTAGTTGATAAATGTGGTGATGATTCCTATGATTATAATGTTTATCAAAAAGCCTACATTTTACCTTATAAAGATTGATATATTTGATATCAATTATGATGACAAGATGGATGGGAATTATATCTTACATATAGAAAATTAGGAGAACCATGTAATATTATATCTCAATCAGATAATATTTTCTGGTGGAATCCATATTATAAAGAATGACAAGAAACATTCCGATGAGCTAGTTATCCTGATAATAAAATCTATATAGCTCAATGATTATTCTCATGAGTTCCAACTGAAGAAATAGTAAAAGAACTGAATTGTATACCTGGTAACAACTTTGAAGATCATGATCATACATGTATGAAAGAAGCTGACAAATATTTCTATGATTTAATTGTTTGAAATGAAGAAAATGAATACTTTACTCAATGGATGAATAAACTTAAAGAAGATATAGATAATGAAGATTATAAAACTTTCAGCTTTTATAGAGAAGAATATGATACATGCAGTCAAAAAGTTGTAGATTTAATATGAGCTTTACAACCAAATCAAGATGAAAAAGCTAGATGAGAGTATCAAGTAAAACGAACTGAAAATATGCATAACTGTGTTCTTGAAAATCTTAATAATTAATCGAACTTTTAAAAGAATACTACGAAATCGAAGTGATCTATAGGAGGAAATTTCAGATTCCTCCTTTTTTCATTAAAAGAAAATTAGTTTTATACCCTAATTTTATCTCATGCAACTATGAAATATATTATTAATCTGATTTAACCCAATTATTATATTCATCAAATAATGGAGTTCATGCTATATATGATAATTCTGGAAGATGCACATTGGCTTCTAATAAAGCTTGATAAGCCTTTGGAGCTACTCCACCTCATCCACAATGTAATAATACAGGTCTTCATTCAGGGATTTCAGAGAAACGCTCAAGTATTTGATTATAAGGTATTTCCATTCATCAGATAAATCAATTTGGTTTCGTTTCTAAATCACGAGTATCAATAATAACTAAATTCTTTGTGTTCTTCATATATTCTAATGCATCTTCTGGAGTTAATCATCAAAGTTTACTTGATATGTTTGTAGCATTAACTTCTAAAGATTTTAAATCAACCTGTTCAGAGGTATTAGTAGAATCTCAACAAGAAAATTGGTTCTCTTTTTCTGTTGAACAATCTGAATCTATGTTTTCTGTTTGATTAGTACAAGCAACTAAAAAAAATGAAGATAGTACCGTAAACAATAAAAATAGTTTCTTCATACTTTATATACTGATATAAAAATATTTTTAATCTTTTATATAGATTATCAAAAAATTCAATGGGAAAATAGCCTTAATAATCTGTTCTTCTTTATTTTTACTCTTTTTTAATTATATATTAACCAATATCTTTTTATTTTATATTTCATAAAATATGAAAACTTTGAAAAAAGTCCTTTTGTGTATTGGTGCTCTTGTCGTTATTTTCTGATTTGTATTTGTATCCATGTATATAAGAAATAAAAATAATATTAAAGAGAATTCTACTTATTGTATGGATAGAGTAAGACATCAATTATGAGAATATCTTGAAAATGTTCATTTGAATGATGCTTTTGGTTCTGAATGAGTTTATATTTATATGTGAGGATGTACTTATGAATGAGTCGATTATAAATTCACTTGTGAAGTGTATAATAAAGAAAATGTTGAATTAGATTTAGAACCATTATATAAAGATGAGGTTACTGAACCTGATGAAGAATTACTACAAGAACCAGACTCAAATATCATCGATTGATATAATGAAGACCAAGAAGTTACTTGAACAAATGTTATTAATAAATTACATTTTTGAACTCCTGATAAAGCTGATTGAGTATATGAATATGATTGAAATTAGTCAAACAAATCCGTATATTATAATTGTTAGGTTTTTCCTAACAACTTGTTCATAATTTTACCCCTGCTGTGAAGTACGGGGAAAAAATGTTAATATTAATTAAACAGATTGAATAATATGGTTTGCTGACTTTCGTTGAGATAACGGGAGTCAGTTTTTCCCTTTAAATTATTTAGGATTTTGATATATACGCATATATCTTTATATCAAAAATTATTATGAGTTGATTTATACTTCGCATTATTGCTATGGCAACCATGCTTACTGATCATATTGGTTGGAATTTTATTGATAATCCTATGCTTTTGACCTGGATTGGTAGAATAGCATTTCCATGTTATGCTTTTTTATTGGCTGAATGATTCTTTTTTGTTTTTAAAGAGAGAAGAAGATTACTAAAACATATATCAACATTAATTTTACTAGCTGTTATTTCTGAACCTTGTTATGATTTATTGGAATTTGGTCCTAATATTTTCAATAGCTTTATGGAAAGCCAAAGTATTATAATTACCCTATTGTTATGATTCCTTGGTATGTCATTAACAGAACTATTAATCCCTACAAAGCAAGAAAATGATTGAAAAATAAATCGAAAAATTATTATTATATTGATATGTGCATATCTCTTAATTGGTTTTACTAACTACAAAATGTGAGCTAATTTCAATTTTGTAGGACCATTGTTAGTAATTGCTTATTATTGGTATCTTAGATTTGCAAGAAATGAGGATAAAACTGGGAATAATTGGAATTGGATTAAACGTTTCTCAGTTTTACTTTGAATATTTATAATTTATCTTCCTATATATTTCCGGTTCAGAAGTGGATTTTGAGATATTAATGCTATATTAGAACAAGTAAAAAATTACCGACCTTGGATTTGATGACACGCGCTAGCGGCATTGATTTTAAGTTTTTCAAACTGAAAATTATGATATAGCAAAAAATGGTTTAAATACTTTTATACTGCGTTTTATCCAGCACATGCATTAATAATCGGGATTATATTAGTAATATTAGGTAGTTAATTCTAAAATAATCAATTTACAGCTTGAAAATTACATTTATTTCCTTAGATATATGTGGTGCTATTTATTATTAATAACGATATATTATGAAAAAGTTACTATTAGTAGCAGTTTCCATTAGTACATTATCTTTGGCTGGATGTAATTGTAATATTAATGTTGCAAATAACTGTGATACATCTAGTGAAACTAAACAATTTTGTTTAGAAAAAGGTTGAACCTATTCTCGAGTAACATCTCCAGATGAAGAATATTGAGAATGTATGTTCCCTAGTGGTGTAGGTTGTAGAGATGATTATGTTCAAAGTGGAGAATGTGAATTTGAAGCAGATACTTCTTCTATCGATACTGAAGAAAAACGTCTAACAGGATGTAAAAAAAATGTTCAATGACGGATGGAAGAGATGGTTGATTGAGCTGAAAATATTTCAACTGAATGGGAGAATGAGATAGAGGGTTGAGATATGATTACTAGAAATTGAGTCATTAGCTATACTAAAGATTGAAATAATTGGAAAATGAAAGTTGAATGTGAGGCTAACTTTGTAGATTGAAGTCTTTGAGTTAGTTATAGTGATGAAGAGATTGTTGAATAATTTATGCACAAATTTTTATATTATAATTTAATTTAATCATGAAAAAAAACACTTTATGACTTGCAGCTATCCTATGAATAGCAACTGCACTTTTAGCTGGATGTGGATCTAATACAGAAACTGTAGAAGAAGGAAATACACAACTTGCTAATCCAGCATCTGTTTATTGTGAAGAAAATGGTGGAACATTAAAGTTAGAAGAAGGTACTTGACTATGTATGTTCGAAGATGGATCATACTGTGAAGAATGGTCTTATCAAAGATGAGAATGTCAACCAGGAGACATCTTCTATAATACTATAGGAGAAGAAGATTATGTAGATACTGTTCTTCCTGAATGAGCTAAAACTTCATTAACTAGTGAAGAAATTGATGAACTTGCTGAAACTCATTTCCCTAAAGGATACACTTATTCTGTATTCAATATGGATGAAAATCTTATAGGAGATGAAGGAGAAACTACATATCCAGAAGATCTTTCTCATACTTTATTAATCCCTGAACATGCAACTATGGCTAGTAGAACTGTAATTAGTTCTGGAATTGAAGATGGAATGATTTATACTGATACTGAAGTTACATTACAAGACGGTACAATTGTTAAAGTATTATATATTGTTGATCCTGTTACATTGAATTTTGTTGCTGCTAATGCAGAAAATGGAAATACTTCAACTAATTATCAATTTGTTTACTAATTAAACGTTAATTGATAAATTATATACAAGAGAACACAGGATTAGAATATCCTGTTTTCTTTTAATTAAAAGAAATAATTGAAATTGAATATTCATGGTAATGGTCTTTAATCCAGTTTTTTTATTTAAGAAAAAGGATGAGAAAAACTCATCCTTTATTCTTTTTTGGATACATTTCTGCGAAAAGAGTAGCGATTTCACCAATTATCTCCGAATTAGATTTTTTTTGTAATTTATACCAATTAAAATCTTCTATTGGATCAATTGAAGTTATGCTTTGATATCTCAGATGTAGGATCCTTATTAATCCTAAGATAGTTTGCGACCTTGATATCGCATCTTCAAAACACTTTCTCCTTGATGCATATTTGTCGGTAATCACATAGTTATGAATGTCTGTTAAAAGAGGATTCATAACCTCATACAAGCTTGAATAGAATTGAAGCGTTTCCAATTTATTAGAATCCACTTCCATTTCTAGGAAAGATTCTATCGACTTATAGCCTAGAATAAATTTTTTGGCTTTCTTCTTGATATCTGGTACAGGTACCTCAAAGTGCTCAGTTTTAAACAATTTTAAATTCTCTCTCATTTTATTTTTGTTTTTGCGGGTATGAGTATACTAAAATGAATTTCGAAAAAAAGATAAAATTAAAAAAATCCTCCAGTGTGGAGGATAAACGACTCAATGTAGTTTTTTATTTCTTTGCAGGTTCCCATTTACATCTTACTGGAGAAACGATAGCTCCTTCTTTTTTTAATTCAGCAAATACTTTATCTACAATTTTTCTATCAAGTCCTGTCATTTCTACAACTTTTCACGCATTTACAGGCTCCCCTGCTTTTTTCATTGCTGCTAATACTATTTCTTTTTCTTTCATATTCTTAGAAAATAAGATAAAGCTTATATCTCTAGTCTATAAAAAAACTGAAAAGTTTCAAGGAATATTGAATACGTAGTTTAAATTTTTTATATTAATATAATTTTATATGTATTGTTTGAACCATTTTTATTAGTTGAAAATTTACTAGTAAATCAATATAGTGTCTTTATTGCTTTTTTTAGGCAATGTGCTCAAGTGGGTCTTTCGTTGTGATAACGAGGGGCCTTTTTTCTTTTAATTAACAAATAAATAATTATAGTGGATTAAAGTATTTATATTTATTGTATGAATAATATGAAAAAACTCTTACTTTTAACTACTCTTTTATTTTGAGGATTATTACTTACTTGATGTAACGTGAATCCTAACAATCAGGAATCTGAATCTACTACTATGCTATGAGCAAAAACTAGTCAATTTGATTTAGAATCAGAATTATGACGTATTGAAGCCTGTGCTGATCGTGTAGGTTTCCATCTTAACACTAACGATTACGATATTTCTTGGGAAGATGAAAATGAAGGTTGAGCTTCATTTATTAGAGACGGACATGTTAGTTATGTTAAACAATGAGAAGAAGCTGAAGATGATGTCCAATGTATCATTGATATGGTTGATAATAGTGTGAATATAGAATTCTCTAATCATATCTATAATTGAGAATTACAATAAGAAAAAGCTTTAATACTTGTATTCTCCCCTGCTGGAAACACTAAGAGAATGGCCTGATATATTTCTGAACTAGAAGATATTGAACTTACTGAAGTTATTCCAACTATTCCATATACGGAAGAAGATTTGAATTGGAGAAATGAAGAATCCAGAACATTTAAAGAATTTAAGGATCCTAGCATAAGACCAGAAATTGAAACAGAAATTAATATTGATAACTATGATACAATCTATCTTTGATTTCCTATCTGGTTTGGAATAACTCCTAATCTTATCTTAACATTATTAGAAAATTATGATTTTTCTAATAAAAATATTGTATTATTCTGTACATCAGAACATGTGTGAATTGAAAAAGCTGTAGAATATTTAGAGCCTTATAAACTTAATGTGATTGCTAGTCATAGATTTGCGCAGGATACTACTAAGGAACAAGTACAAGAATGGTTAGAAACTTTATAAAAATTATTTAATAAACTAAAAGCTTCAGTTCTTCTGGAGCTTTTTTGTTTTTTTATTCAACTAGAATTTAAAAAAATTTTTAATATAGATATTTATGTATTTAGTTTTTAATGTTCAAAATGAAATTATCTAGTCTAAAAAATTGAATTAAAACATGAACTATTGCTCTCATACCTCCTATATTATTCATTATTCTTATTAATTGGGGATATGATTTAATAATGAAATATACTAGACTAGCAGTAAAGTGAATTACAGGGAGAGATATTGATACTATAACTCTATCTAATTTTTTCATTGGACTTATTGTTGTTTTTTTAACATTACTTATTATTCTATTTATTTGATCATTATTGAATAGTAAAAAATATTGAGCTAAAATAAAGCATTGGATTATCCCTATTGTATTAAAAATTCCGTTATTATCATCTTTATTTAAGATAGTAACCCAAATTTCACGTTCACTTGATTGAGAATCTTCTTTCAAAAAAGTAGTTCTTGTTAATTTTCCTACTGATGATTTTTATTCCGTTTGATTTATTACCTCAGACAATGTTAAAACATTTGAAAAAGCAATAGGGACCAATGATTTAGTGACTGTATTTATTCCTACAACACCAAATCCTACGAGTTGATTTACTTTAGTAATGAAAAAATGAAAAGTAAAAGAAATCAAAATGACTGTAACTGAAGCTTTATGATTTCTTGTTTCTATGGGAACTGCTTGATGATCAAATGAAATCATAAAAAAAACTTCTGAATAATTAAAATAACACAATCAAAATTTAAATAATTCAATTATATATTTCTAATTTATTTTATACCTTCTTAAATGAAAAAACTTTTACTTCTAACAATATTCTCTTCTCTTTTGTTTATATCATATGTAAAGGCAGATTTCTCATGGGAGTATAAAGATGCATATACTTGGGCATTTAACAACAGAATAACAACACAACCTACAATTTATAAAGCCAATATGGATTGAGAAGTTACTAGGATAGAATTAGCAAAAATGATTAGTAATTATGCAATTAATATCCTAAAGAAAAAATGAGATACTAATAAAAAATGTAAATTCAATGATATTTCTGATAAATTAGACCAGAAATATGATAATTGAGTGAAAAATGCTTGTCAGTTATCATTAATGTGACAATGAATAACTAACTTTAGACCCTATGATAAAGTAACAAAGGCTGAATTTTGAACAATTTTATCGAGACTCCTTTATTGAAATGAATTTGATGTTAAATACGAAGCTTATTATTTGTGACATCTTAATCAACTATTAAGAGTTTGAATCATCTCGGATCTTGAACATCCAGAAAAAAACGAAATAAGAGGAAATATTATGGTAATGATTAAAAAAAGCAGTACTCTTGATATTAGAGAACAGAAATGCGGCTATTATACGGAAGAATGAATCCTTAATGCATGTAATTTTAATGATTATTGTGAAGTAAATTGAAATACCATTGCATGTAGCCATGTTAGGGAGATTGAACCATGAGCATTTAATAATTATTTAGATATAGAAGAATTATCAATGATGTGATGCGCCTCATCACGTGATTGTACACTTGCAGATTTAACTGAAATATGAAAGTTAAAAAAATTAAAAGTATTAGATCTTTGATTTAATAATTTTAATGATATTTCTCCTCTATCCTGATTAATTAATCTAGAAAAATTGAATATAGATAGTAATTATGTAAGAGACCTCTCGCCTTTAAAAAATTTAATCAATTTAAAGGAACTTAGTTTAGATGATAACTATGTCAGCGATATATCTCCTCTTAAAAATTTAACTAAACTTGAGTATTTAAGTATTCATAATAAATATCCTGACGCAAAAATATCTGATATTTCTATATTAAGTAATATGGTTAATTTAAATACTTTATATTTGGGATGAAATAATATTTCTGATACTTCTGCGTTAAAAAATTTAAAAAACTTGGAAGATTTATATTTATAAGATAATCCAGTAAAATAACCTTGGATATAATATGTTATCAAATTAAAAATCAGAATAATAAAAAAGTCCTCTGAATCAGAGGACCGTTGCACCGCTGCGCAAATGTGACTTAACATATTCATTAACCCTAATTATATGTATGAAAAACCAACAATTACCTTTTATAAAGATTTTCAATTTTTTCAAGAGAAAAAGAAACTTTCAATAAAATCCTCATCTACCATATGAATACTATAATTAATACACAATAATTTTGTCTTGAAAATATTATTTTTCTGGATACAAGGAATGGAGTTTATATATTTATAATATTGATGAAAGATAAAAAAATACAAAACACTAAAATAGAAGAAAATCAAGTTCCTCTATTTTATAGGATATTTTGCTCAGTTGTAGCTGTTGCTTTCATATTCTTTATATTGCGATGAATTTGGTTTATTTGTACTTGGGAAGTATATAAAACTGTTAGTTTAGAATAAAACAAATCAATAACATTTATTAATGATTTTATAAGATTCCAATAGTATATAAGTTTTTTATCTTTTATTATTTAAAATTGGCTACTTCTAAAGATTATTTACAGTTCATATTAGATCAATTATCAGATTTGTCTGAAATTACCCACCGTCAAATGATGTGAGAATATATTTTATATTTTAATTGAAAAATTATTGGTTGAATCTATGATAATCGCTTATTATTAAAACCTACTAATATTGTGAAAGAAGAAATAGAAGCATTAGAAATGCAAATACCATATCCATGAGCAAAGCCTATGATTTACGTTGATAATGTAGATAATTCAGATTATTTACAAAAACTTGTTATTGATACTTATTGAGAATTATATTGAACAAAATAAAAAAGGAGTTTATAAGCTCCTTTTTTTATAATCCTTAATTAAATTTTTTACATATCCTCATATGTATCTAAGTACGTTACATGTGTTGTCAAATACTCCTCTATTCCATGTTTACCGTCAGCTCCTCAGATACCTGATTTTTTTACTCACGCATGGAATCATTGAATAGCCTCGAAGTGTTCACGGTTAATATATGTTTCTCAGAACTCTAGTTCACGGCAAACTTTTGTTGCAATATTAATATCCTTTGTAAAGATAGATGATGCTAATCAATATTCACAATCATTTGCATATTTAATTGCTTCTTCAACAGTATCAAATTCTATTAATGGAATTACTGGTCAGAATGTTTCTTCGTGAACGATATCCGTATCCTGAGTACAATTATCTAGTACTGTTGCTGCATAGAAGTATCATTTTTCTCCAACACGATATCCTCAACAAAGTAATTTAGCTCATTGAGCTAATGCATGGTTAACTTTTTCTGAGACTGACTCTAATGCATGAGCTTCTACTAATGGTCACATATCTACAGTTTTATCTTCAAGAGGATTACCTACTTTAATTTTACTCATTTTATCTACTAAAACTTTTGTGAATTTTGCCTTAATATCTTTCTGTACATATACACGTTCAGCATTATTACAAATTTGACCATTATTACCGATACGAGAATCGACGATCCATTGTGCTGTACGTTCAATATCAGCATCTTTCATTACAATACAAGGAGCTTTCCCTCAAAGTTCTAATGAGACTTTTGTAATATTTTTTGAAGCTGCAGCCATGATACTTTCTCCTGCTGCTACTGATCCTGTTATACTTACAATATCGATTTTTGGACTAGCTGCCATTTCATGACCTATTACACTTCCTTTACCTGTTACAACATTAATAACTCATGCTGGCAATTTAATTTCATCTAATATTTTTGCAAATTCAGTACAATTTTCAGGAGTTAATTGACTTGGTTTTATAACAATTGTACAACCAGCAATCAATGCTGCACCTGCTTTACGTGCAATTAAGAAAAATGGGAAATTCCATGGAAGTATTCACGCTACAACTCAAATTGGTTTTTTTGTTAGTAAAATTGTTTCATTAGGACGATCTGATTGAATAACTTCTCATTCAATATGACGAGCAAATGAAGCCATATATTTAAAATAACTGATTGTTGCATCGACTTCTATTGTTGCCCAATTAAGAGTTTTTCATTGTTCGCGCATAAGAATTTCAACAAATGTATCTTTACGAGATTCTATTTTTTCTGCAATTTTAATTAAATATTCACCACGTTCAATAGAAGGAAGGCTTGCCCATTTTTTTTGTGCTGCACGAGCTGAATCAAGCGCTCTATTTACATCTTCGATTGTTCAATCTGGTTGACGAGAAATAGTTTCTTCTGTTGATGGATTTAAAACATTTATCCATTTTCAATTTGAACTTTCGCAGAATTTACCGTCAATATACATTTGCAAATCTTTCATGTATTATCAATTTTCTAATATTTAAATTATAACAAATTAATTATATTCGTTTATAATAATTAGTCAATTTTTGTAAGACTTTTTTATCTGATATTTTATTGTTTTTAACTGATAAATCTCTATATTGTAAATAATAATTTTATCTATTAATTTTTTACCTATGAAGAAGTTTTTATTATTTTGATTTTTATTCCTAGCAAGTATTACTCTTATATGATGTCAAAAGAATAGTTGAACAGAGTCAAAATATCCAGTTGCAGAGCAAGTTTGTCTTGATAATGGATGAGAAGTTACTGTTGATTGAGAATGAATTGATATTTGTCTTTTATGAGGTAGATGAATTAATCTCGCTGACATGGAAGAGAAACCTGATGATAAAGAATACGATGTGGATTTAGGAACTTCAGAACTTTTCTCTAAAGATAGTTTAGAAGCAGCTGTTCTTAACATTATGAATGAATTTTATCAATGGGACATTAAAGTTGATGTAAAGAGTTTAGCTTATTTGTGAGATGAAAAAGCTATATCTGAATTAGATTATTGTAAAAGTTTAGATGAATCAATTGATGAATGTGTTGTATTTACTTCTAACTTTCACACTTCTGAAGATTCAGGTGTGTTAGAACCTAACACAGATATTAATGATTATACTTGGTACCTTGGAAGACAAACTAATTGAGATTGGAAAATTCTAACAAGAGGGTTTAATTAAAATTAAATTATTCTATATAAAAATTTCTTTGACCTTTATTCGTATGAATAAAGGTTTTTTTAGAAAAAGGGCCTCTCAGATAAAGAAACCCTATATACACCGCTGTGTATAAATTATTAACCTAAAACTATAAATATGAAAAACACACATTGTTTTTATAAAGATTTGTAAAAATTGCAAATAAAAAACCTCTGAAATGGGAAACCAAATCAGAGGTGTAATTGGCAGCCGACCCTCTCGGGCAGGAAAGCTAGATTTAACAAAGAAAGCCGTCTCACGACGAAATCTAATTAACATTTAAATGAAAAAAAGATCATCAGTTTGGTTAGTACAATGAATTCCCTATTGTTTTCAAGTAAAATTTTATGTTATCATGAAAAGAATATTGAATTCTATAGGCAAATAGCTATATATGAACCAACAAATTTTTTATTTTTTTATATGTAAATTGTTATGAAAAAGACTTTGTCTGTTGTTGCATTGTTGGCAGCATGAACTCTCGTTTTGGCATGATGTAACAACACAAAAAACGTTGAAGAAGAACAAATTAGTGAAGCTGGTCAATACTGTATAGATAACGGTGGATCATATGAAATCGTAACTTCTGATACTGCTGTTTATTGAGAATGTACACTAGCAGATGGAACAGTTTGTGAGGAATGGGATTATTTTGAAGGGAAATGTCCTAGTTTTGCTAAGAAATCTTTAGATCTTGGTGAATTAATTAAAATTACTGAGGATAATTTCCCTAAAGCTTACACTTATTCAAGAACAAACATTGAGACTAATGAAAATGAAACTAAACCAGCTCATGTATATACAATCGAAGAACTTGGATTCTTAACTCCAGAATATTCTAACATCGTTGATAGAGAAGTAACAAGCTCTGGAATTGAAGATGGTATGATTTATACTTTGGTTGATGCTAAATTAGATGATGGAAAAGAAATTAATATTTTGTATATTGTAGATCCTGTGACTTACAAGTTTGTTGCAGCTAATGTTGAAGATGGAAATATTATGACAAATTATCAATTCTCTTACTCTGTTGATTCTTTGACTTATGCTGATTTAGAGGAAATTGTTAGATCTCAATTTCCTGAATCAAATACTTATACAATCACAAATCTTGAAACAGAAGAAGCTACTACAGGAGAAAATATTTATCATGAAGATACTCCACATAATTTAGCTAATCTTACACCTGAGTTCCCTGCAACTACAGAACAAACATTACTAAGTTCAGGAATTGAAGATGGAATGGTATATACTCTTATAGATGTAACATTTAATGATGGAACTACTGGAAATATTTTATATATTAACAATCCTGAATCATTAAGATTTGTAGCTGCTAATGTAGAAAGCAATGGTAATTCAATCAATTATCAATTCAATTAGTTTATTAAGTATTAATGATATGAACCATAAACAGGATAGCAATATCCTGTTTTTCTTTATTTTTGGAAATAATATTGTATTTAGCTAATTCAATTGATTTATTTGGTTGTTTTTTCTTTCAATTATTAAAAATATCTGTATAGTGATTGTATGATTTTATATTTATTCAACATTAAATGAAAAAAATCTGACTTTTAACTACCCTATTATTTTGCAGTTTAATATTAGTTGGTTGTAATAATATTGATAAATCTGAAGAATTTATTTCTTATTATGATAACTGATCTGTAAGGGAAACATGAATGTATATCAATGGAATGAAACAATGAGTATGGACTACTTATGATGAAGGATGAAATGTTATTAATATTGAAGAATATAAAGACTGAGGACTTATTGTTGAACCTGATGAAGTCGATTTGTCTGTAAACGAAAATGAAATACTCAGCATAGATGAACTTAAAAAAATTTGTGAAGAGGCATTAAAGGAAATTGAACCAGCAAATCCTGAAGTAACATGGACTGAAGAAAAATTATTTATTAATACTTATTGATTTAGATGAAACATTAAAAGTGATTGAATTCACGATGGTTCTCCTACTTATTGTAATATTAAACTAGACTGATCTGTACTTAGTAATTGATTTTATCGAGATCAATGACAAACAATAGAACAATTACATAATGAAATGGATTTTAATAATATTTGATGAATTGGTAATTTATATCCCAATTTAAAAGAATTCTATTGATTTGTCTGAGGTATTATCATATGAGATGTATTACAAACTAATTATATTAATTGGAATAATACTCTTTATTATGATCCATATCGTTGAATAGCATTAAAGTTATGAGAAGATTTCGATTGATGATTAATTCGTGAAATAGATACTGATGAATGAGAATATCCACATTCAGAAATAATATTCCTTGTAAAAGGAGAAGAAAATCAAGAGAACAGAACTTGAATAAATTGATATAGAGAAATATTTACTATAACAGCAATTAGTAAACAAGTTTTAGAAGATTTTAAGGTCACTCCTGATTTTATAAATAGTGTGATATGAGAAAATAATAGCTATTATTTTGTTGAATCAAAAGTAGATTCATCTGATAACAATATCAATTATACTGATTTAACAATATTTGATGTAGAAGAATCTGTTTATTAGGCATTAAAGTACTTATTAACAATCTAAAAAATGGAGTAACCATTACTCCATTTTTTTAGAATACCTTTATACCTTATAACTTAACATCGATTTATTTCATCATTTTATAATCTCACTGTGAATTTTTTTCACCAAATTCTTGTTTATTCTTGAATCATCCTCTCATCCCTGACTTTCATCATTTCTCTTGATTAAATTTCATCTTCATTCAATACTTATCTGCTGTTTCTAAAAATTCATTAAACTCATCTAACTTATCATCATCAATGTATTTTTTTATACTATCAAAATATTCATCATTAACTTTTTCCAAAGATTCTCTATAATTGTCTTGGATTGATTGAATATCTTCTTGTTTTTTCTCCTCTATTTTTTTAAGTTCTTCTTTATCGTTGTCTGAAAGATTTTCTTCGGTAATAAATAATCCGATAATTCATTGTTTTTTCTGTTTTCAGAGTCCATCTTTGTGGTTCTTTGTGAAAATTTTATTAACTTCTTCCCTATTCTCATCTCAGAGTAATTTAAGGAGTTCTTCTTTTAAATTAGATTTTTTTGTTTCCCATTTTTCTTCTTCTGAAGTTTTTTCTTCCTCAGTTTTTGCTGAATCTAATCATTGAAAGAAAAGTTTTTCTCAATCTCTATATTCCGTTAGAAGTGATTCAACAGACTTTTTATCTGAATCACTTAAATCAGCTAGAAATGATGGCAATTGACCATGAGGATTTTTAAAATCTCATTTTTCTCACGTTCAAAATTCTCTCATCATTTGAGGTTTTTTAATATTACTTACCTCAGTAGTAGTAGCTGCATATGCTCCTACTCAAGTTAAGATTACTCATCATATACCAACTATAACAAGTAATTTTCAATTTGTGTTGTTCATGTTTCTATCAGATATGAATTAAAAGTGTTCCGGAAGTTTCCTTTTGGAAACGTTGGGCAGTATACTCATAAATCTTAAATTAATCTTAAATCATGAATTGATGGTCCAGAAACTAATAATTACAAATTTTAGAAAAAATAAAAAAAGAGGAACTCCATGAAACATAGAATTCCTCATGAATAGGGACACATGCGCATTGATAGCACGTCTTTTTAATGGATGACATTGACGGGGGCCAACCACCGTGCCCTGTTTGTCCCTATGCTTCGAATCAGCACCTCAAAGCAACTATTTTATATTTATTTTATCTTTTAATTTCAACAGAAAATTATTTTTTTCTTAAATAATGATTTATAGTATTGAAATTAAGATTAGATATTATACACTGTAGCTAATTTATCATTGAAAAAATACATGAAAATTTGGATATTAGATGATTTACACTGAAAAGAGATTTATCAAGACTTAAAAGATATGCTTCCTTGCTATACATATCCTATAAAAAAAGATGTCTTAGATCCTCTTCCATATTTGAAAAAGATTAAAGATGAAGATATTGTTTTATTGGATAATTACTTTGATGGACGAGATTGTCCGTTATGAGATACTTTCTTAGGAGAATATCTAAAACTCTGATTCAATTATAAAATTGTTTCTATCTCTGATTTCTGAGAAAAACTTATTTGAATGTTCGATAATTGGAGCAAAGTTAATGAGAAATGAAATATCGTATGATGGGTTACAAGCAAAAAATGAAAAGATATTTGAAAATTTCTAAAAAGCTATTTAAATACTATAAAATAATTTCACTTTTCTACCTTGAAAAACAATTAGTATTTAATATAATATGTACACGTAAGTAAAACTATTTAAACAAGGATATTTACTTTATGAGTTAAGCTAGAAGTTAGTGCTTCTAGTTTTTAGGTTTTTTATTGTTATTGATATATTACAATGTTATGAAAAGAAAATATTCATGCTCAAGAACAGTTTCTTCATTTAGAGAATTATAGAAGCAAATGAGAAGATTCTGAAAAAATTGAAAAATATGAAAAAGAAGTAAAAGCTGAATTGGCAGAAGTTATCGCTCAAGATTCTAATTTTAAGAAATACAAAAATGATATTGAACCATTAGATTCTGATGTTTTATAAATAAAATGTTATATTAATAAAATAGAGAAATCTCTTGCAATTAACAAAAAGAATTCTATAGTACAGGTGTTATTTATTTTTCTTAATATTAGTTAAAAATGACAAAGACTGCATTAATCGACTGCTTAGCTAAAGAATTAGGAGTATCTAAGAAATTAGCTGGAGAATTAGTTAATTGTTTCGTTTCAAATGTTATTAAAGGTGTAAAAAAGAATGGAGAAGTTAGATTAACTGGATTCGGAACTTTCAAAAAATCTAAGAGAAAGGCTAGAGAAGGAGTTAATCCTCAAAATCCTAAACAAAAGATTAAGATTCCTGCAATGAACGTTGTAACTTTCAAGGCTGGATCTGAATTCAAAGCAGCTGTTAAATAATTAATATTTTTAACTAGAAAAAATCTGACCTTGATTGGTCAGATTTTTCTTTATTATCATAATTTGAATAAAGAGTCGGTATCAACCCAATAATTTTTTGGATTTGATTCATCAATATAAACATCTGCTGTATCTCATACTTTTACCTCAACTCAGTTTACCTCAAGAGAAGGAACAACATATCCTTTCTCAACAATTGGCCTAGAATACTTTCCGGAAAGATTAAAAATTTTACTTTTCAACATTCCTAATAAGCCATCTTCCTCAACTGATTGTGATCATTGTGAATCAATTGCTCTTAAGACATCTTCTTTATATTTTTCATCATATTCAAATCAGTATTGATTATAAATTTTTTTTAATATATACAATGAAGTTCAACGATATTTTCAACTACTGAAAGCATCAGAACAATAAATTATATCTCAATCATCAATTTCCAAATAATATCAACTGTATCAATTTTTTCCTTTTTTAACATAATGCTCAATTGAAGTAATTGGCAATGTTTTAAAACTTCATACTCAAAATCTTTTATTCCTCTTCAATTTTATTATTGATAGTTCTAATCTCAACAAATTAAATCAAACACATATTAAGACAAAAGGAACTATTATTCAAAGAATGAGTTCAACATCTTCATAATTAAATGATTGGTATCTTTGATAACTATCATAAACAAAGAAACAACCCGCTAAAATTGGGATTATTATCATAAATACTGGCATCATAATTCATCATGAATATCATTTTGGTCTTCAATCTCTATTTTTTCTTATATGAACAGGAATTATAGTATCGAACATGAGTTTATATTTCTATTAAAATCGTGTAAATTTATTGAATTATACGATAAATACCTAAGAAGTCAAAATTTTAATATCCTGGGAAAGAAAATCTATGTCATATTTTTTATAAATCACTTTACATTATTATGAAGATTTAGATTTATAGAATCTTCTATAGAAACATATTTATATGCTAAGCATTCATGGTCTCAAACTTTTATCTCTGATCATTCTGGCAGTTTAACTTCATAGTATGCCATTCATATTCAGAGTTTTACATCTTCCATGTAATATGTGAAAAAGGTTATAATTTTACTTTTCACTTCAACATCTGCTACTCATAATTCTTCTAAACATTCTCTTTTTATCGCTTCTTGAGGAGTTTCTGTAAATTCTATTCCTCATCATGGAAAATCTCGAATTCAATTATGATCTTGGATTAGGAGAAATTCTTTTTTCTCATTATAAATAATAGCTTTTGCACTCACTCTTATACATAACCATTTTATATAAGGGAAATATATAAAACAAATATTATATACTCTGAACATCTCAAAAAACTGAACAAGGACCATCACAATCAGAATTATATCTTAATTTATAATACTTATTAGGATAATCAAATGGTTGAAAATACTGAATATAAGTATTAGATGATGTTGAAGAACTATCTTCGTCATCCGGAAAACAAATAATATTATTGTCTGGATCCTTAGCCACAACGGTATATGCTGTTCCTTTTTGATTTCTAAACGCTGGAGAAATATAGTAATCAACAATATCACATCATGAATTTAAATGTCTTTCCTTTATTATCTTTTCCAAAGAAATTCAAGCATCTTTAGTATATACTTTTATATATTCAAAAACTTTTGAGGGATTCATTCAATATATTGTTGATCAATCTCTTTTAAATGCACTTTTTGGATTAAAATTAAGGAATGTAATTGACCAACATTCAGGAAGTGTTATTCTAACTCATAAATCATTGTATGTATAAGAATATCATTTCTCATCATATGATCAATCAATTGCTCTACATATAGAATCTCGAGATGTTATCTCTGACTCAGAATTCTCATTTCAACGATATTCAAACAATGAATTATCTCTTTTTGTAAAAAAATTATCTTTTACATTTCAATTTGAAACAGTTCTAACTTGTATTCATAACTTTCAAGGGACTAATTTATGATTGATTTTATCAATGTCTTCAATTTCTCATTCAAAATAGATTGTAACTGTATCTCAAATTTTATAATCATTTTCGCCATCTAATTCAATTTTTGCTCATTTAATAAGTTTTGAATTTCAACCATCAATTACATTAAGTATTCAATTTTCACCAATAACTGCTGTAAAATAATTTTCTTCTGGTTCTTGTTGTTTATTTTTATTACATCAAGAAAAGAGTAGTATAGAAGAGAGCAGTAGTAAACTAACTAATCCTATATTTTTAAATTTCATTAAATATATTATTAATAATAAATCCTATATTAATTCAATTTCTCAAAAGATAGAACAAGGTCAAGGAGCACATCAATCAGTCATTACTAATTTATAATATTTTGTTTTATCTTTTGATTCAAAATACCAAACAGGTCTTCGATTCCATTCTTCATTGTGTTTTTCATCATTAAGCAAACACTTACCTGGTTCACCTCAGTTATCAAATATATTGTAAATAATAGTTCAAGGATAATCTGCAAAGACTTTTTCCTGTCAATAATAATTATATTCAAGAATACTACATCATTTATCTATTCATTTTTTTATTATTTCTTTTAAATCTTCTGATGGTTTCTTTTCATAAACTTGAAGGTATTCTCTTTCTTCCCCAGAAACTATATATGAAATTCTATTTCAATTTCTCTCAAAAATTGGAGTTTCTGACTTTTTATGGAATGATTCATACCCTGCTGGTGTTGTAATTCTCAATCACAAATCAGGATAAGTGCTAGTATAAAAATATCAAGTTACATATTCATCTCAATAATTTTCAGGTCAACATCAAACTGTTATTACTGTCTGAGGATCTCCTTTCATCCACTCAGGAGGATAAATATCTAAACCATTAATACATTCCTCTTCTTTTGACGTTTTTCAGTAATAATGAAGGAATGATCAATAAATATCTTCTCAATTTCATCGAGCATCTCAAATATCATCACTTGTAAAAGTGCAAGATACTTCATCAGAATGAGGTGTTCAATCTGCCGTATAATTCATTACTCAATCTACCTTATATGAGGTTCCTATATTTGATTTATTATTCCATGAAAATGAAACATTTTCAATAGTCTCTGAACGATCAACTCGATAAGGACTATAATTCTCACAATTACGAATAAATCATTCAATTCAACTTAAATCAACTGAGGATTCTATTGCTTCTCAATTCTCCTCTATCTCATCTTCTGAGTATTTTACTCCTCTTTCATCATCTCAACAACCTTTAAAAACCATATCATTATCGTAAGTCATTATTACTGTGTAATAATGTGTATCTCATTTCCCTCAGTCAATACAGTCCTTTTCTTCAAATGTTCACTCTATTTGATTTCAAAAGAAATAGTAAACATCACCATCTACTTTTAATGTTATTGGTATTTCTATTCTATTCTCGTAATCTTCCATATTCATTTCAAAAAAAGTTGCCATATTTCATGAGATATTTATATCCCAATATGGTTCAGTTCAAAAGGCTGTAAGATATTTCTCTGATGTTTCATTTTCTATTTCATTATTGTTTTGATTCAAAATATTATCCAAATTTGATAAATTAGAATTGTTTCAACATCAAGTTAAAGTTAAAACTATAAATCCTAGCATAGTAATAATAATTTTTTTCATTTTATTGATAATAAAACTAAAATTTATCTTTTTCAGGTTTGTTTTACTTCTCAACATTCTGAAAGAATAGCTATTATTTTATCATGAATTTGTTGTGTTTCTTCTTTCAAAAAAGTATCTGAATGTCGTATAGCTATTTTTAAATCTGAGTATCCAGCAAAAACTTGTTTAATATCTGAAAGACTTTTTATATCTACCTTCAGTCTTCACGAAAGATAATCAAATAGCTGACTCTGATTAAAAATTCTATGTCAATTTAGTATTAAACGATTATTAGGTAATTTTTGCATAGATTATTAATTATAAAACATAATAATACTATATCTATATTAATAATGAATAAAAGTAAAATTTCTAAAAGGCACTGACATATTCTCAGCGCCTTTATGAACACATATTAATCATCCAAATTTCCCTTAAAATTCCTGTTTTCATCAATGTACCTTTACATAACAAATTTGTTAGTTTGTTGATACACTCCTCTATTGAAATAGATTTTGAGTTATCAATATTTCCTTCACATCTGTAGTTAAAGGATTCATCAATCTTTTTTAGTTCAAAACAGAGATTTTTTAATTGAGAGACATTCTTCTTGTCTAATCTATAAAAGAAAAAGACTTTTTTAGAGATATTCTCTATCTTTGAATAGAGAGAAATCAGATCATGCATTTCCCAACATAAATACTCCTTAAAAGTATAAGGATTACATATGTTGGCACTTTCAAAAGACTTTTTAAATGTAATAAGTCTTTGAATTAATTCTTCATTCAAATATTTTGCATGGAGAATCAATCTACTGAATTTACCAAAGATGACCATAGTTATTTTATTTTTATTACTTCTATTTTGACTTATATAATTTTTTTTCAAATATTCAAGTTATAAGATTTACAAGTAATTTTTTATAAAAAAATAAATAGCCCCTTAACAAGGAGCCACTTAAAATAGTAAAACATTCATCATTTTCCATCAATCACTTTCTGAGCAGCCTTTGCTACATCAACCAGGATATGGTAGACGAATTCCCTATTCACATTGTTTGGGAAATAGGGGGTATCAATCTGAATTGCCCTAATCGCCAATTTTTTTGGAATAAGTGTTCCTGGAACATACCTAGCCTCTACCTCAGTACAAAGGTCAAGACTTGCAACACCAAGCTGGATAAAAGTCAGGATACGTAGTTTCTCGGACCTTCTCACATATACACAGTAAGAATAAGGTTTGAGAACATCATCAAGAGAGTTGGCATTTACTCCTTTAAGGAGTCTTTTGCGGTCTTTGTCATCCAATGATTGAAATTTTCTCTCAATCTCATCATAAATCGCTTTTTTAACAACGATAAATGGAGTTTTTGTTAAATAGATTACTTTACTCATAAATCTTACATTTTTGTTTGTCAGCGTGTGATAATTTAATTTTTCAGGAATGTAATTCAAGACTAAAAATAAGTATTTGACAATTTTTATTATTATTGATTATATACTAGATTTTCATTATACATTATATATGGTATTTATCATAATAAAAATTTAAGTGAATAAAGAGATTTTTCCAGAATCATATGTTGATGTTAAAAGTATCAGTCCTAATTGGATTACTGAAAATTTTTTGGATTTTATGGATTTAAAAATTGAAGATTTTAAAGAGAAAGACGTTACAAGTATATGAGGTTGATTTTGAATTTTCGAGATGGATATTGCTAAAAATTGAGCAAGAGTAACTATTGTGGACCCTTTGTTTTCAAATATGGATTGATTAGATTCTAGACTTAAAGAAAACATTGATTGGATAGAAAGTAAAGCAAAATGGAAAATGAAAGAAAAATTTTGAATTGTGAAAAATGAGATTATCCATATTTTATCAACCACGAAAGATAAGGAAGAGAAAAAAGAAGCCAAAGAAAGGTTAGAATGGTATAATGAACGCCAAGCAGAAATCGAAGAATATATACGTAGACGTAAAATAATGATTACCCATTTAAAAAATTGGAAAGAAAATCAAAAGCATTACTGAATAATCCTAAACTCTTCTTCTTGAGATAAAATTAAATGAATTAATGAAGGTAGTCAGAATTTTATTGTAATATGACATACCTTATGACATATTTATTCAAAGTCTTCATGAAACATTATTGATTTTTTATCAGAAGCTTTGAAAATTCTAAGTCCAAAATGAAAATTATATATTATCGATTATATTTGAGATCTTTGAAGATTTGAAAGAATAATAGAAACTACACCCACAAAAATATTTTATAAAGAAAATAAATGAAGTTTTGTATGTTGTTTTGATAAAATCTGATTATCAGAATTTCTAGAAAATTGAATAAAATAGAATACATGTTATAATTTTTTCTTTTAATCTATACTCTTTTTAGTATAAGTTTTTTGATATGTTTTTATTTTTTGTGTCGTCATATGCAAGTAAGTATTTGATTCTCTTGACCAGCATGAAGTTGAGTAAACACAGCATGATTATTATTAGCTGAAGTATTAGCTAACAAATGATATATGGTTCATTGAGATAAAGAATATGCTTCTGTTATTAAATGAGAAAATAATTGTTTTTTCTTATATATTTCTGATCAAGATGAAGTCTTTATTGAAAAAAATATTGATTATTTTTTTGCTTATGATCAATATGCTGTTGATAAAAATAAAGATATCTATGATTTGAAGAATATCTTTATGATTAAAGATGAAAAATGTAAGTATAGAAACATTTTCACATTTTGAGCATCTTTAAATATTTTCTGAATTCCATTAGATGAGGCAAAGGAAATATTTAAAAAGCAATTTGAAAAAAAGAATTTATCTGATGAAATAATGAATCAGAATTATGAAGATTTATCTGCATGATTTAATTATATTCTTAATTGTTGATGAGAAGCATGTCACAGAATTAACTTTGATAAACCAATTTGAAAATCTAGAAAATTATACTTTTGAAACCAATTAATAGCTCTATGAGCTATAGCAAGTTGACTTGAATTTTACTGAGCATATCCTATGACGCCTGCTTCAAGTATAATCGATGAAATTGTATTACATGATGAGGTTACTTTTTTCCAATGAGAAGATGAAATTGCTGTTAGTATGGCTATGTTATGAGCTAAATATGCATGAAAAAGAGCTATGTGCTGAAGTAGTTGATGATGATTTGCTTTAATGAGTGAATCAATATCCTTTTCTAATCAAGCTGAAATTTGAGGTGTATATATTCTTTCTCAAAGAGATTGACCAAGTACTGGGACTCCTACTTTCACAGGACAATGAGATTTAAATTATGCATTAAATGCTAGTTTTTGAGATACAAAACCTATAGTGATAGCTCCATCAACTTTTGAAGAGAGTTATAATTTCGTTTGAAAAGCATTGAATTGGTCAGATCAATATCAACACCCTGTTATTCTCTTGGTTGATAAACAATTATCTGAATCATATTTAAGCCTCGATGAAGAGAAATTAATTGCAGAAAAGATTAAAAGATGAGAAAAAGCCAATAATAATACATGAAATGATAATTATAAAAGATATGAAATAACTGAAAGCTGAATTTCTCCATATGCTATTCCTTGAGAAAAAGATACCTTGTTTATTGCTAGTTCTTATGAACATGATGAGTACTGAGCAACCAATGAAAGACCTGATATTAAAAAAGCTATGGTTGAAAAAAGAGCTAGAAAAATGAGAACTTTTGAAACTACAGAATTTGATGATCAATTCTTCTGATTTGAAATAATTAATCCTAAGACGAAAAAATTCTATATTAGTATGTGAATAAACCGCTATGCTATTGAAGCTGCTATCAAATGAAATAATGAATACTGATTAATTATTATAAAATGTTTTTATCCTTTTGATTATAGATTAAAGGAATTCTTTGATTCTAATAAAACAAATATAGATAAACTTGTGTTTGTTGAAATGAATGAAAGTTGAGAGTTACAAAATTTAGTCCAAAAAGAATGTGAACTATATTGAGATTGGAAAGAGAAAATATCTCATCAAAGAAAATATAATCTCTACCCTATTTTTAAAGAAGAAATTAAAGATAATTTATTAGATTAGCTATTAACATGAGAAATAATTTAGATAAAATTCAGTGGTGTCCTTGATGTTGAAATTATTTAGTGCACTTAGCACTAAAACAAGCTCTGAATGAATTAGGTATTGCTAAAGAAAAAACCGTAATTGTTACATGAATTTGATGTAATAGCAAAATGAGTCAGTACGTTGATTGATATTGAGCTGAAAGTTTACATTGAAGAGGGATTCCTTTTGCAACTTGAGTAAAATTAGCCAATCCTGAATTAACAGTTATTTCGTTATCATGAGATGGAGATAGCTATTGAATAGGTATAGGACACCTTATTCATGCTGCTAGGAGGAACGTTCAAATTTTGCATATCACTTGTGATAACGAAAACTATGCTCTAACTACAGGACAAGCTTCAGCAACTACACCTGTTTGAGCAAAAACAAAATCTACACCAGAAGGTAATAATCTTTCTCCTCTACATCCAGTTGAACTTGTAAAAGCAGCATGATGTTGATTTGTAAAAAGTGTTTCGGATAAAAATATGAAAGAGTTAAAGGATACTTTAAAAGAAGCCATTCAATATAATGGTTTTTCTCACATTAATATTCAACAATCATGTCCTAGCTGGAAAAGATGGTAATTACTTATACACTAAAATAGAATGGAAAAACTAATATACACAACAATTTCTGATGTTTTTCAATATGAAATTCCAAAAATTAAGTGATCGAGATTTATCACTACTCTATTTCCTGTTCATTCAAAGGAAGAAATCGATGAAAGGTTGAACGAAATGAAGAAGAAATACTATGATGCTACACATAACTGTTATGCTTGGAGATTAGGTGTTGATGCCAATCAGGATTTATTTTGAAACTGGATTATTTCTTCTCATCAAGAAAGAGCTAATGATGATTGAGAACCTTCAAATACTGCATGAAAACCAATTCTCAATGTTCTTTCATGAAAAGCTGTTTTTAATATATTAGCTGTTATTACTAGATATTTTTGAGGTACCTTATTATGAGTATGATGATTAATACAGGCTTATACGGAGTGAACAAAACAAACATTGGAGAATTGTAACTGTTTTATACAGGAAGAGATATGTAAAACAATTGAAATTGAGTATTGATATGAACAAGTTTCAATCGTTCAATACTTATTTTCTAAATACGAGACTAAAATTATTTCGGAGAATTATGATAATAGTATAAATCAAGTAGTGAGCGTAAATAGAGCTATATTTGATATTTTCTTAAAAGAATTAAAGGATAAACAAATTTTATATAAATAAAAAGGCTAGCAATTGAAAAACAACTGCTAGCTTTTATCTTGAAATGAGTTCTTATCCTACGGAGTAGGTCTTGTTCCTCCAGCTGTTGGAGCTGTTGGAGCTGTTGGTGTTGTTGGAGCTGGAGTCCTTGGTCTTACAGGCACGGGCTTATTATATTTTACCCAAGCGATTATTGAGATTATCGCTGCTACCAATGTAAAAGACACGAAGAATACCATCCAGTCAACCTGACTCTTCAGTCTGAGATGGACATCCCATCCTCCATACAGGAAATGAAATGTTTTTGAACTATTCAAGATAAAGAATCCAATGACAGAGATACCTGTCAAAGTTGTAAAGAGTTCTCCTTGGTTTCTCAACTCTATTTTCTCGTTCTCAGTTGATATTTCTTTGATATACCAATAAACATCAGCTGCTAAAATTACGAGAAATAAAACTAAAGCAAGAATCCAGAGAAATTTGTTTCCAAAGCCGTATGACTTTGCAATCATACCAGCTGCATAACCTGACCCCCATGCTCCGATGAAGAGCAAGGAACAAATCCCGAGTTTGAATAAGTACTTCATAAATTTTCGAATTAAAATTAATACCTATAATGTATGTATATACATATTTTCTACATAATGTCAATATTAATATTATAGTTAATTATTGATTTTTAAAATCCTCGTGAAGAAAATCCTCACGAGGAATATCAGATTAATGAATACACAGCTAAAGAAGCTTATCTGCAGCTTCTGCCAGAGCACTACGCACAGATTTTTGCATTTCAATGAAAGCAAAATAAGGTTGACCACGGAAACAGTGAATCAAATGTGAAAGTCCATTACTCTCTTTCGAAAGGTATTGAACATCAATTTGATTAATATCGCCTGTAAAGACAATTTTAGTTCCTTCACCTGCACGTGAGACAATTGTTTTAACCTCAATTGGATTAAGATTTTGAGCTTCATCCACAAGAATGAACGCCTTGTGGAAAGTGTCACCTCTAATCACAGAAAGCGGTAAAAGCTCAATTCCATGTTCATCCATCCATTTAGAAACATCTGACTCCTTTTTCTTTTCGCCACCATCCGTCCCATCCATGATAAACCTACAGGAAGAACGTACGGGGGCTAGATAGGGATCATACTTCTCTTCTAAAGTTCCAGGGAGGAATCCCATAGTCTTATTACTTAACTCAATTGCTGGTCTTGCTACAAGGATAGAATCATAACGATCTTTTTGTGCAAGAGCACATGCGATGGCAAGAAGCGTTTTACCAGAACCGGCCGATCCAATTAATGCTATTGAAGTTAAAGTCGGATCCATGAGAATATTCACCGCAAAATCTTGTTCAAGATTCTTTGATTTAATTGAAGTTTTTCCAATTTTCTCACGCTTAACGTGTTGAAAATTCTCTCCAAGCCAGCGATAAATGTGCTGTTGCCCCCCCTCACCGTGTTCTTTGACCAAAACAGGCTGGTTGAGATACAACTCTAGTTTAATACTACAAGCTGGAGGATCACATAAGTCATCCGCATCAATTTCCTTAATCTTTTCTGTCAACTGGCTAGGATCTTTTACCATACCATTGATATAATCCTCACAATTGATTCCGAGAGTTTTAGCATTGATGTGGACGTTGTTCTCCTTAGAGACCAAGGTAACATTCAATCCTCTTCTCTTAAGTTCATACGCAATCGAAATAATTCGATTATCAGCAGTATCCTTAAGGAATAAATTACCTGAGAGTTTCTTTTTACCAAGCATCTTTGGATACCCAGTAAATGCCATAAAAATGAGATTACCTTTACCTTCTCCTAACGATTGTGGTGGGATCTCCCACATCTCCTCATTAGGCTTGACTTGTTTGATAAAACTCATCAAGGTCCTTGAAGCCTGACGCGCACTGTAATTTCTTGTTTCCTCTCCGTTTTTTAGATGTTCAAGTTCTTCTGTAACGGTCATGGGTATAACCACATCATGCTCAGCAAAATTGAAGATTGCATTTGGGTCATAAACAAGAATATTAGTATCAAGGACAAATGTACGTTTAGATTTTTTTGTCATAAAATTTTAATATTTTGTTTGTTTATTTATATTCTTTTCCATTTTACGACCGGATAAGTCGGCAGAATTTTAATTTACCTCCTTCCTATCTGCATTTTCTTTGTTTATTTATGTTAACTGTAAACATAGTATAAAATTTTTCTTTGTTAAGTCAATAATTAATCAAAAATCTCTTGAAATTAAATCAACTGATTATTATATTCAAGTTGCATCTTCTTGGCATATGTGCTGGGCACCGAAGGTTGGCTTGGAAGCAGCCATTCCTGTCATCGCTAGCCGATGCCGCCATTGAGCTCTCCCTGTTTATCAGTGGGGAGCTTTTCTTATATAAAAAACTCTCTATTTCTAGAGAGTTTATATAAATAAAATCATTCAGATTATTTTCAGTATTTTGAATTTCCTGCTAATCTTTCTTCAATTCTTAGAAGTTGATTATATTTAGCAATTCTATCTGTTCTTGATGCAGAACCTGTTTTAATATATCCTGTATTCAATGCTACAGCTAAGTCTGCGATAAATGTATCTTCTGTTTCTCATGATCTGTGAGATGTAATAGCAGTCATATTATGTTCATGAGCCATATTGATAGCATCAAGAGTTTCAGAAACTGAACCTATTTGATTAAGTTTAATAAGAATTGAATTAGCTATTCATTTTTCAATACCCATTTCTAGTCTTTGAATATTTGTAACAAATAAGTCATCTCCAACTAACATAATTTTTGATCCTAGTGCGTCAGTTAATTTCTTCCATCCATCAAAATCATCTTCTGCCATTCAATCCTCGATTGAGATGATTGGATACTTAGCACACCAATCTTGATATAATGTTACTAACCCATCTGCATCTAATTTTTTTCATTCTCATGCCAAATCATATACTCAATTTTCATAAAATTCTGATGATGCAACATCAAGAGCTAAAGATACTTTTCATGTATATCCAGCTTTTTCAATAGCTTCAACTATTACTTGTAGAGCTTCTTCATTAGAACCTAGATTAGGAGCGAATCCTCATTCATCTCCAACTGAAGTTGCTAATCCTCTTGATTTAAGAATAGCTTTTAAGTTATGAAATACTTCTGCTCCACATCTAAGAGCTTCGTGGAAATTAGGTAATCCATTAGGAACAATCATAAATTCCTGGATATCAACATTATTATCTGCATGAGATCCTCAGTTGAGAATATTCATCATAGGGAAAGGAAGAGTATTTCCTGCTCAATTTCCTAAATATTCATATATCCATTTTCATTCACTCTTAGCACAAGCTCATACGAAAGCCATACTTACTCAAAGAATGGCATTTGCTCATAATTTAGATTTATTAGGAGTTCCATCTAATGCTATTAGAGCTTTATCTAATTCTCTAAATGAATCGTAAGTTTTTCATTGTATTTCATTTGCTATTGTTGTATTTACATTTTCAACAGCTTTTAATGTTCCTTTTCATAGAAATCTTGATTTATCTCAATCTCTTAATTCAAGAGCTTCATGAACTCAAGTTGATGCTCCAGATGGAACAAGTGCTCTATGCATAGTTCAGTCTGATAAAGTAAGTTCAACTTCTACAGTAGGATTTCCTCTCGAATCCAATACTTCTCTTCAATGTACTTTACTAATAGTATATGCCATAATTAATTTTTATATTAAATAAAATCAACATGTTTAGCCTATTTTTTTATTGAAGAATTTCAATGGTAATTTAAAAAAAAGAAGCTAAATACATAGCTCCTTAATTTTTATATGATAAATATTTATGCTCTTTTAACTAATCCTCTGTTTGTTAATTCTCTCTTAATATACATTGGATCATTAGCTGCCTCAAGTGCTTGTTCGAGTCCAATCATTCATTTCTCAAGTAATGTAAGAAGACTTTCTTCCATAAGTTGCATTCCTCATTGTCCTCTGTTTGTATACATCACACTCTTCAATTGATTAAGTTTATTTTCTCTAATAATATTTGATACAGCAGTAGTATTAAGAAGTACTTCTTGTGCAAGGCTTAGACCCGGCTTATCGATTCTTCTCATAAGTTTCTGAACAATAATTGCTGACATATTTTCTGCTATCTGTGTTCTAATATGGTTTTGTTCCTCTGAAGTAAAAGATCAAATTAATTTGTTTAATGCCTGCTCAGCTGATCTGGCATGGATTGTTGTTAATACCAAGTGACCTGTTTCAGAAAGCAAAATTGCTTGTCTAATACTCTCAAGGTCTCTCATTTCTCAGAAAAGGATTACATCTGGTCTTTGTCTTAATGCATATTTCATGGCATTTGAGAATGATGACACATCCTTTCAAAGCTCTTTTTGATCAATAATACTTTCTTTTGGCTCAAATACATATTCAATCGGATCTTCAATTGTTAAGATATGTTTTTTCTTAGTAGAGTTAATTTCTTCAACCATAGCAGCAAGAGTTGTTGATTTTCATGAACCTGTTGGTCAAGCCAAAAATACAATACCATTTTCTCTATGTGATAATTCCTTAAAGATTGGAGGAAGATTAAGACTTTGAAGATTAGGAATTGTCTTTCTCAAAAGTCTTGATACAATCATGATATGACCTCTTTGCCTTGAAATATTCACCCTATATCTTCTTTCTTTGAATCAAATACCGAGATCTAGACTTCCATGTTTTTCAAAATAATCTAGACTTTGTTTATTCATCATTGTTAATGCTAATTTATTTAGCATATCATCATCTAATTTTTCAAGATCTGTTTGTCTCTGAACTTCTTCAAGAATTCTAAGTGTAGGAGGTTCATTGAACGTTAAATACATATCTGATGCATTTTTTTCTAGCATCAATTCATTTAAATATTCGATATACTTCCTTGGTTCTCTAAGAAATTCTCAGTATTGTATTTGATCCATTTTGTTTTTGAAAATATAAAAGAATCTTCATTAAATAATTTTAAAGAATAATTTTAATTTGTCAAATTAATAAGCTTATTTTTATAGTTATTCTTGAAAAAGATTTTTTTATTAAAAAAAAACTAAAAATACAAATAATAAACACTGAAAATTATGTAATTATATCAACAGATGACTTTTTCTCTCAATCAAAAAATTAAGAAAAAAAGGCTGGAATTTTATCAGCCTTTACTTTTATTCATTATTTTCTTCTATTCTTGCATATAGAATTTCAGGCGCTAAATTTACCTTAAATTCTTTCAAATCAAAAGCCTTTTTTATTTCTTCTTTTAATCAATTTTTATCTGTAGATATATTTTTTAACTCTTCTATTCAAAGAATATTCTTTAGTTTTTCGAATCCATCAACTAATACTGGAGCAGAAAGAATTGAAAGATTTTTGATTATATATAATAACATTTGCAAATCTTTAACAGCTTCTTCTTTTGTTGATTCATCTTTCCATTTTTTCCAAGGTTCTGCATTTGTTATAAATTCATTTGCTTTTTGTACGAAACGATACCATTCTTGGAGATATCCTTGAATATCAGAGAACTGTATAAAACGTGATTCTATTGTATCATAAAACTTTTGGAATTCTTCTACTATCTCTCAATCAGCCTTTCATTCGGTTATTCAATATTTATTACACAAACTAACTACTCTGTTTACTAGATTACCCCATGCTCAGATAAGCATACTGTTATATACTCAATTTAATCTCTCCATTGAGAAATCTCAATCAGAATTTAATGAAACGTCATAGAGAAGATTAAATACAAAAGGATCTCTTCAATATTGTTCTACAACTTCCTTAGGGTCCATAACATTACCTGTTGATTTAGACATTTTAGCTCAATTTAGATTAAGAAATCCATGAACCAACAACTTTTTAGGCAAAGGCAATTTTGCTGAGATAAGCATTGCTGGCCAAAAAGCAGCATGAAATCTTAGAATATCTTTTCAAATAACATGAATATCTGCTGGCCATTCTTTATCCCAATCCTCTGTTCTTCAAAAACCTGTACCTGTTATATAATTTGTTAGTGCATCACACCACACATACATTACATGTTCATCATCTCATGGAACAGGAATACCCCAAGGCATTTTAGCCTTTTGACGAGAAAAACTAACATCTTCTGCTTTCTCTAAGAATTGAAGTATTTCATTTTTTCTTATTTCTGGTTCAACAATATACGTTCAATTTCTAATTAATTCTGCAACTTGATCTCTATATTTTGAAAGCTTGAAAAAATAATTTTCTTCTTCAATATATTGTAACTCCTTATTTGGATGATCAGGGCATCTTCAATCAACCAAATCTTTTTCTAATTTAAGAGCCTCACATCCTTCACAGTATAATCATTTATAAGATTTTTTGTAAATATCTCATGCTTCTACTAGTTTTTTCCACATTAACTGTGCACCAGGATAATGGTTTACTTCATCTGAAGTTTGAACGAACCTATCATATGAAACTCTTAAATTTGAATACAATTCCTTAAATAATCAGAGATTCTTTCTTACAAATTCATTAACCTCTGTATTCGCGTTTTTTGCTGCATTCCAAATTTTAACTCAATGTTCATCGCTTCAAGTCTGAAAAATAACATCATATCCTAAAAATCTATACATCCTTGCTAATGCATCTGCTTGAATAATTTCCAAAGCGTGTCATGCATGAGGTCATGCATTCATATATGCAATTGCTGTAGTAATATAGAATTTTTTAGCCATTATTATTAAAATTGATAAATAAATGTTATAACGGGAATAAAAATACAGAATATGCTAGCTATTTCAAGATTAGATTCAAAAATAAAAAAAACTAGGAATTCATTTCTTCCTAGTCCCTTTCTTAAAGATTCGAGGATTAATCAATTTTTTCTTAATAAAATCTTTTTTCCTCGGTTTTTTCTCAAACCTTGTATACCAAGGAGCAGTATCTATTTCAGGTAATACTTCAATTGAACTAGGCAACAGTGAAGATAAATCTTTCGATCTTAATTTAAACTCTCTTTCAATACTTTCGATTTCTTTCTTAAAACAGAGATCTTTAAGTTTATCTTCTCCAAAAATATCAATAAGAGCATCTGCTGCATCCAAATAATCAGCACTAGGTCGTCTATCATTTACCGTCAATAATACCATTCTCGCCAAGGTATTTGCAATTGCAACTCTTAGAGGTAATGTATCGTTTCCGATAGCAGGAACACCTCCTAAAACAATAACTTTTCTCATATATTTTTGTTTTTTTATTACCAATTATTTATTTCTTATTCAACTTCTTGATTTAGGTTTTTCCACTTTCCTATATGGGACAGAATGTAGTCATTTTACATGGAGCATTGAATCAATTACTGGTATAGTTTTATCTACCGTATATTTCCTTTCATGAATTAATATAATATCTCATGGTTTAACATTTTTCATTCTATTAATTAAGTCCTGCTTACTAGTTTTAGAACTCCAATCACGGGTATCAATGTCCCAATTA
>Ga0247611_10001962_pt1 | contig 35039 bp, 25 predicted proteins | sample 177DNAGHGhighgp2_FD_192422 | JGI IMG/M metagenome (GOLD analysis project Ga0247611, IMG submission 192422) | Sheep rumen microbial communities from Palmerston North, Manawatu-Wanganui, New Zealand - 1770 DNA GHGhigh gp2 | ecosystem: Host-associated > Mammals > Digestive system > Stomach > Rumen... | reverse complement strand
TTGTGGAAAACTGCTATGGCCATATTTGGAACAATTATGAATATGCTGGCTTGTTTGGACTTACTTTGGGCGATGTCGCCCAATGCGCAGAGTTCTTGCCCACAGGTCCGTGCCAACTGGAAACAAGTGTGATGGTAGGCTCCACTTCTACCGATGTCATGGTGGATGCCCTCAACGCTTGGGTGGATATGCAAGAAGATCCCTCAATTTACAAGCATTGGGTGTCTGTTTATGAACCTTACAACATCCCGATGTTCGAGGATGGTATTGAAGCTGTTGATGAAAGCAACGAGTCTGTTGCTTTATCATCAGTTTATCCCAACCCCGGAAAAGATGTGTTCAATATCCGCACGGCTCTGCCAAATGCTTATGTCGAAGTGTATGATATGAACGGAAAACTCATCCACAGCCAAGCCCTCACAGAGAATGTGACGAGGATTGATGCAACGGATTGGGCTGAGGGCGTTTATGTTTGGAAGGTAATTGTAGATGGCAAGGAAGCGGAAGTTGGGAAGTGGATTAAGGAATGAAAATACCTTTGGAGGGATGAAAACAGATTGCGTGTTGTCAAAAAAATAGGGACAAGCCGTTTTACTGCTATTTTTCAAATCATTGAAAAACAATATTTTGAAGAGTTGGCAACAGGAAAAAGTATGGACAAGGCAGGAGTTGCCCGTGAAAAGCTCTTGACAAGTAATCTATATCATTAACTTTGCGAAAATTTCAAAACCGAACCCCAATGAAAGTAACGAAAATTTACACCCTGCTTGCGCTCCTGATGATGGCTGGAGGGGTGACGATGCAAGCGCAGAATACTGCCACTGTTCACGGATTTGTGACGGATTCTGTGTCTCGCGAGCCTATTCCCTATGCCACTGTGCGACTTCTTGACCCAAATGGAACTCTCATCAATGGAGCCATCACCGATGTGGATGGGGCGTTCCTGATGAAAGAAGTACCTTTTGGAACACAAACTTTTGTTGTTTCGTTTGTTGGTTATCGCTCCAAAAGAGTCGTGAAGGAAATCAAGGAGAAGGAGCAGTGGTATAGGATTGGTATTGTAATGGAAAACAAGCAATTGCAGGAAGTGAACGTGGTAGGTGAAAAGGTGCTGATGCATGAGGAAGTCGATAAGACCGTTTATCGTCTTGACGATTTCGTTCTGCGCAATTCGCCTACGGTTTTGGAAGCAATGAAAAGCATTCCTGGAATAACGGTGAAAAACTCTGACGAAAGTGTCCGCGTCAACGGGAGCAACAATGTGCTTGTTCTGGTGGATGGTATGTATTCTTCTCGCAACCTTTCAACTATCAATCCAGAGGATGTGGAATCGATTGAGGTCATCACCAACCCGAGCGTGGAATATGATTCGGAAGTGGCTAATGTGGTAAATATCATTTTGAAAGAGGAACGGAAGCAAGGTGTCCGTGTCGTGGCGATGGGGCGCGGTGAAATGCCCTTGCATAGTCTCTATGGCCGCCTCAATGTGGATTACGAGTTCTCCAGATTCCGCGTTTTCGGCAATTATACGGCCACTTACTACAAGCCTCGCCATGAAGGGTTTGTTTATGACAGCACTTATTGCACAGTCACTGACGAGGAGGGGGACCGTTACGACGAGATAACGGCTACCAACATACTGCCCTCGTCACCTTCCATCAGCCACAAGGCCGGATTGGGTTTCGATTGGCGCATCAGCAAGAACGACTTGCTTTCGGTGAGCGGTAATTTAGAGCTGCATAGGGACAAAGTGAACAGCAGACAATACTCGCTTTACAACGATAACGGTGTTCTCGGTTTCGAGGAATGGAATGATGTGACGAGCCAAGGACGGTCGCGAGACCAGAACTATACCTTATACTATCGTCACCGCTTTGCCAAGAAAGGTCATGAAATCACCTTTAACTCAAATTATTACAGAATGAAAGGCGTTAGGGAATACCTTTCCCATTCTCTGTTCCATTATCCTGATGCCGACAGCGTTTTAAAGACCTTGGACCGCTTGACCGACAATGGGCAGTCGGCATGGAACGCCAAACTGAAATACGACCTTCCGCTGACCGAAAAGCTGACATTGACCACTGGTGTGCAGAACTATTCGCGCTGGATTGGCTACACTTACACCACTGGCGATGGTGGACAATATTTCGATTATCACGACAATCGTTTGGCCTTGTTTGGACAGATGGCTTATCGGTTCAGCGACCGCTTTTCGGTTTCGGCAGGTTTGCGTGGCGAGCATCTTCGTTTCAACATCTACGATACCATTAGCAGAGGCCAATGGAATGCGTTGCCTTCGGTCGCGCTGATGTACAAAATCAACGAAAACAACACATTGAAACTCAACTATAAATCGCTTCTTCAATATCCTTCCTATCATTTCCTCACGCCTTTCATCTATACCCAAAACGATGCTTTGGTCTATTCTGCGGGCAATCCCTATCTGTTGCCCGAGAAGACACAGCGCGTCAGCTTGAACTATACTTTCCGAAAGAAGTACACAAACCTGATAGTTGAACCGTATCTCGCCTATCGTAAAGGAATTATCGGAGAACGCTACCATATTATAGGCTCGGTGACGAACACCATTTTCGACAATGTGGCCAACTCCACGAAGTATGGAGGCCGGATTTCGGCGACCACCTTGGTGGGCGGTTTCCTCATGCCGATGGTAGAGTTTGACATGGGTTATGTGGACTATGGCCAACCCAAATACAACGGATGGGAAATGAGCCTTGTAGCGGGTTTGGAGATGGAACTGCCGTGGGATTTGACTTTGGAGGCAGAGTTTCTTTTCGACGGCACAAAACGCCTTTACAATGGCTATTCCTACTGTAGTCCGCTCATTGAGACTATCGCTTTGAGTCGGGGCTTCCTGAAAGACCAACTCTATGTTGAGTTATCAATGGAAGGCTTTTTCCTCAGCGAGAAAACGGAGGATGTCATCAATGTGCCAGGTTATTACAGCCTGAATCGTGCGGAACAGCGGATGCCTTCGTTTGGGCTTTACGTGCGATATGTATTCAAGGGCGGCGAGCGCAAGATGGCGGAGATTGAAGAAAGAGAGTCGCTGATGGAGAGTGAGTTGAACGCTACGGAAAGGAAATAGTATGTTTTAGAATTGGTGAAAGGAATCGTTATTTGGGATAGTTTGCATTAACTTCGTTGAATGCGGAGCATTTCGTGCTAACGTGCTAACGAAAGAGGACTAATAGGACAAATAAGACTAATAAGAATAATAAACAAATATGAATATGAAAGCAACAAGAATTACGCTCCTGCTTGCCCTGCTGCTGATGGCGGGAGGGGTGACGATGCAAGCGCAGACTGAAGATGACTTTTGGATGGGAATTGACCCGCCAACGACAGGTGTCTACTCGCTCATAGAGGATGCCGAGGGAAACATTATTGTAGGCGCAACAGGCGTGTACAACTCTTCCGATGATGGAGCAACTTGGAGCCTCATCGGACTGGATGACATTGGGGTGTTGTGCCTTTACGAGCATACGGACGGCACTTTGTTGGCGGGCACGAATAGATACCATTCCTTGTACAAGAGAGAAGCAGGAAGCACGGAATGGAGGTATCTGCCCGTTCCTATAATTGATAATGGTGTTTCTTTAGGTGTTACCCCCGATAACTCATTGTTGTTGGGCACATGGGGCAGCATTTGGAAATCAACGGACTGGGATACGATTTGGTCCAATGTTTGGGTGAGCAATGGTGGGGCTTGTGAGGTGACGGACTTCCTGAAATTGGACAATGGAACGATGTTGGCATCCGTTGAGGATCATCTTGCGATGGGTGAAGGCGGTTTGTTTCGATCGACCGACAACGGCAATACATGGGAAAACATCGGATTGACCAATGCTGCTATTCTCTGCTTGGCGAAGAACTCCCATGATGTGATTTATGCAGGTTGTAATGTGGATTTCACATCTGGCCTATTTAGGTCAACGGATTATGGTGCTACATGGCAGGAGTTTTTGCCTTATCAATGCGTTCAAGGGATAGCCGTTGACAACAATGATGTGGTATATGTCAATTTGTACTGCAATGGTTGGGGAGTGCCTTGGGGCGTTTATCGCTCTGCCGACAATGGAGAGACTTGGGAATCCCTGGAATCAGGGATGCCAAACAAGATGGTAATTGGTTTGCACCTTTCCAATGATGGTTATCTGTACGCCTTTGGCCAATACGACAACCAAATCTACCGAAGTCGCAAGTCGGTGTATGAGGAGTTTGAAATCGATGTTGTGGCGTGTCCCGAAAATGGTGGTACGGCCATTGGTTCGGGTACATACCATTTTGGAGAGTTTGCCAATCTTTCCGCCACGGCCAATGAAAACTACCAATTTGTTGGATGGACTAACCAAGATGGCGATACCATTTCCAACGAGGCCGAATACGCCCACATGATTGCAAGAGGCGGACAGATTACGGCGCATTTTGTTAGCATTGAAGCTGTGGAAGAGACGGAAGGAAATGGTTTTACATTGTGGCCAAATCCTACCAGTGGGGCTGTGCAGATTGAGGGTGTTGAGGCTGAAGAGGTTTTGGTTTATAATGCTTTGGGGCAGGTGGTGAAGAGCGTGCGGAACACGAATGAAATCTCCGTTGCAGACTTGTCGCACGGCATTTACCTGCTTCGCATCACAGATATGAACGGAATGGTTTACACAGACAAAATCACAAAACAATGAAAAACTTAAGACTTTACACTTTGCTTGCCCTGCTGATGACGGGCATTTCGGCTTCGGCCTACGATTTCTATTCAATTTGCCCAACGGGGCAGAAACTGGGGTATATCATCACCTCCTACGACCCACCAGAGGTTCTCCTCGAATCCATGTTTGATTTGGCGGATTATGTGGGTGGCGTCACCATTCCTGAGACAGTGAACTACAATTCTGTGGATTATACTGTGGTTGCTATTGGTGCCGATGCTTTTAATAAAGGCTGCTTCAGTAATGATTTGTCCGGGTCGTTGGTCATCCCCAATACTGTCAGGTTGATTGGCCCCCGTGCCTTTTTGGGGTGTTGGTTCACAGGGTCGTTGGTCATCCCCAATTCCGTTATAAGCATTGGTGAATGGGCGTTCCATAACTGCAAAAGGTTCTCGAGCCTGACCCTTTCGGAATCGCTTGTCGAAATCAACAATAATGCATTTGACTTATGTGAGAATTTTAGGGGCGACCTCGTCATTCCCGAATCGGTTGAATACATCGGCTTCAATGGTTTCAATGAGTGCGGCTTCGACGGCACCTTGTATCTGCCGCCCAAGATGACCCTGATTGAGAGCGGATGCTTCGAGGCATGCTACGGCTTTTCCTCCATCAACATTCCGGAAGGCGTGACATACATTGGCTATTGTGCTTTCGAGTTTTTGCACAAGCCCACGGAATTGGAGCTGCCGTCAACGGTGACAGAAATTGAAGGTGGAGCATTCCGCAACCTGTTTCGCCTTACCTCTATGACGGTCAAGGCCTCTTATCCTCCCTATATTTGGGACGACACTTTTGAGCGTGTCAATCGCAACATCCCTATCTATATTCCAAAGGGAACGATTGAGGATTATGGGAATGCGGAGTATTGGTCGGAGTTTTTTAATTACATAGAGGTTGATTTTGATGGTGTTGATGAGCAAGAAAACTTAATAACGACAATCTATCCCAACCCGGCTGTCGACAGGATACGCATCGATGGCGTTGAGGCCGTTGAAGTTCAGGTCTACAACGCCCTTGGACAGTTGGTGAAGACCGTGCACGACACGAATGAAATCCCCGTTTCAGACTTGCCACAAGGCGTTTACCTGCTGCGGATTGCGGATGCGGAAGGGAGAAACCATACAGCGCGTGTGGCAGTGAAGGAATAGATATTCCCAAAGGGAATCACAAAAGGTCTTACGCTTTTTTCAATAGTATCACATACACCGGGAAGTGGTCGCTGTAACCACCCATCCAGACGCCGCTGCCGAAGGTGCGGAAAGGGTAGCCGTTGTATTTGCCGCCGTGTTGCTTCAGGAACTCTTTGTTGTGCACCTTCGCATTCTTGAATTGATAGGTGTCGTAACCTGTAGGCACAAGGGCAGGGGTGAGGATCATCTGGTCGAGCACGCCGGGCGCATCACGGTAGAAGTTGGTGCCATAGCCTTTCTTGTGCAGGTCATACATGGGGTTGAAGAACTCACCGTCGCGCAGGTCTTTCATGTCGCCCGAGGCACGCAGATATTCCGTAACGGTCTTGTTGGTCGGGTAGTCGTTGAAGTCGCCCATCATGATGATCTTGGCGTTCTGGTCCTGGCGCATGATGCTGTCGGCGATGTGGCGGCAGAGGTTGGCGGCTGCAATACGGCCAGGCATGGAGCGTTTCTCGCCGCCGGCACGCGAAGGCCAGTGCATGACGATGAAGTGCATCATCTCGCCATCGAAGAGGCCGGAGACGACCAATTGGTCGCGGGTGATGAACTCGGGGTCGTCGGGGATGATGGTATGATAGGTCTTGCTGTTGGTCAGCTTAAAGTATTTCGGATTGTAAATCAAACCCACATCCACGCCACGACGGTCGGGAGAGTCATAGTGGACAATTTGGTAGTTGCGGTCTTTCAGCTCGGGTTGGGCCACAAGGTCCTCCAACACGGTGCGGTTCTCCATTTCGCACATGCCTAAAACAGCCACACCGTCGGGCGTCCAGTCGGTGCCGATGGTGGAGATGGCGTAAGCCATGTTATGGAGCTTGGATAGGTATTTCTCCGAGTTCCATTGGTTGGCACCTTGGGGCAGAAACTCCTCGTCGTTTTTGTTCGGGTCGTTGATGGTGTCGAAGAGGTTCTCCAGGTTATAGAAGCCGACCAAACCGACTTTGTAAGCTTGTTGCTCTTGGGCAGAAATACGGTTAGCTTGGAGGCAAAAAGCCAAAATGATGAGTGCAAAGATGAGATGCTTATTCATGGTTTAAGTGTTGTTTGCATTATGATTAGGCGGCAAAGGTAACAAAAAATCGGTCTTTTTTCTTTCTTTGGATGAATTTTCGGTCAAGCAGGCTCTTTTACCAATTTTATTTCTCTAAACTCTGATAAAAAAACAAGATTTAGAGAAATAAAATACTTTAATTCTCTGAAAATAATATTTTTTGTACCTTTGCAGAGAAATAAAATCGATATGGCATGAAAAATATCATCGGAAGAAAAAAGGAAATCGAAGAATTGGAACGATTGTATAATGCTGAAAATGCGGAGTTTGTGGCTGTTTATGGTCGGCGGCGTGTGGGCAAGACCTATCTAATAAAGGAAGTTTTTAAAGACAGATTTGCCTTTTGGCATACAGGATTGTCACCTTACGATCATGACAAGAAATTTCTGCTCCGTAATCAATTGCAAGCGTTTTTGTATTCGCTGCAAGACTTTGGATATGAAGGTCAAGCGTGTCCCAAATCTTGGCTTGAGGCTTTTCGGTGGTTGGAAAAACTGCTTGCATCTAAAGACGATGGAAGTCGGCAAGTGGTTTTCATTGACGAATTGCCTTGGATGGACACAGCGCGGTCGCGGTTCATCCCTGCCTTTGAGCATTTCTGGAACGGTTGGGCTTCAAAGCGCGACAATATTCTGCTAATTGTTTGTGGTTCGGCCACTTCTTGGATGGAAGACAACCTTATTAATAATGAAGGCGGCCTCTACAACAGACTGACTCGCGAGATAAAACTCTGGCCTTTCACTTTGGCTGAGTGCGAGGCTTATTTTCGAAACAAGGAAATGAATGTGAGCCGCTATGATGTGGCACAAACCTACATGGTCTTTGGTGGTGTTCCGCATTACCTGAGCCTGTTTGAAAAGGGCTATAGTACGGCACAAAACATTGATCTTGTGCTGTTTGATAGAAACGCCAAACTGAGGAATGAATTTGACCGGTTGTTTGGCTCGCTATTCAAGAACGCCGATGACCACAAAAAAGTTGTTCGTCTGCTGGCGGGAAGACGAAGCGGCTACACGCGCAAAGAAATCCTTGAACTCACGGACATTAAGGATGGTGGTGGGGCGAGTGAAATCCTCAAAGGCTTGAAAGAGAGTGATTTCATCACATCTTATTATCCATTCGGTGACCGGAAGACCGAACATTATCGACTGACTGACCATTTTTGTATGGCTTATCTTCAATTCATAGATGGCAAAGACAAGCCAGACCCTCAGTTTTGGCAGAAGAACAATGCCTCACCGCGCCTAAACGCATGGCGTGGCTTTGCCTTTGAGGAACTTTGTTTTGCCCATGTTGCCCAGATTAAACAAAAACTGGGGATTGCCAGTGTAAGTACGACAGAATCTTCTTGGGTGGTAGAATCGAGAGAGAGAAAACATCAGATAGATATGCTCATAGACAGGGCCGACAATGTGATAAACCTTTGTGAAATAAAGTTTTATGGTAAGTCGTTCTCCATTGATGCAAAATATGGCGTTGAGTTGCGGGAGCGGGTGCAAACCTTGATGGACAAAGTACCGCAGAAAAAAAGCATCCGCTTGACACTGATAGCCGCCTACGGGCTGAAGCCAAACGAAAACAGCGGACAAGTGCAGAGTGTGGTCAGTTTGGACGACTTGTTTTGAGTGGGCAAAAGCATTTGAAATACAGCAAAAACCAGTCTTTTTTCTTTCTTTGGATGAATTTTCTCAGTCTTATGAAATAACCATTGAATGAGTTGAGCGACTTTTTCTATACTGAACCCCACACTTCCCTCTTCTGATCCCCATACTATTTTTGGTTCAGATATGGGTCAAAAAAAGTTGAGATATGGGTCTTAACCTTTCATGCATGTCCCCGTTCCCGTTTCAAGCCAAATTTTTCCCGTTTCAAACGGTATATTTGGATTTCCTCTTTTTCGCCACATAAAGCCCATGAAAAATGGTTAAATTTTCGCTAAATCGTGTCCCTCGTTAGGGCGGATTTGCAATCCGACCGTAGCCGAGTATTAATTACGAGTATTAATTAATAGATAGTAAGTTTCCTTTTTTCCCAAAAATCCCAACAAAAATGCCAAACCCATCAATCTTTTTCCTATTTTTGTCCGTTTAATTCACATAAAACCCAACGAATAATCATAAAAAGTTCAATATGAAGAAATTCCTACTTTTAATGGCGGTTCCTTTGCTGATGGTGTCGCGGCTTGCAGCCCAAGTCATCGACTCCACCGACCTGAACCAAAACGACTTGCCGACGGTGATCCTGATGGATTCCGACTTTGAGGAGTCCTCCACCTCGGTCAACGATGCCTCGACTTTGCTGAACTCGTCGCGCGACGTGTTCAACAGCATCGCGGCCTACAACTTCGGCTCGCTGCGCTATCGTGTGCGCGGTAACGACTCGAAGTACAGCGACGTGATGATCAACGGCATCCTGATGAATGACCCTGAGACGGGACGTCCCGTCTTCTCCAATTGGGGTGGCCTCAACGACGCCTTCCGCAATTCGATGCTCGTCGAAGGTCTCGGCAAGACCGACGCTGGCTTTGGCGGCCTCGGTGGCCTCACAGCTTATTCAACACGTGCCTCGCAGTACCGTAAACAGGTTTCGCTGAGCTATGCTTTTAGCAACCGTTCCTACAACCACCGCGTCATGGCCTCCATCGGCCCGGGCGAGATGGGCAACGGCTGGTACATGATGGCAGCCGCAAGCGGTCGCTATGCGGGCAAAGGCTATACCGAAGGCACTTTCTATCAGGCCTACAGTTACTTCCTCTCCGTGGAGAAGAAAATCAACGACAAGCACAGCCTCGACCTCACCGTGTTCGGCGCACCTTCGCAACGTGGTGGCTCGGCTCCCGTGGTGCAAGAGATTTACGACCTCGTCGGCACGAACTATTATAACCCCAATTGGGGCTATCAGACGGTGGATGCCAACGGCAAGCAGGTCATTCGCAACTCGCGCGTGAGCACCTATCATCAGCCCATGGCGCAACTCACTTGGTATTGGACGCCCAACAAACGCACCGAGTTCAACACTTCGTTGTACTACTTCAGTGGCCCGGGCAGCCAGACTTCGCTCGAATGGGGTGAGGCCAAAGACCCGCGTCCCGACTATTACAAGAACCTGCCAAGTTATTATGAAACCAACGCCCACAGTACAACGGAAATAGAAAACCAGTTTGCCAATTGGATGAACCGCGACCCGAAGGTCACGCAAATCGACTGGGATGCCTTGTACAACGCTAATCGTAACCACCTCTTCACCGTGCAGAACGCCAATGGTCAAGAAGGCAATACGGTTACTGGAGCAGCCTCCAAGTACATCCTTGCGGAGCGTCACTACGACAAACGCCAAATGGGCAACGCCACCTACTTCAAGCATGAGTTCCAACCCAATTTGATCATGACGGGTGGCTTCTCGGTGAGCGCATCGCGTACGCATTACTACGAAAGCATCAACGACCTGCTTGGAGGCGATTACTACTATGATATTAATAAGTATGCCGAAAGCCTTGAATCAGACGAGTGCCAAACCAACCTGCTGAATCCTAACCATGTAGCCAAGGTGGGCGATATCATCGGATATAACTACTACGCCAACCGCAACTACGGCCGCATTTGGGACCAAATCGACTGGCTTGTCGGCAACTTCGACCTCTATTTGGGCTTGCAGGCTGAGTTCACCCAGATATGGCGTGAAGGTCTTTGGAAGAGCGGTTCTTTCGCTGATAACTCTTACGGCAAGGACAAGATGCACAACTTCTTCGACCCAAGCTTGAAGGCCGGTGTGACCTACGCCATCAACGGACGTAACTACATTGTGGCCAACATGGCCTTAATGACCCAAGCCCCGCAGTTCAGGGACATTTATGTGTCGCCTCGCACCCGACACACCATCGTGGAAGGCGACCTCAAGAGCGAGCGCATTTTGGCTATGGATTTGAGCTACCTCTATCGCTCGCCCGAGTTCAAGTTCCGTTTGACGGGTTACCACTACGCTTACAGAAACCTCATTTGGAACCGCAGTTTCTATTGCGAAAACGTGTTCCAAAACACCACCACCAGTGCCAACTCCTACACCAGCGAGTTTGTCAACTTCATCATGACCAACATCAACCAGAAGAGCATTGGCGTGGAAATGGGAGCAGAGTGGAACGTCACCCCGACCATCACCTTGCAGGCGGCAGCTGCCAACGGCATCCATGCGTATGACAACAACCCGATTTTCTCGGTCTATGACGACAATAATACCACGGCTTACATCCAAAACAGCGTGGCTTACCTGAAAGACTACCATGTTTCTGCAGGTCCTGAGACCGTGGCTTCATTGGGTATCAAGTACAACTCGCCGAAATACTGGTGGGTAAGCCTCAACGGAAACTATATGGCCAATATGTACTTCGACGTGAACCCATATAACCACACCAAGGAGGGCATGCTGCACTACGCCCAAGGCGACATCCGCATTCCTCTTGTACTGAACGAAACCCCGCTGAAGCCCGCCTTCACACTTGACTTTTATGGCGGTTTCTCGAAGCGATACAAGGGATACTATTTCCTCTTCAACTTGAGTGTCAACAACATCCTCAACAACAAGAGCATCATCCTTTATGGTTACGAGCAGTTGCGCTTCAATGCCAACAACCCCGACATGTTCCCCGACAAGTACTCCTATATGTATGGAACGAATTTCTTTGTCAGTATAACGGTAAGGAAGTAAGCTGTCAGCTAGCTTGCTGATAGCAGACTGCTGAAAGCCAAACAATTAAACGATTCAACGATCAACAATTCAACATCAAATAAAATGAAAAACAAAGTATTAAAAATCTTTGCACTTCTTGCCATGGTGGGCACATTGTTCACCGCCTGCAAGAAAGAGTATCCAATGCCACCTATCCAAGAACTGCCGATAGGAAGGGTTTACACCATCAGTGAAATTCTTGCCTTGGAACCGGGCACCGTTTTCAATGAAGACGCTTCGGTGTATGGCATCATCACTGCCGACGAGGTGTCGGGCAACCTCTACAAGGCTGCCTTCATGCAAGACCGTGCCACAGGTGCCGCCATCGAGTTGTACCTCAACGCCGTCAGTGGCGTGCGCATCGGCGACTCCGTCCGCATCTACCTGAAGGATGTCACCTACGCCATGTACAACAACCTGCCTCAATTGAGCAACTTCGAGGCCGACGGACACATTGTCATTTTGGCCAACAACAAGCCCATCACGCCCGCCAAGGCCACCATTGCCGAAATCAACCAAGGCAAATACCTCGCGGGTTTGGTGCGTTTGGAGAATGTGAAGTTCACCGAACAGAACACTTTTGCCGACCCCACCACATACGGCAATCGTACCTTGATTGATCCTATGAACCCTTCAAGCAATGTCATCGTGCGCACGAGCAACTACGCCAACTTTGCCAACGATTCGCTGCCGCAAGGTGTTGGCAATTTGACGGCCATTGCCACGGTTTACAACAGCACTTGGCAACTCATCATCCGCTCGGCCCGCGAGTTGGAGTTTGACGGCTATGTGCCGGGCGGCGCCAATGACTTGCCGTATTGTGAGTTTTTTGCCTCTTCGTTTGGGTCCTACACGACATACGATGTAAAGGGTGCCCAACATTGGGAGATTGACTACAGCACTGCCAAGATGACGGGTTACGAAAACAGCACGAACTATGAAAATGAAGACTGGCTGATTTCGGCCAAGTTCTCTTTGGAGAACGTTTCGAGTGCCAGTATGACGGTATCCTATATCGCTCGCTATTTTAATAATGTGAATGAAGACGTCACGGTTTGGGTTTCCTCTGACTACACCTCTGGCGACCCGAATTCGGCCAATTGGGAACAAATTCCTGCTACATGGGTTGAAGGCTCTAACTGGAACGACTTCGCCTCCACCACACTCGACCTTTCCCAATTCCTTGGTAAGAAGGTTTGTGTGGCCGTGAAATACCTCTCCAACGACACGAAGGCTGGCACCATTGAGGTGCAGAGCATCTGTATCCAAGAAGGTAGTGCCCCGACGCCTCCTCCCGGACCGGGCACTGGTGGTGAGCTGCAAACTATGCCTTACACACAGAACTTTGCTTCAGAGTTTGGCACCTACATGACCTACGATGTGTTGGGCCCACAATCTTGGGAAATCGACTATAGCACGGCTAAGATGACGGGTTATGTCAGTAGCAGCTATTATGCCAACGAAGACTGGCTCATCTCGTCACCGGTGGCTATCACGGGTGTGAGTGATGCCAAGATGACGATGGCATACATTGGCCGTTATTTCAATAATATTAATAATGAAGTAACCATTTGGGCTTCGACGAACTACGTTTGGGGCAGCGACCCGAGTATGGCTGGTTGGACGCAGGTTCCTGCCGTTTTGGTTGAAGGCAGCAATTGGAGCGACTTCATCGCCACGGAAATTTCGCTGAGTGATTATGTTGGCCAAACGGTCACCTTCGCAGTGAAATACATCTCCACTGACAGCAAAGCTGGCACGATGGAGATCCAAAGCATCACCATCGAAGAGGGTAGTGGTGTGACACCTCCTACGCCTCCCACTCCTGGACAAGGTGAAGGCAGTGGTACATTAGAAGATCCCTATAATGTGGCTGCTGGTATTGGTTTGCAGAGTGAGGAGCCTATTGCATGGGTGCATGGCTACATCGTGGGTGCCGTGAAATCGGGCCTGAGCTCGGTCACGAGCAATGCCGACATCAACTGGAGTGCTCCGTTCGACCTGGCTACCAACGTGGTCATCGCTGACGATGTCACCTGCCGCGAAATCAGCCAGTGCATCATCGTCAACCTGCCTGCGGGCAAGCCGCTCCGCACGCAGGTCAACTTGATGGACAACCCTGGCAACCTGGGCAAGCATCTCGCCGTGAACGGGAAACTTCGCAAGTATTTTAACCAAGCTGGTCTGCGCGACAGCAACGGCACAGAGGCTGACTTTGTGTTGGAAGGTGGTGTAACGCCTCCTCCGACACCAGGAACGACTATCTTCTCTGAAACCTTTGCTAATGGTCAAGGCCAATTTACCATTCAGGATGTCTTTATGCCTCAAGAGTTGTCATACGTCTGGAAGCATGACTCCCAATACTCTTGCATGAAAGCCAGTGCATACGTCTCTGGTCAAAACTATGCTGCTGAAAGCTGGCTGGTTTCGCCTACCATCGACCTGTCGAATGTCAGTGCTGCCACGCTGAAGTTCGACCATGCCGTCAACTATGCCTCACCTGATGGTTTGTCGGTGATGGTTTCCACCGATTATACCGGTGAAGTCCTGCAGTGTACTTGGACTGAGCTGAACCTCAGCCAATGGCCTGCTGGCAACAACTGGACCTTCATCAACTCCACTGCCGACCTGAGCCAATATGCAGGCCAAAGGGTGACCATCGGGTTCAAGTACACGAGTAGCGGTAATGCTTCAGCCACTTGGGAAGTGAAGAATGTAGTGGTGGAATAAACGAAACAGCAAATGAAAATGAAAAGCCTGCCTTCGGGTGGGCTTTTTTTGTGCTCTCTTGCGCCAATATGCAATTTTCCCTTATCTTTGCACGTTGAAAGGAAAACAAATTTGGTATGTCAGAGAATTTGGTCATCATCCCGACTTACAAGGAGAAAGAGAATATTGAGAAGATTATCCGCTACGTCTTCAACCTGCCTATGGCGTTCGATATTTTGATTATCGACGACAACAGCCCCGACGGCACCGCCGACATCGTGAAAACGCTGATGACGGAGTTTAGTGACCGCTTGTTTATGATTCAGAGGTCAGGCAAGTTGGGTCTCGGCACGGCTTACATCACAGGCTTCAAGTGGGCTTTGGAGCGTGACTACCAGTATGTCTTCGAGATGGATGCCGACTTCTCCCACAACCCCGATGACTTGGCACGACTGCATGATGCTTGTGCCAACGGCGCGGATTTGGCGGTCGGATCACGCTACAAGACCGGCGTCAATGTGGTCAACTGGCCGATGGGCCGTGTGCTGATGTCGTACTATGCTTCAGCCTACGTGCGTTTTATTACCCGAATGCAGGTGCGCGATACCACGGCAGGCTTCGTGTGCTACACGCGCAAGGTGCTTGAGACCATCGACCTCGACCGTATCAAGTTCGTGGGTTATGCCTTCCAGATCGAGATGAAGTACACGGCTTGGAAACTTGGCTTCAAGATTGAGGAAGTGCCGATTATCTTCACCGACCGTCGCGAGGGTCAGTCAAAGATGAGCAAAGGCATTTTCAAGGAGGCTGTGTTTGGTGTGCTCAATTTGCGTTGGAGAGGCATGACAGGAAAGATTAAATCAAGAAAAGTCTGATGAACTACTGTATCAAAAATGCTACACTTGTCAACGAGGGCCAGACCTTTGTGGCAAGTGTTTTCGTTTCGGACGGCAAAATTGCCAAGATTGTCCGCGAGGGTCAGGCTTCTGAGCTTGCCGAAGGGCCGGCTTGGGAAGTCATTGACGCCACAGGCAAATACCTCATCCCCGGCATCATCGATGAGCATGTGCATTTCCGTGAGCCAGGCTTGACGCACAAAGCCGACATCTACACGGAGAGTCGTGCCGCCGTTGCGGGTGGCGTGACTTCTTTCATGGATATGCCTAACACCAATCCACAGACGACGACACAGGAATTATTGCAACAAAAGTTCGACCTCGCTGCCGAGAAATCGTTGGCCAACTATTCCTTCTATCTTGGTGCGACCAACGACAATCTCGCCGAAGTGGTGAAAACCGACCCAAAAACGGTGTGTGGTATCAAACTCTTCATGGGCTCCAGCACAGGCAATATGCTCGTTGACAAGAATGAGGTCTTGGTGCGCCTTTTCCGTGAGTCGCCCTGCTTGATTGCCGCACATTGCGAGGATGAACAGACCATCCATGAGAATACGGTTCGCTGTAAGGACTTGGCAGCCAAAGGCGAAGTCGTCGTTGACGCAAGTATTCATCCTTTCATTCGTACCGCTGAGGCTTGCTACAAATCCTCGTTCAAGGCCGTTGACATGGCCGACCATTTTGGCGCGAGACTTCATGTACTGCATATCTCCACCCAAAGGGAGTTGTCGCTCTTTAAGAATAACATTCCTTTGAAAGACAAAAAGATAACGGCAGAAACATGCCCACATTATTTGTGGTTTGATAACCATGATTATGAGGCCAAGAGTTTCGCCATCAAGTGCAATCCCGCCATCAAGTCGCACCGCGACAAGGAAGCTTTGCTCCAAGCTTTGCACAATGGCTTGATTGACACCATCGGCACCGACCATGCACCGCATTTGCGCGAGGAGAAGTTCACGGGTGACTATTTCACCAGCAAGTCGGGCTTCCCGTCCATCCAGCATTCTTTGGAGGTGATGGCCAATTTATTGCCAAACGATTTGCCGTTGTTGGTACAGCTGATGTGCCACAATCCCGCCATCTTGTACCAAATCGACCGTAGAGGTTTTATCCGCGAAGGCTATCATGCTGATTTGGCTCTTGTGGATGTGAATGCAAATAGCTGTATTACAAATGCAAACGAGTATTCCAAATGTGGCTGGTCGCCTTATGATGGTTTGGAAGTCCATACTCGGGTGACGCATACTTTCGTAAATGGGAATCTGGTGTTTGAAAAAGGTGTCTTCCATGAGGAAAACAAAGGCGAAAGGCTAGTGTTTAATAGGTAATCAACAAATAATTTGACCAATGAAAAAGATAGTATTGTTATTGATTTCTGTTATAGTAATCACTTCATGCTCAGCCCAGCTGACTGAAAAAGTGGTGGAAACTTATCCCGATGGCAAGACCTGGAAGACCCAGTTATTTGACAAAAAGGGCGTCTGCGTAAGGGAGGTTGAGTATTATACGACGGGACAAGTGAGAATGGAAGGAGGCATGAAAGATGAGAAACGCGAGGGTGAGTGGAAAGCCTATTTCCCCGACGGGCGTATGCAGAGCATCGGTACCTTCGCCAATGGATTGCGCACAGGCGCGGCCACAGTCTGGCAAGAGAACGGCAACTTGCTGCAAGAAGGGTTCTATAAAGACGGCAAGCATGTAGGCAAGTGGAAGTTCTACGACGAACAGGGCAATCTCTTAAAGGAAGTCGATTACGGCGAATAATGCTATCTATCGCCCTTCTATTTCATTCCAAGCCAAGCCATGTGCGATGGGTTGGAATCTGTAGAAGGGCGATATGGTTTAATCTTTCCAACTATACAGGTTTATGCCGAAGGTGAACTCGGCATAGTCGATGACGGCTTCGTGCACTTTCATGAAGCTGCCCACGAACATGTTACGGTTCTCGCCTAAGTAATACTTGAACCCCAAACGTTCGTAGAAAGTGCGGTAGCAGGGTGGGAGGTAGGTGTCCTCAAAGTGGCTTTCCGACGACTCGGCTAAGCCCCAGGTCTTCTTTTGGTCGGTACCGTAATAGATGCCATGCCAGAGGTAATAGCCACCGCCAATGCAGAAGGCGAAGCGGTTGAAGTTGACCTCGAACATCACCGAGGGCGCAAGATGCAGGCCGCGGGCGAAGCTGTATTCCATCAACGGGATGGCCTCGTCGCCAGAGAAGTATTCGTGGCCGTCGTCGTACATCTGATGCGCTTTCTCGTACATGCGCTTCGTCTCGCCGGTCCAGCCGAAGTCCAAGCACACGTCGTAGCTGAACTTGGGATGGAACTGACGGTGCACGCCGAGCTGTATGACATCGGCGAAGTAATAGGGACGTTCGTTGGGCAGGTCGCTGACCATGGTGCCGTCGGCGGTTTGGTAGCTACGCATCCATTCGTTGGTCTGCAAAAGCCCTACCGACTCGGTGGCGAAGATGGAGGTGCTCTTCTCAAACTTCGGGCGCGGTTTTTCCTTGGGGACGAGTTCGGGGCGACCCATGGGATGGTAGCGCAGTCCCACCACCCAACTGAACACGTTGATGCCGCAGTTAGGCAGCCTGAGTGCCGCATTGGAGGAGTGTGAGAATTGGTAGCGCACCAAAAGGTCGAAGTTGTCCTCAATCATGAAGGTTGGGCCCGCGTCAATGGCGAGGTGCACGTTGGCCACTGAGCCGATGAATTCGTCACCGTGTTTGGTCCAGAACGAGAATCCGCCCATGATGTCGTAATCGAACGACCAGTATTTGCCGCGATAGAGATGTCCATTGATGAAACCACCCAATGAATAGCAGTCGCCGAGGGCTCGCCAAGTCTCTCTTTCGTAGCCATTCTCGTCGCGGTCGACGAATTGGACGCTGTCCACGTTGTTCTTCTCGAAGCGCAGGAAGGCACCGTAGGAGAGGTGGTTGAAGTCACGCTCCCACTTCAGGCGACCATCGGTCTGACGCCCGATGCGTAGGTCGACGCCATATTGCGGCAGCGACTTCATGTAGGCATGGCGTTCCTCGAAGGGGAAATACTTGCCCAGGCGACCGTCTACTTCGAAGAAGGTGCGGTTGTCGAAGGTGAAAAGCTTTTGTTCCTGTGCCGTGGTGTTTTTCGGGAACGTCACAGCGGCTAAGATAACGGCAAGCAATATTGCCTTTCTTAAAGATGGTTTCATAAAGTTGTAAAAATGAATGGGTTCTGGTAATAATGTTAATCACTCTATAATCCAACTCGTGCCTTCCTTGCCGTCTTTCAGTGTGATGTGCAATTTGGCGAGTTCGTCACGGATCTTGTCGCTTGTGGCCCAGTCCTTGTTGGCGCGGGCTTGCTTGCGGATGTCGATGATGGTCTGCATCAGACCGTCGACGAGGGCACCACTGCCGTCGGAGGCGTTGCTCTCAACCAAACCGAGGATGTCGAAGACGAAGTCTTGGAACAACTTGTTGAGCAAGGCCAGTTCGTCAGCATTGATTTGTGCCTTGCCGTCCTTTACGGTGTTGACGATGCGCACGGCCTCGAAGAGGTTGGCGATGACGATGGGACTGTTGAAGTCGTCGTTCATGGCGTCGTAGCAGGCATCGACAATCTTTTGGATGTCTAGACTGGCGGCGCCTTCGGTGGCTTTCAGACCCTTGGCGGCCTTCACGGCTTCCATCAGGCGGTTGTAACCCTTTTCGGCAGCTTGTAAGGCTTCGTTGCTGAAGTCCAAAGTGCTGCGGTAGTGGGCCTGCAGGATGAAGAAGCGGATAGTCATGGGGCTGTAGGGTTGCGCAATCATCTCCTCGCCCTTGGCGTTGATGTGGCTGCCGTTGAAGAACTCGTCGAGGGTGATGAAGTTGCCTAACGACTTGCCCATCTTCTGCCCGCCGATGGTGATCATGTTGTTATGCATCCAGTAGGTGACGGGTTGCTTGCCGTTGGCGGCCACGCTCTGTGCAATCTCCGACTCGTGGTGCGGGAACATAAGGTCCATGCCGCCGCCGTGGATGTCGAAGGTCTCGCCGAGGTATTTGCAGCCCATGGCCGAGCATTCCATGTGCCAGCCTGGGAATCCGTCGCTCCAAGGCGAAGGCCAGCGCATGATGTGCTTGGGTTCAGCCTTTTTCCAAAGGGCGAAGTCGACGGGGTTGTGTTTCTCCTCTTGTCCACTTAGCTCACGCGTGGTGTTGAGCATTTCCTCGAAGTTGCGTCCCGAGAGGATGCCGTAGGGGTGCTCCTTGTTGTATTTCTCGATGTCGAAATACACCGAGCCGTTTTCCACGTAGGCATAGCCGTGGTCGAGGATCTTCTGGACCATGGCGATCTGCTCGATGATGTGTCCCGAGGCGTGCGGCTCGATGGACGGACGCAGCACGTTCAGCTTGTCCATCGCGGCGTGGTAGCGGTTGGTGTAGTATTGTGCCACCTCCATCGGCTCCAGGTTCTCAAGGCGTGCTTTCTTGGCGATTTTGTCCTCGCCTTCGTCGGCGTCGTGTTCCAAGTGACCCACATCGGTGATGTTGCGCACATAGCGTACTTTATAGCCAAGATGTTGCAGATATCTGAAAACTAGGTCAAAAGTGATGGCTGGACGGGCATGACCAAGGTGGGCATCGCCATAGACGGTGGGGCCGCAGACGTACATGCCCACATGTGGGGCGTTCAAGGGTTTGAAAGGCTGCTTGCAGCGCGAAAGGCTATTATAAATATATAAGGTGCCGTTCATCTTTGTTATAGATTTGAATTATTGCGCAAAAGTACAAAATAATATGGAAGGATGGGCAGTAAAGTCAAAATGTATTGATTTGAAAGCTGAAAGAAAAGAAACAGGTGTTAGAAAAGGGAACCGAAGTTGTATGCCATGATTTTTTTTGAATTTTTTTTAAAAAATTGTTGGATAATTCAAAAAAAGCGTATTTTTGCGGAAAAATATGGAATGAAACGGAATAAAAACGAATTGAAATAATAACAACCCTAGTATTAACCTAAAAATCTAAAGCTATGAAAAGGAACTCTACTATTGTGATGGCCACTGTTTTCTTTCTGTCGGTCATGTCGTTTGTAACGGGTTGCAAGAAGCCCAATGAAACAAAGGTTCCAGTGGTGACCGTGCTGGAACAATCGGTAGTGGTAAGCTACTACACGGCGCTGCTTTGTGCGGAGGTGACCGACGACGGAGGTGCCTTAATCAAGGAGCGCGGTTTCTGCTATGGGAAGGTGGGAGGTCCGATCGACACCCTGCTGTGTGAGGTAGGCTCATCATCCTTCTCCGTCGAGCTGACAGGCTTGTCGCCTTTGACAGCCTACACCTGCGAGGCCTTTGCCAGCAATGAGGCTGGACGTGGCTATAGCGAAAAGTTCAACTTTACCACCGTGAGTGACACGATACCCTTGGTTGACACCTACATCGTGAAGGACGTCACCCAGTATTCCGCTGTTCCCAGCGGTCAGGTACTTAGTGGCGGTGGCCAGGAAGTGATGGAGCGCGGAATATGCTACAGCACAGAGCCCCGGCCTAACATTGAAAGCCCGCACGTGGCCTTAGGCTCGGGCATAGGTCCTTTTGAGTGCCAGCTGACCGACCTGCAGCCCGACACGAGGTATTATATCTGCGCATATGCGGTGTGCACCAAAGGCGTGTATTACGGCGACCAGCTGGTCTTCGACACCAAGATGCTGCCGATGGCGGTGCGCACCATATCGGTGTCGGATGTGACGGGATCCCGTGTGAAGGCGGCGGGCGAGGTGATCCGTGACGGCGGCTATGAGGTGAAGGAATGCGGATTCTGCTGGGGTGTTGGACATAACCCTACCATCGATGGGCTACACATGAAGGTCGATGTCCGAAAGTGCACTTTCGAGAGCTATTTCTCGGGTCTGGAGAAAGGCCAGACGCATTATGTGCGCGCCTACGCAATCAACGAAGAGGGTGTGGCGTACGGTGATGAGCTGGAGTTTGTCCCCGACGACCCATTTATGCCATGGCCTGAGGGCGCCCTTCCGGGACTGTTCTCTGTGGGCAAATACCATCAGGTGCGTTTCTCACAAGGCAACCTGCAATACTGCGCCGATTATAATGTATGGCGTTTCGCCGAGGACCAATGGGATTTTGTGGGCGGCTCAGGTTGGGACTATGAACTCGGGGATGTGAATTTTGGGACAGTGTATAAAGATGGCGCCAAATGCGACAATACCAAGGTCTATTATTATTACGATGGCTGGATTGACTTGTTCGGATGGGGCACCAGCGGATGGAACAACGGCAATGAGTATTACCATCCCTGTGATCGCATTTCCTATGTCCCTGATTGTTCTTCTTACGGTCCTCGTGGCAATTTTGGCCTGACCGGAGAGTACGCCCATGCGGATTGGGGGGTGCACAACACCATCAGCAACGGAGGCTCAAGACAATGGCGCACGCCGAGTGCCGAAGAGTTTCTGTTTCTCCTTGATGAAAGGGTCACGCCTTCGGGGATGCGTTTCTCCATGGCTGTTGTGGCTGGGGTGAGGGGAATGATACTCTTGCCTGACGATTGGGACGCTTCCACATATCCGTTGGGAGCTGTCAACGTGTATGCTTCTTATTTCGAAAATAAAATAACAGCCGGCGAATGGTTGGATGTGTTGGAGCCCGCAGGTGCGGTGTTCTTGCCTGCTGCCGGGGAACGCTATCAGTTCCCTTGGTACGACGGGGTTTGGTATGATTTGTATGGAGCAGGGTTTCAATACCGGGGGATAACATATTGGCAAGAACATTGGTATGACCCGACATTGACTTCGTCATCTACCAGTGGCTCATATTGGACGGCTTCGCAATTCCTGGGCGACGAGGTGGCAGGTGTGAACAATGGCTTTTCATTGGAGATATTTTCCACGGATAATTACGCTATTGAAGGCATTGCACCTACTATAAGATGTAACGGTAGGTCCGTCCGCTTGATTTCGGACGAGTGATTGCAGCGTTTGCAAAAAACACAAAATTTCGTTCCAACCTATCAACTCTTTTCGTACCTTTGCGGCAAAATCAGTTGGCAGTTTGTAGTTTGCAGATGCCAGTTGCGCTTCTACACGCTATCAGACTGCCTGACTGACAACTGAACAACTGACAACTTCAAACTTAAATAAAATGTACGCAAATTTTCAAGAGTATCTGAAAAAGGAATTGGCTCAGATTGAAGCCGATGGCCTTTATAAACGTGAACGCATCATCGAGAGCGCCCAAGGCGCCGAAATCATGGTTGGTGGCAAGGTGTGCCTCAACTTCTGCGCTAACAACTACCTCGGCTTGGCCGACAACCCCGAACTGATCCAAGCCGCCAAGGATGGCATGGACGCCCGTGGCTTCGGTATGGCTTCGGTCCGCTTCATCTGCGGCTGCCAAGACCTCCACAAGAAGTTGGAAGCCAAGATCGCTGAGTTCTTCGGCACGGAAGACACTATCCTTTATGCCGCTTGCTTCGACGCCAACGGCGGTGTGTTTGAGCCGCTGCTCGGTCCCGACGATGCCATCATCTCCGATGCTTTGAACCATGCTTCTATTATCGACGGCGTGCGCCTCTGCAAGGCCCAGCGTTTCCGCTATGCCAATGCCGACATGGCCGACCTTGAGAAGCAACTGCAAGACGCTCAGAAGTGCCGCTTCCGCCTTATCGTCACCGACGGTGTGTTCTCGATGGACGGCAATGTCTGCCCGCTCGACAAGATCTATGAACTTGCACAGAAATACAATGCCATGGTGATGGTTGACGAGAGCCACTCTGCTGGCGTGGTCGGTAAGACTGGTCGTGGCGTTACCGAGCATTTCAACCTCCGTGGCAAGATTGAGATTCTGACCGGTACCCTCGGCAAGGCCTTCGGCGGCGCCATGGGTGGCTTCACCACGGGTCGTAAGGAAATCATCGACATGTTGCGTCAGCGCAGTCGTCCGTACCTCTTCTCCAACTCGATGGCTCCTGGCCTCGTGGCCGCTGGCATCCGTATGTTCGAGATGATGAGCGAGACCAATGCCCTGCAGGACAAGCTGCATGAAAACACTGCCTACTTCATCAAGAAGATGACAGAGGCTGGCTTCGACTGCAAGCCTTCGCAATCTGCCATCTGCGCCGTGATGCTCTACGACGCCCCGCTGTCGCAAAAGTTCGCCGCCAAGCTGCAGGAAGAAGGCATCTTCGTCACTGGATTCTACTATCCTGTGGTGCCGAAGGGTCAGGCCCGTATCCGCGTGCAGGTGAGCGCCGCTCACGAGCGTGAGCACCTCGACAAGTGCATCGCCGCGTTTGTGAAGATTGGTAAAGAACTTGGAATTTTGAAATAAGTTGGTAGTTGTTCAGTTGTTCAGTTGAAAGCCGCTGGACAACTGAACAACTGAGTAACTGAATAACTGAACAACTATGAAAAAAATATTAATCGTTGGTTCCGGCGGACAGATCGGAACAGAATTGGTGAAGAAGCTCCGTGCTACCTACGGCAATGAAAACGTGGTGGCTTCGGATCTTCGCCCTTTGACCGGTGAGATTGTCGAGACCGGTCCTTTTGAGAGAATCGACTCGACGCAGATCATGCAGATTGTCGACGTGGTGAAACGCTACAACATCGACACCATCTATAACCTCGCCGCCATTCTTTCGGCTACGGCCGAAAAGAATCCCATGCTGGGTTGGAACGTCGGCATCGGCTCATTGGTGAACTGCCTTGAGACGGCCCGCATCTTCAACTGCGCCGTCTTCACGCCGTCATCCATCGGCGCTTTTGGTGCCAGCACACCGCACGACAACACGCCTCAGGACACCATCCAGCGTCCGAACACCATCTACGGTGTGACCAAGGTCACGGGTGAGTTGTTGAGCGACTATTACTTCACCCGCTTCGGCGTCGACACGCGTAGCGTCCGTTTCCCGGGCCTCATCAGCAATCTGACCTTGCCTGGTGGTGGTACCACCGACTATGCTGTGGAGATCTACTATGCTGCCGTGAAGGGCGAGAAGTTCTACTGCCCCATCAGCAAAGGCACCTACATGGACATGATGTATATGCCTGATGCCTTGGATGCCATGGTCGACATCATGGAAGCCGACCCGACCAAGCTGGTACACCGCAACTCCTTCAACGTGACGGCCATGAGCTTTGACCCGGAGATTATCTACAACGCCATCAAGAAATACTATCCGAACTTCGAGATGGAGTACAAGTTTGACCCAATCCGTCAGGCTATCGCCGATAGCTGGCCGAACAAGATGGACGACAGCTGCGCTCGCAAGGAGTGGGGCTGGAATCCGAAGTACGACCTCGACAAGATGACGGTCGATATGATTGAGACCTTGAAGAAGAAGCTGCTGTAATAAGCCTTTTTCATCAGGTAAAGCGAATAGCGGGGCTTAATAAACTCCGCTATTCGTTTATTTTATGGCTGTCTTGAAAAGAAATATGTTCACAAATTTGTGAATATCTAAAATCTTTGTTATCTTTGCAGCATCAAATCAACGTTGAATGAAAGTTTTGTTTGACAAAGAATATCTTGGTAACCTATACGAAAAAGGAGATAGTGGTGATAAGAAACACCGATATCAGCCGCAGGTGGTCAAGAAATATAAGAGAGTGGTAGATTTGATGATAGATACACCTGATGTGTTGTCGTTAGCAAAGTATAACTCGTTGCACTATGAAAAATTGGTTGGTGATAAAGCCGGATTGTCTTCGGTAAGGGTAAATGACCAATATCGAATTGAGTTTGAGGAGATAAAGCAAGACAATGAGGTGATCGCGACAATTTGCAATATCACGGAATTAAGTAACCATTATCAATGAATACAAGATTATGAAAACAATGGAAGCAAATAAAATGGAACCTTTTGAACCAACGCATCCTGGAGAGGTGATTAAAGACGAGATAGAATATCGTGGTATTTCACAAAGGTCATTGGCGGCCCAGATAGGCGTCTCCTATACGCAACTGAACGAAGTGCTCAATGGTAAGCGTACTCTAAATACAGAATTAGCTTTGCTCATCAGTGCAGCCCTTGACATTGATGCCGAGCCACTTTTGGCCATGCAGACCCGCTATAATGTGATTACTGCGCGGCGTAATCAAAATTTTGTCAGTCGGTTGAAGTCAATTAGAAAAATAGCGGCGACATTTTGATTTTTATGAGAAGTTCGCATACGATTCTCATTTTATGATTACTATTTTATGGTAATCATTTTATGGTAATCTGATTTGTGGAAAACCATTATTTTTGCATTGTCTATCACACCTTAATAAATTATGCTCTCCAACCTAAAAAAATACCATATCATCCTCGCCTCCAAATCTCCGCGCCGACAAGAGCTGCTGCGCGGTATGGGCGTGGATTTCGAGATTCTGACCAAGGAAACGCCTGAAAACTATCCAGCAGATTTGCCCTTGGATGAGGTGCCGAAATACCTCAGCCAGCAAAAGTCATTGGCTTTTAATGATGATGAATTGCCCGCTGATTATCTACTGATCACCTCCGATACCGTTGTGATTTGCGAAGGTGAGATTCTGGGCAAGCCGAAGAATAGGGAAGACGCTACACGTATGCTGCAATTGCTCTTAGGTAAGACGCATCATGTGGTGACGGGTGTCACGGTGCGCTCGGCAGAGAAAACAGAATCGTTCGCGGTGCGCTCCAATGTGACTTTTGCCCAACTCGATGCTGAAGAAATCGACTATTACATCGAGCATTGCAAACCCTTCGACAAGGCGGGCGCCTACGGCATCCAGGAGTGGATTGGCTATGTGGGTATCAGCGGCTTGGAAGGCTCGTTCTACAACGTGATGGGCCTGCCAACCCGAAAATTGTACCAATGCTTGAAAGATTTTTGAATGGGATTTGCTTCGCAAAGAAATCTCTAAAAATCTAGTATAAAGATTTTTGATTCATTTTTGACAGATTTCTTGCCCGACAGGGCAATTCCAACAATGCTTTTTCCTATCTTTGCAGCATATTGTTTTAAAATGGACAAAAAACGCCCCCAAATACTGATTACCAATGATGACGGTTACGCGGCCAAAGGCCTTCGAAAACTGGTTACACTAATGCGAACTCTTGGCGATGTGGTGCTTGTTTCGACGGATGAGGTGATGTCGGCAAAGAGTCATTCCTGTAGTATCCGAGAAAGGATTTATGTGCGCCTTCTACATGAGGAGGAAGGCTTTAAAGAATATCGTTGCAATGGCACGCCCGTCGACTGCGTGAAACTAGGATATCAAAAACTGATGACCCAATATCCTGACTTGGTGGTCTCAGGTATCAACCATGGGATGAACGCCGCTACGACAGTGGTGTATTCGGGAACGATAGGTGCTGTCATCGAGGCTTGCATGAACGGCTTGAATGCCATCGGCTACAGCCTCTTTAGCCTTGACCCTGATGCCGACTTTGACCATCTTGACACCGCCATCTTGGAAATCGCTAAGAAGGTGCTGATAGAGGGCTTGCCTAAAGGCATCTGCTTGAATGTGAATTTCCCCAAACGTTGCGAGGAACCCATGAAAGGCATCAAGGTGTGCCGGCAGGCGGCTTGCCGTTGGGTGGAATATTTCAAGGAACAATATGATGAGAAAGGCGAGCGGTACTACAACCTTGACGGAACTTTTGAGAGCGACGACATCGTGCCCGACACCGACCTCTGGGCGTTGCAAAACAATTATGCCTCGCTGGTGCCCACCTGCTTCGACTGGACGGCACATTCGCAGATTGAACTGATGAAAGAATTTGAAAACATAACTATTGACGCGAGACTTCGAGACACGAGACGCGAGATTATGGATAGTCCCGTGTCCCGCAGTCCCGTGTCCCATGTCAAATAATACGCTTATGAAAATCAAGGATAACTTTTGGCTTGGGCTCTTGGCAGGTGTCGCCAGTTTTGGGCTGTTTTTCCTTTTGTTGAACCTCATTCCTTGGGGTGAACAATATGGCCGTGCGCCTTATCTGTTGGCTTTCATCCCAGGCATTGTGTTGTTTAGGATGTTGCTGGTGAAATGGAATTACGAACGGATTGGCAAGGGCATTCTGCTGGTCACGGTTGTGGGGATGCTGCTCGTGTTTTTCCTTTATAAAGTGTAGGGTCATGAAGTTCTATATCATCGCTGGTGAGGCATCAGGCGACTTGCACGCTTCCAACCTTGTGGCTGAAATCAAGAAGAAGGACAAGAAGGCCGAATTTCGTGGTTTTGGTGGTGACCTTATGAAGGCCCAAGGCGTTGAGTTGGTGAAGCATTATCGCACAATGGCTTATATGGGCTTTGTGGAGGTGGCGGTCAACCTGAGAAAGATATTAGGCAATATCGCCCAGTGCAAGAAGGATATTCTTGAATATCAGCCTGATGTCGTTGTCTTGGTGGATTATCCTGGTTTTAATTTGCGTATCGCTGACTTTGCCCACAAGAAGGGCTTCAAGGTGTATTATTATATTTCTCCTCAGGTCTGGGCTTGGAAGCGACGCCGTGTGCAAAAGATTAAGAAGTCTGTGGATAAGATGCTGGTTATCTTGCCCTTTGAGGAAGAGTTCTACAGGCGTTACGGCGTGGATGTGAGTTTTGTCGGTAATCCTTTGCTGGATGAATTGGCCAAGGTGGGCACGGGCAACCGCTCGATTTTCCTGCGTCGCAACAGCCTTGGCGAGCGGCGCGAAATCATTGCCATGTTGCCTGGCAGCCGTAGGCAAGAGGTGAAACGTACCTTGCCTGTAATGCTCAAGGCGGCTTCGCATTTTCCTGATTATCAGTTTGTTATCGCTGGTGTTTCTTCTCTGGATAAGTCTTTGTACAAAGATATCATGGGCAATTCCGATGTCTTTTTTGTGGAAAACCAGACCTACGATTTGCTGCTGAACTCCAGTGCCGCATTGGTGACCTCGGGGACAGCTACCCTCGAAACAGCCTTGCTTTCAGTGCCAGAGGTGGTGTGTTACAAAGCCACGAATTTCTCCTATCGCCTCGCCAAATGGATGATTAAGGTGAAATTCATCTCGTTAGTCAATCTCATAATGGATAGGGAAGTGGTCAAGGAGTTGATTCAAGGCGACTTGAACGAGGATAATCTGGTCAAGGAGTTGGACCAACTGCTCCACAACGGCAAGCGTCAGCGCCAGTTGCTTGAGGATTATGAGGAATTGAAGGACAAACTTGGCAATGTTGGGGCTTCAGAAAAGGCCGCTGAGGTCATTGTTGAATCATTGAAGACGAAGAAATAATTCGTTTCAAGCAAAAAATTTCTTTTTTATCGAATTTTTTTATTGTTTTATTTGTAAATTGGAAATTTTTATATATTTGCAGTGTCCTAAAAACGAAGTGACATGAAAAAGAGATTTACGTTCTTGTTGGTTTTGCTTTTCATCGGGAATGCGCTTTTTGCACAAAACTCGACCCAAGGCAAGGAGTTTTGGCTTTCGTTCATGAGAAACGGCTATCAGTATAATGGTACAAATTGGGTGGAGACGCAGGTGATGGTCAGCGCGAAACGGGCTTGTAGCGGTACGATAAGCAATCCTCGCACTTCGTGGTCGATGACTTTTGAGGTTGGAAACGAGAGTGTTGTGGTGCTGCAAATCCCTTTGGACGAGGGCTATAATACCTACAACGAGGGCTATCCTTCCAACTTTGGGCTGGAACTGACCGCTACGGATACTGTCTCTGTCTATACCGCCAATTGTGCTACTAATTCGTTTGACGCCACTTTTGTGCTTCCCGTTGAAAGCCTTGGGTCGGACTATATCGTCCAGTGCGACAGCCAGTCGAAGACGCAGTCATCGTTCGGTGATCTGGAGACAAGCGCCTTTCTCATCGTCGCCACAGAGGACAATACCCAAATTGACATCATCCCGTCGGAGACAACCCTTGACGGACACAGTGCCGGTACCACCTATTCGGTCAGTCTCGACAAAGGCCAGACTTATTTCATGCGCTCTAACAACTCTTCCAGCTCCCGCGATTTTTCGGGCACAAAGATTAGTGCCCGCGACAGCAAGAAAATCGCTGTCTTCAATGGCAACACGCTGACCACCATCCCCAATACGTTGACGGATGGATATGACCACATCTTTGAACAGGCCTTGCCTGTGGAAACCTGGGGACAGCAGTTTGCGGTCACAAGCTCGGCGAGCCGCACGCGCGACTTGGTGAAGGTCACGGCAGGCCACGACAACGACACGGTGTGGTGCAACGGCCAATTTGTGGCGGCACTCGACGCCGGGCAGTCGTATAGTTTTTGGCTGTATTCGGGCTATGGGAACCATCAGTTCGGCGGAGGCGCTTGTTTCGTCGAGACCTCGCTGCCGAGCATGCTCTACCTTTACAACACGACTTGCTACGATTTGGGGACGATGGAGTACGGTGACCCCTCTATGGTGTGGATTCCACCCGTCGAGCAAAAAATCAACGAAATCACGTTCTGCACTTTCAACCACAACAAGGCGCCCATCGATTACCATTATGTGAATATTGTAGTGGAGACGTCAAGCGTGAACGAGGTGTATCTTGATGGTACCCTCATCAGTCCCGACCTATTTGATCCGCTCATTGGCAACGGAGCCTATTCTTTTGCCAGGGTACAAATCTCACATGGTGTCCATCACCTTTCTTGCATTTGGGGGCTCATCGCGCACGTCTATGGCTTCGGGACTGTCAAGGGCTACGCCTATTGCGTGGGTGCCAATGTGCTGGACTTGTCGGGCAGCCTGTTCGTCAACGGGCAATCGAGCAACATGTATCATAACGGCTTGTACCTCTGCGTGGGCGAGAGTGCCGATTTCATGCTGCGCACCAACTATCCCGTGAGGCGCGTGTTTTGGGTGTTTGACGGCGTGATGACGGAGGGCGGGATGACTGCAACGCATGTCTTCGAACAGGTCGGGGATTTCGTCACGAAGGCGTTTGTCGAAGGCATCGACGCATTCACGTATGAGCCGGTTTACGACACGATGACTATTGATGTGCATGTTGGTGAGCCAGAATATCATTTGAACGACACTATGGTTTGTGATGTCGACGCTTTCGACTACTATGGAGTGTCGTATTCGCAATCGGGTCATTATGAACGGATTGGTCACAACATCTTTGGCTGCGATAGCACCTATATCTTGACCCTTGACATGGAGTTTACGCCGCACTTTGAGTTTGTCGGCACACATTGGCCTATCGGCGGCAGCGAGACGCATATCAGCGTGAACGAGTATGGCATTCGTCCTTTGGAGCCTCGTGCTCATATTGATACAGTGCTTTGGCAGATAGATTGCCCCAACTGGTACGTTGAACCGCATGGTAAAGGCGAGACATGCACTTTATACATTTTCTCTTATCTTCTGGAACCTGTAACCTTGCATGCCTGGGCTATCAACCGCTGCGACACAGTGCATGAGGAGTTCTTTATCCAGACTTCCTATTTTGATGTGGAAGAGAATGCGCAAAGTTCTGGTTTTGTGATTACTCCCAATCCTTCCGATGGAAATGTGACGCTTCATTTTGGCGGCTTGAAAGGAGTTGTAGAGGTGGGAGTGTGTGATTGTCAAGGCAAAAAAGTGGATGACTTTTCCATCGATACAAACCTGAGCGAAGAAACGACCTACACAATGTGGAGATTGAAGAACGGTTTGTACTTTTTTGTGATGAATTGCAATGGCACAACACTGACCCAAAAAGTGATGCTGTTAAAGTGAAATCGATAAAACGTATACATGATGAGTAAACGATTTGTTACATTATTGCTTTTCATGGTAGGTTGCTTCGCCACCATGGCACAGACATCCACCCAAGGCAAGGAGTTTTATTTCAGCTTCATGCGAAACGGGTTGGATGTCAATGGGATGTTAGAGATCCAGGTGATGATAAGCGCAAAGCGTTCTTGTGTGGGAAAGGTGTGTGAGTTTAGGGCGGATAACAATGAGGGATGGAGCTACAATTTTTCGGTTGAAGCCAATGGAGTGACTGTTGTGACCATACCTAACTACGGACGTTATGTCCATATAGAGGAGGAAGAACAGGTGGCAAACAGGAAGTCGCTGAAACTGGTGGCCACTGATACCGTTTCGGTTTACATCTCTAATCATGCTAAGTTCTCATTTGATGCTAGTTATGTACTGCCTGTTGAAAGCTTAGGTTCGGAGTATATTATCCAAAACGTGCACCAGTCGACGGACAATGCCGCGCCTGAGATGAAGACCAGTTCGTTTCTGATAATTGCTTTGGAAGAGGGCACGCAAGTTGACATCAACCCGTCCGTCTTGACTTTGGGAGGTCATGAAGCGGGGCAAACCTTTTCGGTCACTTTAAACAAAGGACAGTCCTATTTTGTCAGGTCGAATTACACAACTCCAGATCGTGATTTGTCGGGTACAACAATAGTTGCCCATAATAACAAAAAGATAGCCGTCTTCAATGGGAACACGTTGGCCAAAATTTCTGCGCCAGCTCATGAGCTTTCCCAAGACCATGTTTTTGAACAAGCCATCTCGGTGGAGAAATGGGGCAAACAATTCATCCCTACCACCTCTCAGGGCCGTACACGCGACATCGTGAAAGTCACTTCATCTGCCAATTCTGATACGGTTTGGATCAATGGGGATTATGTGACAGCGCTTGATTTTGCTGAGTCATACGAGTTCTCGCTCTACGATGTGGAAGGCTCTTGCTTCATTGAGACCACCGAGCCAAGTATGGTATATCTATACAACACTACTGGAAATGAGTTGGAACAAGTTGGAGATAATGTGGGCGATCCTTCGATGGTGCTTATTCCGCCTGTCGAACAACGCATCTATGATATCACCTTCTGCACTTTCAACAATGCAGAGGCTGCGCTTGACAACCATTATGTCAACATTGTGGTGCCTAATGAGGGTGTGGAAGGCGTTTATCTTGATGGCAATGTCATTGATGTTGCCGAGTTTCAACCTATTGTCGGAAACGATGAATTTTCATACGTGCGGAAGGAGATTTCTCATGGTAAGCATCAGTTGACCTGCCTCGCTGGCGTAATTGCTCACGTTTATGGCTTTGCTCGGGCAAAAGGCTATGCATATTGTGCGGGCGCAAACATGATTACACTGAACACCAAGCTTTATGTTGATGATATCCCAAGCAGTTTCTATTCCGATGGGGTGTGGCTTTGTGTCGACGAGGAGGCGGAGTTTAAGGTGCAAGCCAATTATAACCTTAACAAAGTGACCTGGGATTTCGGTTTACCTGGTCTGGTTGTTGGCGAGCAGGTGATGCAGAGTTTTCCCGCCGCAGGCGACTATACGGTAAACGCGTATTTGGAAGGTGTTACGGTTTATTCCCAACAACTTGTGTATGACACGCTTTCGGTTGAGGTGCATGTAGGCGAACCTAAACTGTATTATGATACCCTGGATTTGTGCAAGGAGGATTCGTGTGTGTATCATGGATCGGTTTACTACAATTCGGGTGAGTATGTCATTTCAGGCCAGACTGATTTCGGCTGCGATAGTACTTATTTCTTGTCTCTTGAAATGGGCTTCACACCTGATTTTGAAATCCAAGGTAACCATTGGCCTATCGGCGGCAGTGAGACCCACATCAGCGTGAATGAGTACGTCATCCAACCTGTTGAACCTCGGGCTCACATTGATACAGTCTTATGGCAAGTTGATTGCCCCAACTGGCGCGTGGAACCTCATGGCAGCAAGGGCAAGTATTGCACGTTATATATTCATTCCTACTTGCTGGAACCTGTAACCTTGCATGCTATGGCTATCAACCGTTGTGATACCGTTCAGAGGGATTTTTCCATTCAAACATCTTATTTCGACCTGCCTGAGGCAATTGAAGTCATTGAGTTTGAGGTGGCTCCTAACCCGTGCGATGGCCGTTTGACCTTGCGCTTTGGCAACATGGTTGGTAGTGCTGAAATAGAAGTTTACAATAGCATAGGACAAAAGACGGATGCTATCCGTTTGGACTTGAACACTTGTAAGGAAGTGTGTTATACGATGACTAACTATGATAACGGATTATATTACTTTGTATTGAAACATAATGGTCGGACGCGAACCAAAAAAGTGGCACTGATCCGTTAATAAACTGGATAAAAGATTATTATATGAAACCTGATCTTAAAAAACGATTGTTTTGGATGGCTTTAATGCTGTTGGCTTTGCCATCTTGTATCAAGGAAGGCGACAATACGATTCTGGTCAACGACCCACAAGATATCCCATTCATCGTCAAGTACCTTCCTGAGGATTTGTTGAACCTGTTCGGTGAGGAAAACGTGTATTTCGGTGACCAGCCACCCGTGGTCGATATGGAGTTCAAGTCAATGCACCAATATGTGGCCACCAATTTGCAACCCCCTTTCGCGCCTCCTGTGGGTACCACGTCGCCGATCACCTATTACCACAAAATCAATCAGCAATATCTTCAGATTGCGGACTATATCAGCATGACCTCGGAGGAAAACCAATGTAAGGTGATTTCGCCAGTTTATTTGACAGGTCGCGGCAATGATTTCACAGTCTATTATCATGAAGCGCCTCAAACCGATGGCCATCCCGAACATGCAGTGCTGTTTTCCGGCACCTTGACTGCCAATGGTATCAAGAATTTTATGTATGGATATAAGATATTGAAGTACAATGATTCCATTGTTCCGCCAACGGTCTATCCCGCCAGTTCTATTTTTATCTTCAAAGACTATGACGGATTGGCGGAGAAATGCATTTGGTACAATGATTCTTTAGTCAACCCTCAAAACTGATGAAGTCATGAAAAAGTTCATTTTTATTCTGGCTTTCGGTCTTTTGTCAGTGGTTTCAATGCAAGCTCAGTTTGCCAAGCCATTGAAAAACAGAAATTTCGTATGTCGAAACACCAGTTCGTTAAGCATGGGCCTGACAGGGAGCTTTGCGGCCAACGATATGTGGTATTCTGCGGTCGGCAAGTCCATTCTCACTCCTTATCTTGCCCCGACTTTTGGTGTAGCTTTAGAGTGGAAGACCATGCAACGTATTGCTGTCGGCTTGGATGCTTCATACGCCATGCACGGCACGAAAGAGGCTTTTGCTACGGAGTTTATGACCAGTTATTCCTCGACGACTTTCGCCCGGGTGAATTATGTAATGACTTTGAATGGCATCGAGATTCGTATCCCGGTTTCCTGTTATTTGGGTTATGGTGAGAATGTTAGACCGTATCTGTTTGTGGCGCCCCGTTTCGACCTTTGGCTGAATGGCAATGCACGATGGGAACGCACTTATGATGATAATAGCTATCAACCATTGGTTTATGAAACGGAGTTGACGAAAGCAACTGTCATGCCATTTGATGTCAGTGCTGTAGCAGGTGTCGGGCTATGCAGTCGGTTTCTGGTGTTTCGGACGCAGTTTTTCGTGAAATTCGACCTCTCGTATGGCATCAGTGTGCTCAGTAATTTCTCGCAACACGAGGTCGATGAAGATGTGACTTTTCAGGGTTGGGGCGACATCGAGCATGAAATTTTGGGCAAACGCTACTTGCAAAATGTGGATGCACGGCTCACATTGCTTATGCCGTTGCGCAAGTCGCTGAAGGATGCCTGCGCGTTCGACCAACGTATGAAAAAGAAATGAAATCAATCTGGTTTGTGTATAAAAAATTATTGCTGTCCGCTAAATGATTTTTGCTGAGCATAAAAAATAGGCTGAACCCCCATTAGGGGATCCAACCTTTATCGTTACTTTTGTTTCTGCTAAAATACACCGTAACGATGAACAAAAGT
>Ga0247611_10001961_pt1 | contig 35042 bp, 37 predicted proteins | sample 177DNAGHGhighgp2_FD_192422 | JGI IMG/M metagenome (GOLD analysis project Ga0247611, IMG submission 192422) | Sheep rumen microbial communities from Palmerston North, Manawatu-Wanganui, New Zealand - 1770 DNA GHGhigh gp2 | ecosystem: Host-associated > Mammals > Digestive system > Stomach > Rumen... | reverse complement strand
GTAGTTCTTGGATCACGATTTGGTTCACCAAATGTATATAATTGCTTTAGGTATACATTATCGATGTTTGTTTCCTCTTTCAGTTCTCGTGCAGCGGCACCATCTAATGATTCTTTACTTACTTCTAAAAATCCACCCGGTATCGCCCAATGATTTTTATATGGGTGACATCCACGTTTTATCAGTAGAATATTTAGATCATCATCTTTATCCAGGGTGAAGATAACAATATCTGTGGTTACTGATGGTCTTTCAAATTTCGATACATCATAAGATTCAAGATATTGCTTTTCTTCTTCTGAAGTGTATTTATAATCTGTCATTTTTCTATTCTCCTTAAATTAAATGGTATCTTGTACTATTGGTAGTATAGTACAAGATACCATTATTGTCAATAGTTAATTTGAAATTTTCTGAAAATCTTATTCCACGGTATGAATTACTACATTTTTACTCTGCTTTGCACCTACAAATGTCGGCTCGATCCAATTTACTTTAAGGTCAGTTCTTCCCTTACCAACCCAATATTTAGCCCAATGTGCTGACCTGAAATGTGGAGCAGGTGACTTCCTTCTCTTCCTTTGTTTAGAGTCATCCGTATCTGAATCAGATTCTTCCGTAGTATCTTTCTTGATTTCTTCCAATTGTTTTCTAAATGATTTACCATAGACAACACCAACATCATCAATTTTAACTTCTGACCACTTGTTACGGATAGGAGCACTAGCTGCACGTGGCTTATATGTATGCTTAGTAAGATCTGATTCTGTAATCTGCGGTTCATCTATGGATAGATAACTAATCATTTGAAGCACAAACAAGTGGATTTCTGCACGTGACATTGTATATAGCTTCTTTGGAATATCATATGTAGAATTTTTATCAGAAAATACAGAATCCAAATTATATCCAGTAAATTGATTTTCACCAACGGATTTGATAGAATCTGCATTTATCTGAAGTAAATTTCGCTCATCATATTTACTTGATATGTAGAATGAGTATAATCCAAGTGTATTTGATACAAGATACATTGCAACTCTACATTCTGTATCTTTACTGTTTATATATACTAATACACCACAAATAGCACCAAATTGTGGACAGTCAGATAAATCTAAGTAAAATATATTACATGGCAGATGCTGTATCATATGTTTTGATATCTGCAAGTTGTTTGTATGAATTAGTGAATCTGCAAAATACATATCTGGCTTGAATACTTGTTTTGTAAAACTCCATTCCTCCCACAAAATAGATGTAAAGAACAAATCTCGCATCTCAGCAGATACATTAAAGTCATCTGCTTCCAATACTTTTTGCGGATATCCTGCTATCTTAAACAATGAATAACCTTCGTTAATCATCATAGACTCTATAGTGGAGAACGGAGGTTTACTAACCTTTACCAACTGATCCGGTGGATTGTATAAAAACTCCGGATTTGTGAAGAAATCCATAACCTCTTGGCGAGTTATATTTTCTACACCACTGACAAAGTTAAACAAATTCTTAAATGATTCAAATCCACCACCATATTTGTTAAATCCGTCGATTATCTGTAATGGGGGATATGTCTGAGCCATAAAATCACATCCTTTCTATACTATGTAAAATCTCTGTAGATGTATAATTAACTCCAAGGTTGATAATATCTGACTTTGATAAAAATACAGTATGTTCATCAAAATTTACATCACTGGATACTTCAGTAAATTCATAACCAAACATCTTCTGATTATTTGCAATACCGAATTCAATTGCACAAATAGGGACTCCGGTACATGCTGATGCAGTAGATAATGTTGCATATAGCTTATCTGTTTCTTTACAATATATCCGTTTACCCTTTACTTTTCCAGATGAAATCATCCGTTTAGATTCCTCAGATCGGTTTACCCATTCTAAGTTTGATACATCATTATTATGTAGATTTCCATCTTTATGCCGTACCATCTTCTTATTTTCTGGGTTTGGTATAAATGCTTCGGCAACTAGCCGATGTATCTTATAGGTATTACTAAGTATGTATACAACGGTTCCTTTTTTTATATCCTTAGTTTCTACTGTTTCATAATGATCTACCCAATTAACTCTTACATCTCCAGAAGATGAAATTTCATAGCAACTCGGTAGTCCTTTAATGTGTTTCCATTCCATAATCATGTACTTCTCCTTATTTTGTATATTATAAATTAAAGCGAATTTGCAAAAATTTACTATCTTAGTCATTACAAGTTTGTTCGTGTTTGCTTGTGTATGTATTCTACATTTGCAGAATAAACTATGAGATTCAGTAAAATATAAATTTTTGCAAATCTATTGAATTTACATTTTTGATTATAATTGATTTTGAGTTTAATGTCAATAGTAAATTTGGTAAAATTTTAAAAATTCAAAATTATAGAAAATTATAAAAACATATAAAAGTAGGTACAATTTTTGTAAATTTGCAGGTTTTCCGGCTACTATATATAAATAAAATATAATATTAAACAATTAAAATCTAAATAAAATAAGTAAAATTCCGTGAAGTCTTAAAAGTTTTAAAAATCAGAATAAATACCAACTACCCTTCACTCGTTACTTACAATCCTAACCCCCTACCCCCTTTCCTTAAAATTTTGAAAATTTGTCCTTGCAATCTGTATGGTCATGTGGTATATTCATATCACAACATCGAAATGAGTGCGGCATTGAGATGTAAGCATCTGGTGGTTTCGTGAACCGCAATCACGACAATCGCACAGTTCCATTTTACGGATAACCGACAATCCTAGGTAATGGTGTCAGATGACTCCGGCTGGGAGAGAGGGTGCTTACATCTCAGTGTCGCACTTTTTCTATCTATAAATCGTTATAATCTATATCATGAAATTTTATAAGGGGGAGCAAGTTTCATGGATATTAATAGTGCCGAAAAAAGCATCAAGAAACTTCTTGCCTATGTTCAAGATCTGGCTGAATCTAAGCCTAGAATGTATCAAAAATCCCGTGACAGATTGAAGGAGTTGGCAGATACTTGCATGGAAGTTATTACCGCAATATCTGTGGTTATTCAAGATGAAGCTCTTTCTGAAGATATTACTGAATTTAATTCTACACCTACACCGAATATTACTGATGCAATTCAACATATGCAAAATCAATTAGACCAACTGAAGACCTTTGCCGGAGTTTCGTCCATAACAGGTAAGTCTTCAAGTACTAATGGTACATCTACGAAATCAAAGAAATCTGCGTTGCACAAATATACGGAAGTATTGCAGAATGTTTCTTCTATTGATTTCAAGTATGATTCGGTTGATAGATGTGCAAAGTTTCTGTGGCATTGGTTTGACACTCGTTTTAGAAAAACTATACACACTACCGGATTTAGATATAACATGAAAAAATTTCCCATATGGGTTCGTGATGTAGTTTTACTATATGGAAAATCTATAAGGGATAATACATATCTAGATTTAGATTCATCAATGAATCATTGGGTAGATGGTCTTTTGTTAGAATCTGATCCCCCAAATCGATATTCAATTCCTTATGATTTATATCAGTTTGAACGAGATATGTGTGCAGAGGATATGTCATTAGAAGCTGTAGTCCTTTGGGATATTTTGTTAGATAATGGTTTATCTGAACTTTGCACTACAGATAAAACTGATTTGTATTTAAATGATGATTCTGTATATAGTTTATGTAGCGAATTAAATCCAGGTGTACTTGATGACTATGAAAATTATGCAGACCATCCGGAAGTTTTGGTAGGTTTGGGATGGGAGGTGAGAAAGCATGCGTAAATCCATAGATTTTTTACAATTAACTGCAAAGCTGCCATATCCACCATCTGTTAAGGGTAAATTATCAACTGTACATGCAACTTTGATAGATCAATTTCTTTCAATATTTACAGGAAAACATACTGAAAAAGTTCAGATTGTGCATGCTATAAACTGCGTGACTTATATGTATCTGTCATCTGATTCTTTTCCTATGACCTGGGATGCATCTGATCCATTTCATACTTACCATCATGTGGATGATGATGAACTTATAGAATCCCTTGGGGAATTGTATATATCTACAAGGGATATTGACTGGTCAAATGTTAAGGAAATGACATCTGATTCTGATTCAGATATGGCAGAATCTGTTGGGAAACAACAGATGGGTGTATCGAACGTAGTTCCGATTAGTTCACATACTAATGTGCAATCAGTTCCTGTACAAAATGAATCTACATTTAGTGTGATTATCCCTACAGATAAAAGTGATTTATATATACAACCACCGGTAGTTCCAAGGTTTGACTATTCTCATCCGTGGAAATCGGGTATGATCGATGATACTGCTTATGTTATATATCCGAGTTATCCGATTGTCCCTACAAAACAAAATGAAATATCTGCAACAACTGATGTTAACAAGATGTCAGATTCTGATTTACGAAGATTATATCCAAATTGTTTAATTCGCACACGTGCAGCATGTATGTATGAACCATATGGTGATTTGATTTTGGATTCGAAGTTAGGAATTATTTTACCTATTGACGGATATACAAAGGCACAGATTGTTGATAATATTATAAAGTATCCACACATCTTTAGATTGTTAAAAGATGTGGATGGAAATCTTGATAGTTTCTATTCAACTTTGGAGATTGATGGAAATCTTTACAAGATTCCGGAAATATGGTCATCTTTGCCGGAATCTAAATTTATTCCATACACAAAGGAATATGTTAAAGAATATGTTGTTCGTAGATATTTATTGGAGCGAGATATAAAGGGTGTTGACCATAGATATAAGTTATATGGTACATTAGATCCATTTTTGACACTCTTCACATCACCAACAGATTATATAAATATGGGATATGACAATATTTTACAGATGGCTAAAAATTGTGTTATTGCCCGAGTAAATTATAAGATGTCAAGAAATCCGGTGTTAAGGAGGCTGAAAGATGCATAATTGTATTTTTACTGCACATTGTACAGAAGCCTTCTGTGATAGATCTTGTCCAATTTTAGTTGAAACTTCCTATCTTTTGGAACGGAATAATCTATCATTTTCTAATCCAGTGTTTTCATCTTCTAGAGAATCTGTGATAAAGATGCTCAAGGTATTAAATGCCGTAGATGGAAAATTTGGGGTATATAGAATATCTTCTGATGAAAATACTATACAGAGTGCAGACCTGCTTACTTATTGTGCTATCTGTAAGTATTGGAAAGGAAGTAGATTACACTGTAATGTGTACAATCTTAAATATTCTAAATTTATTGATGAAACTAAGAAGACTTGGAACGGTGTTGAATCTGAATCCTATCAGTATATGAAGATATGGTCAGAAACTGCAAAAGTTCTGATAATTTCCAATTTTGATTATGTGAACTTTGGTGATTTTGAATCCCAGACAATGTTGAATCTAATTCAACAACGTCAATCCCAAGGTTTAACAACCATACTTGTATCTCCACAATTGGGTACACTTGTTAGTTCAAAGAAGAGTACGTTTTTCGATATGATGATTTCCATGATGAAGTCCAACATTATTACCACAAAGGAAGGTGGTGGTAATGTTTGACCTCAGCAATCGAACTTCAGATTATTTCAAGAATACTTACAAGTGATGATCCACAGGAAATAAATGAACTTTGTTCGTTTGATGCTAGTTACTATTCCACATTAAAGGATCATATTACATTTATACTCGATCATCAATTAAAGTATGGTTCTACACCAGATGCATTTACATTTATGGCTAAGTTTCCTGACATTAATCTTGTGTCAGTAAAGGAACCATATACATATCTTGCCCGTGAAATTAAGAAGAATAAGATGAGAATTCTTCTTAGAGAAACTTTTAACAAACTAAAGGATCTTGGATCTGGCGATGTTAGTGATGCTTGGAAATATCTTTCTATGCAGTGTGATAAGGCTAATGACCTATCTGATTCAAAGCCGACAGATATAATTCACGATGCATTAGAAAGAGCAAAACAAGTACAAGAATATGCAAAGCAGACAAGGATACCTACCGGGTTTGCCGAAATAGACAAATTGATGTATGGTGGATTATCTACCATAGAAGAATTATTAATAATAATCGCTCGTACTGGTACCGGTAAATCTTGGATATGTACAAAGATGATGGAGTCTGCCCAAAAGAATGGATTTCCAGTTTTGTACTATTCACCTGAGATGCAAGCATCTTATCTTGCTACTAGGTTTGATACATGGAGAGGTCATTTCCAAAATAGTCAACTATTTCAGGGAAAATATTCTGAACAGTATGAAGAATACATTAGAAAACTTCCAGAAGAAGTTGCACCAGCACTTATTGTTGAAGACCAGAATATGTCTGAGGGAGTTGTAGATGTACAAGGTCTATCAAGTTTAGTTAGGAAGTACGGAATCAAATTAGTAATCATAGATGGTTTGTCTTACATGTCAGATTATAATAGGAACGAACCTGACCATATTAAGTACAAGAACATCTGTATGGATTTGTTTAGGATGAGTAAGCTATATGGATGTGCGGTTGTTGTTGCAACTCAGGCAAATCGTGAAACTCGTGAAACCAAGGATGATAAAGGTGAACCGTTTCCGAATCTGTATAACGTAGAATCTTCTGACCACCCGGCAAGAATATGTACACAAGCATTTGCAGTTCGACAAATCTTTGATAAACACGTGTTAGACATTCGTCTTGAAAAAGCACGTATGGCTAATAATCAACGACCAATTCTTAGCTATGCTTGGGATATTAATACTGGTAATATGCAATATCTTCCAGGTGATGATTCCGAAGATCCTATGGCTGGAATTTCAACGCCAACTATTACAGTTGGTACAGCGCATACTATGGATTCAGATGCATCTGTTCTTGCAGATGTTTCATTTGAAGATGACGGTGATGTAGAATTTTAGATTGGTAGGGATAAGTTATGGATATTATCAATGTAGTGGATACACTAGAAACCCATAAACTTATAAGAGTAAACAGAGTAATGGATGATTGGTATTCTATCTTCTGCCCATTTCATAGTAATGGACAGGAGAAGAAACCATCATGTGGAGTTTCTATACATGCACAAATGCGTGGTGGTGTCACTTATGAACCTGGGAATTTTCACTGCTTTGCGTGTGGTATATCTTATTCACTTGAACATGGTATAGATGAAATATTAAAACTTCATGGAATTAAAAAATCTGGTAAAGATTGGTTGAAAGAAAATATATCAGATTATTCTGAAGATTCTGATTTTGAGTATCTGGTTCCGAAAGAACTTATGGATCAAGTATCAAATAAGTATTCAATCAACTATATTAACGAACTTGAAAATAAAAAGACTACTTATGTATCAGAAGAAGAATTGGCATCTTACCGTTTTGTGGTTCCATATATGTATGAGCGAAAGCTGACAGATAAAATAATTGAGGATTATGACATAGGATATGATGCAAAGTGGATACCGCCTGGACGGAAGAAACCTGTACCATGTATAACTATTCCAGTTAGAGACAGAGATGGAAGAACATTGTTCTTCTGTAGAAGAAGTATTCAAGGAAAATTATATAATTACCCATCTGGCGTGACAAAACCGGTATTTGGTATAGATATGTTGCCCCAAGGTGTTAAAACTGTAGTTATTTGTGAATCTGCTATCAATGCTTTAACAGCAGTAAGTTATGGATATGCCGCAGTAGCACTTCTTGGTACAGGTAATTCTTATCAGATACAACAGTTAAAAGAACTTGGTGTACAGGATTTTGTCATATGTATGGATGGTGATGAAGCTGGTAGAAACGCAACTATCAAATTGAAAAAACATCTGAAGTCCGTAGCATTTGTTTGGTCAATATCTATGCCGGATGGAAAAGATTTAAATGACTGTACAAAGGAAGAATTTGATAATCTTTACGCAAATCGTGAATAATTTTCTAAGTAGTTTTGTGTTGACATTTTGTGACATAAGTATTAAAATAGTAGATGTCAAATGCATATTGTTATCGATCAAATCTCAAAGATTTCAAGTATTCAGAAAGAATGGGGGACAGAATATGATGCATTCTACCGAATTGGCAAAAACACGTGATATGTTTAAGGACTATTTAGGTTATACTGAACCGATGTCTTATGTGGATTGGCTTTCCATTCCATCAGATCATAAGGCAGCGGTTCTTTTTGTACAGTTCTATGAGCAGATTACATTGGCTTGGTACAAACTTTATCGTGATTATGTTCCAGAAACAGATATTGTAGAAGTTGTAATGCAGTATCTTTGTAAAAATGTAGCAAAGATTGAAGATCATCCAGAAAGATTTTCAGAATCCTACATATATACTGTTGTGTATAACTGTATTGGATGTCTTACAAATCGTAATAGTAAATTTAAAACAATTAGTGATAACGAATGCATTGCAAGTTGTATTCCAGGTATGGATGAAACAACGAGTATATTTGACCTTGTTCCAAGTTATCACGACACAGAATCTCAAAATACTGATTCTTTCAGGGAATCTTTTTGGCGAATCATTGAATCCAAAGGTCATGAAACTATCGTAGTTGTATCTGAACTTCTTGGTGATAGGTTGGATTGGACTACATATTTAAAGAATCCGTCTGTTAAACCTAAAAGAATTTCCGTTTGGGAATCTAAGAAAATTGATGATGCTAAAAGGTTAAAGATCATTGAGGATTTAAGAACTGATTTAATAAGGTTACTTGGGTCAGATACACTTGAATCCTATGTGTAAGTTTTGGTAACGAAAATCGTTATATAAATTAGTACAATATCAAATATCCAAAAGGAGGGATATGTTATGGCATTTAAGAGTGCTGTTCAATTTAATGAAGAAAAGTATAGGGGAAAGTTTGTTCTTCCAGACAATGGTGATTTTGCAGATGTGATTTTCCTGTATGAGAGTTACAATGATGTACTTCTCGCTGATGTTCACTATGTAAAATCCGCAGACTATAGTGGATATGTTCAGTGTATTGGACGTAGTTGCCCAGTATGTGCTAAGAGAATCAAGGTACAGAATAAGCTGTTTATTCCGCTTATTAAACTAAATCGTGATGCTGGACTTCCTGATGAATTTTTATTCTGGGATCGTGGTTCTGCATTTGAAAAGCAGTTGCTTCGTGACGTGTTTAAGAAGTGTTCTAATCCAAGTAATTATGTATTCAGAATTACTCGTAATGGTATTGCAGGTGATATCAATACTACTTATCAGATTGATCTACTTAGTAAGGCCCCAATGACTTACAGTGAGATTCTTGAAAAGTTCAATATTAAGTTCCCTGATGCTTATGAGCAGATTTGTAAAGACATGTCTTCTGAAGAACTTTCAAATTTGTTTGCAAATTCTGAAACCAACTCAATTGATGATGACTTGCCTGATTATTCTGTAACACCTAGAATATCTTCAAATGCAGTAGAAACACCTGTATATGATCCTGTATCTGCGGATGCCGATATAAATGTTTGTGATGACATTGTAGATGGCGATGTTGATGATGTAAGTTTCTAAAAAATTAGGGTAGGTGATTTTTTTGTCATCTACCCTAATTCATAGTTTTTGGAGGGGTCTATGGGATTTTGGACAGAAGACCAAATCGCTGATGTAAATGCTATTGCATCAAAAAGTAAAGAACTCTTCGCATCTTCTAAAAAACAATCCGGTAAAGCATCAAGTATAACAGAATCTTTAAATGAAATGTCAGCACAGGTTGTTGACTATTTTAAAGATTCTGAATCAATTTTGATTACATCAAAGGAACAACTACATGATTATGTAACTAAAGTTATTGACTCTGGGTATGCCGGTATAGATACAGAGACAACAGGACTTGACAGAATAAAAGATACTATTGTAGGTGCATCTTTATACTATCCAGGTGGTGTTGAATGTTACATACCAATGAAACATTTGGTTCCAATCTTTGATGAACCATACAAAAATCAATTATCATATGATGAAGTTGGTGAAGAATTTCAACGATTAGTTGATGGAAAAGTTAAATTGATTTTCGCAAATGCGGATTTCGACTTGGCTATGATCTACAAGGACTTGAAAGTTGATCTATGTGATGTATGTTATTATGATGTAATCCTTGCTTGGAGATGTCTAAAAGAAAATGAACGTGACAATGCATTAAAGGTTTTATACAATAAATATGTACTACGTGGAAAAGGGGATCCAAAGAAGTTCTCAGATTTCTTTACTCCGCAGATGTTTCCATATTGTAAACCGGAAGTTGCAAAACTTTATGCTGCAAATGATGCAAAGATAACCTATGAGTTATTTAAATGGCAGTTGCCATATGCAACAAAAGGTCATCCGAAATGTGAGAAAGCAAACCTTGAAAAATTAGCAGATCTTATCTGGCAAGTAGAAATGCCACTTATTAAAGTGTGTCAATGTTTACATCGTACTGGAATGTATATAGATCAAGATGTGGCTAGAAAATTGATGCTAAGGTATAAGACCAAATATGATTCTGAGATGTTGAAGCTTTATGAACTTGTAGATGCGGAGTTATCAAAATCTACAACAATACCATCCTTTGGTAAGAAAGCATTTAGGGTTGGTAATGAATTTAATCCAAATTCAAATCCACATGTTAAATACTTGCTATTTACTGTAATGAATTTACAAAAACCTGAAGGAACTGATAGTACTGGTAAAGATGTGCTGAAGAGTTTTAATTTACCTATTACGAATCAAATCTTGAAAGTACGAAGTCTTGACACATTGATTAGTACATTTGTTGATAAGTTACCAAAATCTACAACATCTGATGGTAGAATACATGCACAGTTTAAAAGCATTGGTGCAGATACAGGTCGTTTTAGTTCTGCTGATCCTAATTTGCAGAATATACCATCACATGCAGAAGATATAAGACATATGTTTAGGGCAACTCCACCAATGGAACAAATTTATGACTGTTCATATGATTTTGATTCAGATGTTATAGATGTGTATGCAGATATTATAAATCATGTGGATGTTAAAGATAAGGGTAGCATACCAATATCTGAATTGACTATTGGTGATGAAGTTAAACTACTCGAAGATGGAAAGGTGGTATATAGGATTGTCAAAGAAATTTCAGTTGCCGACAATGACTCCCGCTTATGTCATGTTGTCTTCGGATTATAGCGCCCAAGAACCACGAGTTACTGCTTATGTTGCAAATGAAAAATCAATGATTAAAGCATTTCAGGAAAATCGGGATGTATATGCTACAATAGCAAGTTTGGCATTTAATCTTCCTTATGAACGTTGTTTGGAACATCATCCAGAAACTGGAGAATATCAGGCTGATGGCTATGCTAGACGGAACGAAGCCAAAAAAATACTTTTGGGGATAACATACGGAAGATCAGTTCCATCTATTGCGGAACAGTTATATGGTAAGCGAAATGATATGACCGAAGAACAAAAGATTGAATCTGCACAAAAGATTTATGATTCTGTTCTAAATGCTTTTCCAAATATTCGCGCTATTATGCTTGCTACGCAAAAGAAAGCAAGACAGTATGGGTATACTGAAACTATACTTGGTAGAAGAAGACATCTTCCAGATATGCAGTTACCGGAATATGATTTCATACCATTGGATGGTTATGTGAATCCAGATGTTGATCCGCTGGATTCTACTACACTTCAAAATAAAGATGCAATTCCAGACAGAATAAAGAAAGCACTTTATCAAGAATTCAAAAGCTATAAGAATAAGGGTAAAGTGTATAAGCGGATGCGTGAACTGCATGATAGATATCATATTCAAGTTATTAATAATCGTAGCAAGATTGCTAGAGCTACAAGGCAAACGTTAAATGCGGTTATTCAGGGTAGCGCAGCTGACCAAACCAAGTTGGCTATGTTAAAACTATCATCAAATGAAGAATGGCATCGTATTGGTGGAAGAATGCTTGTACCTGTACATGATGAGATTATTGCTGAAGTACCTATTGAATATTGGAAACGTGGTGGAGAACTTTTGAGTGGTATGATGTGTGAAGCTGCAAATTTTCTCCCATTTCCATCCAAATGTGATGTAACGACATCTCTTAGGTGGAAAGGTTTAGAATATCCGTGTACGTACACAAAGCCTAAATCACTTACAGATTTGACCGAAGATGAAGTAAAATGGGTACAGTACCACCTTGTTGAATGTGAATATCTTTTACCAGTTTATAAGGATGAAAACGGTGAAAAACCAAAAGGTGATGCATCTGTTGGTGTAAATGGTGTTATAAGCGATGAATATTTACAGTGCATTACAGATTGTAAGAAAGAACTTAATGTTGAATCTGATGAAGATTTCATTGCAAAAATTGAGAACTATGTAGTTAATTATATAAAATAAGAAGGAGATCAATTATGAAGTTTACAACAAACACAAGACCGTTGGCAGAAGCACTTAACTTGGGGATTATTGATTCCAATGTATCAAATTTTTACAAAAAGAGTGGTATAACTCAGATTAGTGCTACTACAGATAAGCTGAAGATCAATATTGAATCTTCTATGATTTGCACAGAAATTACAGTCAATGGTGTAGGTGAAGGAGAGCCAGCAACTGCATTTGTAGATAGTTTACTTTTTAAGAAACTTGTAAACACACTTGAAGCCAATGTTACTATTGAATTTGATAATAATGGCATTAAGTTGCAGTCCGGTACATCTAAGTTCTCATTGGGGAATAATATTGGTGATGCTATTGATGTTTCTGATTTTTCTTTGAAAGCACCATCTGTATCAACTTCAGATGCTGAATTCTCTGATATTAATAAACAGGATTGGCAGTTTATTAAGAACAATCAGATGTATGCTATATCTTCTTCTTATGTTCGTCCGGTATATACTAAAGTATGGATAGGTGAAGACGGTGATGTGTTAACTGGAGATTTTGATATTAGTCGGTTTACACATTCTAAAAAGGGAAATCTTGGTACTACTTGCCTGCTTTCTGATACAATCATTAACCTGTTTAATTCACTTCCTGACATCGCTAAGATTGCAAAAGTAGGTGACGATTATATTGTAAAGTTCTCTAAGGATGCATATGATTATGTTACTCAGTTCACACCTCAGTATGAATCTGATGAGAATATAGGAAGTTACAAATCTGACATGTTCCTTTCAAAAATGACACATCCTACGGAATCTTCAAAGGTATTTACAAAGCTTGTTACAAAACTTTTGAATCAGGCTACTTTACTTTCTACCGTTGGATCAAGTAGTATAAAATTTTCAGTATCTGATGGAACACTTAACATTTCAGATGACAATGTGAATGGTAAGTTTGAAGTTGATGGTGGTGAATCACTTAACTATTCTGTAAATTTCAGACTTGATTTGCTGAAACAAGTTATTGCGAATTATGGTGATGAACAGTTTGTTGACATTAGTCCGGTATTTGCAAATGACGGTTCTAGAGCTATAGGCATTATTATTTGGAATGATAATCTTACAACTATTTTGGCTGGAGTAGAATAATATGGGATTTAGACATTCAGATATTCAACATCTTGTAAAATTTAATTCTGCTACAAGTTCTGAATTTCTCGATGACTATGATTCATTTGTGGAACAGAAGATTATGGCTGATGCAGAGAAACCATCGAGCCGTACATTCGCAGCTTCATCTTTCCGTTGTGATAGATGGAGCTGGTTCCGCTTACGTGGTTCTAAGGCAGAAATTTCTATTGCAGATCCTACATTGAATTTTACGGCAGATATTGGAACTGCGTGTCATAGAATACTTCAAACGAATCTACGAGATATGCTTGGAAATGATTGGGTAAGTGTTCAAGATCATATAAATTCTATAGATTTCCCATATAATTATACATTGTCTGAAGATGATTCTGGATTAGAGTCTTTAATTCAAATTGAAGAACCACCCATACGGTTTGCTTGTGATGGGATTATTCAGAGAAATGGAAAACGTTATCTACTTGAGATAAAAACATCTGAATATTCTTCTTGGGACAATCTGTCAGATCCTAAGCCACATCATATAGATCAAGTTAAATGTTATTCAACACTTTTACAGTTACCTAATGTTTTGTTTCTATATCAAGATAGGCAGTATGGTGGCTTAAAATGTTTTGAAATTACAGTATCCTATCATGATATGGTTGAAGTTAAAGAACGATTTGAACGAGTATTAGATCTTGCAAGAAAGAATTTAGCACCAGATCCATTACCTAGTGGTGATGCTTGGTGTAAACCATCAAGATGTCCATATTATAATGTTTGCAAGGAATATTAGATTTTCAAATGCTAAATCGTTATAGTATTTGTATATATTTATTTTTATCGAATTGAGGTATAGTATTTTGTCAAATTTAGCACAGAAATATAGACCAAATAAATTTGATGATGTTGTGGAGCAAGGTTTAGTAGTAACTATGCTTCGAAAGTTGTGTGAAGATCCAAATATGACCATTCGGAATTTTCTTTTGATTGGACCTGCTGGCACCGGAAAAACAACTCTAGGACGTATTATGTCTACTACCATAAATGATGGTATTGATTCTAATATTGAAATGGATGCTGCATCTCATGGTGGTGTTGAAGATGTTAAAAAATTAATAGAACAATCAAGGACTTACCCGATAGATTCTAAGTATAAAATCTTCATAATAGATGAGTGCCATTCATTAAGTTCTAGTTCATGGCAAGCATTACTGAAGACTCTTGAAGAGAATCCAGCAAAAACTGTATTTATATTTCTTACTACTAATCCAGAAAAGATTCCAGCAACTATATTATCAAGAGTTCAGACATTTCAATTGTCTAAGATTAGTGTTGATGGGATTATTGGTAGATTGAAATATGTTATAGATCAAGAAAATGCAGAAGGTAGACATATCACTTATACCGAAGATGCTATTAGTTACATTGCTAAATTGTCTGGCGGTGGTATGCGTGATAGCCTTACTCTTTTGGATAAGGCACTTGCATATAGTGAAGATCTAACTTCTGAGACTTTAATGAAATCACTTAATTTACCGAAATATGATGATTATTTTGCTTTGCTTGCATCCTATGCAAAGCATGATAATGAAACAATCACTAAGATACTTAACAATGTGTATAATTCCGGTGTAAATTTTGTAAAATGGATTGAGGGATTTCATTCGTTTGTTACAAACGTTACCAAATATATATTTATGCAAGATATTACTGCAACTATGATTCCAGCACATTATAAGGATAAGGTTGCTAATTATGGCATTAAACATTCTATTATATGTATGAAACTTTCAAATCTACTGTTGAGACTTATTTCAGATTTAAAATCAACAACATATTTACAGGAAGTTGCACTTACGTATTTATGCACTCCAATTCCTGTGCAGAAAAAGGAGCAGAAGTCAGATGTCAAATCTTGATAAAGTTATATCCGAATATTCTGATGACATGAATTCAATTCAGACATTTTGTGATGATATGTATATTACATACTTTGATGATAATTTCAAAGAAATCCGGGAATTATACAAGCGGATGAAGTCTAAAGTACATCCTATCACAGATGATGAGTTGGAATATATACTCACTACATTCCCTATGGAACTCTTCTCTGTTGCAGAGAAACTGAATAAACTTCGCCTAAACTGTGAGGTTGTTAAACTGAAGAACAAGCAGACTTTAGAGAAAATCCGCAATGATGCTATAGCAGATGCTACAGCCCATGGCTTGAACAAGACACAAACAAATGAGCATGTGTCTCATGTAGTGGCAGAAAAGATGGTAGAATATGAAGTTTTATATGCTTCCTATAATTCCATTATTACACGTGTAGAAAATGAACAGACATTTTCTAAAGAATTGATTATGGGTGCAAAAAAGGTTTGGGATTCCAGAAGAAATTCTGAATTGTCTAATCCTGTAGGTATGGTTGTACCAGAGGATTTACCAACATATAGTGTTGGGTAGGAATCATAAATATATAACCCGGAATTCCGGTTTAATGTATGTGAGGTTTTAAAATGGCTGCTACATTTGCTTCGATTATTAATAAGAAGAAAAAAGATTGGAATTGTGCCGAACTTATGGATAGTGCTAAGGCTAAACGTAGCCCAAAGATTCCATTTTCAAGTCCAATGTTGAATTACGCAACATATGGCGGTGTTCCTAGAAGAAGAATTTCTCATTTTTACGGGAAATATTCATCTGGTAAAACATCTACATGTGTTGATGTATGTAAAAATGCTTATGATATTTTTGAAAAAGAATATAATGAACACATCTTAATGTTGCAGGAGAAGATGTCAGAAAATAAATCAATTGCTGCTGAATTAGAAGAATATAAGGATCGTGGTATAAAGAAGATTCTTTATATGGATTTGGAACATACATTTGATGAAGAGTGGTCTGAAAAGCTTGGTGTAGATCCTGAACACATTGAGATTATGCAACCACCGAATGTGTTTGCAGAAGATATTCTTCAAACTGCACTAGACTTAATAGAAACTGGAGAAATGGGGTTACTTGTAATTGATAGTATTCCATCCCTACTTCCAGAATCTAAACTTAAAAAGAAACTTGGGGAAAAGACTGTTGCAGCATTAGCAGGACTTATGACAGATTTTCTTGTAAAGGCTGTTCCACTACTTGATCGGTATGATTGCACTATGATTTTAATCAATCAGAATAGGGATAATTTGTCTAACCCATATGCCGTGAATACACCAGGTGGTCAAGCAGTTAAATTCTATTCATCTCTTATGTTAGAATTTAGTATAGGAACTCCTGTAGATTTTCTTGGAAATGAGCTTCCGCAAAAGTCTGAAAATCCTGCCGGACATATTATCAATGTTAGACTTACAAAACAGAAGACTGCACCATTTGATAGGAAGAATGCATCTTATTATCTTATGGCTCAAACAGGAATACGTAAAGATATTGATTTGGCTCAAACTGCACTTACAAGATATGGAATCATAAAGAAATCCGGTGCTTGGTTTACATTCAGTGATCCATTCACTGGTGAAATTTTAGAGGATGAAAATGGTAAACCATTGAAAGTTCAGGGTATGGCTAAGGTATATGACTATATTAATAGTCATTCAGATTATTATGCATCTTTGGAGAAATACATAACGAGTGCAACAAATTCATCTTTTGATGTTGCTGAAGACATGGAGTGATTTATGGATAAAAAAGAAGCAAGTGATAAACAAGAAAAACTTGTAGCCAAAATACTTGGATGGAAACAAGTGACAGGTAGTGGTTCTCGTCATAATTATCCAGGTGATGTTTCTTCTGAAGAGTGGCTTGGGGAATGTAAAACGCATCTTACCAATCATAAGATAACATTCAAAAAGCCTATATGGGAGAAGATTAAAGAAGAAGCTACAGCAAGATTTAAGTATCCGGCATATTTTACAGATAACGGATCTCAACTTGCTATGTTTACTTGGGTAATCATTCCTGAACGTGAATTGCCTAAAGATTTTACAATTGTTCCATATCCAAAGGATGTTGAAACTTCACTATCTTTTGATGTATGTGATTCTGTATTTGATAAGTCAGACTTAAATAACACAGTGTTTGAGTTTGCATTCGATACATCGTTAGATAAATTGCAGACGAAACGTCATAAACTTTTATTGATGAAGTTGTCTATGTTTGAAACTATACTGAGGTAGGTCATATGCTTACAATTCAAGATGTTGGTACAGAGATACTTGGAAATAAACCAAGGAATTTCTATGTATTTGGTGGAACTGAATACGGTATAAAGAAGAAGTATTTGTCAATTCTTAAAGATCATTATGGAAAATTTGAAGAATATCAAAGTGTTGATGCTGTTCTTTCCATAATGTCAGTTAATCATTTAATTCCACTTGAACCGACATTATATATTGTCAGGTATGATGAATCCTTTGTATCAGATATATCTGATGTGCTTTCTAAACAAATAGCTTCAGCAAATATTGTAGGAACTATTGTATGCTTATATGAACTAGATAAGCATTTTAACAAGATTGCAAAATTTCTTCCAAATAATTCTGTTAGGATAGATCAGGTAAATCTAAATTTTATGATAAAGTATTTACATTCTGACTTCCCACATCTTCCTGACAAATTAATAAATCTTTCCGCAAAACATTGTGAGAATTATAATGATGCACAGAACATGTGTAAAAGTATGTCTATGGTCGAACCGGAGAGATTTTTTGAACTTACTGATTCTCAAATACTTGCGTTGTTTGGAAAGAATCAAGAATTTTCAACAGATTCATTGAAGATTGCTATTGCAACGAAGAATTTTAACTATTTAGTTAGATTCTTAGATTCCTGTGATGATTATAAAAGTATATTCTATGCAATACTTTCCACAATGATTGAACTTGAGAAGATTATAAGCAATAAATATTCTCAATCTGATTTAAAGGATTATGTAAAATATTGGTTTGAACCGGATATCTATAATATGTTTATGTTGACATATAATGAGTTGAAGAAGCTTCGTTCTTACGCATTTGATGAAAAGTCAAGTCTTATTTATTTATTTGGACTAATGAGATTTAAGAAAATACCAAGTGTTGAATTTATGGAGACCTACTGATGAATTTATTGTTTCAGAAAAATTCAATATCAGAATTAAAGCAACTTGCTAATGCCGACAGACATAGTGTACTTATTGAAGGTAGTATTGGGTGCGGAAAATCACACTTAGCCAAACAATATGCAAAAGAGTTAAATATATCTGATGTAATATTTGTTCAACCAAATGTTCAGGATATTAGGGAAGCTATGGATCATAGTATAGATTTTACAAATCCGATACTATTCTGTATAGAGAATCTGGATTTAGGTGTACTATCAGCATCATATACACTTCTATTATTTTTAGAGGAACCTAAAACAAATGTGTATATTGTTGTTACCTGTAGGAATAGATATGATATACCAGATACAATTATAAGTAGATGTACCTGTGTTTCTGTCGGTCAACCAGTACCTTCTGATATAAATACATACGCAAATTCCATAGATTCTTCTAAATATACCGCACTACAAGGAGAACCTGTGTGGAAAGGTGTCAACACTTTGTATGATGTTGACTATGTATATAAACTAAATAAAGCACAAATTGATTATTTTAAGAACTTAAAATCTGAGTTTAAGTTGACAGATAGTGTGTCGAATCTTTTGTGGAAACTTGGACATTATCCAGATAATTCGGAAACAGATATAAGATTTGTGATGAACTATCTTATGAATACCATGAGAAACACCAGAATACGTAAGTATATAATACAATGTGTATCTGATTTGTCTAGTTCCAGGATTGCACAACATGCAACACTTGCTAAGTTTCTTTTCAACGTAAAATATGGAGATTAGTTTATAAGGTTATGGTGATTTTACCATAACCTTTTATATTTATATGATGAATAAATTTAATTACCAAATATAGATTTGGAGGGATCAGATATGGATTTTGTAACTCCCATTTATCAACAGATTGAGTTGATTTCTGCATCTGAAGCAAAAAAGATAGCGGACAATGCTCCATTTATACTTGAACAACAGTCTGTTGCTCATGCCATAAACAATGCTGCTAATACCGGCGCACATTCTGTTACATGGAGCCGGGAACTTAGTGATGCTATGGTTGAACTTCTTAAAGAAAAAGGTTATACTGTTTTAAAGAATGATCGTGCAGCTAATCCAGATTACTCATGGACAATTACAGGATTCTAAATAGATGCGAAAAGGAGTTTCCATCATTCCGTCTTGATGCAGTTCAACATAAAGATGTTTCTCATGTAAGTGAACTATTTAGTTTACAGCAAGTAGAAGAATATCTGTTTATACGTATACCTGCCTATATAGCTAAGGAGTATGAACTATATCAAGTTGCCGAAATATCTGATGTAGCAATCCCATTGGAAGATTCAGATATTGATTCAGATACGGATATTGATTCAGATACAGAATCTGATTCTGATGAAACTTCCAATGATGCACAGATTAATAACTTGTGGGAGCACGACCCTTACCGTATATGGTACAAGTTTAAGTCTGAAACATTGGATATGGAAACTGGTTATCATCAATACCGCATGTCATTTAAAAATACAGTAACTGGAGATACTTGCCTTTTGTATTTTGCATACACTATACAGAATAACAATCCTGATAAGCCATATTATTATATGGAAGATGCTAGAAAATATTTACTTAGCACGAAGTAGTGTTGAAGGAGATAATAATGGAGTCAATTTTTGCAAGTAAATTTTTTAAATCAAGTAAGAGACAAGATGCAATTCGTGCAGCTATAGATGATCCAATAAATATGGAACTTGTTCAACAACTATCAGAGTATCTTGATGATGAATATAAGGAAAAACGGGCTGAAATTGTTGAAGAAGAGAAGTCTGAATCTAATGATGAGAATCTTGAATTAGAATCTCAAGAATCTAATGATTCTGATTTGGATGTAAATGTAAATGTAGGATCTTCACCATCACCAGTTCGTCATGCAGATCATCATCTTAGTGATATGTTGAAGAACGAAGAATCTCCGGAATCTATTGAGCCTAGTGTATCTACCGATGATACAGATGTAGATACTTCAAAATCTGAATCGTCTGATGTTTCGGAATCTTCATCAATATCTGGCGAATCCATTACTGCATCTGAAGAGCCGAACAAATGTCCAGTTGTATCCATTGCAGATCAAACAGATTCGATTATGGGATTGCTCAATAGTTCACAAGATTCCTGTGGTGTAAGATTTGCAACAGTTAAGGGTGAAAACGAACTGTGGATTTATTATAAAGATTCCGTTAACTTGAATAATGTAATGGAACCAGCTATTGCATTACTGAATTCGGCAGATTATGGTTATTTGAATTTTAATCGGCTTGCTCGTACAGATAATGCAATTGTATTTGAAGTAAACTATTCACAAAAGCCTTTAGAACCGAATATTTCTAATGAATAATAAAAAATTACCTATAACTGAAGAGTTGGATTTCGCATATCTTTTGGAACTTATGTTACCACTTCATAATGTTCCTGAATTTTCATGGTTGCCTGAACTATTTTCAATTATAGGACATGAACGATTGATCAATCTATGTAAGTATGCTGGTGGAGAAACTATAACTATTCCCACATTGGATCAGTTAAATTCTAGTATATCAGCGTTACAATGGTTTTATGATGTACATATAAATAAGTCAAAATCAGATTTTGATGTTCCAAGAGATATAGAAGTTTTGTACCGGAAAATTGTTGAGGTATTTTATGCTAGAAATTGTGAAACAGACGATAAATAATTTACCTTGTATATCATTTAGTAGATATTATTCTGAATATGTAATGGATATTCAGGATCAAATTATTGAAAATGAAATATCTAATGTGCGTAGAAGTTTACTTAATCCAATTATGTTGAATTATATAGTTGATAAAGAATTTAGGGGTTTAGAATATGATAAATAGTTCAAAGATACAACATGAATATAATCGTCTATATAAAGAACTCCGAAAATATATTTGGGATTTTCGTGCGGTTGAAGCTATAGCAGATTTAGAAATATCTGTATATAAACTGTGTCCAGATTTGAACGAAATTCAATCAAATTTTGACAATCTTAGATATTTTACGAATGAACTTGAGTGTGATGATGCAGATTTGTCAAAGCGACTTAATAAGTTTGAAGACTTGATACAGAGTGATGATACACCATTTGCAAAGTTGTGGAATGTGAAGGAGGTTGTTCAGTAATGAAAATTTCTAAAAAATCTTGTGCTGGTGATGAATGCGTTATGAACATAAAGGATGATGTAAAAGAATGTGTAAATTCTTCAGATAACGTGGAAAATACAGAAGATATTAACGATGTTCAAGACGAGTCAACTGAGGATATCGAAGCAAAAAAGAATCTTGGTTTAGCAAAAGAGTTTTATACATTGGCAGCAGAACATGTAAATTATGCAATAGACGCACTTGGTGATGCTGCAAGTAATGGTGATAAGTATGCTAAACAAGAGATTGCAGATTTAAGTGTTATTCTTTTAGACCTTAAAAATCTTCAAAGAATGTAAATTTAATAGGTGGTGGACAAATGAAGAAAGATGTCAAAACCGTTGATATTCTTCCGGCTTCTATATCGGACCAATTATTACAGAAACAACGTGAGGACGTAGCAAATATGCGAACGTCCTTATTGTGTTGTAATGGTGATTCATATTCTGTGTCAAAAACTATGCAGAATATAACAGTTATGCGAATATATCATCAGGTTACAAGAATTGTTCGGTATTTGGATTTGATGGATCGACTTGAAGAAAAACTTTATGAATCTATTGATTCTAGATTAACTACTATTGATGTGAATAATTCTATGTCGTGGGCAACACTACTTGCTATGCAAGAGAAACTTCAGAAGAATATGATTGAATCTCAAAAGTTGCTTGAACCGTATATGAATTTGAAAGAATATTTAATTGATGAAGTTCCATCTGTACAAGATGCCCCAGATGGTGCAAGTATTTTGTCTAAGTCATCCAGAGATAAACTTAGGACAAGTGCACAACAGGTATTAGCAATACTTGGACCTGTTGAAGTAGGAGACATGACTGGTGGTGATTCTATTTGATAGATGAATCTGTGGTAGAACGCATACGGAATATCTATGCAACTTGTTCCTACGATGAACAGATGATTCTCCGACAAATACTACAAGAGATTGTGGATACAGGTGATTCAGAAACTTATGAGCATGTGTGGCTTGCTGATTTTAAGGAAGTTCCAGTATCAATAGATCAGTTTATTAGTGATCCGTATTATCTTGGTGAAACTACAAAGAATGGTGAAATGGTATATCCATTTTGGAGACAAACTTTAACAGATATATTTAACCATGGAAACCAATACAACGAAATTATATTGTCTGGTGCCACTCGTATTGGTAAGACTGCTACATCTGTAAAAATTATGGCATATATGCTATATAGACTCATGCTCTATCGTGATCCACAAGGATATTTTGGATTGCAACCACATTCGAAATTAACATTGGCATTTGCAAATCTTACAAAGGATTTAGCTGCAGGAGTTGCATTTTCCGAATTTAATCAGACATTGAAACATTCCAAGTGGTTCATGGAACATGGAACGATGAATCGTGGCACAGTTAATCAGATATATGTTCCAAATGGTGATATAGAAATTATTGCTGGATCATCTGCATCTAATTTCCTTGGTATGCAGATCTGGTGCTGTATGATGGATGAAACCAACTTTGCTAAATCCGGTATAAAGGATATAGCACTTGCGAAACAGCATATGAAACATTTATATGATACTGTAAATGCGCGTATCTCTGGTACATTCAGATTGGAGGGTTCTGTATATGGTAAGATAATTGCAGCATCTTCTAAAAACACAGATTCAGATTTTCTTTCAGATCATATTGAAACACAGCAGAATGCTGGAAACTTGCATATGTATTTGGTTGATCAACCGCAATGGGTAGTTCAACCAAAAGAGAAATTCAGTAAGAAAGTATTTCACTTTACTGTTGGTGATCGATATAAACGTGGTTTTGTTATACCTGAAGAAAACGATGATGAAGAACATCGTTCTGAGTACATCCGGCAAGGATATAAAGTCATGGAAGCTCCAGCAGAGTTTAGAAGAAACTTTTTAGCAGATTATGATATATCTTTGAGAGATATAGCTGGAATTTCTGTAGCAGGTGCTATGGGATTTATTACGCAGGAAGCTATAACACCAAATGTATCTCAGACACGACACAATCCATTTTACACAGATATTATACAAGTTGGTACACAGGATGCACTTACTATAGAACAGTTTTTTCATGCTGAAGTTGTACCGCAAGTGTTAAAATCACGTATAATGAATATTCATCTTGACTTATCAGAGACTGGTGATAGGACTGGTATGTGTGGTGTATGTGTAGACGGTAGTAAGATTGTTGCAGATTTTGAGGGGCGAAAGATAGATATGCCATTCTTCAAGGAGGTATTTTCTACTGCACTTGAAGCACCGAGAGGTGATAGGATTTCGTATCAGAAAATTGTGAATTTTCTCTTATGGTTGCGAAAGCAAGGGTTCAATATCGGTACAATATCAACAGACCAATACCAATCCACATTCATGCGTGAGATACTTACAGCACAAGGATTTCATACAGATAAAGTTTCTGTTGATTCATCTGAAGAACCATATATTGGTTTAAGAAGTGTGCTATATGACCAACGTATAGAATTGTTGAAGAACGATTTGCGTGAGAATGAGTTGATTAAATTACAGAGGGTGAACAACCGTATAGATCACCCAACTAAGGGATCTAAGGATGCGGCGGATGCACTTTGTGGGTCAGTATTTACATTGGTTCGTGAACATGTAGTATCAGCACCACAACCGAAGTCTGTAATTGCTGCTATGTCATCAGTAAATGGTCCAAGGGTTAGTCGTGGGTCTACACTACCGGCTATGTTCCCAGGATTTAATAAAAATACGAGAAGATGAAAGTGAGGTAACAAAATGTTTGCAAGAAACCTTCTACAAGCAGGAGAGTATGTAACTATAGTTCCACTTGGATTGCCAATCACAATTCAGTATAGTGAACGTGGATCGGTTGATAAGGTTTACACCGGTCATGATGAAAGTCAGTGGAAGGATGTAACAAATCCGGTTCTCACTAAAATGCTTATCAATAAGCAGATACCGAACCATGTATCTAATAGCGGAAAGGTTTGCTATATTCGGGCTGTGATGTATAGTTCTGAATTACAGTTTGGTAGAGGTGTACTTCCGAATTGTGTTATGGATAAATATTTACATGCATATTTAGAAGATCCAAACAGGTTCTCAGTGTATGCAGGAGATAAGCATAGCAATGATGAAACTGTTCATGCAACTGCTGTTTCTACGCAACAATGGCTTGTAATGAATCAGTTTGAAACGCTTCCTGGATTTGTTATCCCTATTGATATTGATGAATCTAAATTTGAAGCCATGGTTAAGAGGAATTTTCCATTTAGATTCCCACTTATCGCAAGTTATATTCTGTTCCATAAAGATGGTTCTGTTACATACCCTATAACTGGACTTACTATGTTTCAAGTGGATTGCGTAGAATGTGTGGTAGATTCATCTGGTAACATTCTTGGAGATGTAAAAGAGAAAGGTTCTGACACAATACATACTGTACCATATCCACAAGTTGCTCATAATGATATTCAGAAAAATTCAACGGTTGTATGTAATTCTGATGGCAACTTTATATATGTACAGAACGAAATTAATGCAAGTAAACTTCCTAGAAAGATTACATGCTCAAGTTGTGGTAAACAACTGATTGTTCCGTCTGCAAATGTGCGGTCATTTAAGTGTGAAGATCCTCAATGCAATTCTGTTTTATATCCAAGAGTTGTACAGATGCTAAATACACTTGGATTACCTATGATGTCATTTGACCGGTACAAGGAAGTTACTAAGGAAATTGGAAATATCTTTGGTATTCTTGATGTTCTTGAACTTGATGAATACAAGGATACTAAGATTGAAATAACACTTGAAGATGCGGCAAGAGCGATTATTCCGAAGGAGATTCTGCCTGGAAGTCAGCAGATAAAGGAACTTTGCACCGGATGTGCGAACTCTGAGGAAGCATATATTTATTATGTTACACATCCGGAAGCCATTATTTCTGATTTAGGATTGAACAAAAATGCGTTTTCACGTCTTGTTTCGTGGCTTAATGCACCTGAAAATAGTTCAGATTGTGTTGAGTTACTACATATGCCAAATATAACTGTAATAAAGACAAAGAAACAGGTGGATGGATCACCTATATTTAGAGATAAGACTATTTATATTACTGGAACATTCTTCCATGGAACTATTGAGGACATTACTTCTATACTCGAAGGATATTCTGCTACGGTAATCACAAAGTTCGATCCGTCTGTGGATTGTGTAGTTGTTGGCGATATTCCGGATAATGTAAATGGTCATGCAATCAATGAAGCGAAGAGTTTGAACATACCTATTGTTGAGGAAACTTCATTCTTCAATATGTACAGGATTGATTCCGATATAATACAATAACTTGATTGGGGGATCTAAAAATTGGCTTTTAAGTTATTTGATAAATTAGTACCAAAAAAATCTAAACTACAGGACGCAGGTTCTTGGTTAAGGATGATTACAGGCGGTTCATTATATAGAGTGTCTGACATACGTGGTGATACAAGTGTTGCTGACATTAAGACACAGATTGATACAATGAGAGCCTTAGCAAATGATTCTCAAATTAGTACTGCCCTTGCATACTATGCTACAGATGCAACTACAGTTAATACAGCTGGTGATGTGATTTGGGCAACAGCCTTAGATGATAATCACAGGGAAGTTGCAGATATTATTAATGCTCTATTTAAGAGATGGAACATCAACAGGTTTGCCAGAGATCATATACTTGAACTTGCAACAATCGGAAATCTATACATACCGACAACTTATTTATATCATGAGGATTCAGGTACATACACACGAAAGGGAATCGTGTTAGATAATAACACTATTCCGGAAGATGATTATGACATCATACCATCTTCAAAAATACCACCAGAATCTATAATTCATCTGTGGTATCATGGTGAGCCTCAAGGATTCATTATGGATCCTACTGATGGAAATGGTACTAATGAACAACTAATCCTTCCAGAATCAGCATGCATTCATTTTACACTTGGTGGGTTGCTTGGTGATTATTCTATCGATTCAAGGGGTATAGATGGTGATGTAAAGACTTATGATATTCAATTTTCACAGCCATTACTTGCACAAGCAGTTCAACCTACTCAGACACTTAATTTGTTGGAAGATGCATTACTTCTATCATCTATGGCGAGAACCATAAAGTTTATTGATGTAGAGTGTGGTTCACAAGAGGAAGAGATGCGAGATGCACTTCAACAGATGAAAGATATGATTGAACAACAACTTGCATTGAATACTTCTACAGGTGATGCTGAAAGCTTTGTAAATCCGCAAAGTCCAAATAACTTGATTTATCTTGCTAGGGTGAATGGCGCATCACCTATATCTGTAACTGATCTTAATATGGCAGATGCATCTGAAGCTGATAATAAATTATTGAATTATTACCAAGATAAGAAATTATCAGTATTAGGTGTGCCAAAGGAAGCTATGAACTTCTCATCAAATGAAGGATTAGGTGGTGCAGGTTCTGTACTATCTCAAAGATCTGCATTATATGCAAATGCTCTTCAGAGACTTGAAGTTGCATATATGGAGGGGTGGACAGATGCTCTTAATAAATATTTCATAGCAAGAAATTATAGTGGATTTGTAAACCAATTCCAACTGCATATGAATCCGATTATTACAACTCAATCTACAGTTCAATTTGAAAAACGAGACTCTGCATTAGGTCAAGCACAATCTGCTACAGACCTTCTTAAAGCAGTTGGTGTTACAAATTCTGATGTTTATAAGACCGCACTTACTGAGATTCTATCTGAAGTATTCCCACAGACTGGTGCTGATGTTGTGAACTGGAAGATTGATGTCGAAGAAGGTGAAGAATCTGGTATGGGAGGTGGTTTTGGTGCTTAGTAGTTTAGAATTAACTAATCTATTTTTCTCTGATTTGAAGAAGTTCAATTCAACTAATTTCCGTACTATTGAAAAAGCAGAATTGACACAAGATGATGCAACAGTACATAAGGCATTTTCAAGTGTAGTTACAAGATATTTTATTTTTGCTGAACGTCATCCAGAGATTAGTCAAGAAGAGCGAAGAGTATTATACTTTAAGTTAAAAATTGATATGATTGCTGAGTATTTCAGTAAATACCCTGATGTAGACTTGACGCTTTTACAGCCATTTCAGCATGAATTAAGAAAACATGTAAGGGATACGAAAGGTGGTAATTCCAATGAGCAACCTTCAGGAACCATTGCGGTATAAAATATCTAGTTGGAGACAGTTACCAAATTGTTTATCAAATACTAGCAGAGAACTTAGAATACATATTACAGATTTTTTCAATAATGAAGAACTTCGTGGATTTCGTATATCCGTTGAACATTCTAGTATGGGTGTAATATTTTGCTGTGTTCTTCAGGCACGTGGTAGTATTGTTGTTGATGAAGATGAATATGGTGCAACTGAACTTACACCGGAAGAAATCCTCAAAGAATTACATAAATACGGATTTTACATCGTATACGAACCTATAAATGCATTAAGTGGTAATCTTCTTGATTATCTCATTACTTTGGATAAATTGGATTATGATAAAATCCGAATCCTTAATGTTTGGCATTATAAGAATGGTGTCAAAGAATCTGACACTAAAATTGTTGCATTTCAATCTGACCCACATGGTGAATGGTTGAATAATGGGTATAGTGCAAATGAGAAAGAATTTTTATCCGCACTTAATGATGGGACAGCAATAAATCTTACAGATACAAGTAAAACTAAAAACTTTAGATGGGATTGGCTGTATGGAAAGGTTCTTAATATAGAAGATATCATCCAAGGTAATGCAGATCAGATGATAGAATTTAATATTTAGGTAGGTATTTGCTTATGGCAATCAATTTAATTGGTCCAGATATAAAATTGATGCGAAAACGGTATGATGAAGCATTAAAACTTCAAGGCATACCGGTAAAGTATCAATATCCACATAAAGCTGAATCAAATGCACAAGGTGAACCACTGATTGATTCCTATTCAGAGATGGTTGATACCTTTATATTTTTTGAAGGAAATCCAAAGGTAAAAACTTTTAAACGATATGGTTGGGTAGTTGAAAACAACCAAGATCTACCATTTCTCATTCACTGTTCATTTCATTTACCACATGTTCAGAAAGATAGTTTGTTTAGAATTGCTGGACAATATAGTGAACTTCCTGAACGGGTATTTAGAGTGACAGAGATTACATATGATTTACAAGCACCGGATCATATAGTTTGCCAAGTTATCCCTGTATATGATGAACAAGCAGTCGGATATACCAAGAAAGAAGTACAAAAGAAATTTGATACATCTAATCATTTCTTAAAACCAAAATTGGATTATCGTGGTGACTATCATAATACACAGGAAGATACCGATCCGAATTTCCACGGTTCATCTGGAAAGGAGTAATCCTTTATGATTTATATATATGACAATGCAATAGTAAAAGACTTATTAGATTCATTTGATAAGGATAATTATGGAAATTCTGTAGTATCTGTAGTTCCACCTGATGATATATTATCTATTGCTGCACAAGTACAAGATGATAAAATTCATTACCCATTGATAGCATTATCTCGTGCAGAATCCATCCCAATTGATTCAGAACGGATGAATTTTACGCGACTTCATCGTGGTGTAGCTACTGTATTTGATAATAAGACGAATAATATTTATTATGAAAAAGTTATGCCTATAAAATTACAGTATACTTTAATTTGTATGGCAACTAATACCGCAGATGTAGATGAACTTATTCGTGAGATAATGTTTAAATACACGCATCAGTATTTTATTACTATACAGATACCTTATGAATCTAAACGAAAGATACGTTGTGGTCTTAGAGTTGACCAGGATGAAGAAATTCAGTGGCACACTACAACTTCTAACTATATAAATGAGGGTAAACTTCATTCAGCTGGTATAACTTTACATGTTGATGGTGCTGTAATGGTGAGTTATACTCCAGCACATCTGAAGAGAACAGAATTCCAGACAGAACTTAAAAATCCAGATGGTTCTTCCACCATTACTTCCTAACCTTTTATATCTATATGAGACAAAGAAGGAGGATTTCATGGATGTTTTATAGAAACCATTCAACCGTCGCAAAAACTTTTTATGGCGTAACCTTCCAACCGGGAGAAATAAAAGAAGTTCCCGGATATATAAACAATAAGTCATTTGATATTGTAGATGCACCAAAGCCAAAGGAACCTCCTAAAAGCGTAGAGCAACCTACAAAATCAGATTTACCGAAAGAACCGAAACCTGATGGTCGGAGAAAACGTAAGACACAAGAACCAAAGGATAGTATTGTGATTTCTACGAATGAACCAGTTTCGGAAAAAACTTCTGAAATGATTTCAGAATCGGTAGAAGATAAAACAGATTCTATAAAGGAGGAACAAGAGTAATGGCAAAAATTGTCATCAACGAAATTAGCCAAAATTACACATGGAACATTGGTACATCATCCTACGCCACAGTAGCATTACCGATTACATCCTGTTGGGGACCTGGATATTTTGATCCGAAAGCTGAATATGGTGGTGCAGATTATTCATCTTCCAATGTAGGTGCTATGCTGGAACATACAGCATGGATGAGATTTCCTGCTACACAGGCAGGACTTGATTCATTTGTATCTACATATCGTGGTGCATCTGAATGTTATCGTCTTGCAAAGGATAATTCTTATCAGATTGCTATGACATTACTTACTGCTGGGTATGATATTCTTACATGCAGAATTTGTCCTGGTTCAAAGGCTGGTGCAAGTTTTTCTGTACTTCCGGAAAATGATACAGACACTGACACAGATACCGATACAGATACAGATACCGATACAGAAGATCCTTCAACAAATTATACTGTTACGTTACAGGCTAAGTATCCTGGATCTTTTGGAAATACCATACAGATTCAAGTCCGTAAGATGTCTTACGTAGGTAAGCCTTATTGGAATTTTATTACGTACATTGTAGATGCAAATGGTGTTCGTACTTCAGCGGAGAATATCTCCCTTGTATTTGATAGTTCCAATGCTACAGATAACATCCCATATTATGAAGATATTACATCTAAATTCTGGAATATTACGAATGTAGGTTCTTCTGTAGATGATAGTAATAGTTGTGTAGCACCAACTAACATGGTAACATTTGCAAATGGGTCAGATTATGATAGTACTGCTATTAAGGGAACTGATACTGCTGACACATTCAAAACCAAGTTAAAGAATATCATTGAACCAAGATTTGTGTGGGCGAATTGGTATACAACTGGATCATCTGATCCATCTGCTACTGCATATAGCTATTACTATACTAATGTAGCAAATTATGCATCTAACCAGAATCTTACAATGAAGAACATTCACTATTATCAGGAGTGGATTCGTACACATCTTGTAGGGTACAATTTCCAAGATTCTGATGGTGATAAGCTTGGTGGTGTATTCGATATACTGAAAGATAAGCTTTCATATAATCCGAATCGTATTATCAGTCCTGGTTGGGATGACCAAGATATGTACATGTACACTGATGATGAAACAGACATTGCTACCTGGACAGCACAATCTGGTGCATCTACTTGTATGGTACAACCATCCCCACTTCATTTGAAGTTAATGGATGTTGCATATTATAGTCGTTGTGCAACTGGATTTATTGATGTTCCGAAGATTGTAGAACGTAGATTCGTTCATATTGAGAATCCTACAACAAATGATATGGGTTATATTCAAGAGCTTGCAAGAGTTGTTCCTGCAAATGCTGCACTTGATATCAATGGTTCACTGTTCCAGACACATTGTGGATTCTTTGCTCCTTGGGGTCAGTACACATTTGTAGGTACAAGAAAGATGACTGAAGCATCACCATCATTCCTTGCACTTATGATTCAGAGAGCACAGATTCTTAATCAGGCTATTCAGTATGAGTGGGCATTACCGACAAATCGTAAGCACAACTTACGAATTGGTAAGATGCAGTATTCCGTTCCGAAGAAAGTTCTTGATAAGTGGCAGAAACTTGATGGTGCTTCTGTGAATGTAATCACTGCAATTCCAGATCTTGGTACAAACATTTGGGGTAATTCTACATTGTTTGAAGTACCTCCAGCAACTTATCAGGCACTTGCAAATCTTTCTACAAGATTCCTTGTAAATGCCGTAGAAGATGTAGTGTATAGATGTGGAACTGCCATTACTTTCCAATACAATAATGATGATGCATATTCAAGTTTCTATGCAGGTGTAACACCACTTCTCGATACTATGAGAAATGTCGGTGCTATCGAAGATTACAGAGTTACTATGTCAGCAGATATAAATGGAGAAGATTATGTTAATGCTAACACAGTAATCGGTAAGATTTGGTTAGTAGTTAACGGTGTGATTAACGATATATATGTTGATCTTGTTGCACTTCCAGCCGGTGCTGGGATTGATTTAGCAAGCCTTAGTTAATATCATAATTTAAAATCGTTATACTATATAGGTTGAACAAACCGCAGTATGTCATGGTTGTCATACTGCGGTTTGCGTTGTTTGTGAAAGATTTATTCACAGATAGATGGGTTTAAGTAACTTATATAAGTTGAAAAATATTGAACACTTTTTACAATTTCCTGTTGACACCATTAGTATAGTGTGATACTATACTACCAGAGAGAAGTGCCTGTCTCTCCATTTTGTGTATCATCAGATGGAGATATAGGCATTAAATTTTAGGAAGGAATTACTGGCATGAGATCATACGAGATTATCAATAACACAACAGTCATGAATAAACCTGCAACAAGTGGGTTTGGTTTCGTATGCTCTTTTGCACTTGTGGACCCGGATGCTATTGCCACAGGTAGAACAGGATGGAATCGAAAAGTCGCCAAGTACATAGGATATAGACGAAGATAGTGGAAAATCTCTTCATAAGTTACACCTCATAGAAGAATCCGTCTATATCCTAAATAGGGTAAGACGGATTTTTACATTATGGGGCCGTAGCGCAATTGGGAGAGCATCTGTTTTGCAAGCAGAAGGTTGTGGGTTCAATCCCCATCGGTTCCACTATTTGCAGATATAACTCAACTGGGAGAGTGCTTCTCTTACAAGGAAGTGGTTGTAGGTTCAACCCCTACTATCTGCAATAGACCATTAGTCTAACGGATAGAATGCTTCACTACGAATGAAGAGATATAGGTTCGACTCCTATATGGTCTACACTCAGCTTCGGCTGAATAACAAAAAACAAAATTAGAGTGAGGGAAACAGGCACTTCTCTCACTCGCACATGCAGGTATCGTATAACGGTTCATTATATTAGTTTTCCAAACTAAGGATGAGGTTTCGACTACCTCTACCTGCTTACAATGGTGCATACGCCAATATGGTATAGTAATATACTGAAAGGTAGGAAGGTAAGCCTATCGCCGGAAACGGTAAGAGTATGCAATACTTGTCTTAATAGATTCTGAAAAGGGATCTAAGTTCATCACAGGTGGATTCAATGCTGTATTTGTTTGGTTAGTGAGAAACTTGTTTTAGGTCAACTGATGGAAACAAGGCTCCGCAAGGGCTAACTAACATGCAAAACAAACGAATATGGTAGTTAGACATTTAGAGGATAATAAGTCTGAGTTCAGCAGACAAAGGCGGTATCCAGTCAGAAATGACAGTACAAGTACGATGCAAAGGAAAGTACATGGTAGGTGTTTAGCATTTTGTAGTTCAAAAGATTACGAAACTAAACCTACTGCACATCTACATCCAACATACTGATTTTTTAGCTCAATGGGTAGAGCAATTTCCCTCTAAGAAATAGGTTATGGGTTCGACTCCCATAGAAATCGCCAAAAGCAAAAGTCAGTAGGGGTTCAGAATGAAAATGCGTTAAGTCCACAGCAGTAATGTAATGTGGAACAATGGAGCTCGCAAGGTGAAGTTGTTTGATCGAACAAGTAGACATTAGGAGAGTCCGTACAACTCTTTTAAGGTCGAAAAGTAGGTCGAGTAGTTCTGGATTATGAAGGTATAGCCACCTTAAAGGTACGCATAGCACTAACGTATTGAAAGGTACGTGGATATAAGTCTAACAAATAAGGGCTTTAATGAGTGTTACGTTTGTCTGTAATCTCAAGACAAATAATTTTGCTTCTATCGTCTAATGGCAGGACTACTGATTTGTAATCAGTAAATCTTGGTTCGAATCCGAGTGGAAGCTTTATGGCCTTGTAGAGTAATTGGTTAACTCACCACACTGTCACTGTGGAGATTGCGAGTTCGAGCCTCGTCTTGGTCGCTTATGCCCTTCAGATATCTTTGGATAGTCTGATGAAAGACAGCGTTTGCGGACGTGTGATGATTAGAGATGTGTCTTGAAAATCTTAATTGCGAAAGGCATTATTTTGAGAATGTGGTGTAATGGTAGCACACGTGCCTTGGGAGCATGGGGAGCAGTTCGAATCTGACATTTTCAATTCTATCGCAGGGTGATGCAATGGTGAGCAATTCAGTCTCATAAACTGAAAGTTGCCGGTTCAAATCCGGTCCCTGCAACTATACTATATGAAAGAAAGGAGAAATTACGATGATGTTGCAGTCTATCAGCAACCGGATCAAGAGCATTAGAAGCCAATTTTGTAATAAAAATTGGTTTAATTGTGATGAATCCATAGACTGTTCAACATGATCTGTAATATATTCTTTTTATACATATAGCAAGAAAGGTCGTGGGTCTGACAGTCAGCATCGGATTCACGGCTTTTATTTTATGGTTCCGTAGCTCAGATGGAAGAGCAGTAGGTTGAAGCCCTACGTGTCGGTAGCCCGAAACTACCCGGAACCACTCAAGGTTAACTCAGTTGGTTAGAGTGTCTGTCTGATACGCAGATTGCCGGTGGTTCGAATCCACCACCTTGAATTTTGGGTGTGTAGCTCAGTTGGTAGTAGCATCGAACTTTTAATTCGAAGGTCATGGGTTCAAATCCCATTACACCCACTATGGGACGCATACAGCAAATCTTTTGGAAATGACTGTTAATCATTAAAACCAAAATGCGTCCTGTATATGGATGTGTAGCTCAGTTGGCAGAGCAGTTGCATCTTAAGCATCAAGCCGAGAGTTCAAACCTCTCCACATCCACTTTCTCCGGGTCCTTGGTGTAATGGTAGCATATCAAGCTCCAACCTTGATGGTGTGCGCTCGAAAC
>Ga0247611_10001960_pt1 | contig 35050 bp, 31 predicted proteins | sample 177DNAGHGhighgp2_FD_192422 | JGI IMG/M metagenome (GOLD analysis project Ga0247611, IMG submission 192422) | Sheep rumen microbial communities from Palmerston North, Manawatu-Wanganui, New Zealand - 1770 DNA GHGhigh gp2 | ecosystem: Host-associated > Mammals > Digestive system > Stomach > Rumen... | reverse complement strand
CAGAAACGTTGCATCTCGATGCGAGCCTGGGGAATGGGACGTGCATTGTTGCCGGAAGTGAGACCGCCCATGGACAGCACAGGAGCCGGGAACGGGTCCACGATGTCGTTGGACGTGGAGGCTGCACCGCGGAATTCCAGCGGACGCTCCTTCTGACCGATAGAAAGACGCAGCATCTTCCACTCCAAATCCACATAAGCCTGCTGGATGCAGAAATATCCGCTCTTCTTGTATATCGGTGATGCCACATCGACACCGTAGCCTACACGCCAGAAATGCAGGGAGTCGCTCTCAGCATTGCGATGCAGCTCTGCGCGGAAGAGTCCGCTGTAGTTCTCACGGGTGGAGAGTCCGTAGCGTCCCGACGTGAACCAAAACGGAGCATTGTCTCCCCCGCCTGCCGTGCCGGAAGCCGTAAAACTGTACTCTATATCCTCGAAAATGTGACTCTGGGCCTGAAGCATGGCAGAAATCAGGCAGAGCAACGGCAATATGAAAAACCTGTTTCTCATCATTTCATCATGACAATACGTGATATCACAGCCTCATCGCCGTCTTCCGTGCTGCACACCACATGATAGATGCCGCTCGACACACGGTTGCCAGCACGGTTGTGTCCGTTCCACCGGCAACAACCGCCCGTACTGTGTCCATACCACACTATCTGGCCGGAAGAAGAAAGTATCTTTATCTCAGCATTCTCCGTAAGACCCTTGATGGTAATCAGACCATGATAGCCGGGGTTAACGGGATTGGGATAGATAAGTATGTTGTCGTATTCAAGACTCTCAGCCGGAGGCACCTCTCCCGTGTCGTAAAGAGCAAGGCCGCCCATCGTGGCAATGGCCACCTCACCGGTGAGGGGATTCACCGCAATACTGTTGATACTGTTTGACGGAAGCGGTGAATTTGACGTGTCGTAGTGGAGCTGCTGATACTGCCCGTCGCCGCTGATGCGATACACACCGCTACCGTCCGTGCCCACCCACTTGTTGCCGCGGGCATCAAGGGCAAGAGCCGTAATGGGTATGCCGTCGAAGAGATAGTCGGCAAGACCGCTGCCGTCGTTGCGGTTTATTATTATCTGCTTCAACTGGTACGTGCCGCTCTCAAAGAGCGCTCCCACATCTTCTATAATATACAGTCCCATATCGGTGCCCACCCAGACGGAACCGTCGCTGTCCTCCATGAGACAATAGTACACGGTAGGCTCTATCCTGGTCCCCGACTGGTTGAACCACGCGGAATGATGCTTGGCCGCTGACAGCTTCAACTGGCTGTTGACGGTGAATGCAAACAGTCCGGTATTAATCCAGCCGTTGACACTAAGGATGCGTATGCGCTGACTTCCCAGAGCGGTGGACGTGAAGAGAAGCTGATCCTGCTTCAGACCGCCCTTGATTGATTCGTGGTATATCGCCTTCCATCTGCCGTCCGGCTTCATTACACGCAGCAGCGTGTCCTGCATCTGCTGGGTGAGCCACAGGTTACCGGATTCGTCGTACTGCAGCGCGCTGCACGACACATAGTTGTAGTAGGTCTCCGCATCGGGAAGGATGCTGCGCAGAGGCGAGTTGTCGGAATTGTAGAGCTTCACGAACTTACCGTCCTTATACTCCTCCAGACCGTTGCGGTAGGCCGAAACGAAGATGTGACTGTCATCCTGGGGGTCTTGCACCGCATCCAAAGCATTCCAGTGATTGAATTTGGGGTACCGGCTGCGGGAGGATTCCAAGGCACCCTTCTCGTCTACGACACTCCACGTGCCGCCCTCGCAGTAGGACATCGTGAAGGGATTCAGGTCTTCCGAACCTACCACGTTTCTGCCACCAGTCACCAGAAGGCGGTCGCCCACGTAGCGTACCTTATAAGAGAGGTTGCGCATCGGACTCTCCACCGAGACATTGTGGACATCTGTGGCCTGAAGGCTGCCGTCCTTCAGCTTATATCCCGAGAAACCGTCCATGCCCTCCGAAAGCCAGTAGGTGGAACCGTCGTAGGAAGCGCCCGTAAGATATGGCGAACATGCCACATCCTGCGTGGTGGAAGACTGGGGGTCGGAGGCATCCGTCAGGAGCAGATGACCGTCGCTGCGGACTGTCATCACCATACCCTTCTCCGCCCTCATATCCGTGAAGTATCTCCCACCTTCGGCACTTGCTATTCTCTGAATGCCGGGAGGGACTATTACCCCCTCTGCAAGAGAGAAACGGAACAGATTCCCCGTATTGCTGACGAAGAAGTTTCCCGACTGGTATGCCGCGCGCAGACAGGTGGTGCCGCGCACCAGAGTCTTTATTGTCTTTGCATCATTGAGATTGACACCCTTGGGGGCACAGCAGATACTGTCCTGGGCTGCAAAGACGAGGTATCCCTCGCCTGCCGCCACACTCTTGAGCGCCATCTTCATACGGTAAACCTCTTCTATCACCTGATTTGCCACGTCCACGACAACAAGTCCGAAGTCGGCCGAGATATAAGCCTTGGTGCCGTCTGTCACTACATCATTGATAATCTTACCGGGAATGGACGCTTCCTTGACCTGAGAAAGGTTTACCACATTGTCGTTGCCGTCGATAAGGTCGATGTTACCGTTAGTATAAACAACAACCAGCGAACGGGCCGTCTGACACCAGCGGACATAGGCAATACTGTGGTCGGACAGTCCGGAGCATCTGTCGTAGGTGCGTATCAGGGAATTCTCCTGCGTGTCCCATGCCACGAGGGAACCGGACAGGTCGCGCACCACATTGGGGTTCCACAGGGACATTGCCTGGTAGTTGCCGTCGTAGAGCACGAAAGTCTTACCGCCGGACGTCAGAGCGCACTCACGTGCCACATGATAGGCACGGGGAGTCTTCCAAGAAGGATCTTGAGCAGATGCCGTCAGTGCACTGCATGCAAAAGACAGCAGGATTAACAGGAACTTACCTTGTCTGTTCACTTCTCTGTCACAACTTCTCCTTCGTTTGTGCTGCTGTAGTTACCGTACATGCCGTAGTGACCATAACGGCCATAACCGTAACCATAACCGTAGGCGCCGCCGTTTTTCTTGTAACCATAGTAGTAGCCGTACCTCTTCTTGCTCAAATCCAAACCGTTGAGAACAAGATTTACCTTCGGAAGCTTATTCTCGGCTACGAGTTCGTTGATGAAACGGAAGTTGGCCTTGGGAGAAAAGTCTGCACGGGCCACAAAGATAGCCATGTCGCTCACACGACCCATCATCAGCGTGTCGCTCACCAAACCGATCGGGGGCGTATCAAGGATGATATAGTCGTATTTCTTACGGAAATATTCTATCGCCTTTTCAAGATTGATGCGCGAGATAAGTTCTGCAGGGTTGGGAGGTATGATACCGGCAGCAAGCACATCCAGATACTCATGACCGACACTCGGATATATCTGCTTCTCCAGCAATTCGTAATCCGACTCGTCCGCAGCAAGATATTTCGTGATACCGCGCTTGTCTGCAGGCAGACCGAAGAGTTTCACCAACTGAGGCTTACGGATATCCAGACCTATCAGAAGCACCTTCTTCTTCAGAAAAGCGAAAGACATTGCCAGGTTGGATGCCACGAAAGTCTTACCCTCACCGGGAATACATGAAGTACACATTATCACTTTCTCGTCTCCCTTCAGGATGAAGTCTATGTTGGCACGCAGTCCGCGGAAACTCTCTTCCATCGTGTTGTTGCGGTTCTCACGCACACAGATACCTCGGTCACCCGGAGTTAATGTGGTATCAATGGGTATGTCTGCCAGAATGCAAATCTTGGTGAGACGTTCAATATCGTTGCGGCCTTCAATGCGGTAACGCATCAGAGTGAGCAGATACAGAATGGCCAGAGGCAGGCCGAAACCGAACACAAAGCATGCGAGCAGCACAACGGAGCCCTTGGGAGACACCTTGCGGGGCAACACCGCACTGCTGATTACCTTACCCTTGCGCGCCGTTGATGCCAGAGTGATGTAGTTCTCCTCACGCTTCTGCAACAGAGTAAGATACAGACCGGCCTTTATCTCCTGCTGGCGGGCGATATTGTTGAACGTGTGCTCCATCTTGGGTGATTCCTTCACACGTCCGAGGTACATGTTGTACTGGCTGTCCACACCCTTCTTCTTTTGCTTGAGGTCTTCGTACACACTCTCTACGCTGCGTCTGATGGCAGGCCAAAGCTGAGACATCTGGTCGTCAATACGTACTACCATGGGGTTAGTCTCACTGGATGACTTCATCAAACGGGCACGACTGAGCACCAAAGCGTTATATTCACTGATCTGCGTTGCCACAGCCTGATTGGACTGACCAAGGGTGGCGGGTATCACCTCCTTCGCATTGGCGGGGTGTTTCATATAGTCCACCAGCGACTTGACAAGGAGCAGTTCTGTCTGCATCTCCACCTGCTTCTGCTGGAAATTGGTACTGGCACCCAGAGCCGTGGTAGCATCATTGGCAAGGTTGATGAGTTCGTTGCGCTTTTTGAAGTTCTCCATATCAAACTCCGTCTGGTCCAGCTCCTCTTTGATGATTCTGATACGCTCGCCGATAAATTCCTCTGTTTTTTCCGCAATCTCATTCTTATCCTCGTTGGCATCATCATTATATGCCTGGGCAAGAGCTTCCAGATACTCCATACAGCGATGAGGCAGATTGTCGTCCATTGACACCTGTGCCACAGTGGTCATCTTAGAGGTAGGAGCGGCTTTAACCTTGCTTGCATAGAGCATGCTGACAAGATTCAGCGGGTAGATTGTCACATGCAAGTTCCGCTCTGAAATGGGAATACTGAGGTTTTTGTTCAAGAACAGTGTTCCGACAGGAGTGGGTATTGTAGAAGGAAGCGAGTCCAGAGTCTTATCGATAGTATACTCCTGCTCCACAGCCTCCTCCGATTCATCATCCTTCGGCAAGAACATCTTTCCCGTCACATGAAGCACCTCGTTTTCCTTGGATATTGTCAAAAAAATCGGGTATTCCAATTCATCGAGCCTTCCCTCCTCAAAGTCAACGACAATCGGGCTGTTCTTGTACACTTCACGGCTGGTGATGCGACCCTCCTGAACATAATTTACATAGAGTTTCAGGTTTTTCACCACGCGATTGGCCAGACCGGTTGAAGTAAGGATTTCAAGCTCATTGTCAAAGCCGGAGCTGTTTGTCATCATACCCAACCTGTCCATTGCATAGCCGTTGACACTGCGTGAACGACGCGTATCATCGTCCTTGATAAGAAGCTTCATGCTTGCCGTGTAAACAGGAGTTGCATATCTGAGATACACAAAACCGCAACCCACAAAAAATATGACGCTCAGCAGCACATACTGCCAATTCAAAACAAAGATTTGAAAAAGGGTTTTTAAGTTAAGAGAACTTTCCTCATCCTCTCCAGTCTGGTTGTTTTCTACGTAATCTGCCATAATAAAATATATATTTTCCGCACAAAGGTACAACTTTTACTTAATTCCACACGTCTCCGATGCCAAAAAAAACAAGTTGAGGTCCGATTTTTCTCTCTTTTTATACCTTATTTTATAAAAAATATGTACCTTTGCGCAAATACTGAGTAAATTAGCAATAGTAATGTCCAAAAAACGCAATATCTCACAAGGTTCGGCAAGATGGGTTATAGCACTCATTGATGTTATATTTGTCCTTTTGTGTTTCTATTTTGCATACTCCTTTGGCGACAATCAAATCCGCCCCCTGAGTCAGTTCAGTCTGAAGGGATATTTGTTGATAACGCTACTGGCATATCTGCCCACTGTCGTAGCATTCCGTCCCACATATCTGGACAGGGGTGTGCGTGGAGACATCATTCTCAAGCATGCCATGCAGGTGAGTGCGCTGCACATCCTGATTCTTTTGGCCCTCCTGTTCATTCTCAAGGATTTTTCCCTGGGCGGAGGAGTCCTTGTCCGGTATGCCGTCTTCGCAAGTATAGCCATCTTGCTCTGCCGCATTGCAACAAAGAGATTTGCAGCAAAACCGCAGGAATCCGATGGAACAACCGTGCCGGTCTCGACAGAAGAACCGCTCCTGTGGGTGGAGAATCTCATCCTGAAACGTCTTATTGACATCGCTTTCAGCGGCATCTTCCTGCTGACGGTCTTTCCTGTCATATACGTCATAGTGGCTATTGCCCTCAAAATAAAAAGCCCCGGTCCCGTGTTCACTATAAGAGAGCGCGTCAACTGGGACGGAAGCACACTGAGAATCGTGAGATTCCGCACCACACAGCTTCGCAGCACTGTTGACGAGAACGGCAACACAACAACTGTCATCTCTGAAAGATTCCCGTTCGGGGATTTCCTGAGAGAGACGAATATAGACAAACTGCCGCAGTTCATCAACGTCTTTTTCGGCAGTATGTCCATCGTCGGACCACGCCATTACAGAAAGGAGCAGGCAGAACTGGTGTCCCAGGCAGTCGAGGCATGCGGTGTCGGCATCTTTGCCAAACCCGGCATCACCGGATGGGCAAAAACGCAGGGATTCTACGGCAAAGCCATGACAGACGGACATGTGACGGACAGCATAAAGTCAGATATGTGGTATATCAGGAATTGGAGCATCTGGCTCGACATTCTCACCGTCTATAAAAGCATTTTCCGGAAACAACCTGACAAGAACATAACACAAACAGACATAGCATAAGAAACAGATGAGCATATTTGGAAATCTATTCAAAAAGAAAGATCAGACGCAGAAAGCAGGAGGCATGGAGGACTTCATGCTACTCATTCGCGTCTACTATCAAGCCACGATGGCTGCACAGATAGGCATCAACAATCTGGCGGCACTGCCCGACTTGCGTATTTTCAAGCAGACTTACAAGGTGCCCACCCAGAACAACAAACTCGGCATCGCTGAGAAGAAACAATGCCAGAAGACTTTAATGAGCATCTACGGCATAAGCGAATCCTTCTTCCATGAAATTGACAGCAGCGTGAAGCATCATTGCCGGAAGATACAGGATGTACAACCCTATTTTATCCACTTTCAGGGTTTCTCCCAGGATCTCATGATGCTCATGTCGAACCTTATGCAGTGGAAGTTCCGTCTGCCCGGATTCATGAGGAAGGCCCTCAGGGCAATGGTGGAAAAACAGGTACACGACGTAATGACCAAGAACGACTGGAAGGATGACGGTGTGAGAAGAGCCTGCGTTGCAGTGCGTAAATATCAGGCCTCACTCGGATACAGCGAGACCTGGATGACGGAATACGTCCATACCATCGTGATGCTGGCAAAGAAAGAAAAAAAGGTTCAACCGGAAGAATAGACCATGAGAAGTCAAGACGAAACCATGAAAATACTCTCCACACTGGAGACGCGCACCCGTCAGATGCTTTTCCGGCACCAGGAAGTTTTGGCAGAGATGCAAAAACTGCGCAACCAGTTGGAACAGAGAGACGAGCAGATAAACCAACTCATTGCCGCCTCGAAGGAAGAGAAACAGGCGTACGAACGTCTGAAAATGGCTAAATACCTGGATGCCATGGACGACACCGCCCAATCAACACGTGCTCGCATCACCAGAATGATTGCAAGCATTGACAAGTGTATCGCAATACTGAAGAACAATGAATGAAAATCTGCAAAAAATAACTCTCCACATCGGCACTCTGACCCTGCCGATGAGCGTAAAGAGAGAAGAAGAGAGTTTCTATCGTGAAGCTGAACGTCTTATCAGGGAACGTTATACCTATTACACGACAAAATACCCCAACCAGAAGACAGAAATGTACTTCACCATGACAGCTCTGGACATTGCCGTACAGGCTCAGCGCACCAAACACTCAGTGGATCTGGAGCCCGTGGCCGGACGCCTGGAACTCCTGCTTAAAGAAATCGAAAAAGCGTTATAACCCTAATATAAACCAAGTAACAAAGATAAAAAGATGCAATACATTCTTATTATCATATCCGTAATTATCATTGCAATATGGTGGGCTGTATGGTATTTTGCCGTAGTTCCCGCCAAACAACGCAAGATGGAAGAACTGGCCCGCAGCGTAGCTGAAAAGGAGGCCGAAGTAATTAAGGAAAAGAAACTGCTGGAAGTAAAAGAGGAGATGCTCAGCAGAAAAGCAGAGTTCGAGAAAGAAGTCCAGCAGCAGCAGCAACAGATGCAGCAGGCAGAAAACCGTGCCAAGCAAAGAGAGCTTGCCCTGAACCAGCGTAGCGAGGAACTCAATCGCAGCAAGCAGGAAACGGATAATATCCGCCTGAGAGTTGAGACCCAGCAGCAACTGCTCGAACAGCGCGAGACAGAACTCAATGCACGCCAGAATGCCATCGTGGAAAGAGAGCGCACAAAACTGGAAGAACTTAGCGGTCTGTCGAGAGAAGAGGCAAAAGCAAGACTCATAGAAAGTTTCAAAGATGAAGCCAAGACCAATGCTGCCGCCTACATTAACGAGATCATGGACGAGGCACGCATCAATGCCAACAAAGAAGCAAAGCCAATCATCATCCAGACTATACAGCGCGTTGCCACGGAAACGGCAGTAGAGAACTCCGTAACCGTATTCCATATTGACAACGATGAAGTAAAAGGACGCGTCATCGGTCGCGAAGGCCGCAACATTCGCGCTCTGGAAGCAGCTACCGGTGTGGAGATTGTCGTTGATGACACACCGGAAGCCATTGTCATCAGCGCCTTCGACCCGATACGTCGCGAGGTATGCCGACTGGCATTGCACCAGTTGATTGCCGACGGCCGCATACATCCGGCACGTATCGAAGAGGTCGTAGCCAAGGTGAAGAAACAGGTGGAAGAAGAAGTGATGGAAACCGGCAAGCGCACCACCATCGACCTCGGTGTGCATGGATTGCACCCCGAACTGATCAGGATTATCGGTAAGATGAAATACCGCAGCAGTTATGGTCAGAACCTCCTGCAACACGCAAGAGAGACTGCCAATCTCTGCGCCGTCATGGCTGCCGAACTGGGTCTGAATCCCAAAAAGGCAAAGCGAGCCGGTCTGCTGCACGATATAGGTAAGGTGCCCGATGAGGAACCGGAAATGCCACACGCACTCTACGGAGCGAAACTGGCAGAGAAATACAAAGAGAAGCCGGACATCTGCAATGCCATCGGTGCTCACCACGAAGAAATGGAGATGACATCGCTCATCGCACCTATTGTACAGATATGCGATGCTATCTCCGGTGCACGCCCCGGTGCACGCCGCGAAATTGCAGAGGCATACATAAAGAGGCTTAAAGACCTTGAGAATATTGCAATCTCCTATCCCGGTGTCACCAAGACATACGCCATCCAGGCCGGTCGTGAACTGCGCGTAATCGTCGGTGCAGACAAGATTGACGATAAGCAGATAGAGAAACTCTCCACAGATATCGCAAACAGAATACAGAACGAGATGACATATCCCGGACAGGTCAAGATAACTGTGATACGTGAAACCCGCGCTGTGGCTATTGCAAAATGAACATTGCTGTAGATTTTGACGGAACGATTGTCACCAACAAGTATCCCGAGATAGGCACAGAGAGGTCTTTTGCAGTGCAAACCCTAAAAATGCTGCAGGAAGAAGGACATCGTCTTATTCTCTGGACGTGCAGAAGGGACGACGAACTCACCGACGCCCTCAATTGGTGTAAAGAGCGCGGACTGGAATTCTACGCTGTGAACAGGGATTTCCCTGAGGAGAATGAAATAACCAGTCTGTCTTACACGCGGAAAATAAAGGCAGATATGTTCATCGATGACCGCAATCTCGGCGGACTTCCCGACTGGGGAGCAATTTATCAGATGATTCACGAGAACAAAACATACGAAGAAGTTATTGCAGAGAATTATCTGGCAGAAAAGCAGCAGAGCAACTACCAATACCTCCCAAAAAAGAAATGGTGGCAATTCGTTATTTCTGCAATATTAATCTTTACATAATATAATTATCGGACGAAAAAAATATGAAGAAACTTTTATTTGCATCATTTGCTTTGGCTTTGATACTTGTCCAAAGCAGTTGCGTAAGCACGAAAAAAATCAAGTATTTCCAAGGCGCAGACAGCCTCTATGCACAAGCACAGGCTATCCAGCAGATGTATGAGATGAGAATCAAGCCGGCAGACCAGATTTATGTCAGAATACATTGCGACGAACCTGAACTTTTAGAGATATTCTCCAATGAGGTGACACTCGGCACTGGACGTAGTAGCAGTTCGTCTTACTCAAACATAAATTCCAGTCTGGGAAGTGTGTATGGTTACACCGTCACCAACGACGGCAAGGTCATATTGCCGGCATTGGGTGACATCTATGTGGCCGGCATGACCACAGAAGAATGTGCACGAGCCATTGAGAAAAGGATTATCGAACTAAACCTTATTCAAAACCCCGAAGTCACTGTTAAGTTCCTCAATGCCCGCGTGACAATTATCGGTGCCGTTAAATCACCCAAAGTGGTAAGCCTGACCTCCGAACGCAACACCGTCCTTGATGTCCTGGCACAGTCTGGTGACCTTGACGACACCGGTCTGCCTCAGAAAATCAAACTGTTCAGGGAGAACAATGGTGAGCGTATGATGTATGACTTGGATCTCACTGATGTGTCTATTTTTGAATCTCCTGCTTATTACTTGCAGCAGAACGACCTCATCTACGTGGAGTTCAACAAGTCGAAGAACATCAAGAAGAGTTCCTTCTACACATTCCTGGGAGCCGGCTCGAGCATTCTGGCACTCGTAAGCAGTATTGTGGCCCTTGTCTTTACGCTCAAGAGGAACAACTAACAAATAATCGCAACATACACACGACTCAACGGCTCAACCTTAATGGCTGAGCCGTTTGTTATATATTGAATTAAGGATTTATACCAAACGTTTGTTCAGTTCCGACACTTGAGTGCTCAACTCCGTAAGCCGATCGTTTATTTCAGCCAACTGACTCTTAATTTCTTCGTCTGCAACAGTATCGAGGTCCTTAACCGCCACTGTTTCTCCAGCCATCATCTGGCAAGTGTGACTCACTTGCCCGCCGAAAAGACATATGTACCATGAAAGCTGGATAAAGACCAGGAAAAGAGGTATTGCAGCGAAAGAACCGTAAATGGCGTTATAGCTGGAGATTTTTATCTGATAATGTACGTAGAAATAGGTCATTCCCTGAAAAAGCACACCTGCCAGGATTCCGGGAATGATACAATAACGCCATTGCACAAGCGTGTTGGGCATCAGTTTATAGAGCAGAATAAAGCAGAATGACGTAATAATGTATGGAGAAAGATACATTATCCACTGCACGGTGTCAGTTATCAGCACCAAATCACGGAACATGGCAGCAAACGTCATCAGGAACACGCTAAGACCACTGGTGATAATAAACAGGAGCGGCATCAACAGGAATATGGAGATATAGTCGGATACCTGCCTGTACAGCGAACGCGAATTCTTCACTCTCCAGATGGTATTGAATGCTGTCTCAATGTTGCTTGTAAGATTCACGACAGTATACATCAGCACCAAAATTCCCACACCCACAAACATACCGCTCTTTGTGTGGTGCAAATAGGAATTCACAAAATTTATCACCTGCGTGGCAGACTCCGGGGAGAAATCCAGCATCTGATGTATCTTTGACTCCACCAGCGCATCAAAACCGAATCCTCGTGCGACAGCAAAAGCAATGGCCAACACGGGCACCGATGCCAGCAACGTGTTATAGGTCAAGGCTGAAGCCAATGATGCTATATTGCCCCTGATGAAATTCATCATGGTGAGTCGCAGCATTTGATACAGTTTCTTCCACATCGTTCTATTTGTTTTAAAAAAGAGACAGTGAATCTGTAAGCCGGGTTCTGTACTGCGAAGCAGTGCCTGTCATTTATCTAGGATGTAAGTCACCCTACACCTCAATCGTTCTACCCTCTGGCTCGGACGGGTCGCCCTCAGACGCCAGTTTACGCGAACTTTCAACACCCGGAGTGCACAGCGCCTGTGTCACCACAGACCTGGTAGGCTCTTACCCCACCTTCTCACCCTTACCTCACAAGAAATGAGGCGGTTGTTTTCTTCTACACTATCTGACTCTCACGAGCCTCTTCCCGTTAGGAAGCGGGTTACCCTTTGTTGCCCGGACTTTCCTCTGATACATGACCAGCGACAAGCCGATTCACTGTCTCTATTTGTTCTGTTTCGCACTGCAAAAGTAATAAAATTTGTTTAGACAGACACAACTAGTGTTTATAGAAAGTTAAAAAAATGAGGATTTAACTTGATTTAATGCTTACTATGATGTCACTTTTGCCTAATGATTGTAATTTCGCAGCGAAATTTTAAAACAAAAGTGCTATGAAACAACTAACATTCATCCTATCGTTTATCATCCTTTCCTTTTTTCCAACGGCAAATATATATGCCGCCCCACTAGTGGATCTTACGGCAGCCGCAGAAAAGAGCGTCAATGCCGTAGTATATATTAAGGTAACTGTACAGGGAAAGACTCAGCGCTACTCCGTACAAGACCCGTTCGAGGACTTCTTCGGAGGTTTTTTCGGACGACGCATGCCACAGCAGCGGGAATACCGTGAGCCTGACAAACACGGTGCGGGAAGCGGTGTAATCATCTCCTCAGACGGATATATCGTGACAAATAACCACGTGGTGGACGGTGCCACCGACATCACCGTAAAACTCAACGACAACAGAGAATTCCAGGGCAAGGTGGTCGGTACTGATGCCACTACCGACCTGGCTCTCGTGAAGATAGAAGGTAAAGACCTCCCCACTCTGCCTATCGGCGATTCAGACAAACTCAAAGTCGGACAGTGGGTATTGGCTGTCGGTAATCCCTTTAACCTCACCAGCACCGTCACTGCCGGTATTGTTTCTGCCAAAGCGCGCTCGCTGGGTGCCAACGGTATAGAGAGTTTCATTCAAACCGACGCAGCCATAAATGCCGGCAACTCCGGAGGAGCCCTTGTCAACGAGGACGGTGAACTGGTTGGCATCAATGCCATGCTTTATTCCCAGACAGGCAGTTACGCCGGCTATGGTTTTGCCATTCCCACAAGTATTATGAACCACGTTGTTGAAGACCTTAAAGCCTACGGCAGTGTGCAACGCGCCATCCTCGGCATACGAGGCAGTGATGTCACCGACCATCTCGACAGCGAGAAAGCACGCGGGAATGAAGTGGAACTGGGTACGCTCACCGGTGTGTGGGTGGAGCGCGTCGTGGACGGCAGTGCTGCCGACGAGGCGGGATTACAACGAGGCGACATCATCACGAAAGTGGATGATCGTGATGTGAATAAAATGAGCGAACTGCAGGAGGTTATCGCGCGTCATCGCCCCGGTGACAAGATTATCATAATATATATCCGGGAGCGCAAGCAATATACCGTAAAAGTCACGCTCGACTCCGACCTGCAGAACACGAAGAAGGTGTGACACCATATCAAAACGCCATCACTTCAACACAATAATACGGGAAAAAGTGGGCTTTGTCCACTTTTTTTCGTACCTTTGCGCGCAAATCCATAGCTTATTACAGACGATGAGGCATATACTTTCCATCCTGTTTGTTCTTACATTGTGTCTGACGGCGGCCGCAAAGCCAAAGTCCTGCACGGTATATATGTTCGGTGTCGGAGTTTCATTCACGGATTCCGTTGCCTACCTTACCGAGGTGCACCCTGTCACTCCGGTATATATTGAAACCAGCACCGGTTTTCTTTACGACCGCAGTCTCTACGCCCTTCAGTTGAAAAACATTCTGGAGGAAAAATACAACCTGCCCAACACCACCTGTGTAGTATTCTTCGACAAGAGCAGGAAAAAGATGGAGCGCAAACGCGAGAAAGTACGTAAGGGATATCTGGATTCCGAATCATTCACAATAATGCGAATGCCCAGGGAACTTTTCACCTTCTTCCCGGTGGAATGGGAAAGTCACGAGCCCACGGATCCGTTTGAGGAGCAATAGTATTCTGGAACTGTTTCGGAAATGAAAGAAGAAAGATATTGTATAGCCGGACACCCCCTGAGGGTATGTTATGAAGAAGAGGAGAAAGAACCTCTTTTGGCCAATTTCGACAATTTCCGCATTGCATCTGACGACGAGAGGGAAGACCGTTTCTGTGTCAATGTTGTATCGCGCCTTAACGACTGGGAAGACGATGCTCACAAAATTGGTATCTTTGACTGCGGCGGTAACGACTACGTGGTGTATCACCGGGATGATGACACATATCAGTTTCTCATCTACAATCCCCAGAACGAACTTTGCGTCAAGTTGATTGCCGGAAACAAATTCCGCCAGACGAAAGTGATGCTTGTATCTTCCCGAATTGAGGACCGACGCTTCGGTCTCAACAACAGTATGATGCTCGCCTACTCCTTCTCCCTTTGCGAGGATGACACTCTTCTCGTCCACTCCAGCGTGATACGTCACGCAGGCAAGGGTTATATGATGACTGCGCCCAGCGGTACGGGAAAAAGCACCCATACGTATCTCTGGTATAAGAATATCCCCGACTGCGACCTGATGAACGATGACAACCCGATTATACGCATCATTGACGGCGAGGCCATCGTCTACGGAAGTCCCTGGAGCGGCAAGACGCCGTGCTACCGCAATATCAATGCCCCCATCGGCGGCATCGTACGTATCAAGCAAGGTCCGGAGAACATCATACACCGCCTGTCGCCTATTGAGGCTTTCACTATGATGCTGCCCGCGTGCAACAACATGAAATGGGACAAGCGCATATACACCTCCGTGTGTTCGTCGCTTACAAAACTGATTTCCGCCACCCGGCTTTGGGAACTGGAGTGCCGTCCGGACCGGGAAGCCGTAATTGTATGTCACAATGCCGTCGTACAAGATTCTTGAGATACCCAACGACATTCTCCTGGGAGCAGTAAAGAAAGCTCTGCGGGAAGGGCACACCTGCACCATTTCCGTTAAGGGCCGTAGCATGCGACCTTTCCTTGAGGACAAGAGAGACCGCGTGATACTCGCACCCATCACCGCCCCGCTCTCACCTGGAGATGCCGTACTGGCCGAGATCAGGGAAGACACCTATGTGCTGCATCGCATCATTGGCATCAACAGCAACATCGTGACACTCATGGGCGACGGCAACATCAAAGGCACGGAGACCTGCCGCGCAGAAGACATATGCGGCATCGTGACCCGCTACCTTCATCCCCGCCTTTCCTTCTCTGCTACAAGTATGGCTACACGACGTGCTGTGAGAATGTGGAGGGCGCTGCTTCCCATTCGCTATCCCCTGCTGAAATTATACAGTTTATTACGCAAAATACATCTGGTATGAAAATAAAAGACGGTTTTGAACTGCGAGAGATTTGCGGCGAAAATGTGATTATCGCCTACGGAGAAGAGAACATCAACTTCTCCACCCTGATTGCCCTCAACGAGAGCGCCGCCACCATCTGGAATGCCGTTGTTGGCAAAGAGTTTTCCGTGGAAGATATGGTGAAGGCTCTCTGCGATGAATACGAGGTAGAACCCGATAAGGCTACCGCCGACTGCGAAGCCATAGCACGCGAATGGCACGAATTAGGACTTTGCTAACTGCCTTCGGGGTATTCATATCCCTGTCGCTCCTCGCCCAGCACCACACAATAATGGACGAGAGTATACGCACGTTGCAAGTGAAGGTGAACGACGACAGGACTCTGCCGCCCGTCATTTCACTCAACGGCAGTTCTGTTTTGAATATCGGCTGGGACCAGTTGTCCCATACCTACCATCGCTACACCTACCATCTCCAGCATTGCGACAAGATGTGGGAACCCTCGACAGAAATCTTCGAAAGCGACTGGATCTCGGGCTTGAACGATCTGCCTGTGGATAATTATCGCACAAGTTTCAACACATCGCAACTCTACACCCACTACCAACTGTCCATACCCAACAAGGATGTCCAACCACGACTTTCCGGCAATTACAAACTGGAAATACGCGAAGACGACGAGTGCGTCATCGAGGTGCAGTTCTGCGTGGTGGACAAGGTGATGCCCATTTCCGTCGGCTGTTCCTCCAACACGGACATAGACTTCCAAAAGAACCACCAGCAACTTACCGTCGGTGTAAACTACAACGGAGTACGAGTCGTGGATGTAGACGAACAACTTTACATGCGTGTAATCCAGAACCGTCATTGGGATGAACGCGTAGAGGGAATCTACCCAAATATCCGGAAGGCCACAGGCATGGAGTTCAGCCACCACCGCGGTCTCATCTTCGAGGCAGGCAACGAGTTTCACAAATTCGAACTGCTCGACGTTCACAAGCCAGGACTTGGCATCGACTACATACGCTGGTACGACCCTTGGTGGCACATCACTCTCAACGAAGACCGTCCTGCCCGCGCCTATGTCAGCGACGAGGACCAGAACGGAACCTTTGTCATCCGTCGCAACTGGGACGAGGACAACGACATCATGGCCGAATACGTCATCGTACACTTCTCCCTCAAAACCACTCCTCTGACAAATTCTGGAGACGTGTATGTCAGCGGACAGTGGACACTGGGCGAAAAGAGCGAGGAATACCGCATGGATTACAACATGGATCTCGGCATCTACGAGAAGGGTATTCTCATGAAGCAGGGCTATTATAATTACGAATACATCCAGAGCAACGGTAGCACAAGCCGCACGATGGGCAGCTTCTACCAGACAGAAAATGAATATCAGATACTGCTTTATTACCGTGAGCAGGGCGGTCGCTACGATCGTCTTGTCGGTTATGCCCTGGTGCACAGCTAATGCAGAGAGCGACTCGCTGCGCGTAGTGGACTTGCTACAACGGGGATGTGCCCTCGAAAAGGGTGCCAATCTCATGCTGTGGTACGGAAAGGAGTTCATCGGCACACCCTACAAGGCACAGACTCTCGAGATAAATTCCACAGAGCAGCTCGTAGTAAATCTCCAAGCGATGGACTGCATCACTTTCGTTGAAACCGTCGCCGCCCTCACTCTCACCACCCGCGAGGGTTCCACATCCTTCGCCGACTTCAGGAAAAACCTTCAACGCCTGCGCTACCATCTCGGCCTTCTAGACGGATATGCCTCGCGCAACCATTATATCCAATGGTGGATAGAGAGCAATGCACAGATGGGCCTCGTCGAGGAGATCCGTCCCACAGTTAACACCAGCCCCATGACACTGCACCTTAATTATATGTCACGCCACACGAATGCTTATCCCATGCTGAAAGACAACCCCAAAGCGCAGTGCCTTATCAGCGAACACGAGAAAACAAGCAGCAATCATACGGTGTTCTATCTGCCCAAAAGTGAGGTGGGTAAAGATTCAAAAACCCTCGGATTCATCGAAAGTGGCGACATCCTCGTCATCACCACCTCAAAGGGAGGACTTGACTGCTCTCATCTCGGCATTGCCGTGTGGGGACGCGACGGGAAACTTCATCTTCTCAATGCTTCGCAGATACGCAAGAAAGTGGTGGTAGAGCCTCACACACTATTCGACTACATGCAGCAACATCCCACACAGACCGGCATTCGCATCGTCCGCCTTCTCGCCAACAAGGTAAAATAGCGTTCTACAACGGGCTGAACAGCCATCCGAGAGGGCGGCTTTTACTCATTTTCGCAACTTCGCGACATTCACTACATTCGCGACAATGCTGTTTCATTTTTTTTTCGTATCTTTGCTGCCAAAATCAAATCACACATCATGGCTCAGGAACTCATTCTCATCCGAATCACTGGTGAAGACCGGCCGGGGCTCACCGCAAGCATCATGGGAATACTCGCCCAATACGATGCCGACATCATGGATATCGGACAGGCCGACATCCACAAGACGCTATCTCTCGGACTTCTCATTCGCGTGGACGAGCAGAACAGCGGTCCTCTGATGAAGAACGTGCTGTTCAAAACGGCAGAACTGGGTGTCAACGTGCGCTTTTTCCCTGTCTCCAACGACGACTACAACGCATGGGTAGGACGCCAAGGCAAAAACCGCTACATACTCACCGTACTGGGCAGACGTCTGGAAGCCCGTCAAATAGAAGCTGTCACAAAAGTTATTGCAGAGCAAGATCTCAATATCGACTCCATACGCCGACTCACCGGCCGTCCTCCACTTGACGAAAACGCGGAGGACCCAAATGCAACTCGCAACAAGGCCTGCATCGAATTCTCCCTGCGAGGCACCCCGCGCGACCGCAGTGAAATGCAGCGTGAACTGCTCAAGATGAGCAGCAAGATGGCTATGGACTGCTCGTTCCAGCAGGACAATATGTACCGCCGCATGCGACGGCTCATCTGCTTCGATATGGATTCCACGCTGATTCAGGCTGAATGCATCGACGAACTGGCCGCACGTCACGGTGTGGGTGAAAAGGTAGCAGCCATCACAGAGAGAGCCATGCGGGGCGAGATAGATTTCAAGGAATCGTTCACCGAGCGCGTTGCTCTGCTTAAAGGACTGGATGTGTCCGTCATGCAGGACATCGCAGAGCATCTGCCCATAACGGAAGGTGCAGAGCGGCTGATGGCAGTGCTTAAGAAATACGGCTACAAGATTGCCATACTTTCCGGTGGATTCACTTTCTTCGGCGAATACCTGCAGAAAAAACTTGGAATCGACTACGTATATGCCAACGAGCTGGAAGTGGGAGAAGACGGCAAACTCACCGGTCGCTACGTAGGCGACATCGTTGACGGCACACGCAAGGCAGAACTCTTGCGCCTCATTGCCCAGGTGGAGAAAGTGGATCTGGCACAAACCATTGCCGTGGGCGATGGAGCAAACGACCTGCCGATGCTCTCCCTTGCAGGCTTGGGCATAGCCTTCCACGCAAAGCCGCGCGTAGTGGCCGACGCAAAACAGAGCATCAACACGATCGGTCTTGACGGTGTGCTCTACTTCCTCGGATTCAAAGATTCATACCTCGATATATGAAGAAAACCATAATAGATGCTTTCGAGCATTCTGTATCTACCTTCCCGGACAACACTTTTCTCCTGGAAAAGGTAGGAAAAGAGTGGACACGAACCACATATAAGGAAACGCAGCGCGAGGTATATCGCCTGGGCGCAGGACTGCAGGCCCTCGGTGTCAGCAGCGGAGACAATATGGCACTACTGTCCGAAGGGCGCAATCTGTGGATTATCTCCGAGTTGGCAATGTTCTATGCCGGTGCTGTGAATGTACCACTCTCCATCAAACTGGAGGAAGCAGGCGATTTGCTCTTCCGCCTGGAGCACAGCGATGCGCGCTATGTCATCGTAAGCGGCAACCAACTGCGCAAAATACGCGGCATCATTGCAAAATTACCCAAGGTGGAGCGTGTCATAGTGCTAGACAAGCAGACCGAATACGCGCCGAAAGAAGTCTTCGTGGACGATGTAATGCTAATGGGCGACCGTTTTATTGAAGAAAAAGGGTTGGAACAAATGCTTTCCGTCGGCCAAGCACTCAAAAACGACACTTTAGCCACCATCACCTATACCAGCGGTACCACCGCCGATCCAAAAGGTGTGTGCCTCACGCATCGCAACTATACGGCCAACGTGGAACAGAGTCTTTCACTCATTCCCATTGACGACACCTGGCGTACACTGATTATTCTGCCGCTGGACCATTGCTTCGCACATGTCTGCGGCTTTTATTGCATAATGGAGCGAGGAGCATCGTGTGCTACTGTGCAGGTGGGACGCACCCCGATGGAAACGCTCAAAAACATTCCCGTCAACATCAGAGAGATTGCTCCGGACTTCATCCTCTCCGTACCAGCTTTGGCTAAAAGTTTCAAGAAGAATATTGAGGGCGGCATACAGAAACAAGGAAAGGTTGCTTTAAAACTCTTCAAATGGGGCAAGGCTGTGCGCCAATGTTACTTCGGCGAGAGCAACCTTGACGGAAAAGGGTGGCGCAGGATGCTGATACCTCTGGTGTGGCTCTTCGACCAAATCCTTTTCAATAAGGTGAGGGCTGGATTTGGCGGCAGAATGCGTTTCTTCGTCGGTGGCGGAGCACTGCTCGACAAAGACCTGCAACACTTCTACATCGGCATCGGTCTGCCTATGTTCCAAGGCTACGGACTCTCGGAAGCCACACCCGTCATCTCCAGCAACACTGCTGACCGTTATCGATTCGGTTCATCTGGACGTCTGGTCTCTCCCATTGAGGTACGCATCTGCGATGATAACGGAAAAGACCTGCCCACCGGACAGATGGGTGAAATCGTGGTTAAAGGCGAAAACGTTATGGCTGGATATTGGAAAAACCCGGGAGCCACTGCTGATACAGTCAAGGACGGATGGCTCTATACCGGCGATTTGGGATACATGTCGGAAGAAGGGTTGCTCTACGTCAAAGGACGGTTCAAAAGCCTGCTCATCTCGGCCGACGGAGAGAAATACAGCCCGGAGGGTATTGAGGAGTCACTTGTACAACACTGCGAAGCCATCGACCAAATCATGCTTTACAATAACCAGAGTCCCATCACATCTGCCCTTATAGTGCCCGCAAAAGACAAATTGACACGCATGGGTTACGACTTGAGTAAAGAACAGGGATGTCGCGATGCGCTCGCTGAGATTGACCGCGAAATACGCCAGTTCCTCAAGGGAGGTGCATTCTACGGACAATTCCCGGAACGTTGGCTACCCGGCACTTTTGCCGTACTCAGCGAACCATTCTCCGAGCAGAACCACATGATAAACTCCACCATGAAACTCGTCCGTCCCAAGGTGGAGCAGATATACAAGGAGCGATTGGAATACGTCTATACCAGTGAAGGGCGCAAAATTGACAATCCCTTAAACATCAACGCTCTTGGCTAATCGCGTTTCACTTTCTCACGTGCTCAAATACACTGGCGTATTTGGCGGCGTCCAGGTGCTGAAAGCCTTGGCCAGTCTCATACGCAACAAACTGACTGCTATACTTTTGGGTACGGCGGGCATGGGACTCAACGCAGTGTTTCAAAACATCGGTGAGCTGATATATTCGGCCACCAACATGGGTATTCCATTCAGCAGCACACGCAACCTCTCCGAGTCTTACGAGCAGCAGGACAGCAGCGCTACGACAGATTTGGTGCAAGTCATCCGCACCTGGGCTCTTTGGACGGCACTCGTCGCGGCTCTCATCTGCCTTCTCGGCGCCTGGGGGCTCGACTGGTATTTCTTTTCCGATAACAGCCACAGTCATCTACTCGAAATCATGCTGCTGAGCCTCTATGTTATGAGCCTGCCGCTTGAGGCTGCTGAATGCGCTATTCTCAAAGGCACCCGCCAACTCAAAAGTGTGGCCACAGTAGAAACCGTTGCCGCCTTCGGTACCATTCTCTGCACCATCCCATTCTATTGGCTTTGGGGCTTGAAGGGAGTGGCTGTTTCGCTGGTAGTGTGTGGATGGATGGTTGTGGGCGTGCATGCATACTACACACTGCGCATGTACCCCTACCGCGTCAAGCCCTTTCACACTGATATGCTACGCGACGGAGCTCCGCTTCTCAAGCTGGGTATCCCCTATATGATGGCTGCGGCAGCAGGAGCCCTTTCCACCAGCCTCATCTACGGATTTCTTTCCGGAGAGAGCGAAATCGGCATGTACAAGGCTGCCTACAGTATGATTGTCACCTACGCCGGGATGGCTTACGTTGCGCTGGACAACGACTTTTTCCCACGTTTGGCCGCCATCAACAACAATTTGGACAACCGCAACTACGCCATCAACCAGCAGATACAGGTATGCTGTATGCTCTCCGGCATCATGATGAGTTTTATGGCGATGATTATGCCCTGGCTCATCGAAATTCTTCTCTCCCGTGAATTCCTGCCTGCTGTCCCCATGGCAACAGCTGGAGCATTCTACATTTATATGCGTTCCGTCAATCTTCCACTGGGGTATCTTTCTCTGGCCCGTGGCGAGAGTAAAGTATTCCTGATGATGGAGGTTCTCTACGACATTATGGCAGTAACACTCGTCGGTGCCGGATACAAATTGTACGGCCTTTTGGGATGCGGCATAGCACTTTCGTCCGCAGGCATCGCAGAGTCACTCATTCTACTTGTCACCTACGGCATCCGTTATCAGTTCCGTCTGGAGTACAAGACGGTGTTCTATCTCATCGGGATGTCCCTGCTTTTAGGACTCTCCATCATTGCCGCAATATCATGAAGATTTCCGTTTTAATGGCGGTCTATAACAGCGAGAAATGGCTGCCACAGGCTCTTCAGTCGATACTTGTCGACCAAACCCATCAGGATGTCGAACTCATTGCCATTGACGACTGCAGCACCGACCGTTCACCCGAAATTCTGACCGAATGGCAGGCACGGGACGTCCGGCTGAAGGTGTTGCGCACACCAGTCAACAGAGGTCAGGCTGTTGCCCGCAATCTCGGTATTGCAAACATCACCGGTGACGTGGTCTGTATGGTGGACAGCGACGACTGGTTGGATTCCAAAGCTCTCGAACTTATCATTAAGCCATTTGAAAAGAATCCGGATGTGGATTGTGCACTCTTTCGTCTGGTCAAAGACTATGGTAATGGCAGACAAAAAGACTACGATATACCCTATCAGGACGGTGATGTCATAGACGGTGAAAAAGCTTTCAGACAAAGTCTCACATGGATAATTCACGGTCTCTATGCAATCAGGAGTGACATACAGAGAAAGTTCCCCTACGATGAGAGCACCCGACTCTACAGCGACGACAACACCACGAGGATTCACTATCTCCACAGCCGAAAAGTCGCTTTCACCGGTGGCACTTACTATTATAGGCAACATGAAGAGAGCCACACGGCGCGCCTTTCCATGGACCGCTTCCTTTATATGGAAGCCAACCTCAGTATGAAGCGCCAACTGGAACAGGAACACGTCTCCCCGGACATTCTTCGTCTGTACGAAGAGCACCGTTGGCTCAATTACATCGGTCAGTGGGCCCTCTATTATTATAATAAGGAATACTTCAACGCCACAGAGCGCAAGGAGATTCTCAAGCGCCTTAACACCTGCCACAACACTTTCTCCGGACAGCCGCACCGCCTGAAATTCGGTTACATCCGTCTATCACCCTATGCTCTGTTTGTCTTGCAGGAAAAGCTCTATTTTACGCTGCGTTCCATAATGGAATGGTATAGGCGCTCATATTGTTGCGCCACCTGTACAAAGTCATAGTGACGGCGCACATAGATGACGGACTCTCTCTTCATCTCATCCACCTTCTCCGGATGAAGCACCAATGACTCCAAAGCCCTGAAGACACTCTCACGGGTGGGTTCCACATTGACAATCGGTCTCAGTTTCTTTTCGCCCAACAGTTCATAGTGTTCCGGCTCTCCTCCCCCTACCACGACGATTCCTTTTGACATTGCCAGCAAAGCATTCATCGCCGGAGCGTAGCCATAAAGCTGATCTATCAGCACATCGCTGTCCTCTATAATCCGACAGTATTCGTCAAACGGGAGTCCTTCTGCTACACGCAGTTCCATACGATCGGAATACTTTGCCTCCACCTCGCGGGCAACCTCCAGCATGATGTCCGTGCCCTTATAAGCCGAGCGCCCTTTGCTGATACCGATGAAAATGCGCAGCCTGCCGTCCGTCTTACGCGACCGAACATTCTCGGAAATCACTATCGGGAAAGGAATATAGACGAGCTTGTTTTTCAGACGGCCCTCTTCCGCCAGTTCATAAGTGACGAAATATTCGTAGAGACCGGCAACAATAGCATCCGCATCTTGAGCAACGGCTTTGGTGAGAGCCTCCCGTGCAGTGCCTACCCACTCACGATAATCACTCTGAGCCACATCATCGCTTCGGCTCTCGTCCCCGATATTGAAATCGCTGTAGCGCATCGGACGCAACTCGTGATTTACACTCACCCAATAGTAATCCATACCGAAAGCACACATCACCATTTTGCCGTTGTGACGACGGAGATAGCGATAAAAAAGCATCATACGTTCGGCCTTCAATTCCAAAAACATCGGGTTTATAATTTGCACCACATCGTAGCCTCGCATCCGGGGCAATGCTTTCATGAGACGCCATAGGAAAGATATCTTTCCCCAAAAGCCGCTCCGGCGACAGAGATCCACGTCTCTGGGATAGTTCTTCCACCCATCACCATCGGACATTACGCACACCTCATGCCCCAGCTTTCTCAAGCCGGCGGCCAAAGTGGTATGCACGTTGCTGTATTCACCAAGAAGCAATATCCTCATCGCCATAAACACAACAGGTTTCTCAATCCGATAAAATCCAAGACAACAGCTTTCACCATCACTCGCCACCCCGTAAGGCGGAAAGGATTCACTCTGCGCGAAGGAAGCAGCACATCTTTTCCGCCAATTCTCCACAATGTGATATGCATATTGACTAAGGCCATATACCACGCATCATCAAGTTCAATTCCCAATATACGGGCGGCACGGAGATGGTTCCTGATTGCCAACGTCATACTGTCAACAGACGGCGTACTGCATATACCTTCCGGATTTGGAGTATAGTGATAGAGCCCGTAGGGAATTGTTGCCACCAAGCGCATTCTCAACATCAGCGAGGGCAACAGATATATATCCTCATGATATTCTCCGTCCGGGAATCGCAGTCCATCGAAAAGCGTGCGTCTGAAGACCTTGCACCACACAGCGCAGCGCTCCCATTGGCGATGTGTGAGCCAATACTCGCCCACTCTTCCATTCAGTCGCGAGATGCCAGTCGCCACAGGGTCCTTCATACGTTTCCCACCGTATTCTACGGGAAACTCCACCATATCTATCCGGTCTGAATCCAACGTCTCGCCCAAGAAACGGGACACTGCCTCATAAGTGGTATCGTCAATGTAGTCGTCACTGTCAACAAAGGTGACCCACTCTCCCTTCACCACTGCCAATCCAGCGTTACGGGCAGAAGACAATCCACCGTTCTTCTTATGAATCACTCTGATTCGGCGGTCTCTTTCAGCCCATTCGTCACAAAGTGCAGGACAGCGGTCAGAACTTCCGTCATCCACCAGGATAATATCCAGGTCGCGATATGTCTGACGGGTCACACTCTCAAGGCAACGGTTCAATGTGCTCTCTACACGATAAACAGGTATTATGACAGAAAGTGTTCCCATTCCTCTATTATCTTCTCTTTATCAAAACGGCAAGAAAGCCGTGCTGCTTCCCGTCCCATACGTTGCCGTAAAGATACGTCGTCCATTAAACTGGTGAGTCGCTCCACGAAAGCATCGTCGTCAGAATAAGGTATCAGGAATCCTGTCTGCCCGTCCACGATAATATCGGCAGGACCGTATTTACAATCAAACACCACACAGGGCAAAGCGCACTTCTGCCCCTCAATCAAACTCATCGGGAAACCCTCACTGCGGGATGTCATCACCTGAACACTTGCCTGTCGATAGGCCGACGGCATATCCTCTGTGGCATAGTGGCATTCCAGTGACCAATCCGAATGTGTCTGTTGTATCCGAGCCCAGAGACTCTCCAGCCTCTCTATATTTTTCTCCGGGCATCTCCTGCCCACAAAGATGACATGGCGGGCATTATAATCCGGTTCACCAGCAGGAATAATATCTGTAAAATTAGGAATAACCGCCACACGATGTGCTTTCCTGTATTCTCCCGCATCACCGTGAGTGAGACACACCACACTTTCCACGCGACGTTCCATACGGGGATATAGCCAAAGATGGTTGTTACTCCAACGCGCACCATGTGATTCAAATATCATCCGCCCCTTCCACGATGTCCACCCTGCTATCCACGCTCCCATAGCACGGAACAGAATCGTAGCATCCGGCCGGATTTCCTTCACTACACGATTAAAGCGACAAAGCACGCGGAGCAATGCCAAAGGATACGCCAGTTTACCCGATGGTTCCTTCACGTCAAGACAGCAGCGTCGCACCCGTTCGTCTATAGGAAATGCAACAGGAGAGTTCTCTTTCCAAACCGTCATCAGCACTACATCGTGCCCACGTTCCGACAAAGCATTTATCTTTGACGTAAGGATGCGTTCCAAGCCGCCCTTCACCGACAGATGTTCTATGACATACAGGATTCTCATCTGAGCGAAAGATAATAGGCAAGTTTATAGTATGCAAACAACTTCAGGCTGGGATTCCTACCCAACAGATTGCATCTGACAATCGGTCGCAGAAGAGGAAATGAGCCCCTTACCATCCATGCGACATGATTTTCCTGGAGATGTCTTGCCGTCTGTCCCAACTTCGTATGAGATTCCAGCAAAGAGGCATAAGTATGATGTGTGCGCAGGGATTCCTCCGTTTTCTCAAGAAACCTCCTGCTCTCCTCCGTATCATCGTGAAGAAGGGGATTGTCGATGGGATATACCATGACACCCTTTTCCTGCAGGCGCAAACCGAGAATCACATCTTCCCAACCGTATGTCGTCAACGTCTCATCAAAGCGCACGGAAAGGAACACATCACGTTTTATAAGAAAATTAAACGTACTGAGATGAGTGGAAACAAGTCCTACACGCAGTTCGTAATCCCTGTCGTATTTCCAACGCAGCATACAACATGGCTCAGGTACAGCCTCACGATGGGTGATACCTCCGCACACAAGCGGATGTCCTTCATTTGTCGCTCTAATATATCGGACAATGAAGTCTTCGCGCACCACTCTGGCGTCGGCATCGATAAAAAGCAGCCACTCGCCTCTCGCCTCCCCGGCAAGCCTGTTGCGGACAGCAGAACGTCCCATGTTGGCAGCGCGTCGCTCATAACGGCAATTGGACAGTTCGTTGATTTTCAAATTGGCGATATGAGACACCTGATTGTGACCTCCGTCTTCAAATACAATGATCTCGTAATCCGTTCCACAGGCATCCAGCTGCGTATGAAGATCCTCCACCAGTTTGTAACAGGTGCGCTCGTAGGTCGGTATGAGAACAGATAGCATCATCTCTTTCTCAGTTCCCAAAAAGCCACAGCAGATGCTGCAGCTACATTCAATGAGTCCACTCCGTGATGCATCGGAATGCGCACAGTGTAGTCTGCGGATGATATCACACTTTGTGGCAAGCCATCGCCCTCCGTACCCATGATTAGAGCTATGCGCTCCACATCGCGAAGCAGAGGACTGTCGAGCGGAATACTATTGTCCGTCAGTGCCATTGCTGCAGTTTTAAATCCGAATCCGTGCACTTCATCTATATCATCTATCCACGTCCACGGCACGAGGAATACTGTCCCCATCGACACCCTCACGGCTCGTCTGTTGAGCGGGTCGCAGGAATCACGTGTGAGCAGAATACCGTCCATTCCCAATGCTGCCGCACTACGGAAAATCGCACCCACATTAGTGGAGTCGCACACCGCATCTATTATACACAGGCGACGGGACTTCTCGCAGATGCTCTGCACGGACGGCAGCGACGGACGACGCATTGCAGCCAGCACGCCACGCGTGAGAGTGTAACCCGTGAGTTGGGCCAGCAGTTCGCGCGAACCCGTATATACGGTCACGTTGTCCAAACGCTCAACGATATCCCTGGCATCTCCTTCTATATGCCGTTCTTCGCACAGTATGCTCTCGGGCACGTAGCCAGCCTCCATCGCCACCCGTATCACCTTGGGACTTTCAGCAATAAAGAGTCCATGCTCCGGGTGCAGTTCATTACGAAGCTGCGCCTCCGTGAGACGTGCATACACTGCAAGATTCCCGTCTTCTATAGAACTGATGTGGCAGATATGAGCCATACGCGGTCGTTAGAATCTGTGAGTCGCGGAAGAAGAGTTTCCCGCACCTTCTCGTGATATGTATTCAGCCAGCAGATTTCCTCCGGAGTGAGTAGTTCCCTGACAATCGGCCGCTTGTCGTAAGGGCACATCGTCAGAGGTTCAAACGAGAGAAAGTTGCCGCCCTGTCCTCCGGGATAAGCTTTCACCCCGGCTGGACGTATCAGCATTGTATTTTCGTGGCGCACACCGAAACGTCCGGCAAGATATATGCCCGGTTCATCAGTCATCGTCTGCCCAGCATAAAGAGGAGCCACGGTGTCGGGACGCACATTCTTGCGAAACTGACAGGGTCCCTCGTGAATCTCCAAACGGTGTCCCACCCCGTGTCCTGTGCCGTGACCATAGTCGTGGCCTTCCCGCCACATGGCCATTCGCGCCAACGTGTCGAGCTGTAAACCGCACGTTCCCTCCGGGAATATTACGTTCTGCAGCTGCAGATGTCCCTTCAATACGAGGGTATATACGCGACGTTCCTCCTCTGTCAGAGGACCGAGAGGTATTGTACGTGTAATGTCCGTACTGCCGCAGTCGTAGTGCCCTCCGCTGTCGAGGAGAAGGAAACTGCGCGGTGCAAGCGGAATGTCCGTCTCGGGAGTGGGTTCATAGTGCACCACCGCCCCATGAGCACCGTACGCGCTGATTGTTTCAAAAGAAAGTCCCCGGAAACCGGGTTGCTCCGCCCTGAGTGCCGTCAGCGTCCTATCTGCAGACATCTCTGTCCATTTTGTGACATCCGTCTCGTCTATCATACGCAGGAATCGTACCATCGCAACACCGTCCCTAATATGTGCTTCGCGATAGCCCGCCTGTTCCGTTTCATTCTTCACCGCCCTCCAATACGGGATTGGTGTTTCGTCTTTAAGATGCGTGGGAGCCTGTTCGTAAGGCAACACCGAGATGCCGAGTCCTTTCAGATAACGGCCCGCTTCGGGAGTCACCTGCCTGTCGCTCACATAGAGCACATTATCTCCTTTTTCCCTCACCAGGAGGTAACTCACAAACACCGGAGTGTGGGGAATATCGTCACCTCTCATATTGAGCAGCCACGCTATTTCAGCCAGCGACGACACGAGGCATTCCTGTCTGCCTTGCTGTCGCATCCATGAGAGCAGGCGCGAGAGTTTGCTCTCAGTGCTCTCTCCTGCCAGCGAGAGCGGGACGATTTCCATCGGTGACAGCGGCAGAGCGGGACGATCCGCCCACAGAGTGTCTATATCCTCCTCCGTGAGATACTGGGCTCGGAGTCCTCTCTGTTGCAGCCATTCCTCTATTGTTTCGTCCACGAGGTCTTTCTTCAGGGAAAAACCGCTCCCTTCCAACTGCTCCTCCGCAGCGAGCCAGTAGCGCGAATCCGTCCACAGGAAAGCCTCATCCTGAGTGACCACAGCCGTACCCGCACTCCCCGTAAATCCTGTGAGCCATTCTCTCGTCTTCCAGTGAGCCGGCACATATTCCGAACCGTGCGGATCCTCCGTAGGAACCACAACAACCGCTTTTCCCTGTTCTTTCATCCAGGAGCGCAGCAGTGCCAGTCTATCCGCCGATGATTGTAGTGATGCCATATCTGTTGAATATTTCCTGAGCCCGTGCGAGCTGCTCCTCCGTGGGAACATCCATCACATAGCCCTTTGGATTGTATTTAGTACCCATACGGGAATGCTTTGCCTTTCCCACATCGTGATACGGCAGGAGATTCACCTGCTCCGGCATCGCAGGCAACGACAGGATGAATCCGGCAGTTTTCTCGAGATTCTCCTCATCGCTGTTCACTCCCGTTATCAGCGGGATGCGAAGCCACAGATGCGGGCGCCGTTCCATTGCGGAAAAGCGCTGTATATTTTTCAGGATCAGTTCATTGCTCACACCCGTATATTTCTCGTGCTGTACGGGATCCATGTGTTTGATGTCCACCATGAAGAGTTCGGCATGAGCCGCCACCTGCTCCACCGTATCCCACGAGGCATAGAGTGTTGTGTCCACCGTGCGATGGAAGCCACGCTCCCCGAGTGCTTTCAGCAGTTCAATGAGAGCCTCCGGATGCATGAGCGGTTCGCCTCCGCAGAGTGTGACGCCTCCTCCCGACTCTTCCATCACCTGACGTTCCTTCTCCACCGTCTTGAGTATCTCCTCTAGCGTCCAATCCCTGCCGGCCACCTGCAGAGCGAGAGTGGGACAGGCATCCACACCCTCCGTCTCATGTGCTCCGCAGTGGATACACTTCGATGCCGTGAAGAGCCGCGTGGGTTCGTAACTTATCCCTTCCGGATTATGACACCACACGCAATGCAGGGGACACCCCTTCATAAACAGTGTGGTGCGTATTCCCGGACCGTCGTGTATGGCAAAACGTTTTACGTCAAAAAGCCTCATTCTCCGTGCGTGCGATAATCTCGTTCTGCAACTGCGGTGTCATATCGTTGAAGTAGTCGCTGTATCCGGCTACACGCACCAGCAGGTCGCGATAGCGCTCAGGATGCTTCTGTGCATCGTGCAGCGTTTCCGTATCCACCACATTGAACTGTATGTGATGTCCGCCCAGATTGAAATACGTGCGGATGAGACTACCCAGCTTCCTGAGGTCCTCCTCGCTCTTCATCATATCCGGCACGAAACGCACGTTGAGCAATGTGCCGCCCGACTTCGTCTGATCCAGTTTTCCAAGACTCTTCACCACACTCGTCGGCCCTTGCGTATCTGCTCCGTGGGCCGGCGATGTGCCGTCCGAGATGGCAAAGTGCGCCATACGGCCGTTCACGCTGGCTCCGCACACCGAACCGAAATAGTTGTGGCAAGTGGTTGAGAGCATATTGAGCTGTGTCTTGCCCCCTCGGGTGTTGGGATGTCCTTCGATGGCATCCACGAGGTCGTCATACACCTTCACGGCAATGGCATCAGCCTCATCGTTGTCGTTACCGAAGAACGGTGTGTGGTTGATGATATACTGTCGCATTTTCTCCTCGCCTTCCCAGTTGGCGGCAACGGCCTTGAGAATCTCGTCCATCGTGTAGCGACCCGTCTCAAAGACGTGTGTCTTGAGGGTGGAGAGACAGTCGGTAATCGTGCCCAGACCCGTGCACTGTATGTAGGTCGTATTGTAGCGCGCACCACCACTGTAATAGTCCTGTCCCTTCTCGATGCAGTCGTCGATGAAGAGCGAAAGGAACGTAGCCGGAGCATAGAGGGAAAACATGCGCTCGATGTAATTGTTCACAGACAGTTTCATATTCACAAAGTAGAGCATCTGCCTGTGATATGCCTCGTAGAGCTGGTCGTATGATGTGAACGTGCGCGGATCGCCCGTCTCGAGTCCCAGTTTCTTACCGCTCATGGGGTCAACACCGTTGTTGAGCGTTATCTCCAGTATCTTGGGGGTGTTGAGGTATCCGGTGAGGATATACGCCTCCTTACCGAAGGCGCCCACCTCAATGCATCCCGAGCATCCGCCCTCGTTGGCATCCTCGCGGCTCTTGCCCTGTCGCATGAGTTCCCGGGTGTAGGTATCCGGATTGAACAGAGAAGGATATCCGTGTCCCTGACGTATCACTTTCGTTGCAGCCAGGATGAAATCGTCCGGCGTCACCTTCGCAATGTGTACCGAGAGTCCGGGCTGCAGTTCGTGCAGTTCCTCCTGCACTTCCAATATCATGTACGATATCTCGTTCACGGCATTCCGTCCATCGCGGTCGATACCCCCGATATTGATATTCGTGAAGTCATTGTACGTACCGCTCTCCAGCGCCGTCACGCCCACCTTTGGTGGGGCCGGCTGGTTGTTGAACTTAATCCAGAAGCAGCTGATGAGCTCCTTTGCCTTCTCCCGCGTCAGCGTGCCGTCCTCGATGCCCTTCTGGTAGAACGGCCACAGGTGCTGGTCGATATGTCCGGGATTCATGCAGTCCCAGCCGTTCAATTCCGTCACCGTGCCCAAGTGCACAAACCAGTACATCTGTATTGCCTCCTGCATGTCGCGAGGCGCATGTGCGGGCACCCATCGGCACACGTCGGCTATCTTGAGCAGTTCCGCCCTGCGCTTCTCATCCTTCGTCTCCGCAGCCATCTTCTCTGCCAGTTCGGCGTGACGTTCCGCAAACAGTATGGCGGCATCGCACGAGATGTCCATTGCCTCCAGTTCCTGCTGCTTGTCGGTGGCCAGCGGGTCGTTGATATAGTCCAGCGAAGCGATGCGCTCTGCTATCCTCTTCTTACAGTCGAGCAAGCCCTGTCTGTACATCTTACCGTCCATCGCGGTGTGTCCGCCGGCTCTCTGTTCCATGAATTCCGTGAACACTCCAGCGTGATACGCCTCTTCCCATTCCTTCGACACGTGCGAGAAGATGCGTTCGCGCTGCGTACGTCCCTTCCAGTACGGTATCACCTCGCGTTCGTATGTGGCGATATCCTCCTCGGAGATGAAGTAAGGCTGCAGTTCGCGTGTATTCAGCGTGTGCAGATCCTCTACAGTGTGGCACGTCAGTTCAGGGAACGTGGGCACAGCCTTTGGTTTGGGACCGCGCTCTCCCACGATGAGTTCGTCCTCACCAATGTATATCGTCTTCTTCCTGCATATCTCGTAGAAGTTCCTTGCGCGGAGGATGCAGTTTGGCATCTTGCCGTAGTTCTCCTTATAGAATGCCGTCTCTATGAGCGCTCTCTCGATTGTCAGCGTGGTTGGTGTGTCGATACTCTGTTTGCGCAGACGTTTGATGCGCTCGTTCATTCCCCCGTCGTTGCCGGGATATGTCAATGGATATTTCATACGTTCTTTGCTGCTTCCACCTCGTCGGCGGTCATTGGTTTGATTTTATTTCCCAGACGGCGTGCTCCCGTGGGTGTAATCAGATAGTCCTCCTCGTTGCGTATTCCTCCGAAGTCGCGCCACTTACGCAGTTCGCCGTAGCAGAGGAAGTCCTTGTGCAGTCCCTGACTCTCCCAGAGGTCCATCAGTTGCGGGATGAAGTAGATACCCGGTTCGATGGTGAGCACGAAACCCGGTTCGAGCGCTCTGCCCAGTCGCAGGCTCTTGAATCCGAACTGCGTGGATTTCTCCTTGCCTCCGTAGCCCACATACTTCTCTCCGAGATTCTCCATGTCGTGCACGTCGAGTCCCATCATGTGTCCCACTCCGCAGGGGAAGAACATTGCGTAGGCTCCGCTCTCCGCTGCATCGCGTGCGTTGCCCTTCACCAGTCCCAGACCCTTGAGTCCCTCGCATATCGTCTCCGCTGCCTTAAGATGCACCTCGCGGAAATTCACTCCGGGAGCCAGCATATCCACCGCAGCCCGGTGTGCTCCGTACAGTATGTCGAACACCGTACGCTGCCGCTCCGTGAAGTGTGCTCCCACGGGCATCGTGCTCGAGAGGTCGCCGGCATAGTGCATCGGACTCTCACCTCCTGCATCCACCAGCAGCATCTGTCCCTCGCGCATCCGGTTCTCCTGCGAATGGTTGTGCAGCGTCTGCCCGTTGACGGTGCAGATAATGGGGAACGACATCTCGCAGCCTGCAAGGAATGCAGTCTTTCTTATCTCCGCAGCCACCTCGCATTCCAGCTTTCCCGGCCGGCACGCTCTCATGGCAGCCACGTGCATATCCACAGAGCGGTCCACACCGATTTCTATCTGCTCCACCTCCTCGGGTGTCTTGTGATTGCGCATCTCGGCCACAGCCACAATAAACTCCTCCGAGGGCTCCTGGGCCCACAGCGAAAGTATCTTCTCGTGCTCTGCGCGGTAAGGGGGCAGTGTGTGCACCTTCTGCCCTTTCTTCAGGGCTGCTGTCACGTAGGGTTCGAACTCTGCTCTCGCCCTCACGTCGCTCACTCCCACCAGCGCGCTCATCTCCTTCTTTGTGGGCATATCGCCCATCCACACGATGTCGTCGATGGTGAGTTCGTCGGCAAAGATTATCTCCTTGTCGCCGTCGATGTCTATCAGGGCACACATTCCTGCGTAGTCAGAACCGAAGTAATACAGCATCGTACTGTCCTGACGGAAGGCGTAACCGTTGTCGCGGTAGTTCATGCCCACCTCCTCGTTGCCGATGAAGACAAGCAAGCCCTTGCCCACTCTCTTCTTGAGCTCGACCCTGCGGCGGATATAGGTTTCTTCTCTGAAGTATTTCATAGTCTGATGTGACTTTAAACTCTAAACTCTAAACTTTAAACTCACTTCAGTCCTGCTTTGAGCGAGCGTATCACTGCGGAGGTGAATCCAGCGTGATCCAGTTCGTTGAGCCCCTTGATGGTCACTCCACCGGGTGTCGTCACCTTGTCGATAGCCTCCTCAGGGTGCCATCCCGTCTCCTTGAGCAGCGACACAGCGCCCTGCATCGTCTGCAGTGCTATCTGCTTTGCCTGCTGGGGATAGAATCCCATCTCACAACCGGCCTGCATCTGAGCCCTCACGTAGCGCATCACGTAGGCAATGCCGCACGAAGCCATCATCATACCGGCTGCCACCAGGTTTTCCGCCACCGCAAGTGTGTCACCCACAAGGTCGTAAAGCGACTTTACCTTGGAGAGCGTCTCCTCCGTTGCGCTCTCACCTTTGGCAATGAAAGACATCGAGGTGCCGTATTCTGCCGCAATATTGGGAATCACGTAGCAGAACTGCCCGTTGCGGCCAAAGGCTTCAGCGAGCTTCTCCGTGGTGAAGTTGGCGGCATCGCTCACCAGCACCTGCCTTTCCGTATCCACCGCGTCCTTAATTTCCTGTATGACGACGGGCATCAGCCAGGGCTTCACCACCAGCACCACCACATCGGCATCCTTCACGGCCTCCCTGTTGTCCGTCGTGGTGCGCAGCGAGGGATATTTCTCTGCGAAAGCCTTCAGCAGGGCCTCGTTCTTGTCGGCCACCGTTATCTGTTCCAGTTTTCCGCTCTTTGCCCATCCGTGGATGAGTGCGCCGCCCATATTCCCGGCGCCAATAACTGCTATCTTCATTCTTCTGTATTTTTTATCGTTTTTTTACTCTCGTCCACCCATTCCTTCATTTCCTCCTTAGAGGCGTTATTGAGCAGTCTGCCCGCCTTCCAGTTCACCAGGGGATAGGCCTTCTTGAGGTCCTCGCAGGCCTTAATGATGCTGCTGCTGCCACTGGTGGCAAAGGGAATCACTGTCTTGCCCTTGAAATCGTACGACTCCATGAAAGTGTTGATGATGGCGGGACGTGTATTCCACCAGATGGGGAAACCGACGTACACCACATCGTAGCCCTGCAGGTCAGCAAGCGTCTTGGCAATGGCCGGACGGCTGTTCTGGTCCGACATCTCGAGG
>Ga0247611_10001959_pt1 | contig 35050 bp, 26 predicted proteins | sample 177DNAGHGhighgp2_FD_192422 | JGI IMG/M metagenome (GOLD analysis project Ga0247611, IMG submission 192422) | Sheep rumen microbial communities from Palmerston North, Manawatu-Wanganui, New Zealand - 1770 DNA GHGhigh gp2 | ecosystem: Host-associated > Mammals > Digestive system > Stomach > Rumen... | reverse complement strand
AGGAAATGCTGCACGCTACTGATTCCGATATGTAAATTATTACAAGTCTTCATCGTTCAACGCTGCAAAGTTATAAAAAAAACGCAAAAGAGTTCATCATTTCCATAAAAAACAGAGAATTTCACCCCCCTTTGCGACAGATTTCGTGCCCATGCATGGAGTTTGTCGCAATTTCGTTTTGCTGTCGCTACAACCGAAGACAAAAAAGAGAAAAAAAGTTGGAATGAACCAAAAACCGTCGTACCTTTGCAATGTCAAAAGTCAAAAAACAGTATTAACATTTAAAATTAAAGAAAGGAAAAGAATTATGGCAAAGACACCAGTTTCAATGAAGATCGACGGTTACAAGGACCGCGAAGTAATGATGGTTAACTACGAGTTCGAGCAGGAGACCGACGTTGAGGGTCAGATGAGCGGAATTCCCCGTGGCGGTAAGATCCAGGTTCGCGTGAAGGCTCTGAACGATGGTACACCCGACCTGCTGGCTTGGATGACAGAGCGCAACCTCCCGAAGAACGGCAGCATCGAGTTCCTCGAGACAAAGACAGGCAAGGCCATGAAGACCATCAAGTTCGAGAACGGCTACTGCGTAGACTTCGAGGAGAAGTGGGAAGACAAGGTTGGTCACTACGAGGAGATTACCATCACCTGCAAGAACATCGAGGTTGGATCTGTCAAGTTCGAGAACGAGTGGGCATAATGGAAAAAGTAAAAAGGTAAAAAAGTAATTATTTTAAAGAAAAGTAATCGCGTAAGCGCTTTTACAAAGCGAAGCGACTAAAAGAAAGGAAACAAGATATGGCAGAGAATGTAACACCGGTAACCCTCAATGTTAAAGATTTTGCAGCACGTGAGGTACTGTTAGTAGACTACAAGTTCAATCAGGCAACTGATCGTGAAGGACAGATTTCAGGTATTCCCCGTGGCGGTCGCGTCAACATCCGCGTAAAGGCTATGAACGACGGCAACGCCGAGCTGCTCGGCTGGATGCTCGCTCCCACAGATCCCCGCGACTTCTCAGTGAAGTTCCAGAACACCATCGACGGTAAGGACATGAAGGAGCTGAAGGGCACAGGCTGCTACTGCGTGAAGTACAAGGAGTACTGGGCAGACGGCGAGGAGCACTACGAGGACATCGAGATCGTATGCCAGAAGCTCGAGAACGGCCCCGTAGCCTTCGAGAATCCTTGGAAGTAAACGAGTAAGCGAGAGCAGAGCCAAGCTCGCTTGAGCTCTGCCGAAAGGCTACGGGTAGGCGAGCTTTGCTCGGGAATGCGCGAGTTTACTCGATGCGAAGCATCAAATAGGCGATTAAGCATCAAATATAATCCAATAACATAATCTGAAAGAGGTGTGGCAAAAACAAGAACGCCACACCTCTTTTAGTATTCCCCTATCCCAGAATCAAATCCCCCAAACATCAAAAAAACAATCAAAAACTTGCAACTTTCAGATATTCTCCTTATATTTGCAAACGAATATAAACAAATTGCGATGAACAAGGACATAATCATAAAGCTGATTGCTGACTATTTCAAGACACAACCCGTCTTGAAGGCCTACCTCTTTGGTTCCTTTTCTAGAGGCGAAGAGACAGAATCCAGCGATATCGATATCCTGATTGTTCTCGACGAGAGCCAGCATATTGGCCTAAAATTCTTTGGCATGTATGAGGATCTGAAAGACCTGCTAGGACGCAAAGTCGACTTAGTAACAGAACGTTCGCTTGCCCCTTTTGCCCGAGAAAGTGTCAACCGTGATAAAATCTTAATCTATGAGAGAGCCGCCTAGGGATAAGGAACGATTGAATCACATGCTGGCGGCTATTGAACGCGTAATCCGCTATACATCAGGCAAAGCTTTCGATGATCTGAAGTCTGATGATATGATGTATTATGCAGTCGTCAAGAATATTGAGATTATTGGCGAGGCAGCGAATCTCCTCTCACCCGAGTTTATCGCCTCACATCCGGCCACGCCTTGGAAACAGGTTCGAGGCATGCGCAATTACATCGTTCACGAATATTTTCAGATTGATGATGTGGTTGTTTGGGGTGTCGTCAAGGACGACATTCCTATCCTGCAAACACAGATAAACGATTATCTGTCTGAATTCCAATAACAATAATGTATAACCCCTAAAAACAAATCCGCGTATGGTAACATTGAATTATCTTAGATACTTTACGGTGGCTTAGATGACTGTCCTCTTTTTCATTGCATACAATTACGTGTATAATATAGCTATTATGAAGAATATTTTAGTTTTACTGATTAGCATTTTCTTTGCTAATTATGCGTATTCTCAAACCACATTGAAATCCTTAACAAAGGATTGCTTCATTTCCTTTTCTCCAGATAATAGACTTGAAGAGTTCAAGTTCATAAACGAATATGGAGAATGGGTTGAATGCTCTACTGCTAATATGGCGGCTCTTTTGCGCAAAGATGTTATTGCTTATTACGGTTTGGAAGATAAATATGACACACCTCTCAAAATCAGTGCATATAAGAAAACTGATGATTATCAGGACATGGTTGAGCGCATCGGTGAGGAATATTACGTAATGACGCAAAAGAAATCCTATATGCTTTATAGCCTTGCTCATAACAATCCGTATGATATGGCGAAACATTGCTTCAACTTCAAAATCAATTTTGATAATATTGCTAAGTGTTCAACGCCTAATTATTTCAGTTTTGGAGGTGGTCTTGCTCTTACTTTTCCATCCGCTTATATGACTTATAAGAAAGTTGCGACAGATGAAAACTCATACGGTTATTGGCAATTTAATATTCTCAGAACTCCAATAATACCAGAGGAGACTGCATTGAAGATTGAAGAAAACCTCAATAATTCAAGCATACTATTTATTTTCAAGATACAAAAATCTAGCATTGAGAACAAGCCGATTTTAGGGGTAAGTGGTTATACTATGGAAGTGCCGTTTGTATTAGGAAAAACGATTGGAGTTTATATTGTGAATACGGCTACAGATGAAGTTTATGCTGATATTTCAAATATCTTATCCCAGTCCACCCCGAATAAAAAGCCCACTACGCAACGCAGACGATAGAATATAATGATTTCCACGTTTCCAGCATTGATACGTGCTTTTTTTTTAAAAAACGATAATTTATAAATCCAATCAAAATACAAATACTTATGCGTAATTTATCTATCACCTCCGTTGTACAAAGCAAACGACTTGCCGATGCAGGTCTTGGCCTCTCTACAGCCGATTATCATACGCTTGTAAAAATGGACAAGCAAAATGGCATTATTAATATTGAGGAAACGCCATTTCTGATAGATAAGCAAACGGATTGGGATACTGTATTGACCAACCCTAACTTTACGGTTGCATGGTCTTTAGGCAAACTAATTGAAATGATGCCCTCTGAACTTATATCACAATGGGACGAAAATGGCAATGACGTTGGAGCAGATATTAACACAGAATTTCATTTGATTATCTTGAAGAATGAAATAATCTATCGTAACGATGTCGGTATGGAGCATCTTACATCCAAGGGGGCGTGCCTATTGGATGCTGCCGTTGATATGATGGAGAAATTACTAAAAGAAGATCGGATTGATACTACAGAAGTTAGCAAAGAATAGAGTTTGAGGGTGTATCAGTTTACTTTATATTCTCGAGCCTGAAGATGAGAACTCAGGGACTTCTATTTCAGCAATAGTCAGCCCAGAAGCCAACAAGGACGTCTATTACAACCTCCAAGGCCAGCGGGTGGAGACTCCCACCAAGGGACTATACATCAAGAACGGCAGAAAGATTCTCGTTAAGTGAAATTGTTCTTAACACAACAAGTGCTCGCCTCGGGGCGGGCACTTGATGATTCATAAGCCATAAAAAAAGAAATCACTTCCGCGTCCAGGTGTGGGTTTCGTAGAATACACCTACGTAGCCGCGAACTTTCAGGGTGTTGCCTTCGAGCCAGACGGTACACTTGTAGGTCTTGCCGTTCATCGGATTGTAGATCTTGCCGCCTTCCCACTTGTTACCGTTCTTGGTGAGACCGGTCAGGATGTTGACGCCCAGCAGCTTACGGCTGCGCAGGCTCTTGTCGGGATTGTGGACATCGAGCTGCCCCTCGCCCCGCTTCAGCCAAATGATCTTCCCGAACAGCTTGTCGCCGCTCTGATAGATCTCCACATTCGACTCATTATCCGTCGTGACCCACTTTCCGAGCACATTCTGCGCATATCCGGCTACGGACATCAGCGCCAGTACTAAACTGATAATACACTTTTTCATTGTCTTGACTGTCTTTTTTGATTCAGATTCTTCCAAAAATCGGTGCAAAGATAGCAAATTTTCGGCATATAACGATAGGAAACTGGCCAAACTTTTTATTTTCAGATACAGCTATAACTATTCATCTATTCACAAAACGAGGATAAATACCTAATATGCAGCACGTTGCGAATTTTCAACTATACACCAACTCTACACTAACTATTCACTAACTCTACATCAAGTCTACACAAAAACCTGCATTTTATAAGTATTTCAGAAAACACAGCACGTATAACCGACCATTTTGAGCGTATATGACTGCCCAATTATCGGCAGTAGACAAATCATCTATCGTAAGCTGATTCCAAAATTCTCGAGAGAATTTAGTAGTTTGCTTACGAGAGACCCCTGTTTAGTCGTAACCGGAAGGGGAGTTTGTCGTAAGCGGAAGGGAATTCAATCGTAACTGGAAGGGGATTCAACCGTAAGCGGAATTGGGGCAAGCAGATAACCGAATCCATGCGAGAAGTAGCAGAAGACCGAATGTAGAGTTAGTGAATAGTTAGTGTAGAGTTAGTGAATAGTTAGTGTATAGTTAGTGTATAGTTGAAAATTCGCAACGTGCTGCATATTAGATATTTATCCTCGTTTTGTGAATAGATGAATAGATTTTGTCGATTTCTCGCTTAAAATTTTTTGTTCTGAAGCGAAAAACGGGGGTATCTGATGCGTGTTTTGGCAAATATGAAAATAAGTATCAAGGCTGGGAGGCAAAAAAAACCTGGGGGTTAGCGAACCTCCAGGTTGTCGTGCTTTGCCATCCAAGCGCTGAACAATGTTCCTGCAAGAAGCAATGCGCCGATTTTCATAAGTGTAATCATTGATGTAATCATCTTCTTAATCTCCTATTCGTTAGAAATGTTAAACTTTGTGTTTGTGATGTCTGTTTCTTAATCACGCTGCAAAGGTACGGCGATTTTGGGGATTACGCAAACGTTTGAGGATAATTGTGTGCGAACACAGCAGTTTATTGACCCATGTCAACGGGTGGGTTCCTATCATGGTGAAATGGGGCGGAAAATCGGTTTTTATTCAGTTTTTTTGGAAAAGCGATACGGATATCGGAAAAAATGCCTATATTTGCAAGCGAAATCGGCAATGATAGCGGATGCGCATGTGTAAACCTATAACCATCCTTCTGCTGGCGCTCTGGCTGTTGCCCGGCAAATGCGGGGCACAGGCGTTCACGCTGAAGAAAGAGCACGACAGCCTCTATTGGCTCAACGACTGGCGGCTGCCCTACCCCGTCTACCAGTTTCAGACGGGCGACGTGGACGGCGACGGGCGCGAGGACGCGATGGTGGGGGTAATCAAGGCGACCCGCTTTTACCCCGAGAAGGCCCGCAGGCTGTTTATCTTCAAGGAGGTGAACGGCAAGGCCCGCCCGATGTGGCTGGGCTCCAAGCTGGGCGGCATCCTCGAGGACTTCCGTTTCACAGAGGGACGCATCCGTGCGCTGGAGAGCACTGCCGACAGTCTCTACGTGGTGTCGGACTACCGCTGGGCGGGTTTCGGCATGACGTTCGACCATCATATCACCGAACCTACAAACAAAGAAACAGCAATTAAATACTTTAGCCAATGAAAACGAAAACTTTCCTAATCGTCTGCCTGGCTGGTATGATTACCGCCTGCAGTCAGAAACAGAGTGCAGTATCTGTGCCCGTGTCGCAGATCGACGTTGAGAAGCTGCTCGACAGCATCGACTACGACATGGATGTATCAGGCTTGCAGCTGAGCGACGTTCGCCTGCTGCGCAATGCGCCCGCTGCCCAGAAGGGCTTCCCCTTCAAGGATGCCTACGTGAGAGGTGTCTACAGCACCACCACCTGGTATGACTCGCTGGTGTGGAAATTCGCCGAGAATGCCAATTTCGAAAACGTGAAGATGAAGGACGACGAACCTTGGCGCGACTACTACTATCGTGCCTCCCAGGAGACAGGACTGCTGAAGTTCTCGGATCAGGAGCAGGCATTCATCAATCGTCTGCAGGAGCGCGAGAAAGAGCTGATGAAGGCTAACTTCGAGGCTGGCGAAGGGCTGCGCGTGAACATGCAGAACCTGGTGAACCCCACGCAGCTGAAGGAGTTCGACTCGCTGCTCTGCCAGCATCTGGCCAAGGACGGCTTCGCCATCGTGCCTGCCACCCACGACCAGCTGTTCCACATCTACGAGCAGAACGACTACAACCAGTTCCCCAACTTCGTGACCACCGACCTCTACCTGCAGCTCTATCACCTCTACATCGACTGCATGCTGCGCGAGGTGGAGGAGCAGAAACTGCTGCCGATGATGGTCAGCTTCTGCCGCGACATGCACCAGTTGCTCTACAACATGGAGCGATGGTCGGGCTTCGACGATCTGGTAAACAAGACAGCCAAGCACAATGCCACCTATTACAATATAGCCTACAAGCTGTTTACTGGCGATTACATCTTCGACCCCGAGCCAGGCGACATTGAGCTCGAAGAAGTGAAGAAAGTGATGGAGTCTGCCAACGATTTCAGCCAGTTCATGGAGGACTACAAGGAGATCATGTTCCCCTACAGCCTGTTCCGTCCGCGCGGCCACTATACCCGCTCAGAGGCCCTGAAGCGCTACTTCCGGGGCATGATGTGGCTCCAGACCGTTCCCTTCGGCATGAATCACAAGAGCGAGGTGCTGGCCGCAGTACAGCAGGCATGCGCCCTGAAACTCGACAAGGAAGCACAGAAGAAATACCACACACTCGACAAGTTCATCACCCTCCTCATGGGCAAGCATGACAATCTCAGTCTGATCCAGGTGATGACCGAGGTGGAGAAGACCGGACTGCAGATGGAAGACCTGCTCCACAATGACGAGGCCATCAGCAAGATCACCGCTGCGCTCAAGGAAATCGGCGACAAGCAGACACGCATCCGCCCGAAGTTCGAGAAGACCAGCCACGACAAGATCAACGTGCTGCCCCAGCGCTATCAGCCCGATGCCGAGGTGCTGCAGACGATGGTGGACAACGAAAACAAGCCCACCCTGCGCCCCACTCCTAAAGGTCTCGACTTCTTCGCTGCGATGGGCGTTGCATCGGCTGAACAGATTCTGATGGAGGAAAAGACCGAGTGGAAAGCCTTCGGAGACAGTCTCAAGTCGATGAAGAAGCGCATGAGCGAGATCGACTGGAACGAGACGACCTGCACCCAATGGATGAACACGCTGAAGGTGCTGACAGACAAGGAAGGCAAGGAGAAGATGCCTTACTTCATGGTAACCCCCGAGTGGGACAAGAAAGACCTGAACGCTGCGCTCGCCTCTTGGGCAGAACTGAAGCACGACGCCATCCTCTACGCCAAGCAACCTGCCGGAGCCGAATGCGGTGGTGGCGACGAAGTGCCCGAACCCGTAGTGAAAGGCTATGTGGAGCCTAATTCGGGCTTCTGGAAGAAAGCCATCGAGCTGCTCGACAATACGGCATCGATCCTGAAGCAGGAGAATATGCTCACCGAGAAAATAAAAGAAGTGACAGAGCGCATGCGCGAGGAGGCTCAGTTCCTGCTGATTATCAGCGATAAGGAACTGGCAGGCCAGCAGATAACCGATGAGGAATACGACCAGATAAAGGTGATTGGCGCCACGTTTGAAAACATCTCGCTCGACTTGGTGCGCGGTAAGGAACAGTACCTGATGGGCTGGAGCGATGTGCAGGGAGCCGACAAGAAGGTGGCCCTCGTAGCCGATGTCTACACAGCCAACTCTGACAACAACCCCGAGAAGTCTATACTCTTTGAGGCTGTGGGCGACGCGGATGAGATTTATGTAGTTGTTGAGATCGACGGCTGTCTGTATCTGACACGTGGTGCCGTGCTGAGCTATCGCGAGTTCATCCAACCCATCGACGAGCAGCGCCTGACGGATGAGGAATGGCAGCAGCAGTTGGAGAAGAATGCCCGCAAGGGTGTGCCCGAGTGGATGAAGCCCATTCTCGTGCCGCTGAAGAAATTGCCTGAGGCAAATGAGGAATATTTCTATAGCTCTGGTTGCTAGTGTGTTGCTGAGCCTGCCGGTATCCGCTGCCGACAGGCCCGACAACGACAGCGCCCTCACCGTCGTGCTGACAGGCGACATCCTACTCGACCGCGGGGTGCGCAAGGCAATCGAACATCACGGAGTCGACCATCTGTTTTCGGATGGTGTCGACTCCGTGTTTCATGCAGCCCAGGTGGTCGTGGGCAATCTCGAATGTCCCGCTACGGCAATCGAGGCTCCCGTCTTCAAGAAGTTCATCTTCAGGGCAGAGCCCTCGTGGCTGGAAGCCCTTCAGCGCCACGGGGTTACCCATCTGAACCTGGCCAACAACCATTCGATCGACCAAGGGCGCAGAGGACTGATTGACACCAAGGAGAACATCCTCTCGGCAGGTATGGTGCCCATCGGGGCTGGTGCCAACATGGCAGAGGCTTCAGAGCCCGTATTACTGGCAGAACAGCCGCGCAAGGTGTGGCTCGTCCCTTCCCTCCGTCTGGCACTCGAGAACTATGCCTATCTGACGGACAAGCCCTGCGTAAGTCAGGAACCTATGGACTCGCTGCTGCAGCGGGTATATCGCCTACGCCAGCAAGACTCAACAGCCGTCATCATCGTGTCGCTGCATTGGGGTGCAGAACATAAACTGGTGCCCGTCCCCAGACAACGCCTGGATGCCCACTTGCTGATTCAGGCTGGTGCCGACGTGCTCGTTTGCCATCATACCCACACCCTGCAGACCATCGAGGACTATCAAGGTCACATGATCTATTACAGCGTGGGCAACTTCATCTTCGACCAGCACAAGCCCTTAAATAGCGAGGCCTGCATGGTGCGCCTCGACATCACCGCCGACAGCATGGCCGTAACCACGATGCCTGTGGAAATACGCCAATGCGTGCCCTATCTGGTGGAAAAGCATCTGAAAAATCACTAGACGCCACAATTTTCTCCCGATTTCCTTTGCCTTTCGTGCGATTTTGTGTACTTTTGCAAGCGATAAGGAAAAAACAGAATATGGTATATAAGATAGCTGACAATATCGTCTCCCCTTTGGGGAAGACTACCAAACAGAACTATCAGGCTGTGAAGCAGGGTGAGACCGCCCTGTCGTATCACACCACCAAATGGGATATCCCCGAGCCGTTCACGGCTTCCGTCTTTTCCGAGGCGCAGAATCAAGAGATGGCCGTAGCAGGTCTGACGCGCTTCGAGTCGATGGTTGTCTGCTCCGTCCGTCAGGCATTGGCAGAAACGGCTTTCGACATAGCTGCCAAGAATGTGGTCTTCATCCTGAGCACCACGAAGGCCAACGTAGAGTTGCTGGGAAGCGCAGAAGCTCAGTCGGACGTGCTTCATCCAGGCGAGAGTGCAGCCAGGATTGCGAAGGCGGTGGGTGTAGCCACCAGTCCTATTGTCGTGTGCAATGCCTGTATCTCCGGGCTTTCGGGCATCATCATCGCCCAGCGGTTACTGGAGAGCAAGACCTACGACTATGCCATCGTGTGTGGAGCCGACGTACTCGACAAATTCATCATCTCAGGCTTCCAGTCGTTCAAGTCGATGGCCGAGCATGCTTGTCGTCCTTACGACATCGAGCGTCTGGGCATGAACCTGGGCGAAGCGGCTGCCACCATCGTTCTCTCTGCAACACCCGCCCAGGAAGATACGCCATGGGCCATCGGCTGTGGCACCGTGAGAAACGATGCCCATCATATCAGCACCCCGTCGAACAAAGGCGAAGGTGCCTACCGCTGTCTGTTACCAGCCATTCATGCCACCTCGGTGGATTCGCTGGCTCTGGTGAATGCTCACGGTACGGCCACGATGTTTATGGATCAGATGGAGTCGGTAGCCATCCAGCGGGCAGGTCTCGCCGGTATGCTCGTCAACAGTCTGAAGGGCTATTACGGTCATACGCTGGGAGCAGCAGGTGTGCTGGAAACGGTACTGACGATGCATGCCCTCGACGACCACACGCTGATCGGCACCAGAGGCTTTGAGGAACTAGGTGTCTCCGGCAAGATAGAAGTATCGGCCACAAACGCCGAGACCGACAAGCACACGTTTATCAAGCTGATCTCGGGCTTTGGCGGTTGTAATGCTGCCCTGCTCGCCACCAAGACACCACAGGCAGAAGCCACGACCTCATACAAGGGAGAGCCCCAAAAGCGCCATCACATCGTGATTACCCCAACAAGCGTAACCCTCGACGGCAAGCCTGTCGCCTGTGAGGATTCGGGCAAAGACATGCTGACCCATATCTACAAGCAGACCATCGGCGACTATCCTAAGTTCTACAAGATGGATATGCTGAGCCGACTGGGATTCATCGCCTCGGAATTGCTGATTACAGCCGAGGGCAAGGAACGATTCGCGGAGAACGAGCAACGGGCCATCATCCTGTTCAACCACTCTTCGTCGATTCATGCCGACACGAGCTATCTGGAATCCATCAAGGACCCGGAGAACTATTTCCCAAGTCCGTCGCTGTTCGTCTATACCCTGCCGAATATCGTGACGGGAGAGATAGCCATCAGGAACCATTATTACGGAGAGACCTCCTTCTTCATCCTGCCCCAAAAGGATGAGACGATCATCAGCCAAGTACAGCGTGCTGCCTTCAGCGACCCGATGACAAATAGTATGATGACGGGGTGGCTCGACTATGAAGACGACGACCACTTCCTGGCTGACATGTACATTATGGATTACAAATGAAGAAACATTTGAAGTGGATTGGGATCGCGGTTCTCACACCCATTCTGCTGTTTGTCATACTCGCCGCACTCCTCTATTTCCCACCCATCCAGAACTGGGCGGTACAGAAGGTAGTAGCCATCGCCTCGGAAAAGACAGGCATGGAGATCACGGTGGAGCATGTAAGCCTCGAGTTTCCGCTCGATTTGGGCATCGACGGCTTCAAGGCTATCAAGCAGAACGACTCTACCCCCCACCTCAAGGACACGATTGCCGATGTGAAGAAGCTCGTTGCCGACGTCAGACTACTTCCATTGCTGAAGAAACGGGTGGTCATCGACGAGTTGTCGCTCCATCAGGCAAAGATCAATACCAACGGCTTTATCAGCGACCTGCGCATCAAAGGCGAACTCGACGAACTGTGGCTTGCCTCGAAAGGCATCGACCTCGACAAGGAAACGGCAGAGGTAAATGGTGCCCGACTTTCTGACGCCAGGCTCGACATCGCCCTGAGCGATACGGCTGCCGTAGATACGACGGCATCGACCTTCAAATGGATCTTCAATGCCGACAGCCTCAGCCTCCACAAGAGCGAACTTACCCTGCATCTGCCAGGCGACACGCTGAACCTGGGCTTCAACTTCGACAAGCTCGTGGCCCGTAAAGCCCAGATCGACGTCGGCCGTAACATCTATAAGGTAGGAAGCCTCGACTGGAACGACGGCCTTTTCGCCTTCGACAACAGATACGAGCCAGAGACAGAAGGACTCGACCTCAACCACATCGCCTTAGGAGACCTCAGGCTCGGCATCGATTCCCTCAGGTTTACCGATGACGGCATCTCGCTCTTCGTGCGCAAGACATACTTCAAGGAAAAGAGCGGCATTGTGGTCAATGAGTTCACGGGTGGACTGACACTTGACTCCACCTTCAACCATATCAGACTGCCGCTGACGACCCTCAAGACCACCGATTCGAGCATCATGGCAGAGGCAGATATCGATTTCAACGCCTTCGACGACCAGAACCCGGGGCAGATGAAAGTGCGCCTCTTCGCTCAGTTGGGCAAGCAGGATATCGAGAAATTTACAGGCAAACTGCCCCAGAAGTTCATGGAGCACTTCCCCAACCATACGCTCAACATCCGAGGCTCCGTCAACGGCAACATGCAGCACATGGAACTGACAGGTCTCAACCTCGACCTCGCCACAGCCGTTCACGCATCGCTGAACGGAACGGTTGACAACGTGACAGACCTCAACAAGATGAAAGCAGACATCAAGGTAGAGGGCAAGACTCAGGAGTTGAACTTCATTCTGGCCCTGATCGACCCCAAGATTAGCAACACATACCGCATCCCAAACGGCATGGGCATCGACGGCAGACTGAAAGCCGACGGCACACGCTATAATCTCGATATGACCCTGCACGAAGGCAACGGCAACGTGAAGATGAAAGGCAGTACCCTCATCCCCCTGAATGCCAAGGGAGAGATGGTGCCAGAAAGGCTGACCTATGATGCCGACATCAGCATCAACCAACTAAACTTGCACCACTTCCTGCCTAAGGACTCCATCTACACCCTCTCTGCCGACATCAAGGCCAAGGGTTACGGTACGGATCTGTTCTCCAGCCAGAGCCGTCTGACAGCCGACGCCAACATCAGACTGTTGAAGTACGGCTACATGAACCTCGACAACCTGACCGCACAGGCAACCCTCGAGAACGGACGAGCCCAAGCCAGCATCACAGGCCACAATGAGATCTTCGACGGCAATATGGCTGTTGACATGATGCTCAGCACCAAGGAGATTGAAGGTACCGTCAGCGCAGACCTGACGAAAGCCGACCTCTACCAGATGCGCCTATTGGACAGACATCTGACAATCGGCACCCATGGCAGTCTGAAGATCAGCTCAGACATGAAAAACACCCACTACGTCAGCGGGCGTCTCAATGAAGTGTATATCAAGAACGACAAAAAGACCTACAACCCAGGAGACGTAGGAATCCTGCTTAAGCTGTTTACCGACACCACCGTCGTCAGAGCCCAGAGCGGTGACTTCATCCTGAAATTCGATGCCAGAGGAGGCTATGAGAAGATGCTCGCTCAGATGACCACCCTCACAGACTCCGTGATGACCCAGTTTGAAAACAAGATCATCAACCAACCTGCCATCAAGGCTCTGCTTCCAGAGATGAAGCTCCATCTGGAAAGTAAGCGCGAGAACCCCGTGGCCAATTTCCTCAGAGCGCTCGACATCGACTTCAAGGAGATGACATTGGACCTGACCACCTCACCAGAGACAGGCATCAACGGCACCAGCCACCTCTACTCCCTGAACTACGACAGCACGCGCATAGACACCGTCCGTCTGAACCTCACTCAGAAAGGCGACAGGCTATCCTATCAGGGACAGATATGCAACAACAAGAAGAATCCCCAGTTCGTGTTCAATGCCCTCCTCGACGGCCACATCCACGAGCACGGAGCCTTGATTGGACTGCGCTACTTCGATGCCAAAGGCAAGATGGGTGTACGTCTGGGAGCCACCGCCGAGATGGAAGACAAAGGGTTGCGCCTAAGGCTGATGCCCGAGCGCCCGACCATCGGCTACAAAGAGTTCAACTTGAACAAGGACAACTTCATCTACATCGCCAAAGACAAGAAGATACAGGCTAAGGTAGACCTTGTCTCCGACGACAGGACTGGTTTGAAACTCTATACGGAGAATCAGGATTCTACGATGCTGCAGGATCTGACATTGAGTCTGCACCGCATCGACTTGGGTGAGGTCACCTCCGTGATTCCCTATCTGCCGAAGATCACCGGGCGGCTTAACGGCGACTACCATATCCTGCAGGATCAGAACGAGCGCTACTCCATTGCCACCGATATGGCCGTTGAGGATATGGCGTATGAAGGCTCACCTATCGGTAATATCAGTACCGAGCTGGTCTATCTGCAGAAAGAAGACGATACCCACGCCGTTGAGGCCCGTCTGATGCTCGACGAGGAGGAATTCGGACTGCTCAGCGGCATCTATCAGAACAAAAAACAGTCAGGAACAGGAGAAAGCATCATCGACGCCACATTCACCATGACACGTATGCCACTCTCCATCGCCAACGGTATGGTACCCGACCAGATTGTCGGTCTGGAGGGCTATGGCGAAGGCGAACTGACGATCAAGGGAACGACAACCCATCCCGATATCAACGGCGAAATCTATGTCGACTCTGCCTATCTCGTGAGTATTCCATACGGCATCCGCATGCGTTTTGATAACGACCCTGTACGTATCGTAGGAAGCCACCTGTTGTTGGAGAACTTCGGACTCTATGCCTATAATGACGAGCCGCTGAACCTGATGGGCGACATCGACTTCAGCGATATGGACCGCATCATGATTGACATGCGGATGAGAGCCCGTAACTTGTTGCTCATCAATGCCAAACAAGAGGCAAAGAGCATCGCCTACGGCAAGGCTTTCGTGAATATGTTCGCCCGTCTGCAAGGACCATTGGAAGAGATGAACATGCGAGGCCGGCTCGATGTGCTTGGCACCACAGACATGACTTACATGCTGCTCGACTCACCCCTATCGGCAGACAACCGTCTGAACGATCTCGTGAAATTTACCGACTTTACCGATTCCACCCAGACCGTCATCTCGCGGCCTATGCCCAGTGGTATCAAAGCAGACCTTACCATCAGCGTGTCGCAGGGTGCCCATATCGTCTGTGACCTCAATGCCGAGCAGACCAACTATGTAGATCTCATGGGTGGAGGCGACTTACGTCTGAAATATGACCCAGACGGCATTCACCTCACAGGTCGCTACACACTCACCGACGGAGAGATGAAATACTCGCTGCCCATTATCCCGTTGAAGACTTTCAACATCAAGGAAGGCAGTTATGTAGAGTTCACGGGTGATCCGATGAATCCCAAACTGAATATCACAGCAACCGAGCGCACCAAGGCTACGGTGACGGATGAAAGTGGCGTAGGGCGTAGTGTCGTTTTCAACTGCGGTGTCGTCATCACCAAGACCCTCAACGACATGGGGCTGGAGTTTATCATCGAAGCACCAGAAGACAACAACGTGAGTGGCGAACTGGCGACCATGTCTACCGAAGAGCGCGGTAAAATCGCTGTCACGATGCTTACGACGGGCATGTATCTGGCTGACGGCAATACAGGCAGTTTCTCCATGAACTCCGCTCTCAGTTCATTCCTGCAGAGTGAGATCAACAGCATTGCCGGTTCGGCACTTAAATCACTCGACCTCAGCGTAGGTATTGACAACACCACCGATGCCAGTGGCGCCATGCATACCGACTACTCGTTCAAGTTCGCCAAGCGTTTCATGAACAACCGTCTAAAGGTGGAAATTGGAGGCAAGGTGTCCTCAGGCAGCAACGATTATAGCGGTCAAAGCAACTCGTTCTTCGACAATGTAACGATGGAATACCGTCTGAACCAGAATGCGACACAGAACGTCAAGGTGTTCTTCCAGCAAAACGTCTACGACTGGCTCGAAGGCTATACCAGCATGTATGGTGCAGGTTTCGTATGGCGCCGCAAGCTCAACAATTTCTGGGATATCTTCCAATTCTGGAAGAAAGAGCCGCAACCCATGATGCGCCAGCGACAGATGATGCCCGGCATGCGTCAGCCAAATCTGCAGCGCGATAGTTTAAGAACTGACTCAATCACGACCAAACATGAAACGAAATAGCATCCTATATCTGTTGGCCACAGTGCTTCTCGCTTCGTGCTCGATGACGAAAGGTATACCCGAGGACGACCAGTTGTTTACGGGTTTGACAAAGATTGTCTATACCGACGAGAAGAACTACGATGAAAAAGCCTATGACGATCATCTCACCACAACCAAGGAAGAGGTTGAGGCCGCCCTTGCTACAGAGCCAAATGGCTCACTCTTCGGTAGCAGCTATTATACCGTACCTTGGTCCTGGCACCTTTGGGTATATAACAAGTACTCAGGAAAAGAGTCGGCCTTTGCCAAATGGATGACAAAGTCGTTTGGCAAGTCACCTGTGCTCATGAGTAAGGTGAACCCAGCTCTACGCGCTTCTATCGCCCGTTCCGTCCTCCAGAACAATGGCTATTTCAGGGGTGATGTCCAATACGAGCTTGTACCTCAGAAGAATCCCAAGAAGTGCAAGATCGGCTATACCGTGCACCTCGATTCCCTGTATACACTCGACAGCGTGGCATACACAAACTTCCCAAGGCCCTTACAAGCACTCATCGACTCTACCAAGGAAGAATCGCTGATACGGAGTGGCAATGCCTTCAGCCTGGCCTCACTCGACGGTGAACGCAGCCGCATCAGCAGTCTTTTCCGTAATAACGGCTATTACTATTACAACAGTAACTATGCCTCTTATCTGGCGGATACCTTCATGGTGGCAGACAAGGCCCAATTACGCTTTCAGCTTGCAAACGACTTGCCCAGCGAAGCACTTCGCAAGTGGTATATCGGCAATATCAATGTGCAGTTCCGCAAATCAGCCCGCGAACAGCTGACAGACAGCGTCCGCAGGCGGCATCTCACCATCTACTTCAACGGCAAGAAGCCTCCCATCCGTCCACGTATCATCCTCAAGGACTTGAAACTCAGGCCCCGCCAGATGTTCAGCTATGACAACTACCTGGAGTCTGCCAGCAAGATTAACGCCACAGGGGTATTCTCTTCGACTGACTTTCAGTTCACCCCACGTCCTGATACCGACACCCTCGACCTGCGCTTGAACTGCGTACTCGACAAGCCCTACGATTTCTATATCGAATGCAATGCCATCGGTCGCACCAACGGCCGTTATGGTCCTGAGGCGAAAATCGGCTTCACGCGCCGTAACCTCTTCCATGGAGGAGAGAAACTCGACATCAACCTGCACGGCTCTTATGAGTGGCAGCGAGGCCATAGCACAGACCGAGCCACTTATCAATATGGTGCCGATGTCAGCATCGAGTTCCCACGCATCATTGCACCATTCTACAATAGCGACCGTGTACGCCGAGATAAGAACGGGCGCCGCATCCGTCGCCGTCGTTTCTTCTCTACCCCCACCACCTATGCAAAAGTTTCTACCGACATTATACGCCGTCCAGAATACTACAAGATGCACGTTGTTACAGGTGAGTGGACTTACCGCTGGCAATCGTCGGCCACAAGCCAGCACGAATACTCTCCCCTCACGCTAAAATACCAATTTAAGAACACCAGGACTGCAAAATACGACTCTCTGGAGGCAAAGTATCCTCATCTGGAACGCACATTGGGCGACTATTTCATTCCCAAGATGCGCTACACTTATACCTACACGAGTCCTGCCGCGCTACGCAACCCGATCCGTTGGGAGACCACCATTGAGGAATCGGGCAATATTGCCTCACTCATCGATATGGCTAGAGGCAAGTCCTTCGATGAGAAAAAAAAGAAGATGTTCAAGAACCCCTATTCCCAGTTCCTGCGCCTGGAGACCGATTTCACCAAGACATGGAGCATCGGTATGGAGTCGAGTCTCGTCGGACACGTAAATGCCGGAGTCGTATGGTGCTATGGCAACAGCGTTGAGACACCATTCTCAGAGCAGTTCTATGTAGGTGGCGCCAATAGCATCCGTGCCTTCCTGGTACGTGACATCGGCCCTGGTAGTTTCACAGATCTCGGCTTTAAAGACCAACAGTCAAAACAACTGTTCTATCTGATGCGTAACGGCGATCTGAAACTGGTGGCAAATTTGGAGTATCGCACACCGCTCTTCGGCAACCTGAAGGGAGCAGTCTTCCTCGATGCCGGCAACGTATGGCGACTGCGTGAATACGATATCGGTACAAAAGAAGAATGGGAAGCTGCCGGCACCTTCATTGACGATGAAGGTATCGAACATTCTGGTGAAGAAGCCTATTACAGCATGAAAGAATGGACAGACGGCATGACATTCAGAGCCTCGCGCTTTTTCCAGGACATAGCCCTGGGCACTGGTTTCGGACTGCGTTACGACCTCGGATTCCTCGTTATTCGACTTGACTGGGGTATCGCCCTCCACCTCCCCTGCGACAATGGTGTCTCAGGCTATTTCTTCAATGTCGAACGCTTCAAGGATCTCCACACGCTGAACTTTGCCATCGGCTATCCATTCTGATTTCTAATGTTAAGGCGCGTTAATACTTCACTTTATCGGATTCTTTTTATTACCTTTGCAGTCAAATATTCAATACTAATATATTATTGCATTATGAAACCAACGCTTTTTCTGCTTGCAGCAGGTATGGGAAGCCGCTACGGCGGTCTGAAACAGCTCGATGGTCTGGGACCAAACGGTGAGACCATTATGGACTATAGTATATACGATGCCATCCAGGCTGGATTCGGCAAGATTGTGTGGGTAATCCGCAAAGACTTTGAGGAGCAGTTCCGCACACAGATCCTGGCAAAATACGAGGGTAAGGTAAAATGTGAACTCTGTTTCCAGGCACTCGATGCCCTGCCCGCAGGTTTCAGCGTCCCCGAAGGTCGCCAAAAGCCGTGGGGTACCAACCATGCTGTCCTGATGGGCAAGGACGTTATCAAAGAGCCGTTCTGTGTCATCAACTGTGACGATTTCTACAATCGTGACGCCTTTATGGTTATCGGCAAATTTCTGGCAAATCTCCCCGAGGGTGCCAAGAACCAGTATGCAATGGTAGGTTTCCGTGTTGGCAATACCCTTTCAGAGAACGGAACTGTAGCCCGCGGCATCTGTTCAAAGAATGACAAGGGACATCTGACAACAGTCGTTGAGCGTACAGAGATTGTACGCTGCGCTGAAGACGGCTCCAATGCCGGTGCTGCCAGTGAGCCTATCCGCTATAAGGACGAAAACGGCCAGTGGGTTGTTGTCGACGACAATACGCCCGTATCAATGAATATGTGGGGCTTCACGCCCGACTATTTCGACTATTCTGAGGCTGAGTTCAAGGAGTTCCTTAGCGACCCGAAGAACATGGAGAACCTGAAGGCAGAGTTCTTTATCCCGTTGATGGTCAATAAACTCATCAACAACGGTACTGCCACAGTCGAAGTACTCGATACCACCAGCAAGTGGTTTGGTGTCACTTATGCCGCAGACCGCGAGTCTACCGTTGCCCGTATCCAGCAACTCGTCAACGATGGCGTTTATCCCAACAAACTGTTTTAAATGAATATAGACATACTGACAAGTGATCAGGTGGCCCAACTAAGCCACCTGATTTCTGATGCCAAGAACATCATCATTACCTGTCATAAGAGTCCTGATGGCGATGCTATCGGTTCTACTCTGGGATGGGCAGAGTACCTGCGTTCAATAGGCAAGGAGCCTACAATCATCGTCCCTGACCAGTATCCAGACTTCCTGTCGTGGATACCCAACACGGAGAAAATCGTACGTTATGACAAGCATCCCGAGAAGTGTGACATGCTCTTCAAGATTGCCGACCTCGTATTTTGTCTCGACTACAACACGACTTCGCGCGTCGATGAGATGGAAAAGGCACTTGTCAGTTCGACAGCCCCCAAGGTACTTATCGACCATCATCTGGATCCCGATGTACCTGCTGTCCTCACAATCTCCCACCCCGATCTCAGCAGCACCTGTGAACTGGTATTTCGTATCGTCTGGCAACTGGATGGCTTCAACAGACTTTCAAAACAGTTTGCCATCCCCATCTATTGCGGCATGATGACTGATACGGGCGGATTCCTCTATAACAGCACCCGTAGTGAGATATACTTTATCATTGGCGAACTTCTCACCAAGCATATCGACAAGGACAAGATTTATCGTAACGTCTACCACAACTATTCCGAGAGCCGCATCCGTCTGATGGGTTTCGTGATGTATGAGAAACTGGTTTACCTACCGGAATCCCATGCAGCTTACTATTCGCTGACACGCCAGGAGCAGAAACGCTTCCACTTCATAAAGGGCGACGCTGAAGGACTGGTAAACATTCCACAGCAGATCAAGGGACTGAAACTCTCCATCTCCTTACGGGAGGATACCGACAAGCCAAACATTGTCTGGGTCAGTCTGCGTTCTGTCGACGATTTCCCCTGCAACAAGATGGCCGAGGAGTTCTTCAATGGAGGCGGGCACCTCAATGCCTCTGGCGGTCGTATCAACGGCACGATGGAAGAAGCCATCGCTACCGTGAATCGGGCAATTGAAGCCTACGACACCCTGCTAAAGAAGTGATTAAGTTAAAAAAAGACAAGGCATGATAACTTTTTCAACCCTCATCAGCCACTTGTCACTTCTTTTTTGTACTTTTGCACCATCAAAAGAAAAAAAGCGATGAAGAGATTCCTATTTATATTCATAGCTGTTGCTGCGGTTCTTGCCAGTTGCAATAACTACGAGACCTATGGCGACAAGAAGGAAAAGGAGCGCAATGCTATTGAGAAATTCATATCCGACCGTTCCATCACCATCATCTCTGAAGATCAGTTCAAGAGTCAGGGCATGAAGACAAATGTGGATCGCAACGAATATGTCAAACTCAACAAGAATGGTGTCTATCTGCAGATTGTGCGTGAAGGCTGCGGTGATATCGTGAAGGATGGCGAAACCACCAACCTCATCTGCCGCTTTTCCGAGTACAACATCCTTCAGGACACCATGCAGGTCCGTAACGACCAGTTACCTAGTATTCCAGACATCATGTATGTGTCACGTACCGGCAGCAACTACACCGCTGCTTTCGTTAGTGGGGTCATGAAGGCTACTTATTCAGCAGTGGTTCCTCCTGGCTGGCTTGTTCCTCTTACATATATCCATGTAGGTCGTCCGCAGAGTCTTAACGACGAGGTTGCCAAGGTTCGCATTATCGTTCCCCATGCACAAGGTCACGCTGTAGCATCCAGCAACGTGACACCATATCATTATGAGATTACATACGAAAAAGAGATATAATAATTAATAAGATGACACTGATTAAATCTATTTCCGGTATCCGCGGAACCATTGGCGGCCCGACAGGCGACACGCTGAATCCCTTGGATATCGTTAAGTTTACAACTGCCTATGCGCAATTCATAGGAGGTAAAAAGATTGTTGTTGGCCGTGATGGTCGTATTTCTGGACAGATGGTTCGTAATGTTGTAGTCGGAACCCTCATGGGTATGGGCTACGATGTGATAGATATCGGTTATGCTACCACACCAACCACAGAGTTGGCCGTGCGCATGTCAGGAGCTGATGGAGGTATCATCATCACCGCTTCACATAACCCCCGTCAATGGAATGCTTTGAAACTCCTTAACCGCGAGGGAGAGTTCCTTACTGCTGCCGATGGTGCCGAAGTACTCAGATTGGCAGAAAAGGAGGGTTTCAACTATGCAGAAGTCGACAAACTAGGTTCTTGTACGATTGATGATACTTACAACAAACGCCATATTGACGCTGTGCTTAACTTGAAGCTCGTTGATATTGAAGCAATTAAGAAGCGCAAGTTCCGCGTTTGTGCTGACACCATCAACTCTGTAGGTGGCATTATCTTACCTGACCTTTTCAGGAGTCTGGGCGTTGAGTTCGAGATTCTCAATGGTGAATGTACCGGTGATTTCGCCCACAATCCCGAGCCTCTGGAGAAGAACCTCCACGGCATCATGGATAAAATGAAGCAAGGCGGTTTCGATCTCGGCATTGTTGTCGATCCTGATGTCGATCGTCTGGCTTTTATCTGTGAGGATGGCACCATGTTCGGTGAAGAGTACACCCTTGTCAGCGTGGCCGACTACGTACTGAGTCATACACCTGGCAATACTGTTTCTAACCTGAGCAGTACCCGAGCCCTGCGCGACGTGACAAAACAACATGGCGGTCAATACACGGCAGCTGCTGTCGGAGAGGTAAACGTCACCACAAAGATGAAGGAAGTTGGTGCTGTCATCGGCGGCGAAGGCAACGGCGGAGTCATCTATCCCGAGAGCCACTATGGCCGCGATGCCCTCGTTGGCATTGCCCTCTTCCTGTCAAGTCTTGCACAGAAAGGCTGTACAGCCAGTGAGTTGCGCCGCACCTTCCCTGATTATCAGATAGCAAAGAACCGCATTGACCTCACCCCAGAGACCGATGTCGATGCAATCCTTGTGAAAGTGAAAGAGATGTTCGCAAAGGACATTTCCGCAACAGTCAATGATATCGACGGTGTGAAGATTGACTTCCCCGACCGTTGGGTACACCTCCGTAAATCAAATACCGAACCTATCATCCGCGTCTATAGCGAGGCATCGACCATGGAACTCGCTGATGACCTGGGCAAGCAGCTTATGCAAGTGGTTTACGACATGCAGGCATAAGATTATATGGACATTACTGAACGATTTCTGAACTATACCAAGTTTGACACGCAGTCGGCTGAAGACAGCGACTGCGTGCCAAGCACTTCGAAGCAACTGGTGTTTGCCGACTATCTGAAGAAGGAGTTGGAGAACGAAGGTCTCAGCGATGTTGAGATGGACGATAAGGGTTATATCTATGCCACGCTGAAGGCAAACTTCAAGGGAAAGACACCAACCATCGGCTTCATCTCTCATTACGACACGAGTCCTGATTGTTCCGGTGCAGATATCAAGCCACAGATTGTCAGCAAGTACGACGGCTCAGATATACAACTTTCTGAAGGTATCGTGAGTTCGCCGAAGAAATTCCCCGAGTTGCTGCAGCATATAGGCGAGGACTTGATTGTGACCGATGGCCACACGCTGTTAGGTGCAGACGACAAGGCTGGTATTGCCGAGATTGTACAGGCGATGTGCTGGCTGAGGGATCACAAGGAGGTGAAACATGGCGATATCCGCATCGCCTTCAACCCTGATGAGGAAATCGGCATGGGTGCCCATTATTTCGATGTCGAGAAATTCGGATGTGACTGGGCATACACGATGGACGGCGGTGACGTGGGGGAACTGGAATTCGAGAATTTCAACGCTGCCAGCGCAAAGGTTCATATCAAAGGCGTTAGCGTACATCCAGGCTATGCCAAGGGCAAAATGGTCAACGCCAACGCCCTGGCAGCCAAGTTCGCAGAGATGTTACCCGAGACCGAAAGGCCTGAGACAACAGAAGGTTACCAAGGTTTCTACCATCTGCTGGGTATTGAGAGTAACGTAGAGCGTGCCAAACTAAGCTACATCATCCGTGACCACGATCGTGACAGATTCGAGGATCGTAAGCGATTCGTACTGCGCTGTACAGAACAGATGAACGAAGCCTTCGGTGAAGGAACGGTAACCGTCGAACTGAAGGATCAGTACTACAATATGAAGGAGAAGATTGATCCCCAGATGCATGTAATCGATGTGGTGCTACATGCGATGCAGGATTGTGGCGTAGCACCGAAAGTAAAGCCCATCCGTGGCGGTACTGACGGGGCTCAACTCTCTTTCCGCGGTCTCCCCTGCCCCAATATCTTCGCTGGTGGTGTAAACTTCCACGGACCTTACGAGTTCGTAAGCATCCAGTCGATGGAAAAGGCAATGCAGGTGATTATCCGTATCTGCGAGCTGACAGCAGGCTTCAACGATTAGTCGCAGCGGCATGGAGCAGGCTGTCAAGGGCCTCACGCTCACCGACAACCCAGATAATGTCACCTTCCTGGAACTTACGGGTAGGCTTGTAGACGGAAAGACTTTCCTTTCCTTCTTCAAGACCGATGACCATACAACTATACTGATCACGTATACCGCTCTCGATGAGTGACTTACCGATAAACGGGCTGTCATTGCCAATGATGAGCTGCCGCAGAAGCATCTCACGCTTTTCTATCTCTGTATCTGCTCCAAGGCGCTCCTTTTCGAGGGCATCGCGGAAAGCCGTGAACTGCGCATCACTACCGATTGCCTGAAGGATATCACCCGGGAAAATCACATAGTCGCCATCAGGAATATTGATGCGATGACCGCCTCTAAGGATGCTGCTGATGTGCACACCATACTTCTGCCCGAAGTTCAGTTGTTTCAGCGTCTGCCCCATCCATTCTGAGTCAGAAGGCACCTCGAAGTCAGCAATATGGATATCACGGTCTAGCAGACGGCCTTCATACAGCGGGCGTTTCTTTCCATGCACCTGAGCCTCAATATCCCGTGAACGCAGATTCTGTATAAACAGGCGTTCCAGGGTGATGCTGCGATGCTTCACCCAACGAGAGAAGACAATCATCAGCACAACAATAACGCCGATGGTTATCATCAATGCATTCGTAAAGCGGCTAAGGTAATTACAGATATAGAAAATAAAGGTGATAGCAATAACCATACGCACGAGAATCGTAAACAACAACGGGAAACGATTCCGGTTGCTCTCAGCCCATAATGCCTTGAATTCCTCGCTGCGATTCTTCTTCATCACCATCGCACGAAGGAAAGGAGCAATGAGCACAACGGTGAGAAAACCTGTGATGGCGTTAGCATACCAATGGAGATGCCATCCTGGCAGCATCTTACGCATAAAAGGCAGCACGAAAGTGAACATGACGGCAATAACGGCTGAAGTGAGAATCGAATAGATGATGGTGTTGATAGACATCTGCGTCAGCAGTTTTTTCCACTTGCTTTTTTCCTGCGTATGCTGACTGCCGATGTTCACCTGGTTCAGCAACTTTGTCATTTTTGTTGGCAGCCGACGCTCCAGCTTATTATAAGCCGGCGTGGCAAGCCGTATCATGTAAGGTGTGAGAAATGTGGTTATAACGGATACGGCTACCACCACCGGATAGAGGAAATCACTAATGACCCCGAGCGACAAGCCCAGCGAGGCAATAATAAACGAGAATTCACCGATTTGAGCCATCGAGAAACCGCAACGCATAGCCGACTTCAGCGATTCGCCTCCCAGCATAAAGGAGAACGTCCCGAAGACAGCCTGACCAACGAGTATTGTCAGCACGAGGGTGAAAATCGGCAAGGCATATTCAACCAGGATATTGAGATCGACAAGCATACCGACAGACACGAAGAAGATGGCGCCGAAGAGGTTCTTTACAGGCTCTACGAGTTTCTCAATACGCTCAGCCTCAACGGTCTCTGCCAAGATACTACCCATAATGAAAGCGCCGAAAGCAGAGCTGAATCCGACTTTCGTAGAGAAGACTGCCATAGCGCAACAGAGTCCCAGAGACACCACAAGCAGCACCTCACTATTGATCAGTTGGCGCACAGAGCGCAGGAAGAGTGGAATGGCAAAGATACCCACCACAAGCCACAATATCAGGAAGAAGCCAATGCGCATGACCGACTCAAGCATCTGCCCACCGCCGACATCATTGCCACGGGCGATGGCACTCAACATCACCATCATGACGATTGCCAGGATATCCTCCAGTATCAGCACCGACATCACCAGACCGGCGAACTGCTGTTGCCGAAGGCCAAGATCGTCAAAGGCTTTATAGATAATCGTCGTCGACGACATGGCAAGCATACCACCGAGGAAGATACAGTCCATCTTGGCCCATCCAAAGAGCTGGCCTACACAGACACCAAGCATCGACATGCTGAAGATAATCGTACAGGTTGAGATAATCGGCGAGGCACCCATGCGAAGAATCTTCTTGAACGAGAAGTCAAGACCCAACGAGAACAGCAGGAACATCACGCCGATATCCGCCCAGAGATGAACGCTCTCCATGTCAGCCACAGATGCGGTATAAGGCATGTGGGGACTCACCAAGAAACCGGCAACGATATAGCCTAACACCAAAGGCTGCTTCAGTTTCTTGAAAATCAGCGTCACGACACCGGCCACAACCAATATGAGGGCCAGATCTTGAATCATGTTGGGTAGCTCAGCCATCTATCTTTCTTAGTCTTTATAGTTAGAGATTTAATACCATTGTACAGCATTCGTTGCACTACTGCGCTTGTCATACTTCAAGGCATCGGTAAGCGTAGAGGCATTACAGCGGAACGAGAAGTTGTAGCTGGTATAAGGCGCCAATACGACAGAGCATGACATATTAAAGCAATGGAGGTCACGACTCAACGACGCTGTCGTCATGGAGATCTTCTTATTGTCGAAGTCGTAACCCGAGGAGAAATTGATGTTCCAACCGTCACTGATACGCACGTTTCCGCTGACGTTCAGGGTCTGGCTTATCTTATAAGGATAGCGCATCGTGTCATAGTTGAACTTCTTCAAATCAGTATCCTCACGTATGGAGATACCATAACCCAGACTCAGGCTCCACGGCATCTTGAAAGTCATATAGCCGTCTTCGTCGGTTTCGGCTTTCGAACTTTCGCCACGCTTCGCTGCATGCTTGGCTTTCTCCATATCTGTATCGATGTTCGATTCGATGTTGTTGTCCCATTCGTCGTCCTCTTCAGTCCGTTTCTTGTTTTTGTCTTTCTTGTCTATCTTCTCACCCTTCAATAGCTTGATGAAGTTGCCTATCTTCTCATTGTTAAGGGTATAGGAGAAGTTCTGCGAAAGACTCTGCATACGGCCTATCTTTCCCTGTTCCCAATAGGTCTTGTTGTTGCTGATGCGAGGTGTAGCCCCCACAGAATCAGCCTCATAGACATAAGAGGCGAAGCTGGTACTGAGATTGAGCGTATAGCTCTTCGACAGTTTCAGGCGCAAGGTGGCATTGACTGGTCCCATCGGCTGAATATCAGTAGCGAAATTATAGCTCGTCGAGAGTTTGAACTCATCGATAAGCGATATCTTCTTGAAGCCCGTCGTATCGTCTTCGCTCTTGATCTTCATCTCGAGATTGTTGCCCAGCTCAAAGTTCATGCTCCCACGCTTGCCGGTGGAAGGCGGTGAGAATGCGCCACCCTGGAAAGGTGAATACTCTACAAGCGACACGTTACCCTTGGAGTCGGTTTTCTGGTATGTCTCATAATAGCCATAGCGACTGGCGCTGAAATCCGGAGAGTAAGTAAAGCCCACAGTTGGGGTAATCACGTGACGGATAGCCTGAATCTTATCACCGAAGATCTTGCGGTTAGGCACCCAGAAGCCATACACCTTTGTAGAGGCAGAGAGACTGATATCCCAGTCGTAGACGTTGTAGAATCCTGTAACGGTGTCGGCCACTTCCTTCTGTGTATCGGGATTCCAGGAACGGAGCGTCTTTCGCGTATAAGTACGGTCTCGGAAATTAAACGAAGGAGTCAGGTTCAGATAGCTGAACAGCGTGAAGTTGCCCTTGATAGGGATTGTATGCATCATGCCGTTAAGCCAGTCCTTATTCAGTTTCGACTTGAAAAGCATGTCTTCCTTCGTGTTGATCTCGTTCTTCAGCTGTCCCGTGTAGCTCATGCTGATCTTCTCATACCAGCGCTGCGTTCCTGCAGCCTTCTTCCGCCGGAATGGATAGAACTGCGACACACTGATATTCATTCCTGGAAGTTTCACATAGATTGACGAGTCACGCATATTCTGGTTCAGTTCGAATGAGGAGATAATCGACATGCCGATACTGGAGAAATTCGTGGTATAAGAAACTGAAGAGGTACGCGTAGACTGCGATCGCGTCTGAGGATTATACATCGAGTTAAGATTATTCTTCTCATAACTCGACGACGCAAAGTTTACCTGTGCCGAGAGCGTGCTGAAGGGGTTGGCCTTCTGATCCTGATTATGACGCCATTGTATCTTATAGCTCGACTCTTTCGAGTAATCTCGCGTATTCTTCTCACCAAAAATCGTATTCTGATAGCTGAACAGGAAAGAGCCACTATAACGATAACGCTTCTTATAGTTCGACTCTGCACGTATACCCCAGGAACCCTTTGTGTAAATCTCGCCGACGAGTTTCAAGTCCATCTTGTCGCTGATGGCAAAGTAATAGCCACCGTCACGGAGATAGAAGCCGCGCTCCATCTCGTCACCATAGGTCGGCATGATCAAGCCACTTGAATAACTCTTCGTGAAAGGGAAGAACCCGTATGGGACGGCGAAAGGCAAAGGCACATCGGCCACCACCAGATAGGTAGGTCCGAAGACCACATCCTTACCAGGGCGCACCTTCGCCCTCGACATGGCGAGGTAGAAATCAGGATGGGGATCATCGCAGGTAGTATAGCGGCCATGCTGCAGGAACATTTCTCCATCTGCACCGCGCTTGGAAATCTCACTGGTCAGGTAGCCGTCGTCCTGCTTGGTGTAGACATCCTCGATAATACCCTTCTTGGTCTTGAAGTTGAAAGCCATCTCTCCCGTCTCGTAAGTATCACTACCCATATTAAATACAGGAGAACCGATGGGTTTGTTCGTGATCGTATCTATACGAGAGTTGGCATGTACCAGATTGCTGTCGAGGCTCATGTAGATATGATCCGCCGCGAGATCCATGTTCTGGTATTTCACCTTTGAATCACCATAGAGGTGGGCCAGTCCGTTGGCGGCACTGTAAGTCAACGAGTCGTTGGCCGAATAGTCCACAGGTGAATCGATACCGTTCTTGCGGCTCTTGTTGATACTGTCTTGAGCCAGAGAGTCGTCGACGGCCTTGTTGTGCTTATAGATAGCCAGCTCGATGGAGTCCATCGTCGAAGTGTCGCGCTTCAGCTTGATGGCCGCCTCTTGCCCAGGTATCAGCAACGTATCTGCCCCTAGAGAATCAGCCATGTTAAGGTGTCCTGTTCTCTTGGAATAGAGCGCAAGGGGCACCTCCGCCATCATCAGCATGATAGCAAACAGCATCAGAATCAGAGCTGATTTTCTTTTCACGGGTGCAAAATTACAAATAAATTCCGAGTTCTGTTACAGATTAACACAGATTATTACGGAATTAAAGGTATTTATTCAAACATGTCAACCCATTTCTGGAAACGATGCACGCCGTCCCAGCCAAATTTCTCAAGACTGCGCATGGCATCTACGACAGAGCGTTCGCTGCCTGGATGGGTCTTCGAATAAAACTTATCGGCATAGCACACCACCTGTTCCTCCAGCACTACGGGCATGAAGTCCTGATGGGGCAAGGGCAGCTGCTGCTGTTCGATATCCCACTTTGAGAGGCCCGTTCCCGTATGCCGTTCACAGACGAGGGCATGGCGCTCCCACCCTTCCTGCCGCAGGATCTCGCCGCCGATGATGCCATGACGGATATAGGGTTCGGTGCCGAAGCACTGGATGCCCGGGGCATTGCAACGGAAGATACCGATATCATGCAGCATCGCAGCCTCTTCGAGGAACTCCACGTCGAGTTTCAGCTCCGGGTGCTTCTTCGCTATCAGCAAACAGCGATCAGCCACCTGCCGACTATGCACTAATAATATCCGCCGGAGTTCATTCTCCGACGGATAATACTTATCGATGATTGACTGGTAGTCCATTATGCTTCGCGTTCAATCCATGCAATCGTGTCGCCCTGGCGGATATTCTGCCCAGGCTTCACAGAGATGTCGACGAGCTTACCGCCCAGGGCTGCAGGAATCTCCACGATCTCGCCCCACTTCGTCTGCAGGTAGCAGAATGTGTCGCCCTCCTTGTACTTCTGCCCGATGAACGGCTCGATGCATGGTGCCAAAACACCCTCGCCGCCGAAACTCCAGATGAGCTGTCCGGCAAGCGGACTCTTCACGGCGTCGGCCTTTGCATGCTTGATGGCATCGATCTCCTCCTGAGAGATCTTCTGGCCGCCACCCAGCTTGGCATCCTTCGCCTTCTGGATGTCAGCGAGCAACTGCTTCTTGGCCTGACCGCTCTTGAACGGACGGTACTGCTCGGGGTGCATAGCCAACTCGAAGAGTTCTTCGTTGTCGGATCCATACTCCCAGCCGTTCTCGTCCATCTCCTTTTTGAAGCCGTCGAGGGCATTCTCGAGCAGCGTATGCGGATCGGCATCAGTAAACTTAAGTCCCTTCTTCTCAGCCAGTTCGATGAGTTCAGGCGCGATGGTGCCGGGCACCTTGCCGCTCTTACCGAGGATCATGCCCCAGATGGCGTCGTCCATCATCACGTAGCGGCCCTTGCCCTGCTCCATTGTCAGCAGGTTCATCAGGGCGATGTTCTTGGTGTACTGCGAGAACGGCGTCACCAATGGGGGATAACCCACCTTCGGCCATACGTATTCTACCTCGTTGAACAGCTTCACGAGCATATCGTCCATCGTGAGAGTCGACTCACCCTTCTTCTCGCGCTCCTTATTGATCATCTTCTGGATAGGACCGAGATCGGCCATCATCGAGCCCATCATACCGCCAGGCAGACCGCTACCCAAAAGCAGCGACGACATGTGCTTGTTGGCAGGATTGATGAAGTAGCCCAGCCAGTCGTCGATGAACTCCTGTGTCAGCGTACGAGCCTGCATATAGGCGTTCATATTCAGATCGGCCACCTCGAAGCCCTCGTTCTTCAGCATCGACTGCACGGAGATGATATCCGGATGCACCTTACCCCAAGAGAGCGGCTCGATGGCGGTATCGATGATGTCGGCACCGTTGTTGCATACCTCCAGGATAGAGGCCATCGAGAGTCCCGGGCCAGAGTGTCCGTGATACTGCACGATGATGTCGGGGTGCTTGGTCTTGATAGCCTTCGTCAGCTTACCCAGCATGGCGGGCTGTCCGATACCTGCCATATCCTTCAAGCAGATTTCCTCGGCTCCGGCGGCAATCACCTCGTCGGCGATGGCAGCGTAGTAGTCTACGGTATGAATTGGGGAGGTGGTGATACACAGCGTGGCCTGCGGTGTCATGCCGCCTTCCTTGGCCCACTTGATACTCGGGATGATATTGCGGGTATCGTTCAGACCGCAGAAGATACGGGTGATGTCCACACCCTGGGCATGCTTCACCTTATACATTAACGCGCGAACATCGTCGGGAACGGGATACATACGGAGAGCGTTCAGACCACGATCAAGCATGTGGGTCTTGATACCCACCTCGTTGAAGGGCTTACAGAAAGCGCGAACTGCGAGGTTAGGATTTTCGCCAGCCATCAGGTTCACCTGCTCGAAGGCGCCGCCATTGGTTTCCACTCGGGCGAAACAGCCCATGTCGATGATTGCCGGGGCAATACGCTCCAGTTGGTCTTTACGAGGCTGGAACTTGCCTGAACTCTGCCACATGTCTCTGTAAACGAGACTGAATTGGATTTTCTTTTTTGCCATAGTTCTAAGTTATAATCTATAATTTCTGCAAAAGTAACTAAAAGATTTCAATTATCTTCAATTATGGGCAGATAATTAGTATTTTTTTGCAGGAGATTACCAATTCTGTGGCGCAACATGTATTTGATTCCCTACAGATCCCCTTCGTAGGTTCCGATGAAGAAGACGGCCCTGGTGTCCCATTCCTGGATCAGATAGACAAACGGACGATCGGCGTGGAAGGTGGCTTTCTCATAATCCATCGGGCCTGAGGTAGTATCTATCATGGCTACCGTCACGGCACTTGCCTTCGTACCCTCTTCCGAAACCTCAATGGCGGCCTTCTGCTTCAGCAGACTGACGTACAAATCCTTGTAGTTCTTGCTGATGCCTGCGAAATCTGCCTTCTCGCTGTCGAACATCGAGGGAGCCCCCAACTGGCTGATGAGATCATTCAGCCTGATGTCGCTGTTGGTCTTGAAGCGAGGCAGCTTCAGATCCACGACGGCATTCCCGCTTGGCCTGTTCTTTTCCCAAAAGTCATTGGTAAGCACATTGACGACATCATCCACCGACTTGCCCTCAGAGGGGAGCAGCACATACATCCTATATTTGTCGCCGCTGCCGAAAGGCAGGCATACCGACGAGAAGACGTCGTTGGCACCATACTGGATCAGCGCGTTCCGATACATCATGGGGACCGTGGCGGCAGTGCCGTCGGCCTTGGTGAATGTCTCTTCCTTCGTATCCTGCTCGTCGAACTTCTCCGTCCATGTGGCCTTGAAGTAGATGGCATTCATCAGCACGAGCTTGGCCTCTGGACTCAGTTCGTCGATAATCTTCGGAATCATGCCCTCGGTCTTATCGTTGCACCAGCCGTTGAGATAGTCGAGCGAGGCGGGTTCCGAGAAGTCGAGCGAAGCCACATCGGCCTCGTAGTAATCACTCATATTCTGCTTATAGGTATCCTCCAAGACCACATCCTCGTCTGCCGCCACGATGTTGGCAATCTGAAGCGTGACGGAGGGATCAGCCAGCGGTGCCTGCTGGATAAGAGCCTGACAATAGGCATTGACGGCAGCCTTGTCGCCAGCCCCGAAGCCCAGCACGCTCGTAATCTCCTCCTCAGTCTTTCCTGCGGCTCCGTCGTTGAGCATTCCCATCACGTAGGTCACGCTCAGCGGCGAGGTGACGATGCTCTTCCTTTCCTGCTGGGCATCATTGACGGCACGATAGAGGTTAAAGGTGAAGTCGTTATTCTTCTTGGCAAATTCCCGCTGCTCCTCCGTCAGCTGAATGGCACGGGTCTGAGGCAGCATATCCACCACCATGCTGTCTTCGGGATCAGGGGTTTCCGGCTCATCCTCCTTGGGATTGTCAGGCTTCGGCTGTTCCTGCTTTGGCTGATCAGGCACCTCCACCACATCATTCCCACTACTGCAAGCCGTCAGCAATCCCATTGCCAACAGCACCATTCCTACGTTAAGAATACCCTTTTTCATAACTTCCATTTAAAACTGTTCTACAAATATAACTCCAAAACAGCCAAAATACTGCGTGAGCCATTGATTATTTACACAAATTTAACACAATGGGACAACTCATGTAAGGGCGCAGAGGAACCTGGTACCTCTGCGCCCTTTATGTGCAATTCATGGCGGGCAATTACAATCACCTAATTAATTTACTATTACTAAAGTTTTTCATCATTTCTCTATCTTTTCATAAATATTTATTGTTGGTTCATAATATATCGGTAATTGATCTGTCGAAGATAGAACCATTTTAAGTTTGCTTCCATTTTCAAGGAACTCATATTCGTATTCATCAAACGAGTGACTTCTGGATTGCGTTAAATATAATACAATTCTGTTCCCAGAAACAATTGAGTATGGTAAATTAGTCGGGGTATATCCTTTCACATCTTCAGCGATTGCCTTGTATGTTCCATCAGAATAGAAAACATAGTCAATTACTCCCTCCTTTTTGCCGTCTCTTTTAAGAGAATACATAAGACTACCGTCATCTATATTATATAGTTCTACCAATTGCCACCTCCCAACAAAGGGAGATGCTAAACTATTCTCATCATCACTGCTACAGGCGGTGAAAAACAATCCTATTGCCGCCATCAGCGGCAATAGGAAGATTGATAGTTTTAATTGATTTCTTTTCATCACTAATAATTAATTTTAGAGTTCTCTACTGATATAACTGCAAAGTATCAAAAACCCTGCATGGATTTTTTGACTTTAACAGTTATTTAACATTGTCTAATGCCAAACTGCGAAATACTTGACATATCCGGAGGAAACATTATGTTGTGGAAACGACAGGACATCATGAAGATCATGAACCTCTCTGAAGGAGCTTTACGAACACTTAAATCCAGAACCAAACAGCAACAGAACTTTCTATTGAAGTAGAAAAAAAAATTGCAAAACATCTTCCACTTCCACTAAAACTTCGGAATCTATAGTGTATAAAGGTGTTTTCAGCGGTGGAAGATATCTTTTTATCTTCCACTTATCTTCCACCATTTCAATTTTGTGTCTGGTAGGACTATTGATGGAGTTTGCTACCTGCAAACTCCTCTTTTGATGGCACTAAACTGGTAGTTACAAGGGAGCAAACTTTGAAATTCTCGAGAGAATTTACGGGTTTACTTACGAGAAACCACCAGTCAGCCGTAATGCGATTACCTGTTTGCCGTAATGTAAACAAGTGGAAGACAGGTGGAAGATAAAAAGATATCTTCCACCGCTTGGAACACCTTTATTTAAAGGTATTTCAAGAGATTTAGTGGAAGTGGAGGTAAAATTGCATAAAATTTTTCAAAGACATCAATGAAAGTGTGCAGAGGAACGGCGCAGAGGTACCAGGAACCTCTGCGCCCATTATGCAACCATCATATATCAGTCTTGAAATTCAAAAAATATTTGCAAAATAATTTTGTGTTTTAAAATAATGTTGTATCTTTGCACCCAGAATGAGAATAGTATCACATAGGAAATTGGTTGAATTCTATTGCTCAGAAGGGCATGGAGATTCACAGTCAGCTCTTGAGCGATGGTATGATACCGCAGAGCATGCTGAGTGGAAGAACCTGTCGGATATAAAGGTGGATTTCCCTGCAACAGACTATGTAGGTAATCAACATTATGTGTTTAACATCAAAGGTAACAAATATAGGCTTATAGTAGTGGTAAAGTTCACCATCGGCCATGTTTTCATCCGTTTTGTAGGGACACATAGCGAATATGACAAGATTGACGCATCAACAATATAATATAAGGAGGAATGATAATGGGTAAGGTTACTAAAGAACAATATGAGTTTGCGCTTGCTAGAATAGAGGAGCTGCTCCCGTTGGTTGACGATAATACGCCGAGCAACGATCGCAATGCCGTGGAATTGACGATGATGTCTGATGCCGTTATTGAATACGAAAAAGAGCATTTCCCTATAGGGAAACCGTCTGTTGCAAAATTGATAGAGCTTTCGCTTGAAGAAAAGCAAATGACTCAAAAGCAGTTAGCTGTTGAAATCGGAGTGAGCCCTTCACGTATCAATGATTATATCTCTGGCCGTGCAGAACCCACTCTAAAGATAGCTCGCCTGCTCTGTGCTACATTAGGAATACCCCCCGCAGCCATGCTCGGGCTTTAGCAACATTCCGGAAAGTGCGCAGAGGTATCAGGAACCTCTGCGCCCTTTATGTGCAATTCATGGCGGGCAATTACAATCACCTAAGCCTTTTATTCTGCTTTCGTGATGGTGAAAAAACATACATCTGGCATATTAACTTTTATTTCATAATCTTTATATATTTTGAGACATCAGTACAATATACCAGTTTCCAATTTGAACTTGTTTGGAGAAAGTTTTCCAAACTTCCTTCAATTTCAAAACTGAAACATCC
>Ga0247611_10001958_pt1 | contig 35052 bp, 31 predicted proteins | sample 177DNAGHGhighgp2_FD_192422 | JGI IMG/M metagenome (GOLD analysis project Ga0247611, IMG submission 192422) | Sheep rumen microbial communities from Palmerston North, Manawatu-Wanganui, New Zealand - 1770 DNA GHGhigh gp2 | ecosystem: Host-associated > Mammals > Digestive system > Stomach > Rumen... | reverse complement strand
TGGCCTGCATGGCGCCCCACGACTGGCCGAGGAGGTGGAGCTGGTCGAGATGCAGGTGCTCGCGCAAGGCGATGAGCTCGTTGATCCAGGTCTCTTGGGTCCACAGTTCGGGATGGCCGTCAAGGTAAGAGTTGCCGCAGCCGATTTGGTCGTAGGAGATGACCTGACGGCCCGTGTCGGCGATGCGGTCCAGCACTTCGAAATAGTTATGCGTGCTGCCCGGTCCGCCGTGCAGACAAAGCAGTGCGGGTTTGCTTGAAGGTTCACCGACAATGCGGTAGTAGGTTTGGTAGCCGAGATAAGGCATGTAGCCTTCTTGGATGGGGTGATTCATAGGATGAGGTGTTTTTGTTTGGGGCAAAGATACATCTTTTCATCCAAACAGATCACATTTTGTCAGTCTTGCGAAATGCCTAGCATCGCCTCAATCGGCACAGTGCTGTCCATCAAGCCGATGCGGGTGTCGGAGGCATGGCGGTTTATGCCCGTGTATTCTAATGAGGCATCCTCGTAGCGGCGGAACTTCAGGATGGCGTCGTTCATTTGGGCGCGGTTGAAGACGCCGACACGCAAAAGCAGGTCGAAATCATCGATGGTCAAGCCGGTGACACGCTCAAATAATCTTGGTTCCAGTTTGCGGATGACATCTTCTAAACTTTCTTCACGATAATCAGTGAGGTACATGAAGATGGGGATTCTGGTGGCGAATTTCATCAGTTTTTCCTGCACCTCGCGCCGCTTGGAACGGTATTCTTTCTCCTCGGCGGTGAGTTCTTTCTTCTTCTTGGGGTCGTTATTCTCGCCCGCCTCGCGCTTCAACTTCTTGATTTTTTCGGCTCGGTTGACAATGTTTTCGATGATGTCGCTGCCCAAGGCGCGGAAGCCCTCAATCTTCATGATGGTGGCCAACGCCTCTGGATTGTCAAGCACTCGTTGAAGGGTGGCGTTATCGACATTGACTAATTGTGCGCTGTTCCAACGACGGGCAAGTAAAGTTCCGCTGGTGCCGTTATCGACGAAATCAAGTATCTCGGTGGCATCCACCCGTTTCATAGAACTGCCATCAAACTGAAGGATAGGCAGGAAGTTGATGAACTCATCCACTTTGTCAGTGATACGACGGTTGCTGTCCACGTCCAACTGGTTGGCGTAGGTCACCACCTCGCGCAGGGCACGGTTGGGGGCGAAGTCGAACACATAACAGGTGGGTTTGAGAATCGTATGCTTCGTGGGGTCGTCCTTGTCGGTGGCCGTCCATGGGCTTTGCACACGGAAAGCCGTCTGGAAGTAGGTCTCGGGACTTGAGCAGTTACGCAACATCAGCAGTCCACCCAACGGACGCAGCGTTACTCCTGTGGTCAGTTTGCCGCATGTCAGCGCGATGGTGCGCGTTTTCAAAGGGTTGTCGCCCATAGCCTCACGCACTGGTCCGAGGGCATCGATTCCGATACCGGCCTTGGTGCCACTACAGTTGATAATGGTGTAGTTTTGATAGAATCCATTGGCCGGACGGTGAAGCAGAGCTTCCATGGCATCGCACGAAGCCACATTGGGCAGGAACCACATCGTGTGGGCGCAAAGGTCGAGCAGACGCATGTCTTCGAAAGGTAACGGTACAGGACGGTTCAGAGGCGAACTATTGTCGCCGAAGATAGGTGCCTTGCCACGGATGATGTCGAGCCATTTCTGCACGGCTTTTTCGTGGACAAATTTCTTTCCTTCGGCACGGAAAAACTCATTGAGGTCAAAGCCGTCCATGTCCCATTGCTCTATCATGGCTCCGAGGTCTTGCGGCATCTGATAGGTCATCATCACCATGGTGGGCATCTCCAAATAGGGACCACCGATGGCTTCTTTTCGTGCCTGCTCGTCCTGATAAGTCCAGTTGAAGATTTGGTTTTCCATGAACTCGCCCGTGGCCAATGCTCGGAACGGAGTACCGCTGAGGTAAAGGTAATGCTGGCCAGTGATAGGCACATCCTCGTCGTCCCAAGCGCGACCGCTTTCCACATCGATGCCGCTTTCTGTCATCACTTCGTCCTCTTCTGTCTGTCGTTTTTTTGCATCGGCATCCCCGAGGTCGAGCAAGCTCTTGGCGTTGTCGTTCCAAGCTCCAAAATGGTATTCATCCAGCACAATCAAATCCCAATTGATGCAATGCACCCACTCGTTTTTGGGCTTGATGTTTCCGTAGCGGTCTCTGCCGAGGTAGTCTTGAAATGATCCAAAGACAACCAATGGTTTGGGCGAAGACAATGACGGGAAATCTTCATCCATGCGACTGCTGTAGTACCGCCAACCTTCAAAATCGCGATGGCGTAGCAGGTCGTCGCGCCATGAGTCCTCAACGGCTGGTTTGAAAGTAAGCACCAGAACGCGTTTTGCCTTCATGCGTTTGGCAAGTTGGTAGGTGGCAAAGGTCTTGCCGAAGCGCATCTTGGCATTCCAGAGGTAGTGGCTGGGACGGTTGGGCTCCTCCATGTCCATCTTGGCGAAGTAGTCTGCCGTCTGCTTTACTGCTTGTTCCTGTTCGTCGCGCATCTTGTAGTCGAGGTCGCGCACGGTTTCTACCTGTGTGTCGCGGTGGCGCACGGCCACGTAGGCCGCTTGTGCTTCGCGTAGCGAGCAACGGCACCACTCACCGATGAGTTCCTTGCCCATGCGGCGCAGGCATTCGTGCAGGTCGTGGTCGCTGAAACTCTCGCCGCTGCCGTCGGCATAGAAAGCGTTGTCGTGCCACAAAAGGTGGTAGGTCTTGTGTGGCTCGGTGATGGGGTGTTGTTCATCAATGCGTTTCCGCACATCGGCGCGAGTGGTTTGCCCTATCTTTATCCATCCTGGGAAGGATGTGTCGTCGTACATGTAAATCTGCGGTATCGTCCGCCGCTCGTTAGGAAGTATCTGGTCTATCGTCTGCATAATCAAAGTCTTTTGTCATCATTCCATTGGGCGAATCATGCTCTCAATAAAAGCAATTTCGTCCTTGTCCAAGTCATATTTCTTGTATAGCATCTCGTCTTTCCAGGGGTGGGAGAAGTCTTGGAGGGGAACGAGCATAAAAGTTCTATTTGAAATATCCGGGGAAACTATTGTTGGTTGACACAAATACCTAAAGAACTTTGTTTTTACGTAACTCATACAATTATTAGCGAACCTTTCCTCTTTGAAAACATCAATTACAACATAGGACTCAGTAACAACAGAATTAGGCTCTGAAATAAATGTTTGAGACATTCTAAGGACTTGCCCATTATCCTCTTCTGGAACAGAGGTTGAACGGGATGTTACAACTTTCCAATAATCAACAAATTGTGCATTTTTTTCTATGTCTTTTTTATTAACGTATCCATATCCAGATTTTGCCTTCTTTGTATATAATTTTACTTCTCCAATTGGTTTAAAATCTTCATAATTCGTTCTAAATCCAAATGGCTTTTGTGTCCATACTCGTGAAGCCATAGTTTTGCTATCTATTTTTCTAACTTTCTCTACAATTCTTACAGCCATATTGTCACGAATGAAAAAGTCCACTCCATAATCTAATTTCTTTCTATAAGTTTGCTCCTCACCATTTGGTTCATAAAGCATTGTATTACTATCATAGTTTTTATCCCAAAGAAAGTAACATATTCCTCCTCCTGCTCGGATTCCAGGAAAACAATCTTTGCTATACTTATAATCATAAAGGAACTTTAGATGCCCATCTTTAAGCATAGAATCTCTGAAATCAGACAAATCTCTACCTCCGCAATACCAGCGTGAAGGGATAATCATTATTAAGTAACGCGGATTCAACCTTTTTGCTTGCTCTACAAATAATTGATATATTGGAGAGGCACTATTACGATTACCTCCGTCACTTAGTTGATAAGGTGGGTTTCCAATAATTACATCGAATTGCATCTCTTTATGGAATATTTCTTTGATTGGTTTATGGATAAAGGGATAAGCGTAGGATTCAATGGTTTCTACGCGGTCGTATTGGGCGCGGTTGGCACCACAATGCTTACACTTTCCGTTCTCCCAAGTGTGTTGGCAGCGCATGTAGCGCAGGTTGCCTTGAGCATCATTGAAACAGGTGGCCACGCTATACTCACCATTGGCCTGCTTGGTGCAATAGAGCGTGCGACGGCTCATCTCGGCGGTGAGGTCGGTGCAGGCGATGCCGAAGACCTGCTTGGTCATAATATGATTGATGCGCTGTTGCAAGTCTGGAAACTGCTCTTCCAGCCCTGCCAGCAGCCGTTTGGCAATCTCGCGCAGGAAAACACCGCTTTTGCTACAAGGGTCAAGAAAGCGCGTCTTGCTGGAACGGAACAACTCCTGTGGCAGCAGGTCGAGCATTCGGTTGGCCAACTCGGGCGAAGTGAAGACCTCATCGCTGCTCAAATTGGCCAAGCAATTGAGGATGTCGGGGCTATACGTGTTCTTCATATCGATAAAGTTGGGTGTAATGCAATGGTGGATAGGTACGCACAGGTTCGTCAAAACTTTGCACTTCGCCTTGCTCGTCGAAGAGGCTGTACTGGTGGTTCTTTGTGACAAGGAAATCAAATTGGAAGTCGCGCCGCGAGAACTGCATGCTGCCCGCAAAGGGTGTCCACTCGCAGAAAGTGATGGGTTTGTCCTCGGCAGTACGATAGGTTAGTGCATCGCCGCAGACGATGTTCTTTTGCAGCATGTATCGGAGGCTTTTGTGATACTCGTTAAGAAGAGATGAATTAAATGAATAACCTGAGCGAAAAGGGGTTCCAGGATTTGAATCATCTATCCTCTTTAAGCTCATAAAGCTCATATAATAATCTGTCAGCACTATCTCTTCCAACCTTTGACGACAGGCTTCAGCGTTATCAGGAAGCAACTCTATTCCATAACAAGAGCTAACTGCTATAAGACTCTTGAACTCCCATTCGGTTTGTGACTTTAAGTTTTCTATCAGTGACAATTTGCGATGCAGAATCTCGATGAGAAAATTCCCGTCACCACAGGCAGGTTCAAGAAAGCGGCTGTCGAGCCGAAACGACTCGTCGCGCACCAAGTCGAGCATGGCGTTCACCTCGCGCGGATTGGTGAACACCTCGCCATGGTCAGCCACCCTTTGGCGGCTTTTGATTTGTGATTTGTTGTTTTCGTTGTCGGGCATAAGAAAATCGTGGAACTTTGCTTACGCCATCTTAGGTGTTCCACGACCTGCCCGACAATAAGTAAAGCCCACGATTACTCGTAGGCGTTTACCGCTTTACATTGTCGGAACTTGATTTTGTGGAACTTCAAGATGGCAAGATTGAGCGAAAACGCTTTTATAATATGTTAGTTATGTTCTATTTTGTTTGTTCGATATGTTGGGTGCTTTTTGTTTGTTTATAGGTGCAAAGATAGAGTTTTAGTTTGGAATAAGAAAAAGATTTTGCGAGAGAATCAAGGTCCCTTTACAATGAATGTATTGACACACGTTGCCTTCATTAGTACATTAATCAACAAATCTCCCTACAAATTCATTTTCCAGCCAATAAGATTTAGATTGGTCGTTTATGAGTTTTTTATCATTAAGCACTTCTGCCACCTTATGCATACTACGGTATGCCACTGCCAATGACAAATTCAATTGCTGATAATTAACCTCAATATATTTGTCAAGCATAAGATTCAATCTATATACAACGCTTTTATCATCTAAAACTTCTTTGTGTTTATCTACTAAGTATTCAACAAATGCAAGCACCAAGGTCAAAGACTGCGTGCATTGCAATAGCGCCCTATCAATTACCGCATTCACGTATACCTTATATTTGTCCAAACCATAAATGCCAATAGCTCTTGCAAGCACATTCAATTCATCGCCAATCTCTACTTCCTTGTCAAATACCTTTTCAAGCACATTTGAACTGCCAAACGACTTAATCATTACATCGTTGATATGTTTCAATACGGATTCATATTCAATCAACCCAGCCTCTTCAATACAATTATACTCTGTAAACTCCTTCATGTCAGAGAGAATCCCTATATGTTCCCTCGTCAAGAAACCATCGGCATAAAGATTCCACCCTTCAAGTAGCTGAAGGTTTTTCTGAAGATTGTCCATTATCATCATCATTTCATCTGGAGTCCATTTGATGTCTTTTGAAATCTTATTCAACGCCAAATATTGGGGCACAGATGCACTTCTGTCAACAATACCGCAGCACCAAATATCTTTACTAAGTATACTTCGTTTGATGATTCCGACAACAACTTCATCACCGTATGATATAAACGTAAGTGAAAAAAGCACCTCAAAAGACGCTTTCTCAACATCCTCAGGATATTCTTTTATACGTTTTACAATCTGTTTTTTGATACCTTTATTCAACATGTTACAATAATCTAATTGAGCCAGCAACATATATGTTTTACTAATGGGTTGCCTGTCAACAATTCCAGCAACTAATTCTATTTGTTTCTGAGTCAATTCAATATCATTTGATTTTAGAAGGCTACATATTATTTCCGAATAGAAATAAGTGTTATCCTCAAAATGTTCCAAGAGAAGTTCCAAAAAACTCGACTTCTTCTTTACATCTTTAAGGTAAACGGCTGCATCTTCCAAGAATTGATATACAGCCTCCCGTCTCGACAAAACGGTAGCATTTGGTACGACCTCCTTATTAAAAATAGCAACCATCAAATCAAACCACTCGCTCTCATCCACCGAACACATCAATTCCTTAGCCACCAACAAACATGAATTCCAGTTTACGACCCCCACATCCTCAACAATCAATCTCAACACCTTTTTCAACAAATCCGGTGTAATTGATGCTAAAGGCTCTAAATATGCATAATCTTGTCCAATCCTTTTAAGTATTTTCTGATCAGTTAGCTGTAAACTATAATACAGGGCGGGATACGGCATATAAACGAAAATGCGCCTAAATATCTCATACCAGTCTTGATGGCTTATCAAACTTCTGCCCTTGTATTGTATGGGGAAGCCTGTCATAAAGAGAAGTTCCATAAACCGAAATGCCTCCTCCACATCGGCTTCGCGTTTTGTCATCACAAAACTCCAACCGCTACTACCATAAGGCTTTATTTCCTCCTTATTACAATCTCTAATAGTCTTTATTATAGCATCCCTGCACTCCACAAAACCATTGATACCAGCTGTCCAGTATTCGTTATATGAATACTTTGGTGGCAACTGATCGGATACTATATTTCCCAGTACCGAAGCATAGTATCTTCTTTCAATGTCTTGTGAGGTGTTTAGGAACTCATCAATAATAAAACGGCACTTTGCAACATCTGCAAATACCAACGAAGCCGCCTTATTCAATAACCATTCGATTTCAGCATTCCAATTTTCAGCAGTCTCTTTGATACTCTTCAGCTCAAATCTATAACTGTAACGAGCAATTTTAAGATAGGTATTCCAATCCGTATTGTCAGCCAGCAAGTCAATCTCTTCGTTATGCAATACTGATCCCATTTGCCTCAACAATTGCCATTCCATTACGTCATTAATCAAGGCTGTTTTCTCGTCGTTTCTGAAATTAACATACCATATACCACAATCCAAACAAGCAATGGCAAACAGCTCGGCATCTTGTTTTGTCCACTCTTTCTTGTTAAACAATCTGTCTATTGCTATTCGCTGCCTGTTGGCAGTAGGTGGCATCACAATACTTTTCCTAAGTCTTCGCACCTCATTTACATCACCCACTGTTACATTGTTTGTGTCAATTGATGACCATATCCTTTGGTATTGTGAAAGTGTGTTTGTAATAATTTTACCATTAGGATTAATAACTACCGCTGTTCCATCGTTTAGGTATCTGAACATGAAGGTAAACGCCGTTTTAACATCTGGTGCTAATGGATTTGCTCCTATCAGTTTCAGTACATCTGAATCCAACAAATTGATTATCCCAATGTGGTGGTTCTGATAGAACAATTGCCTGGACTTCTCAATTTGCTGTTTACCAATTGTTATCAAGAAAACTTTTATTGGGTCTTCTTTGGAGCCAGTCTTGTCTCTATCCAAAACATCTTTCATCCACTCCAACCATGCGAGAAAGTTTGGATCGTTGCCTGAAAAACCTATCAAACAGAAAACGCCTGTCAAAAGACCTGTTTTCATTTGATATGAGAAAGCTTGGTGTTTGTCGGCATAAGTGGCATAATCCTCTGCCGAAATAATATACCGTCGGCTTTTGTCATTGTCAAATTCAAAGTCATTGCTTAAGGAATCACCCACAAGGCTCCCATGTATCTTTACAATACCACGATGTTCACTTAATTCGGACAATTTGTAATCAACGGTGACTTTCTCGTAGTCCATCCCATAAAGATCGTTGGTAAGTTCAAGCAAATTGTCATAATTAGTTGTATACACATGCTTCCATTTACACAGCAGCAATTCCTTATGAACGTTGAGATTGCTGACATTAAACGACACTGTTGGTGCATTTGTAACCTTAAACACGCCACCTGTCTCCTCCACGTATGGCAGATGATCCTCTATGTACACATCAATTGCTTCACGATACCCTTTATCTTCAATGTATTTCGAAACAAGCTTCAGATAGCCCACCTCACGAATTATGTCTGCTATTTCAATATCAGTAAAGTCCTCCTCCGACAAGAAAGGTCCTAAACCAGATTGATGTTGTTTGTAACGTTCTTGTATTTGCTTACCATACAAGTCAACAATAAGCTCTCGCAAAAGTTCATCCCATCCTGGATAAGATTTAATGGCATTTTTTGAGAATCCTGCACCGACAAGTACCGAAACAGTATGTTTGTCATGTTGCTCTTTGAGTTTTTTTAAAAGGTCTACTGACGATTGCATTTTGTTTCAATTACATAAGTATTACTTGATTTTTACAATGTTTGTATAACATTTTTGCAAAAATACAAATCTTTTCCCATTTGGCAAAATGATTTACTCCTCTATTTCCGTCAGCCGCTTTCATTCGAGTAAGGGTACAAATTGTACCCCACCTGGATTGGGGTAATCAATGACAATCCTATTCTCCCATCACCCTCCCAAACTCTTCAAAAGCTCCCATCCATTAGTTTGTTTTGTCTTGCTGTTATTAGTTTATTTTGCTTCGCTGTTGTTAGTTTATTTTGTCTTACTACTATTAGTTTTTGATGCAAAAGATACATAAATCTTTCTATTTCAACAACATATTTACTGCAAAAAGTAATAAAAACGCTCCACTTTGTGCTGCAGGGTTTTATTATTTGCGGCAGTTTTTATTAGTTTATTTTGCCTTTCTGTTATTAGTTTATTTTGCAAGCATCTTCCCAAGCAGATGCTTCAAAGCCGCTGGAAGCTCCTCTGGCTCCATCATCTGAAGCATGGCGTTGAACTCTTCAAGCAGTTCGGGATAATGCACACTCTGGGCGTATGCCAACTTGATGGCCAAGCTCTTCACGCCGATGGGTTCATCGGAAAGGATGGCGTTGAAGCAGAAATCGAGGAAATCGGTGCGGGTGTGGTCGGGGTCAAAAGAGGTCCGTTCCAAGAGGTTCATGATGAGGCGGCGTTTGGTGGTGCTTGCCGTGCGCATGGCCTCATCGATAAGGATGTCTTGACGCTCAGTCAGCCAGGAGTCTGCGGTTTTGGGCAGATGGGTCAGCACCCAGGCGGCGTTGTCGGAAGTGCGTTTGTCGGGGTCGAAAAGCAACTGAAACAGTTCTTCCTTGAAGTCGGCTTTGGCCAACGCCTTGGCATCGTAGCCGCTGATTCTGCCTGATAATATCGCTTTCAGTTCTGACATAATGGTTTATTTCACAACAAATTTCGTCGTTTCACTCGTTCAAGTTTGATTTACACCGCAAAGCTACATCTTTTTTCATTTTCAATGGTGATTTGGATGCACATTGTCCACATTATTGTCCACATTTGGTTTTCGTTTCGGAATGGATAATACGCTAATTTTGCAGACGAATTGATATGGACAAAAAGGCACACTTACAATGAAACAAGAAATCAACCCGCAGGAGACGAATCGGGCACAAGCATTTGAGCTATGGATGAAGTCGCCCATGCCGATGGTGACGCTCACCAAGACCTTCGACGTGACGCGGCTGTATAAGGTGAGTAGACGAAAAGGGTTGAAATTCAATGCGATTTTGTGCTGGTGCATCGGCAAAGCAGCAAGCCAGACGGAGGAATTCTTCTTGCTTCCCGAGCATGGGAATCTGTATAAGTACGACAGACTTGCCATCAACGTGATTGTAAACAACCAGGTTGGTGGTATCAATTCGTGCGACATTCCTTATACTGATGATTTTGAGCAGTTTAGTACCGAATACTTGACTTTGACTCAATCGGTGAGTTCATCTTGTAAAAGCACTTTCGAGGCTGATGCCATGGTCATCGGGACTTCGGCAATGACTACTACCGAATTGGATGGCATCATCAACCAATACACAGACCAGTTTTGCAATCCGATGGTAATGTGGGGCAAATACCGCAAAGGTTGGTTCAAGGTCACCTTACCCATATCCTTCCAGTTCCATCATGTGCAGATGGATGGTGGACATGGAGCAAGATTTTTGGATGAATTACAAAAAAACATAAAGGTCTTTGAGTATGACAATAATATTGAATACAATTGAGGAAAAATCTGTTTTAGAACAAATTAGCAATCTTATTAAAGACGATGATAAGGAGATTGTCAATACTTCGGACATGAAAATCGCCCATTGTATGGGCTGCAACCAGTGCTGGCTCAAAACACCTGGCATTTGCGCCATCAAGGACGATTATGAGAACATCCTCAAGAAACTGGTAAAGGCCGATAACCTCTGGCTTGTCTCCGACACACGGTTTGGCTTTCTGGATTACAAAGGCAAACGAATGATGGATCGTATTATGCCTATGCTGAACATGACCATCGGTTTCCGCGACGGCTGGATGCGCCATGAGTTGCGCTACCATGCGCTCAACATCGGGCTTTTGTATAAAGGAGCCGCTGACCAAGCGCTGTTGGAAGATTGGTGCAAACGCACCGCTGCCAACATTGGTGGACATTCGTTGGGTGCCATTCCTTTGGATGCTACTTCCAGCATGGTTCAAAACTCTAAACACTCAACTCTAAACTCTAAACCAACTCATATCGTTATCATCAACGGCAGCCCAAGAGTGCAGAAATATAGTAATTCCGACAAAATCATTCACACCTTCGCCAAAGGCTTGGAAGAGGCAGGCATCACTTGGGAACTTCACAACCTCTCCAGCCGCAAAGAATGGGATGCTGCGCGCGGGGCCTTTCTCAACAACGAACGCATCCTCATCGCGTTTCCGCTTTATGTGGAATGTGTGCCTGGCTTGATGCTGGAATTCTTGGAAACATTGCCTAAGGAACGCAAGCAGCCTGCCGAAATATCCTTTATGCTTCATGGAGGAATGGACGAAGGGAATGAGTTCCGCCTGTGTGAACGCTTCCTGCTAGGACTACCCGAACAACTTGGTTGCAGTTACGGCGGCACACTCATCCATGGCGGTAGCTTCCGTATCCGCACCGCACCAGCCGATCAAGTGGAAAAGATGGTGACCCCCTACGTTCAAATGGGGCGACTCTTTGCACAAAAAGGTAATTTCTTCTCTCCCGAAGCCGCCAAATTTACAGGCATGGAACAATACCCTTGGTTGGTTCGCAAAATGGTAAGCCTGCTGTTTTTGAAGAAAGTCAACGGGGAGTTTGAACAGTTCGCCAAAGATTGGGGCTGCACTCGCCCGTTAGGTGATAAGCCGTATAGTGAATAAGAAGAAAAATGTATTGATATGGAATTATCAAATTGGTTTAAGGGATTCGAGAAAGGCGTTGCACAGCTTTCACCAGAACAACGGTCAGTTTTCTTCGCGGAATGCGGAAAGAACTGTGTGAAAGGCGGTACGCTTTCGGTTTACCAAAAACTCTATGAGGACGCTAAAGGTGACATGGATGTTTTCTTTGAGAAGGCCAATGATTTGCCAGGAGTGAAAGGGGAGGTTGTCGAAAAAGGGCGTGTCTATCGGCTTGTCTTTTTGGAATGCACCTGTGAATTGTGCAAAAAAGGATATGTCACAACACCTTTGCTCTGTGAATGTTCGCGCCAAAGCGTGATGTATTCGATGCAAAGTTTGTGGAAAGGCAATAATTTCACCGTAACGCTTTGTCACTCCATCTTGGGTGGGGGAGCGGATTGTGAAATGAGGATAGAAGTTACATCCCCAACTTGGCCTTAAGCCTTTGTCGTGCCTTGGTGACTGAGGCAGGAGATATGCCCAAAAGAAGCGCTTGCTCGGTTACGGAAAACTGAAGTCGGGAAAGCATGATCAGACGGACATCGCCACGGGTGAGGTTGGGATGCTCCTCCCGAAGGGATTCTGGAGTGAGCGAGAAACTGTTTCGGAACACACGTTCCATTTCAACCCATTCGTTGTCTTGCACATATCGAGGATTGGAACGTAGTTCTTGTATCAAGTGGTTTTGGCTCGCAAGGGAATGAAGCAGAAGATAGGAATCGACATCGCCCTCGGGTCCTGCGCCCTCACGAGGCACGAAAGATTCGCGCTCATCGGCGCCGGCGCGGATAACCATCAGGAAGGCACGGACATTCTTGCCCAAAACCGCCGCGACCTGCTGCAGATGAAGCACAGAGCCTCCTTCCACGCAGGTGTGCGCCAATCCCAAAGCCACAATAACCATTTGATAATAAATCATTTCCGCATCTTTTTTTTCCAAAGAAAACGACTGGTTGATAGCATCGAGGCATTCCTGCTTGAAGCCTATGTTTGTGTCGATATACTCCTCGAAAGAGGTTGCCGATACGGTGTCGGCCATCACCATTTTATAGAGTTGCGGCTCGTCCATTGCAAACCATAAAAAGGCCATGCCGAAGCCCTTGAAAGGCGGATTCAAAGAAAACCCCGCGCCTACACGCTCCTTGAACAAACGGCGGGCTTCGGCCCTGACGGCGTCGATGACGCCTTCCATTGAGCCAAATCTCGAGAAAATGGCATTGACGCCACAACCCAACACCGAAGACAAACTTCGGGCAGTAAGTGCGGTAGTGCCACCATTTCTCACGATGTCAATAGCAGCAGCAAGTATTTTTTCTTTCGTTACGCTTGTCGGTCTTGCCATAATAAAACAACTGCTCCGTTATGATTCGCTGCAAAAATATGGAAAACAAGCACATATTTCGCGTAATTTGCCACAATGTCCATATAATTGTCCACATCAGATTTTCGTTTCGGAATGGATAATACACTAATTTTGCAGTTGTTTAGGTATGAAACAAAGAAATGGATTTTTAAATAGTTTAGCCATGGAACAAAAGTTTTGTCAGAGCTGCGGAATGCCGCTCACCGATGAAATCCTCGGCACCAATGCCGATGGCAGCAAGAACGAAGACTATTGCATGTATTGCTACAAGGTCGGCAAGTTCTTGCAAGACTGCACGATGGACGAGATGATTGAGCATTGCGCCCAGTTCGTGGACGAGGTGAACAAGGGACTACCACAACCCATTTCGAAGGAAGAATACATCGGACAGATGAAGATGTACTTCCCGCATCTGAAACGCTGGCGTAAAGAATTGACGATAGATGAAGACACTCCTGAAAACCCAGCCTTGATGGGCGTTAAAGACCTTATCGCCAAGATGGCCGACGCTTTGCCCATTACCTTTATTTCGTCAGTCGATGAAGAGGGCTTCCCTTGCACCAAGGCCATGCTCTCACCACGGGTCCGTGAAGGCATTAAGGTGTTCTATTTCACCACCAACACTTTCTCGCTGCGTGTGGCCCACTACAAGTCCAACCCCAAGGCCAGCATCTATTTCTGCGATGCTGAAGGTTTCAAGGGCATGATGTTGTGCGGCACGATGGAGGTGCTGACCGATGCCAAAAGCAAGGAGATGGTTTGGCGCGAGGGCGACACACAATACTACCCAGGTGGCGTCACAGACCCGAATTACTGTGTGCTGAAGTTCACCGCCACGGATGGTCGTTTTTACAGCGACTTCTATCCGAGGAGCTTTGTGTTAGAGTAAGGTTTGTTGATGAAATCCCTGCCAAATGCTATATCGGCACTTCGATTTTTAGGGGCCGTTTGCCTTCTATTTTTCGGCGTCGAGAGTTGTGCTTTCTGGGTCATTTATTTTGTCTGTGGCCTCAGCGATATGGCAGATGGCTATCTCGCCCGAAAACTCGGATGCGAAAGCAAAACAGGTGCAATGCTGGATAGTTTGGCAGATTTGGTTTTCGTCGTTTGTTGCTGCTTTAAGTTGATACCTACTGTGGAATTTCCAAAATGGTTGTGGATTTGGGGCGGAGTGATTGTCGCCACCAAAATCATCAACCAAATCTCTGCGTTGGTGATGTACAAGAAATGTATCTTTCCTCATACTATCGCAAACAAAGTGACGGGAATTCTGCTTTTTGTTGGAGTTCCTTTGACGGTGTTTTTGGAATCGTTTGTTCCGATGGTCGTAATAGCCGTTGCCGCAACCTTTGCCGCCATTCAAGAAGGACATTTCATTAGGAAAAAAAGAAAAAATTAGAATAAACGTCACCTTTTGCCATCCTGACTTGTTATATGGGCGAACTGGTTCAAGAAAACAGAAGTCTAACACTTAAAACGATAAGAAAAATGAATAACACTTATTTAATTCTGGATGAACTCATCAGTATGTTACCCGTCATTTTATGCGGATGCGTACTCCCCATTACCTTCATTTGGATGGAAACACGTCGTAAAATGAACGAGACCAATACTCGCACGCAAATCGTCACGGCAGCCTTGGAGAAAAATCCCGACATGGACGTCGAGGAACTGCTCAAAAAGATTTCGCCGAAGAAAAAGCTCTTGAAGGAGAAACTGCTTTCGAAACTGCTTTGGGGCTGCATCACTTCCATAATAGGCGTCGGTTTGATTGGATTTGGCATCTTCCTGATTAATAAAATAAGCAACAATACGCAGAAGATTCACATGGCAGATGATGTTGAGACCGCCATTGCTTTCGGCGTGATTTTGCTGGCCGTGGGTGCCGCTTTCATCATCAACTATGGTGTAGGTCGAAAGATGCTCGCCAAGGAGATTGAGGCCGAAGAAAGCAAAACAACCCCGCAGTCATAACCCGTGACACGCGAAGGATTCATAGAACTTGTGGAACAAGAGCAAGGGGCACTTCGGGGCTTCTTGCTCTACCTCTGCTGTGGCAACAAGGACGAAGCCGACGACCTTGCACAAGATGCATTGGTCAAGGCTTACCTCTCGTCGGCTGGTTATCAGGAAAAGGGAAAGTTTCGTTCGTGGCTGTTCAAGATAGCGCACAACACCTTCCTCAACCACAAGGCCAGTTGCCGAACAACAGAAAGCCTCGATGAGGCACGGGCACTCGTCAGCAACACTTCCGCCGATGCTTCCTTTGCGCACCAAGACCTCTATCTTGCCCTGCGCACCTTGCCGCCCAAGGAACGCTCAGCCATCACGCTATTCTATTTCAACGGTTACAATATCAAGGAGATAGCGGCCATTACCGACACCTCTGAAGATGCCGTCAAGAAACAACTCTCGCGCGGACGCGACAAACTAAAAGAGAAACTGAAGCCATGAACAAAGACAAAGAACTTGAGGAACTCTTCCTCGCCCAGCAACCGCATTTCGATGACAACGAGGCCTTTATGGCATCGCTTAACAAGCGTTTGGATGCCGTGGAGTATGTCAAACAACACCAAGAGGCCACGATTCGCCGCTACAAATGGGCTATGGTAGCAGCTTTTGTCGTGGGCATCATCAGTGGTGCCATCACCATCGCTTTCGTGCTCTCCATGCCCGCCGAGATTCCGCTTTTCACATTCAATGCACAGTCAGTCATGCTGTTGTGGTTGAGTGAGCACTCCAGAATCATCGTCACCACCGCACTTTCCCTGTTTATGGGTTTCGGCGTTTTCAGCATCTTCGGCAATGTGATGGACATTCTGAATATGCGCAGGCAGCTTGTAAATAATTAGTTAATTTCACAAATAAAAGGAAATCAAGGTGTCGTAACAAGATACACGATGATGTTTGCTTGTCCATTTGTAGATTTATAAGGTTCTACAAATAGTCGCAATAATTATTCTTTCACGATTTTTACTGTGTAGCCCTCGGCTTTGATGGCATAAAGACCTGGAGTCAGGTTGCTCACATCAAGCTGGCTTTCGTAACGTTCCTGCATTACCATGTGCCCCGTCATGTCGAAAACGCTGACAGTCGTTCCATCCAAGACATCCAAATATAGGACGTTTGTCGCTGGATTTGGCCAAACGGCAATGCTTTCCGATGTTAGTTCAGGAATGCCAGTAGGATCGGAAACATGAAAACCAATAGTGAAAGCCATGAAAGCTCCATCTTCACTAAAATAGCTTTCGGCAGCGTCAAATATAGATGGATCTCCATTATAAAACACTTTTATGTCTTCGGAAAACACATAGCCTTCTTCAGGCTCAAAAGTGATGCTTAAATAATACGCTGCATCCTCATGGTCAAAGATGTCATCCTCTTCCATAAACTCGTATATATAAGGGTTAACCCAATACCATTTAACCTCGTTTATGGAATAATGGCTTCCTTCGGCCACCTCTATATCGTAATCGGGATGCTCGCCCCAAACAGGAGCCGTGAAGCCTTCCACGTAAATCTCGTTGATAATCTCAGGCTCAGGGGGTGTCGGCTGTGGCACCATGAATAAGCCTGTGAGCTGAGTGCCAAGGCCAATCTCGCCGAGTGAAGTCGCCACACCTGTTTCTGTATTCACTTGGTACAGTCCATGGTCGCTCGCGGTGGCAAACTGCGCCCAATAAAGTTCCCCTGTGTCGAGGTCGAAGGCCATGCTTTGCGTGTACCACACCTCTTTGCCTGTAGGTCCGACTAAGGTGGTGGTCGCGTTGTTGAGGTCTATTTCGTATAGGTTACCGCCCTCGTATGCCACGCCGTATGCTTGTCCTTGGGCATTGATGGCCAGCGTCCACATTCTTACGTCAAAAATCCCAACGACTTCAACGTCTGAAGGGTTGGCAAGATTAGAGCGTTTCAGGTAGCAATTGTACTGGCTGTCTTGACATAAATAGTACATCATGCCATCCACAGGGTTGTAGGCCATGTCGATGTACAAGTTATAGGGTTCCAATGCTGGGACAACCGTCTCGTATGCGCCTATGGTTTGTGTCTCTGGGTCAAAAGGTGCTTTGCACAGACTTCTTGTCTGCGTGACGAACCACACATAACCATCCAAATAGGTGGCGGCCCAGAGCTCGGGGAGCGTTTCGGAAACCGCTTGTACCTCATTAGGATTCTGTGCGGTAAAGGTGATGAATTTGTTCTGCCAGGTTTCACCGTTGAAACAAGTACGGGCATAGCCGTACCACTGGGTGTTTTGCGCATGGGCAATACCAAGAATGGCCATTAACATGACGGTCATCCATAAACATAAAGCTCTTTTCATATCGCTAAATTTGCTTTGATTTCTTGCGGCAAAAGTAAGAAAAATGTTTATCTTTGCAACTCAATAAACTCATCATTTCAATGAAACACAATCTTATTCTACTATTATGCATTGCCTTCATCGGCTGTGCAAGTCCTCAACAACAAGAACAAATCGATTCAACCATGAATAAAGAAAACAACGAACTGACAGCCTTCGACGTGCAGCAGGAGTTTCAGAAAAACGGCTTCAGCTGGTTCACTGAGAACCTCATTGTATGCTCGGGCGACACAACCGAGAACAACGCCATGACCATCGGCTGGGGCGGCATTGGCAATTACCTTGGCCACGACCGTCCTGCCGTAACTGTTTATGTGGCTCCTGGACGCTACACCTGGGAGTTTATGGAGAAGCACCCACGCTTCACCATCATGCAGTTCGACGACCCGAAAGTGTGGCAATACATGGGTAGCAACAGCGGTCGCGACGGCGACAAGGCTGCTGCACTCGGCTTGCATGTGGCTTACACCGAACACGGCACACCCTATTATGAAGAAGCCAATCTGGTCATTGAGTGCGAGACCATGACTGTTTGGCATCAAACGGAACAGGACTTCCGCAACGACATACCGAAGAAGTGGTACGATGGCTTTGATGCAGGCATTCATACAGTCTATGTGGGCGAAGTGATTGGGGCTTGGAAGAGATAATACGAAGTCAATTCGCGTAAAACAAAATACAAAAAAGTAATTCAATATGGTAAAGCACATTATATTATGGACATTGAATCCAGAGCTGACGGAGGAAGAAATGCAAACGGTAAAGGCGGGGATTAAGGAAGGTCTTGAAGGCCTTGTTGGCAAGGTGCCTGGATTGATCGATGTAAAAGTCCATATTAACGGAAGGCTGAGCTCATCCACTGCCGACTTGATGCTCGACTGCACATTGGAGAACGAAGAAGCCTTGAAAGGCTATGCGCAGCATCCCGAGCATTTGGCGGTAGCCAACACGAAGGTACGGCCATTTACCGTTCAACGGTCATGCCTGGATTATGAGTTATAACACTTCAGGATTGGAATACATGTCATGCGAAAAACCCTAATCCTTTTACTGACCCTCCTTGTCATGGCCTCCTGCAGCGACCCGAACGCAAGGTATGTCAAGAAAGCCGTCCGCATCATGGACAAACACGGCATCTATGCCCAAGGATCTGAATGGGAAAAAGCCAAACAAGAAGCACTCTCTGCAAAGCCTTCAAGTCTTGGAGAGGCACAAGAAATTGTCACCAAAACTGGCAAGGTGGCTGGAGGAAAGCATACCTACCTGATGACTACCGATGAAGTGACAGTGAACGACACCTCCTCATGGGAAATGCCGACGGTTGAATTGCTGGAAAATAACATTGCTTTCATCAAGTTACCAGCATTCTCTGGAAATGCGGAAGAGGGCATCAAATATGCCAACACGGTGCTTAACAACCTTCCTAATGCTTTGCAAGGTGCCATTATTGACCTTCGTGGCAACCGCGGGGGCAACATGTATCCGATGATTGCCGCTGTGCATCGCCTCCTTCCCGATGATGTCATCTTGAAATTCTCTTCGCGAAAAAGACCAATGAGTATCAACACTTTCTTCGTCTTGCAAACGGTTGGACTGGAAAAACAAGCTCCCATCGATTGCCCTGTTGCCCTGCTGACTGACGATTGGACAGGCAGCTCGGGCGAGGCCGTCCTGATATGCTTCAGAGGATTGACCAACACGCGTTCTTTTGGCGCACCTACAGCAGGTTATTGCTCTTGCAATCAGCCTTTTGCACTTCCTGGTGGTTCACAACTTGTGCTCACCATAGGCGAAGACATTGCCCGCACGGGAGAAGCTTTTTGTGACGCCCCCATTGCCCCCGACATGTTGACGGAAACACCTTTCGAGGATGCTTTGGAGTGGCTTAACCATCAAGAAATAAGATAATTGTAATGAAAAGGCCCTCCCAAATCATAAAGAAATACACCAACGTCAGTTTGGTGCTGCGTATTTTCATCGGATTGGTCATCGGTGCGCTATTGGGATTGCTTGTGCCTTCCTGGACTGGCATTGGCATCCTAGGCAGGATGTTTGTCAGTGCCTTGAAAGGCATCGCTCCCGTATTGGTGGCGGTGTTGGTGACTTCTTCCATCGCTAAGGCCGGTAAAGGTCACGGGCATCGCTTCGCCGCCTTGATAGGAGTTTATATGTTAAGCACTTTCATCGCAGCCATCTGTGCTGTGGTGGGCAGTTTCATGTTTCCCGTGACTTTGCAGTTGGGCGAGCTGACCGAGATGGAAGATGCCGTTGGATCGTTGTCGGAGGTGTTTACCAACCTGCTGACGGGCATGCTGACCAATCCCATCATGGCCATCGCCAATGCCAACTACATCGCCATCCTGTTTTGGTCCATCATCATCGGCATTGCCCTCAAGAAGTTAGCCAATAAATCTACCATCGCCGTGGTTCACGATTTTGCCACGGTGATTTCCAAAGTGGTGAAGTGGATCATTGAGTTTGCTCCGTTCGGTATTCTAGGACTGGTCTTCACGACGGTATCGGAAAACGGCCTTGAAGTTTTCACCACCTATGGTCATTTGTTGTTGCTCTTGGTGGGTTGTATGTTGGTCAATACTTTGGTTTTCAATCCGCTTATTTCCTTTGTGATGTTGCGTAAGAATCCTTATCCGCTCTTGTTCACTTGCTTGAAGGAGAGCGGCCTGAACGCATTCTTCACGCGCTCGTCGGCGGCCAACATCCCCATCAACATGGCTTTGTGCAAGAAACTCAACCTTGACGAAGACTTCTATTCCGTGAGCATCCCTTTGGGTGCCACCATAAACATGGATGGTGCTGCTGTGACTATTACCGTCTTTGCTCTCGCCGTGGCGCACACCATGGGTGTGGAGGTCAGTTTTGCTTCTGCGGTCTTTTTGGGACTCATCGCCACCCTCGGCGCCTGCGGTGCCTCGGGCGTGGCTGGCGGCTCATTGTTGCTCATCCCCATGGCCTGCTCGTTTTTCGGCATCGGCAATGATGTGGCCATGCAAGCAGTCGCCATCGGTTTCATCATCGGCGTGGTGCAAGACTCGGTCGAGACGGCACTCAATAGTAGTGGTGATGTGTTCTTCACGGCTACGGCAGAATATTACGATAGGAAGAAAAGACAAAACAAATGATAACAATGGAAACCGAAAGAATCTTACTCCGCCCTTGGCGCGATGATGACGCAGCTGCACTTTTCAAATATGCTTCCGACCCCGATGTAGGTCCTCGCGCCGGCTGGCCACCACATAAGAGTGTGGAAGAGAGCCTGGAGATTATCCACACTGTGTTTCATAACGATACCAATTGGGCTATTGAACTCAAGGCGACAAGTGAGGCCATCGGTGCAATAGGCTATTTGCCTGCGCCCGAAAGTGAACTCCCGGCACGAGAAGGCGAGCCATTGGTGGGCTATTGGGTGGGCAAACCCTATTGGAACCAAGGCATCTGCACAGAAGCTCTTGCAGTAATGCTCGAACATATTCGCAAGACAACTGACATCAAATCGCTGATTAGCAGCCATTATTTCGACAATCCCGCTTCAGGAAAAGTGATGGAGAAATGCGGGTTCAAGCCTACTGGTGAGACCTGCATCGATGAGAAGCTGACGGGGACGACAAAACCAACAAGAGTGATGAGGTTAGAAATTGAACGATGAAGACTAATTGCATTAAAATCAGCATTATACTTATTGTTTTGCTTTGCTGTGGACCGTTGTGGGCGCAGCAAAGCATACGGGTGTTTTTCGTGGGTAACAGTTACACGTCGGTCAATGATTTGCCTCGGATGGTGGCCGACATAGCCCAAAGCATGGACGATGAGTTGGTCTATGCAAGCAATACACCCGGTTCCTGTACCTTTGAATTGCATTGTTCCAACGCTACGATGGATAAGATTTGTCAAGGCGGATGGGATTTCGTGGTGCTGCAGGAACAGAGCCAATTGCCGGCTTTTCCTCTTGAAATGGTGGAGGAGATGGTCTATCCTTTTGCGGAACGGCTGGTCGATTCCATCTACGCATTCAATCCCGAAGGCGAGGCCATGTTCTACATGACCTGGGGTCGCAAGAACGGCGATACGGAATACGGTTCGATGTATCCCATGATGAGTACCTACGAGGGCATGGACAGCTTGCTCTATGCGCGTTACATGTACATGGCCGAGGCTAACGATGCGTCGGTGTGTCCTGTAGGTCGCGTATGGCATTACCTCCGTGACAACCACAGTGAGATAGAGCTGTATATGCCTGACGGAAGCCATCCTTCAATGGCGGGGAGTTATGCCGCTGCTTGCGCTTTCTATACCATGCTGTTTGGTCGCGACTCCGACAGCATCACATACGAAGCAGGTTTGAGTCCAAAGACAGCTCATCTTATCCGTACGGCCGTTCACGATGTGGTTTACGACTCGTTGTGGAAATGGCAGCGTCCTGAGCCCAGTGCGTTGCCTATCGATGGACAAGATCTTGAGATTTATGTTAGTCCGAATCCGACTCATGGTGAAGTAACGCTTCATTTGCCTGAAGGGATAAAAGCCGACATCTTTCTTTTCAGTGTCGATAATAGAATCCTTTTGCGCAAAACAACACAAGGTGCCACTCGTCTTTCGTTAGATGGGATGCCTACTGGTGTCTATCTTCTCAAATTGGTTACGCATCAAGGAATTGTAGTCAAAAGAATAGTCAAGCAATAGGAAAAAGTGTATCTTTGCCAAAATTAATCCAATTACACTTATCACTATGAAAACAAGAAACCTACTTAAAATCAGTGTGTTATCTGTTCTTCTACTGTTTTGTGGTCAACTCTTCTCACAGATTCAGACTTTTGAATGGCAAGGCACGCAACGGCAATATCTCATTAAGATACCAGAAAACCATTCTGAAACGATGCCTATCCTGTATTTCTTGCATGGTTTGGGCGACAACATCACTCGGTTGGACAATGAGTTCCATTTCCAGCAGGTGGCCGATGAGTTTCAATGGGCAGTTGTGATTCCTCAAGCATTATCACAGTCGGGTGCAACCATGTGGAATGCGGGACTGATGGCAAGCAGCATCGATGACTCGGGCTTCCTGATGGCATTACTTGACGCATTGGCCGAGCAATATCCCATCAATCTCGATAGCGTTTTCTTCACGGGCTTCTCGATGGGCGGTTTCATGACGCACCGCATGGCTATCGAGCATGGCGACCGCATCACCGCCTGTGCACCTGTCAGCGGACTGATCACGCATTCCATGGCCAACCAAACGGCAGTGGCTCCTGTGCGAATGCTTCACATTCATGGCACTACGGATCCTGTGGTGGGTTACGACGGCAATTCGCAATACTTTGGCGGTAACTTGGGTCTCAGTGTCGACGCCATCCTTGATTATTGGAAAACTGCCAACCATTGTGTTGACGAACCCGTCATCGATACTTTCCCTGACCTCAAAAACGACGGGCTTCGTTTTGTGCGATATACCTACGAGGGTGATGCCGAACTACAACACATCAAGGTCATCGGTGGCAACCACACTTGGTATATGAGTGAAAACCAATACGACATCGGTTATCTGACCGAGATTCATAAGTTCTTCACCATCAACAACGGAAACGATGGTGTTGCCGAACTTGGGCAAAACACACTACAACTTTGGCCCAACCCGACTTCGGGGCAAGTCACCATTGAAGTGGCGACAAATACAGCCGTTGAGGTTTTCAACATTCAGGGTCGCAAAGTTGCACAGTATCCATTGAAATCTGGCAACAATCACATTGACTTGGAAAACCTTCCTGAAGGCTTATATTTCATCAAAGGCGAAAACGGTAAAGTACAGAAACTTTTACTGATGAAATAAATTTAAAACCGATGCTGACCCCGAAATTCGACACTTGTTTCTTTGAGCGTTACGCCATGGTCTCGTTGGCCACACTGTTGGGTGATCATTATGCCCATTTAGTCAACCGTGACCGACCTGACCTGCAGGATGAAACACAGAGTATTGGCATCGAGGTGACCCGGGCCATCCGCGAGAACAAGAACGTGGCCAATGCCTTGGTCAACGAGATGGCAGGCGAAGACATCAAGGAAGTGAATGCGGAGGATTTGCGTCATATCAACCAAAGCGGTTATGCCTACGGCTTGGGCGATGGCACCCTCATCGGTCGCAACGAGTACGAATTCTGGTCGTTGGCTTTGCCTCTGAAGCGCATTCTCGAAATCAAGATGGACAAGGTGAACAACGGCTTTTACGGCGATTTCGATGAGTTTGGTCTTTTCGTCTTCACCAAAGAAGACTTGGACCTTGACCAAGTCAAGCAGACCATCGCCTTCATGATGGAGAAACAAGCTTACCAGAACCGCTTCTATTCACGACTCTTCCTTTCACAAATCCAGACATTGTTCGACTGCAATCTTGAAACGGGGCAATATCGGAAAATCAAGGTTAACAAGGCGCAAAGGTGCAGCTTCTATGAAAACGCAATAAAATAATGGTTTTCAGTCTCTTATAGTCATTGGATTTTGCTTCTGATTCGAATAAAAGTGCGCTCCAAAAGGATGTATAAAAGGTAAGAAACCACCATCACCACTAGCCAATATATAAAATAAGCTGCAACACCTTGTTCTTCAATTAGTTTTGGACAAACCTTATCCATCACTTGGATTATCAGCGAATTGGTGAGAAACATAGCGTACGACAAGATGCTGACACGAGAAACGATGCTTCCGGCCACGGTTTTGTAAGATTTGATTTTTGTAAAAATCGGAAACCACAGCGCGATGGCTAAAGCTGAAAGGGTTAGATGGAGAACATTGAAATAGAGCGAACCGATGACGCGAGGGATGAGGTTGGTGATGACGAACAATACCAAGCCAAAGATGAGACTCTTGAGCGCATTCCGGTCCCAAAACTCAGGATAGTAATGTTGTACCCAAGCCGCCATCACTCCGATGAAAATGTTATCCATTCTTGAAGCCACTGTTTTGCGCAGCCAGATGTCCCACCAAAAGAAATCGGTTGTCTTTGGGGTCACGATGATACGGTAACCCATAGAAAATATGACGAAGAAAAGACAGAGAAAAGGCACAAATTGTTTGGGTTTCAAGAAACGGCAAAACAGTGCCAACATCAATGGGAAAAGGATATAGAACCACCACTGCACAGGCAGCGACCACGACTCCCAATAGAAATCCCAAAAAGGCGTGAAAAGGTTTTGGGTGAAGGTGACAAAATACCATACTGAAAAAGTCTGCGTGTTGCCTTGAATGACATGACTCTCAACCAAAATATAATTGACAATCAGTATGAAAAGGTAGTTGGGCAAGATGCGCAAAGCAGTCCTGAGATAAAAAGAAAAGATTTTTTGTCGATCGAGTGATTCGTCGTGTTTCTGCATATAGGACAGTAACGATTTCCCGATGAGGAAGCCGCTCATGACGAAGAAGATGTCGACACCATGGGGTAAAGGTAGGTCGGTGAAGCAATTTAATCGGGTGTCGTAGAGCAATCGCTCGCCGTGTCCGTGTACAACACAGAAAATGGCGAATGCCCTAAGCAAATCCAAGCCGAAAACACGCTTGCGGTCAACTTCAATGTCAAAGAAACCTCTCACCTTACTTGATTACTTTGGCAGCAAACTGTTGGTTTGAACCCCGCAACAGGAGTAGATAAGTCCCTTGTGCCAGCGTTTGGAACATTTCACCGATTTCTATACGGTTGAAACCTGCTTGAATGTTCCCTAAATTCTTGTCGACCAACAGTTTTCCATCCAATGAATAAATCTTGGCAAACATATTGCAAGAGCTTTCCAACTCGATTTCAGCGTAGCTTGAAGCCGTAACAGGGTTGCCAACGATACGGACAAGATTCTCATTTTGAGCGGTTTCATGAATGCCTGTGAAGTCGAATTCGTAAGCTCCTAAATCGATACGGCCATCGCTGACGCGTTGGTGGCCATCAAGGTCAAGGCCGGTGAGAATTTCGGCAGGTGTCTCAAGTGAACCCGCATTGATGCAATGACTCTCAGCACTTAGTCGGTAGTTTTCGTCTTCAGGCGCTGCAAATAACGGGTCTTCATCAAGGCAGTTTTCATAAACCTGGATGATTTCGTTGTTAGAGATGTTCTCTAAACCGTATTGTACCAAGCAGTTGTGGAACTCAGGCGCATAACCTTCGTAAGTCCATGACCACATTTGTACAGGCTCTTCAAGCGGAATATCATTGGCGTTGCCATAGACGATGCAGTTCCATACGGAAGGCGAACTTTGTTGGTAGAAGAAGATGCCGCCGCAATTGACTCCGATGGAGAGGTTGTTTGTCACGGTGAGGTTACTCACCAAGGGCGAGGAGTCGCTGATGGCCAGTCCGCCGCCAAAGTGGCCTGAGGTGTTGTTGGCAAAGAGCGAGTTAGTGATGCTGCAAGGGTTGTCGTAACAGCGAATAAGGTAAAGTCCGCCGCCATTGATGCCATAGTTGTGTTCAAAACGGCAACGGTCAATATTGACAGAACAACTGTCGATGCTCAAAGCACCTCCGATGGCGGTTTCGCCGATATTGTAACGGAAGTCGGTCTTGGTAATGTCAACCTCGCAGTTGATAAAACGCAAGCCGCCTCCGTACATGAAATAAACAGTGTCCAACTCTGTATAAGTCAAATTGTTGCTTACATTACAGTCGTATATTTTGACGGTCGACCATTCTGCGTTCAGGGCTCCGCCATGTTCGCGCGAGAAGTTGCAAAACAAGGTGCTGTGGCTGATTTCCACATTGTCGCAGTCAAAGATGCGCAAGGCCCCACCATCTTGGTCATTGTCGAAGGCTGCCTTCCCGTATTGGAAACGGCAGTAATCCAATTTACACGCTCCTGCTTTGTCCATACGTAAACCGTTCCAGCCGCCACGACCTGCATTGAAAATGTGGAATCCTGTCGTGTCGGCCACGGTAAAGAGAATGGAATCGTTTTCGGTGCCTATGGCGTCTAATGTGGCGTTTTTTTCAATGCTGATACTGTAAAAGTCATTGAATAAGACGGTCGTTCCAGGCATGATACTCAACGATTCTTCAACGGTTACATTACCGGTGACGAAGACGGTATCGGCATTCCAAACACCGGATTGTAAACCTGACACTTCGATGGTTTGTGCTTTTGACAAAAGACTGAGAACCAATAGTAAAAATAGTAATCTTGCTTTCATATAAAGTTAGTATGATAGATTGTGGCGCAAAAGTAAGGCTTTTTCATTATCTTTGCACCGTTTTTTTTACTGAGCTTTATGAAACTACCAATTATTGGAAGAAAAAATATGCCCATTCCTGTGGTGGGTGCTTTGGTGAAGGCAGCTGCTGAGATTAAAAATATACCTGTCGAGATTCGTCAGAACCATACCAATCCCATCCGCGCTCAAAAGCGCGAGTTGCGTAAATTGCTGACCCGTGCACAGTTCACGGAGTTTGGAAAGTTCTACCATTTTGACGAGATTCTCCTTTCAGGTGACATCATGGAGAATTTCCGCAAGCGAGTGCCCGTGTTTGACTACAATAAGATGCATGATGAGTGGTGGTATCTCAATCTGCAAGGCAAGCGCAACATCGCCTGGCCAGGCAAAATCAAGTATTTTGCACTCAGTTCAGGAACATCAGAGGCGTCCAGCAAATACATCCCCATTACCAAAGGTTTGAACAACAAAATCACTCGTGCTGGCATCCGCCAACTGGTTTCAGCCACTCGCTACGACTTTCCTGTGGGCTTTTATAACCGTGGTGTCTTGATGATTGGTGGCAGCACTGACTTGCAATACAATGAGGAGTTTGGTTATTATGCCGGTGACCTTTCTGGTATTTCGGCGGGCAAGATACCGTCGTGGTTCGAGGCTTTCTATAAGCCGGGACAAAAGATTTCGAGGGTGAAAGACTGGGCCGAGAAGATGGACCTCATGGTGAAGGCGGCTCCAAAATGGGACATTGGCGTCATCGTGGGTGTGCCGGCTTGGGTGCAAATCCTCCTCGAACGCATCATCAAGGAATACAAGTTGAAAACCATTCACGATATTTGGCCTAATTTGATGGTGTATGTCCATAGCGGTGTGGCTTTTGCGCCTTACGAGAAGAGCTTTGACCGTATTTTCGGCAAAGAAGTGCTATATGTTGAAAGTTACTTGGCTTCAGAGGGTTATATAGCATATCAGGTCGACTTAAAAAGGCGTGTGATGCAATTGCTGGTCGACAATGGCATCTATTTCGAGTTTGTGCCTTTCAACGAAGAAAACTTTGACGAGGATGGCACCATTGTGGCTAATCCTAAGACATTGTTGCTTTCGGAAGTGAAAGAGGGTGTGGATTATGCCTTGTTGCTTTCCACTTGTGCCGGCACTTGGCGTTATCTCATAGGCGACACCATTAGATTCCTCAACACAAAGGATTGTGAGATTGTTATCACGGGACGCACGAAACAGTTCTTGAGTATCACGGGCGAACACCTCTCGCAGGACAACATGACCCGTGCCGTCGATATGATGGCTGAGGAGCTGGGTATTGAAATCACCGAGTTCACCGTAGCTGGCATCCGTCACGACACGATGTATGCCCATCATTGGTATCTTGGTTGTGATGAGCCTATTGACAAAGAGTTGGCCATCAAAAAGATAGACGAGAACCTGTGTAAGTTAAACGACGACTATGCTGTGGAGCGCACCCAAGCCATCAAGGAGTTGTTCATTGATGTGTTGCCCACCAAGTGCTTTTATGAGTTCATGGAGCAGAAGATTGGCAAATGGGGTGGTGCCACCAAGTTTCCTCGTGTGTTGAAAGGCAAACGGCTTGAAATGTGGGAGGAATATGTTAAAGATCTGAAATCATAAAGTGATGGAAAACTCACCTGTTATTTTTGATAAAATGCCTGAATTCAGCCGTATAGGCTCATTCAGTTTCTTGTTTTGGGCCATTTTGATTGGCATTTTCCTTTCTGTGGTTGTCAACATGGGACCAGCATTCATCACCTTGGTGCAGACCAGCCTCCATCGAGGTTTTCGCTCGGCGGCGTGGTTTGCCACAGGAGTGATTCTCAACGATGCGATGGTCGTCACAATCTGTATCCTAACTTCGGTGCAAATCGTGATGAAATCCTCTAACGAGGCAGCTTTGGCTTGTATCGGCGCAGGTATCATATTGTTGCTTTTCGGCATTTTCACTTACCGAAAAAAAGTCCAGGAACGAAAAGAACGCGATGAATACATAGAGAAACGCACTAACGAAATGATAAAGAAGCAAGAAGATAAGCCAGCATGGTTTGTTTTCTTAGCCAAAGGCTTTGTGCTCAATATCTTGAATCCATTTGTTTGGATTTTTTGGTTCTCAGCCGTGGCTATGGTGGCTGGAAATATGGGGGGTAACAAACTAAGCACCATTGTCTTTTTTGCCATCATTCTTGGCACCACTTGGATTTTAGAACTGCTGAAGGCTTGGGGTGCTGCCAAGTTGAAGGTGTTTTTCAATCCTGAACGTACTACGATAATGAATAAAGTGGCAGGCATTCTATTGATGCTCTGTGGGGTTTATTTCATCATTTTCAGAGGAATCGTACACTTTCTCTAAGAAGAAACAAAAACTAAGGTATTATTTGTTCAAATGCCGTCCACGGCGAAACCTTCGGCAAAGGTGCCTTCACCTCGATTTGTGTTTTCGATACTGGATGCTCGAAGGCGATATGCCAGGCATGCAAGCTGATGGAGGCGTCGGGGTTGCTGCGTGGATAACCATATTTCAAGTCGCCACGGATGGGGCAGCCGATGTGCGCCAACTGGCAGCGGATTTGATGATGTCTCCCTGTAAACAACTCGACTTCAAGTAGATAAAAGGTGTCTGACTTTCCGACTACACGATAGCTGAGTCGCGCCAGTTTGGCTTCTTTGGTGCCTTCAGGCACCACGAACGACTTGTTCATCTTCTCGTTCTTGACGAGGTAGTCCTCCAACACATCAGCTTGTTTTGGTGGGTGGTTTTTCACCAATGCTAAGTAGGTCTTGCGGAAGTCACGGTCTTTCACCTTCACCGTCATTCGTGACAAGGCTTTACTCGTTTTGGCAAAGACAACTGCACCGCTAACGGGGCGGTCGATGCGGTGGACGAGGCCAGCGAACACGTTGCCCGGCTTGTCGTATTTCTCTTTGATGTATTCTTTGACGTCGTCGAGGAGGCAGATGTCGCCCGTTTTGTCACCTTGGACGATCTCGGAGGGGAGTTTGTTCACGATGATCAGGTGGTTGTCTTCGTAGAGGATTCTGTTGCTGATATTGTTCATTGTCATGTGTTTAAGTGCAGGGACTGACGTCGCCTGTTTACTGGTTTGTCGTCCCTACGGGACTCTGGGTTAGAGGAGATAACGTTCGTCGAATTCGATGCCGTTTTCTTTCAGAAACTGTATAAACTCGTCACGAACCGATATTTCGTGATGATGTTGCTCTTGTGTCTCTATATAGCGGATGGTCTTTTTCAATAGTGATGGGCTGACACAGAACGCGCCGTAGCCTTCTTGCCAGACAAACGCTTCGTAGTATTTGCCAAGAGTCTTTATCCACCTGCTGCTGTTGGCTTTGACTTTCTGTACGAACTCTGACACGCTCATGGTTTTGGGCATAGTTGCTAAGATATGGATATGGTTTTCTATGCCGCCAACGGTAATAGGATAGCCACCAATGTTTCGTACGATACCTCCTATATATGCGAAGATCTTAGGCAGGTCTTCGTACTTTATGCAGACACCAGTGCTCTTTACGTGGAACACGATGTGGATGTTTAGTTTTGTGTAGGTGTTTGCCATAGTGTTTTGTTTTGGAGCAGGGACTTACGTCGCCTGTTTACTGGTCTGTCACCCCTACGGGGTTCCGCAGAGTCCCGGAGGGACGGTATATCTAATGCAGGTGACGTGAGTCCCTGTGTTCTAGTCTAGCTCGCCAACCACCGTCAAGTCCCGTAGGGACGACAGAAAGAAAGCCTGCTTACAGTCTTTAACCCGTCAACGACTCTTCCGACTCACAGATTACTCCACTTCCAATAACATAAGGTTCCACTTCATGATACACCACCCCAAACTGTCCAGGTGCCACGCCTGAGATAGCCACCTCCGAAACGATGTCGGCACCTCGCTCGGTGAGACGAATCGTACCATAAGTAAACTCTGGCTGGTGACGTATCTTGAAGCGGACACGCTGCCCGTCAACAAACTGCAACTTGGGATTCATCGGCTGCAGGTCACCCATGGGGACGATGTTGGTGTATTGCGCCACGGGGTCATAGCCCTGCGACACGTAGACGATGTTGTTCGGGATGTCTTTCTTCACCACAAACCACGGACCTCCGCTGAGTCCTAACCCCTTACGCTGTCCAATGGTATGGAACCAAAAGCCCTTATGGCAGCCTAGTTTCTTGCCCGTCTCCAGTTCCACGATGTCGCCAGGCATCTCGCCAAGGTATTCGCGGATATAGTCATTGTAATTAATCTTTCCCAAGAAGCAGATGCCTTGACTGTCATGGCGTTCCGCACTCGGCAACTTATATTGGGCAGCCAATCGACGCACCTCGGGCTTGGGAATGTCACCGATGGGAAAGATGACCTTGCTCAGCTGGGCGTAGGTGATGCGACCGAGGAAATAGGTTTGGTCTTTGAAAGAGTCGGCCGCTGTTCCAAGCCAGAAGATGCCATCGGTATCCTCCCATGAACGGGCATAATGCCCTGTAGCGATCTTGTCGAAGTTATGCCCTTCTTTCTCCTCGAATGCACCGAGTTTGATCCAACGGTTGCACATCACATCGGGGTTGGGCGTGAGGCCTTTGCGCACCATCTCCATGGTGTATTTGCCTACCGTCTCAAAATACTCGTGTTGCAGGTCCACGATGTCGAACTTGCAGCCGTATTTCTTGGCGATATAGGTTGTGATTTCAATGTCCTCCTCCGACGGACAGCTCGACAGGTCTTCCTTGCCTTCCATACCGATCTTGATATAGAAGATATGCGGATCGTAGCCCTGCTCCTTGAGCAGCGGCACCACCACGGAGCTGTCGACGCCCCCCGAAACCAATGCGGCTATGTTCATGGGTAAGATATTTGCTGCAAAAATACAAGTTTTTTCAATCCGAAAGGGAATAAGGCTTGTCCTCAGGCTTCAAACCGCGTTCCAGATTAGGTTCGCTGCCCATCTCGAAGACCAGTTCCCCACCTTGCATCAATTGCTCGTGTGTGAGGTAAAGCTTCGTAACCTCCTGTCCGTTAAGCGTCACCTTTTGCACATAACGTTTTTCATCGCTAACATTAGGTGCCTTGATTTCCAAGGTCTTGCCATTGCCTAAGCGCACTTTCAGATAAGGCAGATAAGGTGCTCCTAAAACATATTGGTCGCTGCCGGGACAGACGGGATAGAAACCCATCGCGGAGAAGATGTACCACGCCGACATCTGGCCGCAGTCGTCGTTACCGCAGAGGCCGTCGATGTTGTTTTTGTAGAAGCGGTTCATGATTTCGCGCAGCCAGTATTGGGTCTTGTAAGGTTGTGAGGTCCAGTTGTAAAGGTAGGCGATATGATGTGCGGGTTCGTTGCCGTGGTTATAGCAGCCCATCAAGCCTTCCTCGGTGACGTCCTCGGTGTTTTCGAAGAACTCAGGTGGCAGGTGCATCACGAAAAGTGTATCCAAATTGGATACAAACTGCGCTTCGCCGCCCATGGCCTCGATGAGGCCTTTCACATCGTGCGGCACATAGAACGAATACACCCAGGAGTTGCCCTCCACGAAGCCTTCGCCCTCGGTGTCGAAGAGGCTGAAGGGTGCTTTCCAACTGCCATCGCTCATTTTGGGACGGGCAAAGCCCAGCTCCGTGTCGAAGGTGTTGCGCCAGTTTGCGGCGCGTTGTTTGTAGATGTTGGCTATTTCTTGGTTTCCTGCTTTCAATGCGGCTTGGTAAATGGCCCAATCGTCGTAGGCATATTCCAAAGTGATGGAGACACAGCCGTTGTTCTTGTCGAAGGGAACATAGCCGAGCTGTTGGTAGTCATCAAGGTTGACATAATACGGGCATGTGGAACTCCGTTGCATGGCTTTCAGCATGGCGTCACTTTGGTTGGCCACGCCTTTCGTATAGGCATCGGCCAACACGGGAACGGCATGGTAACCAATCATGCACCAATTGTCGTTGCCCATGTGCGACCACACAGGCAGTAGTCCGTGGACGCTCTGCTCGCTGTGTTTCAGCATCGATTGCACCATGTCGGCATTGCACTTGGGTTGCAACACATTAAAGAGCGGGTGCAAGGCGCGGTAGGTGTCCCACAAAGAGAAAACCGTATAATTGGTGAAACCCTCGGCTTGGTGGATGTTGTGGTCGAGGCCACGGTATTGGCCGTCCACATCCATATAGATGGAGGGATTAATCATCGTATGATAGAGCGAGGTGTAGAGCATTGCCTTCTGATCTTCGGTGCCTTCAGCTTGCAGGATAGAGAGTTCCTTGTTCCATTTGGATTGTGTTTCGGCCAACAATTGCTCAAAGTTTCGACCGTCGGTCTCGGCGTGGAGGTTGCGCAAGGCGCCCTCGGTGCTGGTGGCAGAGAGGGCAACTGTCATCTCCAAGGTCTGAGGATTGTCGAAAGAGAAATAAGCCACAATCTTGCGCCCCGTCATCTCTGGAAAGTTGTGTTTGACATTGAACTTGCCCCAGCCGCCGTTGTATTTGGGCTTCTCCAACTCACGGTAACCGTAGTCCTTGATAGGTTGGTTGAAGCTGATAGCGAAGTAGGTGTAGTTCGTTCTCGCCCATCCGTTGGTGATGCGGTAGCCCGTCAGCAGGGTATCGTTCTCCACGCGGAGGTTGGCCCAGAGGGTCTTGCCGTCGTAGTTGTAGATGCCGTGCTGCAAGTCAAGGATGATGCTGCCGTCCTGGCCTTCCGGATAGGTATAGCGATGGATGCCAGCGTGTTCAGTGGCTGTCAGTTGTGCTTTGATACCATAATCCTGCAAAAACACCTCATAATACCCTGGCACGGCTATTTCCGTGTCATGGCTGAAACGGGAGCGATAACCAGCATCGGGATTGGTCTGTGTACCGGGATTGAACTTGATTTCACCCGTAACAGGCATCACCAAGATGTCGCCCAAATCAGAGTGCCCTGTGCCGCTGAAATGGGTGTGGCTAAAGCCTACTATAGTGCTGTCTTTGTGTTGATAGCCAGCACAATACTCATACACTCTCGGCTGATAAACGCCGTCGATGTTGTGCGGCACGGTGTCAGTGTCTGGACTGAGCTGCACGATGCCGAAAGGCGCACATGCCCCTGGGAAGGTATGTCCCATGCCGTTCGTCCCGATGATGGGGTTGACGTATTGGATGTAATCGGCGGCAGGGTTTGGATGGGTGGTCGCAGCAGGTTTTTCGCTGCAACCGAACATCGTTAATCCTATGAAAACCAATAGATAGTGATGTATTTTCATTTGTTTGGTAGTTTTAAAGGGCAAAATTAGAATAAATAATGAAACCTCCGACAAGAAACGAATAATGGATTTTGACTACCTTTGCAGCCGATGAAAACCTATCTGCATATCGTCGTGTTATTATCGTTGATGGTGGTTGGCTGTGCCCAAACCGTTGATGATAGGGTTGAAGAGGTGGTGGCCACACCGTCTCTCCTGAAATTATCCGCCATCGATAGTTTGATGTGGCGGCAGCCGGATAGTGCGCTGGCGGTGATGATGGAGTTTACGGCAAGTCCCAAGGCGGATAGCTTGGATGTGTTTGAAGGACATTATTGTCAGGTGCTGATTGCGGAGCTGCTGTTTAAGAATGACTATGGGCAAAGCAACCGCGAAGAGGTGCTGAAGGCGGTTCATTTTTTTGATTCGATAGTGGGAATGGATGGAGCGGACACACGCGGTGTGTCCGCACAAAAGGATGCGTTTTTGGCGGCGCGGGCGCATTATATGAATGGTGTGGGATATTATGAACGAGATAGCATTGTGGCGGCTTGCGGGGAATATCTGAAGGCGCTGGAGGTTGTGGAGACGCATTTCCCGGGGATTGAGACGCGCCATGGCACGTCTCTACAGCCCAACCACCTGCCTCGGTTTATGGCGTTGACATACGGGCGGCTAGGTGATTTGTTTTCCGGCCAATTTATGCAGGAACCTGCCATCGTCTGCTACAAGAACTCTTTAGTTTTCAGCAAAATTGAACCTACATCGGCCACTGGCATTGCCAATTTGATGAGTCACCTTGGAAATCAATATAGCATTTTGCAACAAATGGATAGTGCCGGATACTATTTCAATGAGGCATTTAAGTATTTTGCCGATACAAACAATTTGGCCTATCGTGATTTGATTTCAGGATTGGCATTGTATAATTACTATTCGGGCAAAAGTGTAGAGTCAGCGGTAAGTGACTTAAAACGAATGGCCACACAAACTAAAGATGAGGATGAAAGGCTGACACGATTCTTTACCATTGGTTCCATTTATTTTGAAATCAGACAATTTGACTCGGCAATGGTTTATTTGACACGAGTGTTTGAAAA